>Ga0208587_1001600_pt1 | contig 11997 bp, 10 predicted proteins | sample NGESurdeep092012_7_FD_184472 | JGI IMG/M metagenome (GOLD analysis project Ga0208587, IMG submission 184472) | Arctic peat soil microbial communities from Barrow, Alaska - NGEE Surface sample 210 deep-092012 (SPAdes) | ecosystem: Environmental > Terrestrial > Soil > Wetlands > Peat ...
CTTGACGAGCGCGAACTCGGCGGTGATGGCGCGCTCCATCACGTAGTGGCGGCCGTCGAACTCGCGCGTTTCTTTTCCTTCGGCGACAACGGTCCCGTAACCGGTCGGAGTGAAAAAGGCGGGAATGCCGGCGCCGCCGGCGCGAATGCGCTCGGCGAACGTTCCCTGCGGGATGAGTTCGAGGTCGAGCTTGCCGGCGAGCACCAGGTCCTCGAAAAGCTTGTTCTCGCCGACGTAGCTGCCCTTGTGGCTGCGGATCTGGCCCTTTTGCAGGAGCAGGCCGAGTCCGAATTCGTCCACGCCCATGTTGTTGCTGATGGTGTTCAGGTTCTTGACGCCTTTGCGCACCAGCGCCGCGATCAGGTTTTCCGGGATACCGCAAAGGCCGAATCCGCCAACCAGGATGGTGGCGCCGTCGTGGATGTCGCGAATGGCCTCGTCGGCATTGGCTACGACTTTGTTCATAGAAAAGTCCAATAAGCAGATGGAAAACTGAGGATTGTAACAAAAGCCGTCAGCGATCCCCTGACAGCCGAGGGCTATTTCACGTCCTTCATCGCCAGTATGGTGCCGTAGTCTTTACCGTTGGGGGCGACGGCGCGCGCGACCACGGCGGCGAACGCGTTGCGCAATTCGGGGTACTGCGCCAGCAGTGCCTTGATCACCGCGGTGTTGTCGGCGAACGCGGCTGCGGTGTTGCTGAGGTCGCTGAGCGCCTGGTATTTCACGATGATGTCGAGATCGTTCCCCGCCGCTTCGGCAAAGATGCTCGTAACGCGATACGTTTTACCCGGCGCGGTGAGCGTCAGCGGAGATTGCGGACTGGGAAGATTGGCGGGCTGGGCCGCCTGCATCTCGTCGGCAATCTTGTCGCGCGCGGCGGTGTACTGGAACGTCACCGGCGCGGCCAGGTTCCATGCTTCCAGATAATACAAATACGCGGCCATGTTGGCGCCGCCCTGGCGATAGGAGCGCGCCTGGGTCCAGTACCAGTTGGAATCGTGACCGCCGATGGATTGCGGGGAAATCGTGAGACCGGCGACCTGCCAGTTGGACCCGGCCTGTTGCAACACGAAGGTCAAGTTGGCGGGGGTGTTTCCGCCGCTCACGGATTCGGTCACCACCGCATACCTCCCGGCCGGCAGGTTGGGAATCACAAAAATCACGCGACCGGGCGAGTTGAAAATCCCGCAATAGAATTCGGCGCGCGGAAGAGTACCGCTGCTGAAAGAGGCATCGAGCACGAAAAAACCCGAGATGGTGGATTGTCCCTGCAGGTCCTTCAGGTGCTCGGCGACCGCACTTTCAATGGCGGCGAAGTTGGAAGCAAGCGACGGAATCGCCGACGAACGCAGTCCGGCACTGTCGCCGCGTTGCGCCATGCCGAGGTACTGCTGCGCGGCGCGCTCGATGGAGCTGCGCAGGGGCGCATCCACGTCGGCGCCGGTGAAGCAGGTTTGTGCCGCCGCGGGACCGTTCAGCAGGCAGACCACGGCCAGGAAACAAGAACCGAGCCAACCGGAAATATGGCGGAAGTGCTTCATATTCAAACTCTTTCAATCGATGGTTATGCGGAATTAGATGCATCGGCCCGACCATTCAGATGTTTTCAGCAGCTCAGCCGATTTTAGTCCCGCGTCGCTCCGATATAGATCCGGCCCTGCAACAAGATGCGGCGGGCGGGGTTCGTGTACACAGCGGGTGTAGAATCCGTGTACCCCACCATGTCCGTACTCTGTCACAGACTCGGATTCCTTGCTTTAGTTGCGGCGCTGTCGCTGCCGTGTGTGGCACAGACGACGCCCAGGCCCAGAGCACATGGCAAGGATGTGCGAACGGGTGTGAGCCGCAAGGGGCTAACACCTAAACCAGCCGAGTCACAGAGGCCGGAACCGGCCGTTGCAGCGCCGGTGTCCACGCCTCCGCCCCCAAGCCGTCCTTATGAACTGGCGCCGGTGGCGCCGCAGGTGACTTACACCGGGGGCCAGCTCACCATCTCGGCGAACAATTCGACCCTGGCCGACATTCTGAATGCGGTGAAATCGCGCACGGGGGCGAAGGTGGACCTGCCGTCAAGCGCGGCGCAGGAGCGTGTCGCGGTGCAACTGGGCCCGGGCAATCCGCGTGACGTGCTGGCCCAGCTCCTGCATGGCTCGCCGTTCGATTACATCCTGCTCGGGTCGGATCAAGACCCGAGCGCAGTGACCCAGATCATGCTGACGCGCCGGGAGGGCGGGGGCGCCGCCGTTGCTTCCGGAAATATTCCCAACCGGGCGCCGGTCCAGCCTGAACCCGCCGACGAGGATGCTGCCGACAACGAACCTCCGCAGCCGGGTCCGCCGCAGCCCGCACCGGGACTGCCGGGACAGATGCGCATAGGGCCTCCGGGAATGCAACAGGCTCCGGAGCAGAACGCGCCCGCCGCACAACCCGCTCCGGGTGCACCAGTCCAACCCGGCCAGGAGAATCAGGTCAAGACGCCGGAGCAGTTGTTACTGGAACTGCAGCGCATGCAGCAGCAAGATCAGCAGAGAAGGCAGAGACCGCCGAGATAGTAACCAGTTGCCAGTTGTCAGTTGCCAGCGAAGGCCATAGCTCACTGATTGCCGTCAGTGAGCTTTTTCCATGAATATTGTTTTCGCGGCACACGACAACTCGCAACTAACAACTGGCAACTGGCAACTGACAACTGACAACTGACAACTGAATCTAATCTCCCCCATGCGCCTGGCTGGTGACCAGGACTGCGGCCTGGGGCAGCGGCTCGGAGCGATTGCCCAGCAGGTGCAGGATTGCGGTAATCAGCCCGTAGCCGAGATAGATGCCCATGGCGAGCGCAACCGCAATCGTCAATAGCAGCGTTAGACCCAATAGCAAGGCGTTCAAGACCCACTCCTGTGATGCGATGCCGCGCACCCTGAGGCATGCACCGGTAAAGTCACTTTTTCTTCTCTGCGTTCCAGACGGTGCGCGAGATGGCGCGACCGCAGAACGGGCAGAAGTTAATCGGAAACAAGTTCGGCCGCTCTTCCGGCGAGCGCACCGCGTAGTCCGAATTGATCTCGTTGAGGATGCGGCCGTGCATCTGGAACATGGGCTGGCTGAGGATGGCGTCGCCATCCACGGCCGCGCGTAACATGTCGCAACAGTGCTCGGTCATTTTCCAGTCGCCGGTCGCCACATGCCCACCCTTCCAAAACCAGTCAGGGTGGGGCACCCGGCCAGTGCGACTTTACCCTCGTTGACGCTCTCCGCTGTTAACAACTAAGATACGGAGTACATCTGTGTCCGGGCATAGTCGAGCCAACAAGGGGTGCTCGTCCATATTTCCTTGGTACATGACCCTTGGTTCGCCGGGGTGGCCCGGAACACCCCACCCTTCCAAAACCGGTCAGGGTGGGGCACCCAAGGCATTTAATGGCAATCAGCAAGATCACGGTCCGGGGCGCGCGCCAGCACAACCTGAAGAACATTGACGTAGAAGTGCCGCGCAACACGCTTACCGTGATCACGGGGCTGAGCGGGTCGGGGAAGTCCTCGCTCGCCTTTGACACGATTTACGCGGAAGGCCAGCGCCGCTACGTGGAGACGCTCTCCGCCTACGCGCGCCAGTTCCTGGACCAGATGGAGCGGCCCGACGTGGACTCCATCGACGGCCTGAGCCCGTCGATTTCGATCGAGCAGAAGACGACCAGCCGCAGCCCGCGGTCCACCGTCGGCACGATCACCGAGATCTACGACTACCTGCGCCTGCTCTACTCGTCGATCGGGGTGCCGCATTGTCCGCAGTGCGGGCAGCCGATCTCGCGGCAGTCGGCGGACCAGATCGTGGCCCGCATCATGAGCCTGTCGCAGCAGGCGGGCGCGGAAGACCGGGTGATGATCCTGTCGCCGATCGTGCGCGGCCGCAAAGGCGAGTTCAAGCAGGAGATGGCCAAGCTGGCGCAGCACGGTTTTGTGCGCGCGCGCGTGGACGGCGAACTGGCCAACCTGGACGACGAAGAAATCAAGCTCGACAAGCGCAAGAACCACACCATTGAAGTCGTCATCGACCGCCTGCTGGTAAAGCCCGGTATCGAGAAACGCCTGGAGCAGTCGGTGGCGCTGGCCATGAAGCTGGGCAGCGGGCTGGTCCAGGTGGCGGTGGTGGGACGCGAGGAAAAGCTGTATTCGGCGCGGCTGGCGTGCCCGGACTGCGGCATCAACGTGCCCGCGCTGGAGCCGCGCTCGTTCTCCTTTAACAGCGTGTACGGCGCCTGCCGCGAGTGCAACGGGCTGGGCAGCAAGTACGACTTCGATCCCGCCAAGATCATCGTGGACTGGTCCAAGCCGCTGCTGGACGGCGCGCTCGGCCCCGGCTCGGGCTCGACCAACCTGCAACACATGGTGCAGATTGCGGCGACGGCGGCGAAGACCGACATCAGCATCCCGTTCGAGCAACTGCCGGCCAGGGACCAGAACTTCCTGCTCTACGGGTCCCATACCAACGGCGGAACGCGGCTGGGTTTCAAAGGAGTGGTCTCGTACCTGCGGCAGATGATGGAGGAGAGCACCTCCGACAGCTACCGCGAGTGGCTGCTGAATTACATGTCGGCGACGGAGTGTCCGGCATGCAAAGGAGCGCGCCTGCGTCCGGAGAGCCTGGCGGTCAAGGTGAACGGCATGTCCATCGCCGACTTCACTTCCCTGCCAATATCGCGCGCGGTCGGGGTCACCCTTCAGATCAAACTGAGCGAGCGCGAAGAAAAACTGGCGGGACGCATCGTGCGCGAGATCGCGGAGCGCGTGCAGTTCCTGGACGCGGTCGGGCTCGGCTACATTTCGCTGAGCCGGTCGGCGGCAACGCTTTCCGGTGGCGAAGGCCAGCGCATCCGCCTGGCCACGCAGATCGGATCCAAGCTGCGCGGCGTGCTGTACGTGCTCGACGAGCCGTCGATCGGGCTGCACCATCGCGACAACGACCGCCTGCTGCGCGCGTTGGAAGAGTTGCGCGACCTCGGCAACACGGTGCTGGTGGTGGAGCACGACGAAGAGACGATCCGGCGCGCCGATTTCGTCATTGACCTTGGACCCGGAGCGGGCCGTCACGGCGGTGAACTGGTGGCGATGGGTACGCCGAACGAGATCATCAAGTCCGAACGGTCGCTCACCGGGCAATACATGGCCGGAATGAAACAGATCCCGCAGCGTCCCGAACGGCGTCCGACCAACGGCAGCGCGATCGCGGTGCTGGGCGCGCGCGAGAACAACCTGAAGGGCCTGGACGTCAGCTTCCCGCTGGGCGTGATGACCGTAGTCACCGGCGTCTCGGGCTCGGGCAAATCGACGCTGGTGAACGACATCCTCTACCGCGCGCTGGCCAAGTCGCTGTACCGCTCACGCGAGGAGCCCGGCGAACACAAGACGATCTCGGGCGCGGAGCAGATCGACAAAGTCATCCGCATCGACCAGTCGCCGATCGGGCGCACGCCGCGCTCGAACCCGGCGACCTACACTGGCGTCTTCTCGCAGGTGCGCGACCTGTTCGCCATGCTGCCGGAATCGCGCGAGCGCGGATACAAGGCGGGACGCTTCTCCTTCAACGTGTCGGGCGGACGCTGCGAAGTCTGCCAGGGTGAGGGCCAGCGCCGCATCGAGATGAATTTCCTGCCCGACGTCTACGTGCAATGCGAGCTCTGCGGCGGGCGTCGCTACAACCGCGAGACGCTGCACGTGAAGTACAAGGGCTATTCCATCGCCGACCTGCTGGAGACGCCGGTGTCGGACGCGCTCGCCGTGCTGGAGAACATCCCGCAAGTGCGGCAGAAGCTGCAAACCATGGTGGACGTCGGGCTCGGCTACATACACCTGGGGCAGAGTGCGGTGACGCTGTCCGGCGGCGAGGCGCAGCGCATCAAGCTGGCGCGCGAGTTGAGCAAGCGCCAGACCGGACGCACGCTCTACCTGCTCGACGAACCGACGACCGGCCTGCACTTCGACGACGTCAACAAGTTGCTCGACGTGCTGCACCGGCTGACCGACCTGGGGAACAGCATCGTGATCATCGAGCACAATCTCGACGTGATCCGCAACGCCGACTGGATCATCGATCTCGGTCCCGAGGGCGGCGAAGACGGCGGTCGACTGGTGGCGGAAGGCACGCCCGAACAGGTGGCAAAGATCAAAAAGTCATACACCGGGCAAGCGCTGGCGGAGTACTTCGGGCGCAGCAAGACGTCACGAGAGTAGCGGACATACCCATCCAATAGAATGGAGGCGAGGAGTTCCTGGTGCCGTCTCCCGATCCCGAGATCCCGTCCGGCGAAGCTCCTGCCGTCTTCACGCCGGCCACGCAGCAGGAATTCGCGGCCCCGCCATCCGATCTGGAAAATCCGCCCTGGAACATCTGGGACGTGCTGCGCATCGTCGTGGTTGCGCTGATCACGATCGGGTTATTCAGCATCGTGGCAATGACACTGGCGGCACATGGAGAGAAGTCGCGCGCAGTGCTGGAGAGGCTGGCGCGCAACCCGCGGGTGGTGATTCCCGCGCAGATGGCGGCGTACCTGGTGGTGATCGGTTACATGGTCGCGATCGTGAGAATGGCCGGGCGGCCTTTCTGGACGACGATCCAGTGGAACTTCCCCGCCCGCGCGGCTGCCGGATTCGGCGCGCTCGGGATCGCGCTGGCGATCCTGGTACAGACAGCGTCGGCGCTGCTGCCGATCCCGAAGTCGCTGCCCATCGATCAATACTTCAGCGACACGGCCGGCGCCTACCTGATGACGATTTTCGGAGTGACGTTCGCGCCCCTGGTCGAAGAGCTGTTCTTCCGCGGATTCCTCTACCCGGTGGTGGCGCGGCGGCTGGGAGTGGGCGTATCGGTGGCGATCACGGCCCTGTGCTTCGCGCTTATCCACGAGGCGCAACTGGCCCAGGCCTGGGCGCCGCTGCTGCTGCTGTGGTTCGTCGGGCTGGTGCTGACCGCGGTGCGGGCGTGGACTAAATCGGTGGGCGCGAGCCTGTGCGTGCACGTCGGCTACAACTTCACCCTTTTCCTGTTGCTGTATCTCGCCAGCGACCACTTCCGGCACCTGGAAAAGCTCGGGTGAGAGTTTCAGTTTCAGTTTCGGCAATCGGCGAACTAGAATCGCGGCGAGCATGTATGAACCCTCCCACAAATCGCTGCGCAACGACATTGTGTTCACCATCGCCCTGCTGGCGGTGCTGGCGGCGGCGTGGACGATCCGCAACATTCTGCTACTCGTTTACGTGAGCGCGTTGTTCGCGGTGGTGCTCTCGCCGGCCATCGAACTCATCCGGCGAATGCATATCGGCAAATGGAGACCGGGGCGCGGCGGCGCCATCCTCGTCCTTATCCTGGCCGGCATCGGCTTGGTGGCCGGCGTCGGGTTGCTGGTCCTGCCGCCGATTTATCGCGACCTGCACGCGTTCGCGGTTGATCTTCCGCACCGCACCGCCGGAGTGCTGGCGCGCATGCGTTCGCTGCCGTTTGGCATGAACTTCGACCCGGCGGTACTGGAGCAGCACGCGGCCGAGGCGGTGGGCGGCGCGTTCGGCGTCTTTCGCACCATCACCGGCGGGCTGATGGGAGCGTTCACCTGCGTGATCCTGACGGCATACTTCATCGTGGACGGAGAGCGTACGTTTCACTGGGTGCTGTCGCTGTTACCGGCGGCGCAACGCCCACGGATTTCCGCGACGATGATCCGTGCCGAAGCGCGGGTCCGTCACTGGCTGATCGGGCAGGCGGCGCTGATGGCGATATTGGGGATTTCGGTCGCGATTGTTTTCGGTCTCCTGCAGATCAAGTACTTCTACGCGCTGGCGGTGATTGCGGGGATTCTCAATATCGTGCCGATAATCGGGCCGCTGATCGCGCTGGTGTTGGCCGCCATCATTGCCGCATTCGATTCCTGGACCAAGCTCGCCGGCGTACTTCTGTTTTTCGCGGTGTATCAGCAGGTGGAGAACGCGATCCTGACACCGCGCATCATGAAGCTGAGCGTAGACCTGCCGCCGCTGGCCGTGATCATCGCATTGTTAATTGGCGGCGCACTGGCGGGAGTGCTGGGCGCGCTGATCGCCGTGCCGACGGCGGCGTTGCTGGCGGTACTGGCGGATGAGTACCTGGTAAGAAAAGACGACGCAGAGGTTACCGCAGCAAAATAAACACAAGGTCCCTCGACTCCGGCGAGATCCGTCGCTCTGAATGACACTTCTTTAGACCATCGCGGCTGTCGGTTTAGCTTCTTCTATTTTCACACCGCGCAGGAACTCCGCCGCTTTTTCCGGCAGCACGGTGTTGATGAACATTCCCGAGCCCAGTTCGAAGCCGGCGACGCGCGTCAATCGCGGAATGATGCTCAGGTACCAGTGGTAGTAAATGACGCCGGCGTTCTCATGGGGCGCACTGCGGATGGCGTAATTGAAATCCGGGTTCTCGAGGCCGTGGTAGAGCTTCGCCAGCACGGTCCGCAGCACGTAGGCGAGGTCGTCGATTTCTTCCGGCCGAATGTCGCCGAAGCTGGCCATGTGCCGCCGCGGATAGAGGTACGTCGCGAACGGGGTGGACGAAGCGAACGGCTCCAGCGCGACAAAGTGCGTGCTCGCCAGCACGATCCGCTCTTCATCATGTAACTCCTCGGTCAGTGCGTTGCAGAACGTGCACTCGCCGAAATCGTCGTAGTGGCGCAGGGCTTCGTGCAGGCGCGTGCGCACCTGGTTGGAAATCACGGGCGTCCCGATCAACTGCGAGTGCGGATGCTCCAGGCTGGTGCCGGCGGCGGCGCCGTGGTTCTTGAAGATGGTGACTTGCGCGATGCGCGGGTCGGCACTCACGTCGCGAAACCGGTCGTAGTAACAGCGCAGGATTTCAGCGACGTTTTCGACCGGCAGCAGCGCAGTGGTCAGCGAGTGGTCGCGCGTTTCGACGATCACGTCGTGAATGCCGACGCCGTTCATCAAGCGTCGAGAGCGTTCCACCCGGCGCGTCGGCTCACCTTCGCGCGCCAACGCTGAAAACTTGTTGGGTACCACGCGGACGTTCCAGTGTCCATTCGCTCCGCTTTCCCAGATAGAGGGCGGGGCCAAATGCTCGTTGCCGGGACAGAACGGGCACTTCTCCGAGTAGCTCGGCAACTGCGGGCGCGAGTCGTGATGGACGCGCAGTTCTTCCGGGCGCCGGGCACGCTCGGTGGCCATGATCACCCATTCCTTGGTGAAGCGGTTTTGGCGAAGTTCCGGCATGCGGGCCTCCTGCAAAACGGGTTGGAGCCGGGGCGCGGCAGGAGCATACCACCGCCAGCGCACGTTGAAGCCGCTGGATTGCGTTCATGTAAAATCGCAAAAGCCTAAAACCGGAAAAGGTGACTCGCGCCCGCAGTCTGGAAATCGGGAAAAGCAATGCAGTCAAAGATTCCTGTCGGTATCCTCGGCGCCACGGGCGTCGTGGGGCAGCGGTTTATTCAACTGCTGGAAAATCATCCGTGGTTCGAAGTGGCGTGGCTGGGAGCGTCGGAGCGCTCGGCCGGAATGACGTACGCCGAGTCCGCGAAGTGGCGCCTGAAAACCGCGATGCCGGAGCGTATCGCCCGCATGAAGGTCGCGCCGGCCGCTCCCGATGGCGCGCCGCGCGTAATCTTCGCCGCCTTGGACGCAGCGCCCGCGCGCGAGATCGAGCCGCGCTTCGCCCAGGCAGGCTGCGCCGTCATTTCCAATTCCAGCGCCATGCGCATGGATGCCGACGTCCCGCTGGTGGTCCCCGAGGTCAACGCCGATCACGTGCGCCTGATTGAGCGGCAGGGATCGCGCAAGGCGACCGGTGGTTTCGTGGTGACCAATCCGAACTGTTCCGCCATCGGACTGGTGGTTGCGCTCGCGCCACTGCAAAAGAAATTCGGCATCGACAAGGTACTGGCGGTCACGATGCAGGCGGTAAGCGGCGCGGGCTATCCCGGCGTGGCATCACTCGACATCCTCGGCAACGTGATCCCTTACATCGCGAACGAAGAAGCGAAGATGGAAGAGGAGACGCGCAAGCTGTTCGGTACGCTCGACGCGGGCGGCGTGCGTCCGGCGGATTTCGCGATCAGCGCGCAGTGCAACCGGGTGCCGGTCGAAGATGGCCACACCGAGTCGGTATACGTCGCGCTGAAGAAGAAGGCGGCGGCCGATGAACTCCTGGCCGCGTGGCGGGAATTCCGAACTGAACCGCAGGAGCTAAAGCTGCCCAGCGCGCCCGATCCGGCGATCGTGGTGGACGCGGCGCCGGACCGTCCGCAGCCGCGTTTCGATCTCGATCGCGGCGCAGGCATGGCGGTGAGCGTGGGAAGGCTGCGGCCTTGCAACGTGCTCGACTGGCGATTCACCGTGCTCTCGCACAACACGATTCGCGGCGCGGCGGGGGCGGCGCTGCTCAACGCGGAACTGCTCAAGGCGCAGGGATACCTGGGAGACTGAGCGGCATTGGATAAGAAAGAGACACTCACGCTTCTGGGCATCGCCGCAACCGCGGGCTTCGCGGCAGCCGGCGCGTACGCTTACATCCAGTACCGCAAGGCGCAACTGGATGCCGAGGCGTCGCGGCTGTGGGAGGTGCTTGCGCTCAAACCGGGCGCGCGCGTGGCAGACGTTGGCGCGGGTGTCGGGAACATGTCAGTGCGGATTGCGCAGCGCATCGGACCGGCGGGTCGCGTGTTCGCGGTCGAGATCGAAGAGCGAAAATTGGGCAAGCTTCGGCGACAAAAAGAAAAACACAACCTGGTTAAAGTTGAGATCGTCGCCGGCGAAGCCGCCGATTGCAACCTGCCGGCGAATAGCTGCGACGCGCTGTTTGTTCGCGGCGCCTATCATCACTTCACCGATCCGGTCGCGATGAGCCGCAGCCTGCTGCGCGCGCTGCGTCCGGATGGCACGCTGGCGATCATCGACTTTCCTCCCCGGCTGCTGCTGAAACCATGGACGCCCAAGGGAATCCCCAGCAACCGCGGCGGGCACGGCATTCCGAGCCGCATCGCCGAAGAGGAACTCGCGGAAGCGGGATTCGAGCCGGTGCGCACCATCAGCGATTGGCCCGGCGGATACTTCTGCATCGTGGTCCAAAAACGGATCGCTCCGTGAGACGTCGCTCATGATCGTGATGAAATTCGGCGGGACTTCGGTGGAGGACGCGGCGGCGATCGATCGCGCGGCGAAGATCGTGCGTGGACGCCTGGCCGAGGACCCCGTCGTGGTCGTGAGCGCGCTGTCGAAGGTCACCGACCAGCTCATCGCGATGGCCAACGCGGCCGGTGACGGCGACCGCGAGCGCGCGCTGTCGCTCGCGCGCGGCACTCGCGAGCGACACTACGTCGCGGCCTCGGAACTGCTGGGCACGGGAGTCTTTGCGCAGATCCACTCCGAGTTGGAATCCGACCTGGATGCCCTCGACGAATTGCTGCGCGGTATCGCTGCGGTTGGCGAGCTCACGCCACGCACCATGGACAACGTCGTTTCGCACGGCGAGAGGCTCTCCAGCAAACTCGTCGCGGCGGCGTTTTCTGCGCGCGACATTCCCGCCGAACTGGTGGATGCGCGCCAGTGCATCGTCACCGACGATACCTTCACCAAAGCTATCCCGCAGATGGACGCGACCAACGATGCGGTGTGCGAGCGCCTGCGCCCGCTCATTCGGGAAAAGCGCGTGCCGGTGATGGGCGGCTACATGGGCGCGACGCGCGAGGGCATCACCACGACCATCGGCCGTGGCGGCTCCGATTTTTCCGCAGCTCTAGTCGGCGCGGCGCTGGATTGCTCGCGGATCGAGATATGGACCGACGTGGACGGCATGAAGACTGCCGATCCCAACCTCTGTCCCGAGGCGCTGCGCATCAAGTCCATCGGCTTCGAGGAGGCGGCGGAGTTGGCCTACTTCGGCGCCAAGGTGCTGCACCCGTCCACCGTGCTGCCGGCGGTGCACAAGAACATTCCGGTGTGGGTGCTGAACTCGCGCAATCC
>Ga0208587_1001601_pt1 | contig 11995 bp, 10 predicted proteins | sample NGESurdeep092012_7_FD_184472 | JGI IMG/M metagenome (GOLD analysis project Ga0208587, IMG submission 184472) | Arctic peat soil microbial communities from Barrow, Alaska - NGEE Surface sample 210 deep-092012 (SPAdes) | ecosystem: Environmental > Terrestrial > Soil > Wetlands > Peat ...
GCTGATACTCGCCGCTCGAGTCGGAGAAGTAGCTCACCCATTTGCCGTCGGGACTCCACGCGGGGTCCTTCTCCGAACTACCGCTGGAGTTGGTGAGATTGCGCGCGTCGCCCTTCTCGGCGGGGATCGTGAAGATCTCTCCGCGCGCCTCGACCGCCGCGCGCTTGCCCGTGGGCGAGAGCGAGAGCGCGGAGATGCGCGTCGTAACGTCCTTCCACTGCGGCATCATCCACGGGAAGTCGCCGTTGGCGGTGATGTTGACCGTGTGCTCGCGGCCAGTGGACGGGTCGAGCTCGTGGATGTAGCCGGCCTGCTCGAAGACGACGGCGTTGGCCGAGGTGGATGCGTCGAGCGTCTTGACGTCGTAGTCCTTGAAGGTCGTGACCTGCTTGAGCGCCTTGGACCGCGTGTCGTAGGCGAAGACGTTCGAGACGCCATCGCGGTCGGAGAGGAAATAGACGACGTCGCCGATCCAGGCGGGATCCATTTCCTTGGAATCCGTCCATGGCGTCATCGTGACCTCGTGCGTCGCCAGGTCTTCGATCCAGATGGGACGATTCTGCCCGCCGCGATAGTTGCGGCGCTCTTCGTCCCAGGAGTTGTTCATCCGGTAGGCGAGGCGCTTGCCGTCGGGGCTGATCTTGCCCTGGTAGGCGCGGGGCTGGGGCATCGCGGTCTCGGCTCCCCCCTCCAGCCCTATCATATAGAAGCGAGGGATAGCGCCAGGTGCTTTGGTTGCCCGTCCGCTGGCGAAGACGACCGCTTTGCCATCCGGCGTCCAGCCCTGGACCTGGTCCGCGCCGGGATGGTAGGTGAGGCGCTTGGGCTCGCCCCCCTCGGCCGCGACGACGTAGACGTCGACGTTACCGGCGTATTGGGCTGAGAAGGCGACGAGTTTACCGTCGGGGCTCAGTTTTGGGTTGGAGCTTTCGCCGGGGAAGCTCGTAAGGCGTCGGGCGTTGCCGCCGGATCGGTCTACGATCCAGATGTTACCGGCGTAGGCGAAGGCGATGTTTTTGGCCGAGACGCTCGGGGAGCGGAGCATCCGGGTCTGCGCTTCAACGGAAGCGGGGGTCGCGGCCGCGATGAGGAGGGCGGCGAAGACGGTGAGGCGAGTGGGCAGCATGAGACTGAAGGTCGGGATGTGTTGCGCCAGGGAACGGCAGAGATTAGCTCGGCGCGGCAGGCTCGGATAGGCTCGGCGAGTGACGGAGCGACGGGAGTTTGCGTTTGATGCCTGCTTGGGCAGGCGATTCGGGCGTGGGTGCAGATGCCGGTGAGAGTGGGGCGGTAGCGACCGCCTCCTTCCTTGCGCCGGACGCTGTGACCTGCGTACCTTAGTTACATAAATATCTCACAACGGCCACCGAACCTGGTAAATCATGGTTCTGAAAACCAAGACTCGCACGCAAGGCGGCTCGCTGGTCGCGACGCTCCCAGCCGAAGTCACGCGCCGACTCGCCGTTCAACCCGGCCAGGACCTGTACTGGCGGGAAGCCGGACCAGGCACATACCTCGTGACCGCGCTCGACCCGGCGCAGGCACAAGCCCTGGAGGCGATGGAAGAGGTAATCGACCAGTATCGGGAGGTTTTTGACGCGCTGGCCAAGTGACCGAGCCCGTCTGGATTCCTTTTGCAACACTGCACCTGCTACACGACCGGCAATTGGAGCTGTTCGGTGGATTGCGAGGCGTGCGTGACGAAGGCGCGATAGAGAGCGCGCTCGCACGCCCCGTGAATGCATGGGCGTATGGGCAGGCCGCTGATCTGGAGGCGTTGGCAGCAACGTATTTGTGCGCGTTGGCGCGCCAGCAGGGCTACCTGGACGGAAACAAGCGTTCCGCGTTGGCGGCGATGCTGGTCTTCCTCAAGATCAACGGACGCAGACTCGAGGCGCCTGGCGCGGAGCTCTATGCGATCGTGATCTCCGCAGCCACGAACGAGATAGGCATCGATCAAGTCGCGGCGTGGATCAGGGCGCACGTCTGATGGCGTTGCTCTCATGTCCCTCCCGCATGCCCGAGCTCCGTAGCTGGGCCCTGGAGCACAACGTCGCCGAGTCCGGCGAACGCCGCGATGTGTCTGCCAAGAACCTATCGCTCTCCTACCTGATATTCGCATCCACTCTGTAATAGTCACCGAGCAGATTCTCCGCAAAATACTCCATCAGCAACTTCGTGAAGTACGGCTGCATATCCCCATACGCATGCGGTTTCCCCGGCATCACCATGTAATCGAACCGCTTGTTCGCCTTGATCAACGCATTCACCAGCCGCACCGTGTTCCCCGGATGGACATTGTTGTCCATGTCCCCGGTGGTCAACAGCAGCCGTCCCTTGAGATTCGGCGCCAGCTCGATGTTCGTCGGCACATGAATCTCGAACGCGCTATCCGCAGCCACGACCGTGTCCGCCGCAGCGCCGACCACTGAGCCCTGTTGCGCGACCGCTGACTGAGCGCTCGGCGCACCACTCCCTAACGCCGCCACCCCCCGCGCACCTCGCCCACGCGACGCACTGTCCTTGCGAACCGCCACCATCTTCAACCCATGGTTGTTCTCACTCCAATTCTGGTTGTAGATGTTGTTGTCGTGATTGCCCGAGCTCGCAACGCCGACCTTGAAGAAGTCGTTGTACGGCGGCAGCATCAACGCCGCCGCGGTGAGGAAGCCACCGCCCGAATGTCCGAAGATGCCGACCTTCTCGACGTCGATGAACTTGTGCCGCGCCGCGAGCTGCTCGATGCCGGACTTCTTGTCGGCGAGGGCGTAGTCGCGAAGGTTGTAATACCCGTATCGGTGATACGCGAGCGACCGAAGGGGTGATCCGCCGCGGTTGCCGATCTGAATCACGATGAATCCGAGCTGCGCCAGCTGCTGCGGCACACCGCCCGCAATGAAGGTGGTGTTCACACTCTCTGTTTGCGGGCCGGGATACACGTTCGCGATGATGGGATACTTCTTCGTGGAATCGAAGTCGAACGGCTTCCACATGTTGCCGTAGATGTCGGTCACGCCATCTGCCGCCTTCACGACGAACGGCTCGGGCATCTTCCAGCCCATCTCCCTGAGGCGGGAGACGTCTGCCTCCTCGAGCTGCATCACGACCTTGCCCGCCGCGTCGCGCACGACGTTTTTCGTCGGATAGTCCACGCGCGAGTAGCTGTCGACGATGTAGCGCTTCGTGGGCGAGACGACGGTGTTGTGGTTGAAGTTGCCGGGATCCACGAGGGTGAAGCCGGTCCCGTCGGCATTCACGCGATAGAGGTGGCGGAGATACGGATTCTCGCCCTCCTCCCTTCCTTCGCCCGTCAACCAGATCACGCCCTTCACGGAATCGATGGCCGAGATGTTCTCGGCGTGCCACGAACCCTGTGTCAACGGGCGCTTGTAGGTGCCATCGTTGTCATACAGATAGTATTGGCCCCAGCCGGAGCGCTCGGACCACCAGATGATGTCGCCGCCCTTCTTCGTGTAGCGGACGTTCTGTGGCTCGAGCGCAGCATTTTCCAGCGACTCGGTCAGCAGGGTCTTGGTGCCGCCGGACGCGAGATCGATCTCGATGAGGTCGAGATTTCTCTGCAAGCGATCTCGGCGCACCACGCGGATCCTGTCCGACCCGACGTTGAAATGGATGTTCATCAAACGCTGATCTTTCCAGTGCCTGGTATTGATCTGCGTCACCTTCGGCGTCCCGCGCTTGAAGACCCACAGCTCCTGCTGGGGCACGTTCTCCTCGCCGGGCATCGAATAGCGGTACGACGTCAGAGTCGGACGCGGCTGGGCGAGCGAACTGACGAGATAGAGCTCCTTCACCTTTCGCGAGTCGTTGCGTGAAATGGCGAACACCTTCGAGTCCGGCGCCCACACGACAGTCGGACGTACGCGCGGATCGCGTGAACGCCGGTTCTGGCCACCACCCTGCGTGCCGTCAATCTGCTGCTGCTGCTCCTGCTGCTGCTGTTCGTCGAGTTGCACCTGCGCGGTATCGCGGAAGCCGAAACTGTAGTCCTTCACGCCGTCGGTGCTGATCTGCGTGGTATCGCCCTTGGTGGTGCCGTTGGGCTTCACGTTCTCGACGATGAAGAGATTGTGGTTGCGTGCAAAGGCGAACGCGGTGCTGTCCGGCGACCAGTTTCTGAAGTCGTCGTTCTGCGCGCCGAATCCGCCTCCCCCCCCACCACCACCACCACCGCCGGCCTCTCGTTCCTCGTCCTGCGGAACGGAATCACGCAGGACCTTGCCGAGGCTCTTCAGTGTCTCGGTGGCGAGCGCCCATTCGTAGCGCGTCGAGTCGAAGGCGAAGCGAATGGCCTTGTGGTCCCTCGTGAAGTTGATGGTGGTGAACGGAAGGTTCGTCGCTTCAATGGGCTTCCGCGTCGACATGGCGAGCGCTACGGCGAGCTTCTCGTGATCGAACAGGGGCCGCCTGGTCGTCGTCATGGGGACGACGAGTGTGAACTGCGAGCCGTTTCTGTTCTTCCAGTTGTAGAACATCGAATCGGTCTTGCCGATCCAGCGCGGCTGCACGGATGTGCCGAAGACGACGTTGCGCAGCGCGGTGTTGCTGTAGCGATTCGCGAGGAGCCAGTTGGCGTGGACGCGCGGCTCGCTCGGCGCGGGCGGCGAAGTCTGCGCGAACGCCGACAACGCGAGCCCGGTCGTCAGCAACGCGGCGAGACATGTCGAGCGAAGACGTTGCGCGGAATTCGATGTGATCATGGAATCAATCTCTGGCCTGTCTGGCCGCTCGGACGAAGGGTGGACTCGAATGCTGGGAATAAACACCGCATCGCCACACGGATCCAGCTCGCGCGGCCATTAACATCTACTCGTCACGCTCGTCTTGTGTTGTAGTCTGTCGATTCTCTTCCTCGCTCCCAGCAGATGCGCACCAACAGCAAGCACGACAACGCGGCGCCACTTGGCGTTCTGTCGCGTGATATGGCCCATGGCATCACTCAGGGCGAATACGACGAGATGTTGGCGCTAGGCATCCTGCCGAGCGAGGACGGCGTCGCGCCGCGGGCGGCGCGCGACGTCATCGAGCGGCACGCCATGCAGGCGTCGTCGGTGCTGAACGAGGCCTTCGACTACGCGAGGCCAGCCTCCTTTTCTCGCGGCGTCCGCTTCGACCTGGGCGACAAGGCCATGCTGCTCATCTCCGGGACGGCGAGCGTGGACGAGGCAGGACGCACGACGCACGTCGGCGACTTCCGCGCGCAGCTCTGGCGCACGTACCGCAATATTTCCGAGCTCCTCGCCGCGGACGGCGCGACCTGGCACGACATTGTGCGCACGACCTGCTACCTGCGCGACATCGAGCGCGATTACAAGGACTTCAACGAAGTCCGCAAAGCCTTCTTCGACTGGCTCGGTCTCGATCCGCTTCCGGCGAGTACCGGCATACAGGCGCGGCTCTGCCGCGAGGATCTCCTCGTCGAGATCGAAGCGATCGCCGTCATGCCGCGCGATCGCCGCCGGTGACTCCCGCGCCTGCGTCGGCTGGGAGATGCCCATGCGACGCTCCGTGATTCGTCTGGCGCTCGTGGTTGCCACACTGGCACCACGCGCTGCGAGTGCCTTTCCCTCTCCCTCTCTCGCTCCACCGCCCTCCAGGATTGACGCGCTGGTCTTGGCGAAGCTCAAGCAGCTTGGCATCCAGCCGGCGCCAGCATCCAGCGACGCGGTGTTCGTCCGGCGCGTCTACATCGATGCGATTGGTACGCTACCGACCGCTGACGAAGTCCGCGCCTTTCTCGCCGACCCCGATCCGCGCAAGCGTGACAAGCTCGTGGACCGACTGCTCGAGCGCGACGAGTTCGCGGACTACTGGGCGATGAAGTGGAGCGACCTGCTGCGCGTGAAGTCGGAGTTCCCCATCAACCTCTGGCCGAACGCGGTGCAGGCATACCACCACTGGATTCGCGCCAGCATCAAGGCGAACATGCCGTACGACCGCTTCGCACGTGAGCTGCTCACCGAGAGCGGCAGCAACTTCCGCGTGCCGCCGGTGAATTTCTATCGCGCGGTTCAGAGCCGTGAACCGGAAGCGCTCGCGTCGGCGGTCGCGCTCACGTTCATGGGCATGCGCGCCGAGCGCTGGCCGCACGAGCGGCTCGCGAACATGGCCGCGTTCTTTTCGCGCGTCGGTTACAAGTCGACGCAAGAATGGAAAGAGGAGATCGTGTTCTTCGATCCCGACAAGGCGCCGGCGCCGAGGGTCACCTTCCCCGACGGCACGACGATCCAGCTTTCGCCCGACCAGGATCCGCGCGCGGTCTTCGCGAACTGGCTCGTGTCGCCGAAAAATCCCTTGTTCGCCCAGGCAGTCGCCAATCGCGCCTGGTCCTGGCTGCTCGGCCGCGGCGTGATCCACGAACCGGACGACATCCGACCGGACAACCCGCCGAGCAATCCGAAGCTGCTGGCGTACCTCGAGCAGGAACTCGTCGCGTCGAAGTACGACCTGAAACATCTCTTCCGTCTCATTCTGACGTCGAGGACCTATCAGCTCTCGTCGGTGGCCACTGCGAATGATCCACGCGGCGACGCGAACTTCGCACACTATGCTCAGCGGCCGCTCGAGGCGGAAGTGCTCATCGACGCCATCGATCAAGTCACCGGCACCACGGAAGAGTACTCCAGCCCCATTCCCGAGCCGTTTACCTTCGTGCCCGAAAACCAGCGCACCATCGCACTGGCCGATGGCAGCATCACGAACTCGTTTCTCAAGACGTTCGGGCGCTCACCGCGCGACCTCGGCCTCGAGTCGGAGCGCGACAACAAGCCGACGGCCGCGGAGCGGTTGGCGCTGCTCAACTCGGGCCAGATCCAGGGCAAGCTCGAACGGGGGCCGGCGCTGCAGGCGCTCATTCGCGCGTCAGTCGACATGCCGCAGCTCGTGACCACGCTCTATCTCACCATTCTCTCACGCCCACCGGCCGCTGACGAGCTGCAGATCGCGCTCGCCTACGCGCAGTCGGTGAACGGCAACCGACGCATGGCGGCCCTCGATATCGCGTGGGCGCTAATCAACACGCCGGAATTCCTGTATCGGCACTGATCGCACACCGGGAGGCACACCGCGATGCCAATGAACAGACGCGACGCACTCAAACACGGACTCCTCGGCGCAGGGGCGTTCATCGCTGCCAATCAGCTTCCGCGCTCGCTGTGGGCCATGTCGGCCGCGCCGGCGGCACCGGTGGCGAAGGCCAAATCAGTCATCCAGATCTGGATGTGGGGTGGGCCGGGGCACCTCGACACCTTCGATCCCAAGCCTGACGCCGGCTACGACTACTGCGGTCCATTCAACAAGCCCATCGCGACGAACGTCGACGGAATCCTCATCAACGAGCTGTTGCCGCAGCTGGCGAAGGAAGCCGACAAGTACTCCATCATCCGCAGCATGACGCACGGCATCAACGCGCATGAAACCGCGTCGTACACCGTGCAGACCGGCAGAAAATCGAACGGCCACGACGTCTTCCCCTGTGCCGGCGCCGTCGTCTCGTTGTTCAAGGGCTACAAGGCCGGATACACCGGACTCGTGCCGCCCTACGTCGTGCTCACACAGCCGCAGGGCCGTTTCTCGGAGGCCGGGTTTCTGGGTCCGAACTACGCACCATTCGCCACCGGCGGCGACCCGGCGCAGGCGCGGTTCTTCGTCGAAGGGGTGGTCGCACAGAACGTCACCGACGACCGGCAGCGTGCACGGCGCGAACTGCTGCGACAATTGCGCACGGTCGGGCACGTCGTCAACGCCGACGCGTCGCTCGACGCCTTCACGCACTCCGAGGAACAGGCATATGACCTCATCCTCGGCGACGCGGGCAAGGTCTTCGATCTGTCGCAGGAGACGGGCGAGATGCGCGACCGGTACGGCCGCAACACCTTCGGACAGTCCTGTCTCGTTGCGCGTCGCCTCGTCGAGCGCGGCGTGCCATACATCACGATCAATTCTCAGGGCTGGGACACCCACAAGCAAAACTTCCAGATCATGCGACAGAAGCTCCCGCAGGTGGACAACGGCCTGTCGACCCTGCTGCGTGATCTCTCCGATCGTGGCTTGCTCGAGAGCACAATCGTGTGGGTCGGCGGCGAGTTTGGGCGGCGTCCGAAAATCGACTGGGAGGCGCCGTGGAACGGCGGCCGCAACCACCATGGCGCCGTCTTCTCGACGCTCGTCGCCGGCGGCGGCTTCAAGGGCGGGCATGTCATCGGGTCGTCCGACGCACGGGGCGAGGAAGTGCGCGACCGGCCTGTGTCGCCGAGCGATCTCATCGCCAGCATCTACCAGCTGCTCAGTATCGATCCGAACGCCAAGCTGCCGCATCCGCAGGGCCTCGACATGCGCGCCATTCCAGGCGCGGCCGAAGGGTTGAGCGCGGGCGGCTTGTTGAAAGAAATCATTTGAGAACCGCATCGGTCGCCGGCATCGTCGCCGCGCTCGCGGCAATCTCCGTGGCGCACGCCCAGCAGCAGCAGTCGTCACCACATGCCGGCTACGTCTATCCTGCCGGTGGCCAGCGGGGAACGACCTTCCAGGTGAAACTCGGGGGAGAGTTCCTGAACGGCGCGGCGCAAGCGTTCGTGTCCGGAGGCGGAGTTCGGGTGCGCGTGGTCGAGTATGACCGCCTGTTGCAGGGCCAGGCACTCACCGCGTTGCGCGACACGGCGCAGGCGCTCGTGAAAGAGCTGCAGCAGAAGGGCGGCAACGACCCGGTGATGCGCCAGCGCATTCTCGACATTCGCGACAAGGTCGGCGACGCAGTGCGGCGGCGGGCCAATCCCGCGCTGGCAGAGATCGTGACGCTGGAGGTCACGGTCGATCGTGACGCAGAGGCCGGCGAGCGGCGCCTGCGACTCGAGACACCATTGGGTCTCACCAATCCGCTCGTCTTCTGCGTCGGCCAGCTTCCGGAATTCAGCGAGAAGATCAACAAGGCAACGCGTGCCGACGGGGAGTTGACGATCACGCTGCCGGCCATCGTCAACGGGCGCATCGTGCCCGGGGAGATCGGTCGTGCCAGCGCCCCGGTGCGTGCGCCGCCGCAGTACATGGCCGGTGACGAAGACCGCTATCGCTTTCACGCGCGAAAAGGGCAGCAGATCGTCGCCGCCGTGAGCGCGCGCACTCTGATGCCGTATCTCGGCGACGCCGTTCCCGGATGGTTCCAGGCAACGCTCACCCTCTATGACGCGAACGGCCGCGAACTCGCCTACGACGACGACTATCAGTTCCGTCCCGATCCGGTGATTCACTACGCAATTCCCGACGACGGCGACTACGTGCTCGAGATCAAGGACGCGCTCTACCGCGGCCGAGAGGATTTCGTCTACCGCATCGCTATCGGGGAACTGCCCTTTCTGACAAGTGTCTTTCCGCTGGGCGGCCGCGCCGGCGACCACTCCGATGTGGCGCTCACGGGCTGGAACCTTCCAATCGAACGACTCGTGATGGACGGGAAGAGGGGAGACAAGCTGCCTGGCGCCCAACCAATCACGTGGCGAGGCGAGAGCCCGGCGTTGAACAGCCTGCCATTTGGCGTCGATACGCTTCCAGAGGTAATGGAAAAGGAACCAAACGATTCGCGGGCGGTCTCGCAGTCAGTCACGTTGCCCGTGATCGTCAATGGCCGCGTGGACCGGCCCGGCGATCGCGACATATACGCGTTCAACGCTCGCGCTGGCGACACTGTCGTGGCCGAGGTGTATGCGCGGCGGCTCGAATCGCCGCTGGACGCCGTGCTGGAGCTGACCGACGCGACGGGCAAGCGTCTCGCCTGGAACGACGATCACGAGGACAAGGGCGCCGGACTCGAGACGCATCATGCCGATTCCTGGTTGACGGCAACGCTTCCAGCCAGCGGCAGATATTACCTGCAACTGCGCGACGTCCAGCAGAAGGGCGGAGCGGAATACGCGTATCGTCTGCGGATCAGCGCGCCGCGCCCCGATTTCGAGCTCCGCGTCTCGCCCTCGAGTATCAACGTGACGGGCGGAAACACCGTGCCGGTGACGGTGACCGCGATACGGCGCGACGGCTTCGCCGGTGACATCGCGGTTGAGATGACGAATGCCCCAGGCGGATTCCTGTTGAGTGGTGGTCTCGTGCCCGCTGGACAGGACCAAGTGCGCATGACCCTCACGGTACCGCCGCCCATCGGGCAGCCCACGCCGCAGCAGAACGCGACGCCCGAGCCGATCGCGCTGGAGCTCACCGGCCACGCGGTGATCGACGGCCGACCCATCGCGCATCGGGCCGTTTCATCCGACGACATGATGCAGGCCTTCTTCTATCGTCACCTCGTCCCGGCCGATGACACCTGGGTCGCAGTGCTGCCGCGCGGCGCCACGCGGGTGTCGTCACGGATCCTCACGTCGCTGCCCGTGAAGCTGCCGGCCGGCGGAACGACGCAGGTTCGCGTCGCCATTCCACCGGGCTACAGGATGTTCAAGAATGTCGAGGTGCAACTGAGCGAGCCGCCCGAGGGAGTGACGCTGACTGGTATGTCGCTCGATGCCTCAGGGGTGAACTTCTCGATCCAGGCCGACGCGGCGAAGCTCAAGCCCGGGCGGCGAGGAAACCTGATCGTGGAGATCACCGGGGAGCGGGTACCGCCCGCAAACACGGCGGCACCGGCGAACGCGGCCACACCGGCGACGGCGGCAGCAGCGACACCGCGGCCGCAGACGCAGGCTCAGCAGCGCGTGCGGCTCGGCATGCTCCCGGCGATCGCGTTCGAGGTCGTGAAGTAGCGCGACGCGTTGGCCGGTGGACTCCATCGCGCGCCGACGAGCCCGCGTCTATCGTCCGCGCTGACCCGACTTGGCGGAGGTCGCCTGCGGCTTGGCGACGCGCATGGGCGGCGGCGGGGCTTCCATCTTGACCTTTGACGGCTGAGCGTTCGGCCTCGGCGCCGGCTTCTTCGAGAAATCGGGAATGCTACGATGTCCTTTGCGTTTCATACGGTTTCCTCCCCGATCGAGCCTCGATTAGAACGAGATCCCGAACATCACTGGCACGAACTGAGTGCTTCCGCCGTCCCCACTGATGTAGTGATAACCCGTTTCCGCGAAGACGCCCATGCTACCGAGCCCGAAGCGAAATCCGGCGCCCACGTTCATGCCCGGCTTGTTCGTGCTGACGCTCGCGCTTAAGGAGCCGGCCGTCGCCGACGCATTGATATTGTAGAAGCCGACGCCTGCAAGAACGTACGGTCCGAGGAGAGGAACTCCCCCCAATCCGAGCAGGACGTTTCCTCCGACACCTGCGATCCGGGCCGAGCCGGTCGCGGTCGTGGACGTCTTCAGAGCGAAGTTGTCGAGGGTCCCGTCGATTCGAAAACCAATCGGCAGGGCGGGCGGAGAGATGTTCACCGACGCCTGCACATGGTAACCACTGCTGTACGACTTCCCGAAATCGCCCATCGGGAATGCGGCTCCCGCGGCGACGCCAAATCCGATTTGCGCCGAAGCGACCGCCGGAACAGCCATAATGGCGAGCGAGACAACGAGGGCCACACGTTTCATGGTAGGTTCGGAGAAAGGTGAGGAGTGACGCGCGCGCAGATGGGCGCCGAGCTGCGGCAGGTGCGGACTAGAATGCCAATCGGGTCGCCAGAAATCAAGTCACGAGAGAGAAACATCCTCGTGCCGACCTCATCATCGCGGCCATTCTCTCGTCGTGTAACACGCTGCCACGCAATGATGTGCACGACTTTTCGACACCGATCGTTACTTCGACACGATGCGCTGAATATGCAGACCGGTTGCGTCGCGCATCCCCAGGTAGACGACGCCGCCCGCACCGAATCCGGCGATGGTCGTGCCGGCCGGTACCTGCACGCGATCCACGAGCTTGCCGCTCTTGTCGATCACGTCGTAGATCGCGTGGGTTCCACACCACTAGATTGGAGCATGGTTACTCGGCGCCTGATGTTTGTGGCCACGATCGCGCTCACCGGTTGCGCGCCGCGGTCGGCTGTCAT
>Ga0208587_1001602_pt1 | contig 11994 bp, 9 predicted proteins | sample NGESurdeep092012_7_FD_184472 | JGI IMG/M metagenome (GOLD analysis project Ga0208587, IMG submission 184472) | Arctic peat soil microbial communities from Barrow, Alaska - NGEE Surface sample 210 deep-092012 (SPAdes) | ecosystem: Environmental > Terrestrial > Soil > Wetlands > Peat ...
CAATGACTTGCCCAGCGTTAACCAATGACTTGGTTGGCGTAGTTTGCCAACTTAGTCAGATGGCTATGCAAAGCCTTTTGCTGGGTTATAACCAGCCACTTTGCCACCGTTCTTTGATGGCTTAGTGGATTGGCTAGTTGTTTCATCAGTCAGATGGCTATAACCAGCCGCTTGGTCACTGTTTTTTGGTGACATAGCGGAATGGCTAGTGGTTTCATCAGTAGCCCTATCCGTTGTCCCATCAGTCAGTTGGCTATGCAAAGCTAACCTGTTCGAGGTAAATCACGCCCCCTATCTCATTAATTGTTCCAGGTGCTTGTGGAGTGGCATTTGTCGCACGATTGCGAATTATTGTGGTGACTGTGGCAGATATTGCATAGGCCCGAAACAGATGCACCCGATCCATGTACTTTGGCATTGAGGAAGCTTGTCGTTGACTTATGGCAAATATCGCATGAAGGCCACATGGAAGTAGGCACATGACCCGAGTAGGCGGGGTATCGGGTTGTAGGCCCGCCACCCACCCCCTTCGCCGTCGTACCGTTGTGACAAGTCGCGCAAGTGCCCGGCACCACCCCCACGTGGTTGTATCCAGCCCCCAACCAGGTCTTGGTTGTGTGGCAGGCATCGCATGAATCGGTAGTGGCGATGTGCCCGTTCGGCTTGCCTGTCGCAGTTATCCCGTGACAGGTCGCACAAGTGCCCGGAGCCACTCCCGTATGGTTGTAACCCGCCGGTAACCAAGCCCTGGTATTGTGGCAGATATCGCATGAAGCGGTAGTAGCAACGTGCCCGTTCGGTTTGCCTGTCGCAGTTATCCCGTGACAGGTCGCACAAGTACCCGGAGCCACCCCCGTGTGGTCATAACCCGCCGGTACCCAGGCCACGGTGCGATGACATCTGTCGCATGATGCAGATGTCAAAATGTGCCCGTTCGGTTTGCCCGTCGCCGTCATGTTGTTATGGCAGGTCAGGCAAGCACCCGGTGCCACACCCACGTGACTGAACGAAGCCGGTGTCCAGGTCGTGGGTCTGTGACAGTTGTCGCATTTGGCAACGGTGGGAATGTGCATGTTAGGTTTTGCCGTTGCGCCCATATGGTTTCCGACACTGTGACAAGTCGCGCAATCCCGCGGCGTTCCCTTGAACACGCCCTGGACATGGCAGGACTCGCACGGAGCCGTGGCGTGGGGACCCGTTAGGTTAAACCCGGTTTGGATATGGTTGAAGCTTGAAGTATCAACACCTGTTGTCTGAGCCAACGCAAAATGGGCCACTGCCAGCAGCGGCAAGATGAACATCATCGCGATCCAACGAGGAGGAATCAAGGCATGAAGCGTATGCTTGCTCTCAAACTTGTTTGTGTGCTTGTTCATCATTTCTGCTCCTTTCAGGGAATCGCACGCGGCCATTTCCAAAAAATCGATCAGCCCGTCTTTACTTCGAATAAATGCGTTTTTCAATTTCATCATTTTATTTCAGATGCCGTTAAGTAATGAGTTCTCACTGTTCCCGATTAGGACGCCCGTTTGCCGACAAGGTGCAGTTCACCGGGATGAAAAACGTGTTCCTGCAGACAAACGGTAGAAAAACCGGAATGAGCGGTAATGTAAATTCATTTTCGGAGGGTGCGGAATTTACTGGTGACATGGCAGCGTTCGCATTGTTGACCAAACCTTCCCTGATGCACGTCATCATCTTCGTGGCAACCGACACATGAACGCGGAACCGCAAAGCGGTCATCGACCTCTTTTTTATGGCAAGCGTAGCAATCCAATTTCTTATGTCCGCCATCGAGCATGAATTTGGTACGCTTGTCGTGATCGAAATCCCAGGCCTTCCATGACCGCGCATTGTGGCATGACTCGCATTTGTTACCCAGTCTGCGCTTGTGTACTTTGTCATCGTCCTTCTTGTGGCAGGAGACGCAATCGGACGGCGTATCGCGGAATAGCTGCGTCTGGTGACATTTCTTGCACTCCACTTTCACATGCATGCCAAGCAGCGGAAAGCGCGCGCGCCCATGGTCTATTTTGGCATCCTTCCAATCTTTTTCGTTATGGCAGGATTCGCAGCGTTTACCCAGCTTTTCCTTATGCACATCGTCTTTCTTGTGGCAAGAGATGCAATCCTGGGCCAGCTTCTGCTGATACAGTTTGTCCGTATGGCAAGCGATACATTTGACCTTCTCGTGCTTGCCCTTCAATGCATATTTCGTATCGCGGCCGTGATCGAACCTGATCTCTTTCCAGTCTTTTTCTTTGTGGCAGGATTCGCATTTCGTGCCGAAACTTTCCTTGTGCTTGTCATCCTTCTTGTGGCAACCGATGCAGGTCGTGGCCAGTTTCTCTGCGGCGGCTCTCAATTCCGGTTTATGGCAGGCATCACACTTGGTTGTGGCGTGTTTGCCAGATAACGGAAATTTTGTGTCTTTGTCGTGGTCGAATTTCGCGGACTTCCATTTTTCCTCGTTGTGGCAAGTCGCGCATTTTTCGCCCAATCCGCCTTTGTGCACATCGTCCTTGCGGTGGCACGCTATACATGTAGTCGGCGTTTTCTCTTTGGTAAAAAGCGGCGTCTTGTGACAACTCACGCATTTCGCCAACTCATGCTTGCCAAGCAGCCTGAATTTCGTTTGCGTATCGTGATCGAACTGGATTTGTTTCCAGTCCTTTTCCGTATGGCAGGTTTCGCACTTCTTGCCGTATTGCCCCTTGTGCTTGTCATCCTTGCGATGGCATGCCACGCATTCATGCGACACGCCTTTGTAGTGAGTGGAGTCGACATGGCATTTGCTGCATTTCACGTCCACGTGTTTGCCGCTGAGAGCAAAGCGGGTCTTTTCCAGACTGTGATCGAACTTTGTTTCTTTCCAGCTGCGCTCGTTGTGGCAGCTCTTGCAATCGGCGCCCAGACTACCCTTGTGTTTATCATCCTTGCGATGGCAGGCATTGCAGGCTGAAGGCGCATCACGATATTTTTTCTTCGCCTCGTGACAATCCTTGCACTTTATTTTTTCTTGCTTCTGGTGAGCGCCCAACAAGGGAAAGTCGGTCTTCGCGTGGTCGAAGTTCTTCGTATCCAGCACCGCGATATTCGCATTCCGTCCCTTGTGTTCGGTATGACAGGCACGGCATTCCTTCTCTTCAAGCCTGCCGTGAAATCCCTCGTGTTTCAGGACATCCGCCTTCACATCCTTGTGGCAATCCGAGCACAGTGTAGTTTGCGCCTCCTTGTCGAACCGGACGTGGCATTCCTTGCAATCCGCTTCGAGCTTGGCGTGTCCCTGGATCACTTCCCCGGGCATCAGCGCGGTCTCACCCGCCCCCAGCGCGATACCGGAAACAGACAGGGACAAAGTCAGGAGAGCAATGCGTAGTAGCATCCGGCGGCAATCAGTACATATTGACAGCTATGACGTGGACAATGCCACTGATAGCCAGCAACCAAACGAAGGGTGAATGCAGGATATGCCACAAACGGAACAGCCGCTCGTAGGATGAGAATTGGGCAGCCTGCTGCACGGCAGCCAGATAATCGTCCACATCAAGTGAAACCGCATGAAGATGCTGATCCTGCTGAAGCTTGTTCCAGCCTTGAGCCTTGGCCAGAAGAACGGCAGCCCGCTGCAACTCCTGGTGGCAGTAAATCGCCAGATTGCGTCGCTGCCAACCCAGGGTCATAAAATTCCAGGCGCGATCGAGGGGCGTTCTCTTTTGAGCAATCGCCGTTTCGCGGAACTGCTTCAACTTCTCGCCGACTCCGGTTGCCTCCATCAACACCGCGTTTACTTTGCCCATCTTGTTTTGGTTGGAGTCCACGGCTTGCTGCAATTCCTCCAGATTGGATTTACGCCCGTAGAGCCCATGATGTATGCGCTTATAGATGAAGCGCCCTATGATGCCACTGGCCGCCACCAGCAACATGGAGAAAAGCGCAACACCGGCATTCAGCGACTTCACATGAAAGGTCGAGTGGAACAGGATCAACGCCGGTCCGCCGATCCCGAATATCATGTGCACCATGAACCAGTAACGCAACGGTCCCCAGTTGCGGGCCAAGCGCATATGCTTGCGTACCGGATAAAGCAGCATCAGCAACATCATCACCCCGCCGACCAAACCCAGGTAATAGCCTATGCCTGTCCCGGGTTTGTATACTGAACCAGTCGAAACAGGCCATGCCGCCGCGATCAGAGCGATAGTTGCAAACCACACCACCTTTGGACCGACACCTTCTCCACGAACAACGTCAGCACGTTTATCCCCGGAACGTGAACCACCAAATACAGCAAGCTGAACAGGATGCTGTTCAGCACGACGTTCATCGGTGTGAGGGCCGCTACCGGCAGTTGCTGCAACATTTTGATCACGAGATAACTCAGATGGCATATCTACTCAACCCACTTATTGCACTGAACCAAATCAACATTATGAAAAACCGTGTGCCCATTTTACCTGCATCAGCACTCGAGACACTGCACAGGCACGCCTTGAATTGCATTGTTCGCACAGATAGACTGCATGCACTGGAACAAGTTCACCCTTCGGAATGTCGAAACTGCCAACCGGGTAACAGGCGTTAGGTGCATCAATGCATTCCGTGTCCACCTACACCCTCTTGACCTTTCTTGAATAGTCCAAGAAATTTCTTGGCCTACACTCACATTTGTATCGACAGGCCGCATACCAAAATGAACGATCAGTTATTCATCTACCTGCTTTATGTGCTGCCCCTGGCAGCGCCTTTGGTTATATATCTATACAAACGGAATCGCCGCCAAAAGATTGCGAAAGAAACCTGGCATGAAGCGGTAGAGTCCGGATTGACCGAACCATCGACTCTCCACCCTGTGTTCGACCCCAATCTGTGTCTCGGCTCGGGCGGCTGCTATAAAGCCTGCCCTGAACAAGCGATCGGCATCATCGACGGGAAAGGCGTGCTTATCAGTCCTGCGCTTTGCATAGGTCACGGTGCCTGTGCCACTTCCTGCCCGGTTGGCGCGATCAAACTTGTTTTCGGCACCGCAACCCGGGGGGTGGACATCCCGCAACTCAAACCCAACTTCGAGACCAATGTGCCCGGCATTTTCATCGCGGGAGAACTCGGGGGCATGGGCTTGATAAGAAAAGCCGTGGAACAGGGAAGACAGGCGATGGATTCCATTTCGAAACGCGGCCGCGCAAAAACGCCGCACGATGTCGTCGTCATCGGTGCCGGACCCGCCGGCATTTCCGCCACCCTTGCCGCCAAACATCATGGCCTGCGCTGCGTGACGCTCGAACAGGAAGAGACTTTCGGCGGCGCCACGCTACACTACCCACGGGGCAAGATCGTCATGACTGCACCCATGAACCTGCCCATCATCGGAAAAGTGCACGTTAAAGAAATAAGCAAAGAGTCGCTGATGAAACTTTGGGAGGATGTGGTCGACAAAGCCGGCATCAAGATCAACTTCGGCGAACGCATGGAAAAGATCGAGCGCCAAGGCGACACGATTACTGTCGTCACCAATCGCACCAGTTACCTTACCCATAGCGTGTTGCTTTCCATTGGCAGGCGCGGCACACCACGCAGGCTGGAGGTCCCGGGCGAAGAGCTGGAAAAGGTGGTGTATCGCCTGGTCGATCCGGAACAATATCGGGACAAGCATGTGTTAGTGGTCGGCGGCGGAGATGCGGCACTGGAAGCCGCCGTGTCGATTGCCAAAGAGCCCGGCACTACCGTCACGCTCAGCTACCGCAGCAGCGCATTCAGCCGCGTAAAGCAGAAAAATCGGGAGCTCGCCGAAGAGGCGCGCATTTCCGGGCATCTATCCGTGTTGCTCGAATCGACCGTCAAAGAGATCAGGTCCGCCACCGTGCTGCTCGACCAAAAGGGCACGGCTATCGATCTGCCCAATGATGCGGTCATCGTTTGCGCGGGGGGGATATTGCCTACTCCGCTGCTCAAGGAAGTCGGGGTTCAGATCGAAACACGCCACGGTACCGGCAGCTATGAACAGATGAAAATCTAAATCAGGATCGAGATAAAAGCGGAGAAATCGATTTTACTGGCTCCTCGATCCTCGATCCTCGATCCTCGATCCTTGATCCTTGATCCTTGATCCTTGATCCTTGATCCTTGATCCTTGATCTACCTTACGCAGTCCACAAAATAACCTTTCCCGCCATCGGTTTCTTCCGCGACGAGGCCGTGGATATCGGTCTCGAAGCCGGGGAATCTTTCGTTGAAATCGCGCGCGAACTTGAGATAGTCCACGATAGTTTTGTTGAATATCTCGCCCGGAATCAGCAGCGGGATACCCGGCGGATAGGGGGTCAGCAACACCGCCGTGATGCGGCCTTCGAGCTGGTCGATCTCCACGCGCTCGATCTCGTCATGCGCCATTCTGGCGAACGCATCGGACGGCTTCATCGCCGGCTGCATATCGGACAGATACATCTCGGTGGTCATGCGCGCCACGTTGTGCATCTTGTATGCATCGTGGATCTGCTGGCACAGGTCGCGCAGGCCAACGCGCTCATAGCGGGGATGGGCCACTGCGAATTCCGGCAAAATGCGCCAGATCGGTTGATTGCGGTCATAATCATCCTTGAACTGTTGCAATGCGGTGAGCAGCGTGTTCCAGCGTCCCTTGGTGATGCCGATCGTGAACATGATGAAGAACGAATACAGTCCGCATTTCTCGACGATCACGCCGTGCTCGGCCAGATATTTGGTGACCATGGAAGCGGGTATGCCGCTGTCGGAGAAGTCCCCGTCCACATCCAGACCCGGCGTGATGATGGTCGCCTTGATCGGGTCAAGCATATTGAAACCGGTGGCCAGCTTGCCGAAACCATGCCACTTGTCATCGGTATGCAACACCCAGTCCTCGCGCGAACCGATGCCTTCCTCGGCCAGGATGTCAGGCCCCCACACCTTGAACCACCAGTCCTTGCCGAATTCGTCGTCCACTTTGCGCATCGCGCGCCGGAAATCCAGCGCCTCGGCAATGGACTCTTCCACCAACGCCGTACCGCCGGGCGGTTCCATCATCGCCGCAGCCACGTCGCACGAGGCAATGATGGCGTACTGCGGACTGGTGGAAGTGTGCATCAGATATGCTTCGTTAAAAATATGCTTGTTCAGTTTGTGGCTCTCTGGTTCGCGCACCAAGATCTGCGAGGCCTGCGACAGTCCGGCCAGTAACTTGTGCGTGGACTGCGTGGCAAAGATCATCGATTCCTTGGCGCGCGGACGGTATTTGCCGATCGCATGCATGTCCTTGTAGAACTCGTGGAAAGCAGCATGCGGCAGCCAGGCTTCATCGAAGTGGAGCGTATCGATGCGCCCGTCCAGCATCTCCTTCAGCATTTCCACGTTGTACACGATACCGTCGTATGTGCTTTGGGTGATTGTCAGGATGCGCGGCTTCTTGGTCTTGTCCTTGATGAACGGATTCGCGTCGATCTTGCGCTGGATGTTTTTCGGCTCGAATTCGGACTTCGGGATCGGCCCGATGATGCCGTAGTGATTGCGCGTCGGCGTCAGAAATACCGGCACCGCGCCGGTCATGATGATCGCGTGCAGGACGGATTTATGGCAGTTGCGGTCCACCACTACGATATCATCGGGTGCCACGGTGGAATGCCACACGATCTTGTTGGAAGTGGACGTGCCGTTGGTGACGAAGAACAGATGATCGGCATTAAAAATACGTGCCGCATTGCGCTCGGAGGCCGCCACCGGCCCGGTGTGATCGAGCAACTGGCCGAGCTCATCCACCGCGTTGCACACGTCGGCACGCAGCATGTTCTCGCCGAAAAACTGGTGGAACATCTGCCCGACCGGCGATTTCAAAAACGCCACGCCGCCCGAGTGTCCCGGACAGTGCCACGAGTAGGAGCCATCCTGCGCGTAATGCAACAGAGCGCGAAAAAACGGCGGCGCCAGCGAATCCAGATAAGCCTTGGCCTCCCGGATGATGTGGCGCGCCACAAATTCCGGCGTGTCCTCGTGCATGTGAATGAAGCCGTGCAACTCGCGCAGGATGTCGTTCGGAATGTGCCGCGAAGTGCGCGTCTCGCCATACAGGTAGATCGGGATGTCGGCGTTCTTGAAGCGTATCTCCTGGACGAAGGCGCGCAAACTTTTCAGCGCCACCTCGGTTTCCTCCGCGCTGCCCCCGCCGAATTCCTCGTCATCGATCGACAGCAAAAACGCCGAGGCGCGGCTCTGCTGCTGCGCGAACGAAGTCAGGTCGCCATAACTGGTGACGCCGAGGATCTCCATCCCCTCTTTTTCAATTGCATCAGCCAAAGCGCGGATACCCAGCCCGCTGGCATTTTCCGAACGGAAGTCTTCATCGATGATGATAATAGGAAAACGGAATTTCATGGTTTACTCCCTTTAGGAATAACTAATTGGGCGGGGATACCGAATTGGCGCGGATTGTCGCAGAATTCGGAGGCGATGTGGAAACGGATTTACAGTTTGCAGGTCGGGCTCTGCATGTGTTGTTGGGGCTTCAGCCCCTTACAACCACGGCGTACCCCTTGCGGGTGCTGCACGCCGGCGAACTGTCGGGCAGCTTTGCATAGCCATTCGACTAGGCCGCCAAAAGACGGCGACCAAGTCGCTGGTTAAAGCCCGACCTACACATCTAAGATTACATTTTGGGCAGCGTGACGCCTACCTGCCCCTGATACTTGCCGCCTCTATCCTTGTAGGACGTCTCGCAGACTTCATCGCCCTCGAAGAACAGCACTTGCGCCACGCCTTCATTGGCGTAGATCTTGGCGGGCAGCGGGGTGGTGTTGGAAAACTCCAGCGTCACATAGCCTTCCCACTCCGGCTCGAACGGCGTGACGTTGACGATGATGCCGCAACGCGCATAAGTGGACTTGCCCAGGCATATGGTCAATACACTGCGCGGGATGCGGAAATATTCCACGGTACGCGCCAAAGCGAAAGAGTTGGGTGGGATGATGCAGTAATCGGCAGTGACCTCGACGAAGGAACTCGGGTCGAAATTCTTCGGGTCGACGATGGTACTGTTGATGTTGGTGAACAGCTTGAATTCATTGGAACAGCGGATATCGTAGCCGTAGCTCGATGTGCCATACGATACGATGCGCTTGCCGTCTTTCTCCTTCACCTGGTTCGGCTCGAACGGCTCGATCATTTTGTGCTGCTCCGCCATGCGGCGTATCCATTTGTCTGACTTGATACTCATCGCGATTCCTCTTGAAAGTGTCCGTGCTGCATTTTCACGGGCGCGATTTTAACCCAGATAACCCATTAGGAATGAAAACGCCTTTGTAGGAGCGCAACTTGTTGCGCGATAGTTCAGGATCGCCCGACAAGTCAGGCTCCTACAAAGCATGAATGTATTAACGGACAATCCGGTTTTAACCAATTCGCCGCTGTCGCGCGCGATTTGCTAAAATCCGCGCCTTTATAGCATTTCGTCTGGTTCACAATGTCCAATAGAAAAATCCTCGTCACCTCGGCATTACCCTACGCCAACGGCAGCATCCACCTCGGCCACCTGGTCGAATACATCCAGACCGACATCTGGGTGCGCTTCCAGAAGATGCAGGGGAACACTTGCCACTACGTGTGCGCCGACGACACCCACGGGACGCCGATCATGCTGCGCGCCGAGAAAGAAGGCATCACGCCGGAACAGCTGATCGACCGCGTGTGGCACGAGCACAAGGCGGACTTCGACGGCTTCCATGTCGAGTTCGACCATTACGGCAGCACCAACAGCACCGAGACCAGGGAATATTCACAGGCGATCTATCGCAAACTCAAGGCCGCCGGCCTGATCGAGGTGCGCTCAGTCGAACAGTTCTACGACCCGGTCAAGAACATGTTTTTGCCGGATCGCTTCATCAAGGGCGAATGCCCGAAGTGCCACGCCAAGGATCAATACGGCGACAACTGCGAAGCCTGCGGCACCACTTACGCGCCCACCGAACTGATCAACCCGTATTCCGCCGTGTCCGGCGCGCAGCCCGAGCGGCGCAATTCCGATCACTACTTCTTTAAACTGTCCGACCCGCGCTGCCAGAAATTTCTGCGCGAATGGACGCGCAGCGGCACGCTGCAACCCGAGGCCGCCAACAAGATGCAGGAATGGCTGGGCGGCGCTGGCGAAAACAAGCTGACCGACTGGGACATCTCGCGCGACGCGCCCTATTTCGGCTTCGAAATACCCGATGCGCCGGGCAAGTATTTCTACGTGTGGCTGGACGCGCCGGTCGGCTACATGGGCAGCTTCCAGCAACTGTGCAACGCCAAGGACATCGACTTCGACGAATTCTGGAAGCCCGATTCCAAGGCTGAGCTGTATCATTTCATCGGCAAGGACATCCTGTATTTCCATGCGCTGTTCTGGCCCGCGATGCTGCAACACGCCGGTTTCCGCACCCCGACCAAACTGTTCGCGCACGGCTTCCTCACCGTGAACGGCGAGAAGATGAGCAAATCGCGCGGCACGTTTATCACCGCCGACAGCTACCTCAAACAGGGACTCAACCCGGAATATCTGCGCTACTACTACGCCGCGAAACTCAACGGCACGATGGAAGACCTTGATCTGAATCTTGAAGATTTCGTGACGCGGGTTAATTCGGATTTGGTTGGCAAATACATCAATATTGCGAGTCGATGTGCAGGATTCATCAACAAACGCTTCGACGGTAAGCTTGCCGATTTGAAGGCCAACAATGTACCAGCGAAATTAGAGCAGGAGTATGGCTATTACCAGGGCTCTGCGCAGGAAACCGCTAAATTGGTTGCTGATGCTTTTGATAAACGGGACTTCTCAAAAGCTTTGAGAGAAATTATGGCATACGCTGATTCAGCTAACCAATTCGTTGACCAACGTAAACCATGGACAATTTCCAAAGAGGCTGGAAAAGAAGAGGAGTTACATCAGGTTTGCACGCTGGCATTGAACATGTTCTGTTGGCTTGCTGTGATGCTAAAACCTGTACTTCCAAAGCTGGCTGAGAATGTTGAAGCTTTCCTTAACGTCCCACCCCTTGTGTGGAAAGATGTGGACACCCATCTGCCCACTGCCCATCGCATCAGCGAATATAAACACCTGATGACCCGAGTTGACCAAAAACAAATAGACGCCATGATCGAAGCCAACAAACAAACCCTGGAACCTGTCGCAGATACTCATTCACCCGCACGCCACGCCGAAGCGCAGCAGCACGCGATCGCACCCATCGCCGAAACCATCAGCATCGACGACTTCATGAAGGTTGACCTGCGCGTGGCCCGTATCGTCAACGCCGAGCATGTGGAAGGTGCGGAGAAACTGCTGAAGCTGACGCTGGACATCGGCGAAGCACAACCGCGCACCGTGTTCGCGGGCATCAAGTCGGTTTACGATCCGGAAAAATTGAAGGGTCGCATGACCGTGATGGTCGCCAATCTCGCGCCGCGCAAGATGAAGTTCGGCCTGTCGGAAGGCATGGTGCTGGCGGCTTCCGGCGAAACACCCGGACTGTTCATCCTCAGCCCGGATGACGGTGCGCAACCCGGAATGCGGATTAAATAATTTGGTGTTGTAGGAGCGGGCCATGCCTGTCCTGAGCCTGTCGAAGCGGCCCGCGAATCTCTCTGCCGCGGGCATGGCCCGCTCCACAAGCTAAACCAACCGTTATTTCTGCGCGCTGATCGCCGTGAGTATTCCCTGCAGTATCGCGGTGGGCGTGGGCGGGCAACCGCTCACCACCACGTCGACAGGAATCACGTTGGCGACGCGCCCGCAACTGGCATAACTTTCTCCGAAGATACCCCCGTCGCAGGCGCAATCGCCGATCGCCACCACCAGCTTGGGCTCCGGCGTGGCGTCAAAAGTGCGCTTGAGCGCGGTCACCATGTGGCGCGACACCGGGCCGGTGACCAGCAGCATGTCCGCATGGCGCGGGCTGGCGACGAATTTGATGCCCAGGCCTTCGATGTTGTAATAGGCGTTGTTGACCG
>Ga0208587_1001607_pt1 | contig 11982 bp, 10 predicted proteins | sample NGESurdeep092012_7_FD_184472 | JGI IMG/M metagenome (GOLD analysis project Ga0208587, IMG submission 184472) | Arctic peat soil microbial communities from Barrow, Alaska - NGEE Surface sample 210 deep-092012 (SPAdes) | ecosystem: Environmental > Terrestrial > Soil > Wetlands > Peat ...
TTGAGACGAATGCCACGACGATTGCGGCCCACGCCACCGGCGTGACTTGCTTCGAACTCCCGCTTCGCGGGGAGTTGTTAGCGGCGTGGTTGAATTCCCCTTTCATTTGGCCTCCTTCAGCGGCAGAACCGTCGGTTCTTCAAAACAAGCCGCTGCGAATCTATCGAAATACCGCCAGAACCTTGTCCCAAAGCGACTCACCTTCCCGGTCACCATCCGCCTTCGACGACGCCGGCTGTGCCGCGCTGACAGCATCGGATGCCGGAAAGCTGTCGATCAGACCGGTCTCCAGTTTCGCGTGGGTGTCCCGGTCGGCCAAGGCGGCCTCACGGGGATTGGCGGCATGCTTGTCGTGCGCCGCGGGATCGAACTTCTCAGCCATCTTGAGCCTCCGTCCGGAGATAACGCGTCCGCAATCCGGACGTTCCCGGCGGGTGGAACGGAATGTCATCCAGGCTGCCCAATGGCGCCTCGCCGGTGCACGGAAACGGGCACACAGCCGGCACTGCTGGCCGGGCGTTTTTTATGCCGCATGGTCAATATTGCACAGACAGGCGCTGCAACTTCGGGTCGAATATATTTGCGGTGAGATTGCACCCTCATCGTTGCGGTAAATTTGCGGTGCTCCAAAGATAAATTCCGACCCCAGCCCGTTTGGAGTTTTAGGTTTGGAGACACCGTTGGACCTAATCGCCAGGCCGGAGGACTGTGCGCTCAAGGTCCCGATTGCCGAAACGACCTGCGATCCCCGATTCGCCGCTAGCTGTCGCCGCGATCACTCCGGGTCGCGCTGCAAAGAGAACAAGACTGCCGGGATTGCACCCCCTTTCCCGGCCTTTTTCTTGGGCTTTCCGAGCGTTTTCTTGAGCGCCCGCCGCTTCATGGTTGCCGTTATTGTCAAAGGTTTGCGCGGTGCGCTGAGCGCGTCATTGAGCGCCTGATCGAAGCGAGCCCTTGCGTCGTGTTCGCTGTATCTTGCTGGGGCAGGTTTTGTCATGGGATGGTCGCCTTTACTGACGCCGTTAGCGGTACGCAAAAATTACTGTGCGCGCCCGCTGGTAAAAAATCTGGTCAACAAAGACCTTCGCTTCCTTCAACTTGCCGGCCCTCATCAGCCTGAGCGGAACTGCGCAAGCGCGTACCACGCCAACGACGCTTCACGACGGGGGCAATCAGGCAGCATTCGAAATCGCATCTGAGTTCCACCGGATGAGAAATTTGCCTTGGCGCCTCATCTGGCCGGCGTAGGGGGTCCCGCATACCCCGGCGGGACTCCCTATCGCGCAAGCGGAATAAAATGCCGCCAGGCTTGTTTGTCCGAAAGTAGGCTTTGAAGAACGAAGCACGACACGCTAAAGTTGCAACATCCCCGTCGGCGAAGGGCGGGGGAAGAGGACGTTGCAGTGGAGAAGCCAGCCATGGACTCGTTCGACCCCTTGGAATTTCTCGCCAAGGTGGGCGCGGGAAAAACGATACTGGAATTTCACCGGAACCAGACCGTGTTCGCGCAGGGCGACGTCGCGGACACGGTGTTTTACATCCAAAAAGGTAAGGTCAAGCTTACTGTCCTGTCCGAGCAGGGCAAGGAAGCGGTCGTTGCGATCCTGGAGCCCGGCCAGTTCTTCGGCGAAGGCTGCCTGAATGGCCATCCGCTGCGGATCGCCACCACCACGGCGATGGAAGACTGCACGGTCACCGCGATCGCCAAGGACGCGATGATCGCCATGCTTCATCAAGAGCCGAAATTTTCCGAGCTGTTCATGTCCTTTCTGCTGACCCGCAACAGCCGGATCGAAGAGGACCTGATCGACCAGCTGTTCAATTCGAGCGAGCGGCGGCTGGCACGGCTGCTGCTGCTGCTCGCGAATTTCGGCAAGGCCGGCGGCCCGCAGCCGATCAATCCGAATATCAGCCAGGAAACCCTGGCAGAGATGATCGGCACCACACGCTCCCGCGTCAGTTTTTTCATGAACAAATTCCGCAAGCTGGGTTTCATCAGCTACAATGGAAAAATCGAAGTGCACAATTCGCTGCTCAGCGCAGTGCTGCACGACAAGCCCCAGATCGAGCGGGATGAGCAACCGCGCGGGTGAAGGTCGCGCGGCTCCATAGCCCCCGGCCAGCCTCGCATCGCCAAAACAATCCGATTCGCCGTTAAAAACTGCTGGAAATGGGAGATATCCGGAAAATTAGCCCGCGACCTGCGAAGTCGCCGATATCAGAGGCGATCGCATCTTGGCCAAGTCCGTATCCACAGTGTATCAGGGGCAGCATCTCGCCTCCCGATCACCCCGCGGAACCAGCGCTTGACCCAGACCCAGCCCACAAAACCCTTCCTTGAAGTGCTTTCCGGCCGCAGGCAGCCCGTGCCGCCGATCTGGATGATGCGGCAGGCAGGCCGTTATCTACCGGAATACCGCGAATTGCGCGCCAAGGCGGGCGGCTTTCTCGATCTGTGCTTCACGCCGGAATACGCAGCCGAAGTCACGCTGCAGCCGATCCGCCGCTTCAACTTCGATGCCGCGATCATCTTCTCGGATATTCTTGTCATTCCCTACGCGCTCAGCCGTGAGGTGCGGTTCGAGGCCGGTGAAGGCCCGCGGCTCGAACCGCTGGACTGTCCGGAGAAAGTCGAAACGCTGGCACCTCAGGCCGACTTCGGCAAACTCGAGCCTGTGTATGAAGCGCTGCGCCGCGTGCGTCGCGAGCTCGATTCGAAGATTGCGCTGATCGGCTTCTGCGGAGCGCCATGGACGGTCGCGACCTACATGGTGGCCGGGCAAGGCACGCCGGATCAGGCGCCGGCGCGGATGATGGCCTACCGCCATCCCCTGGCGTTCGCGAAAATCATCGACGTGCTGGTCGAGAACTCGATCCAATACCTGCTGGGGCAGCTCAAGGCCGGCGCCGACGTGCTGCAGATTTTCGACACCTGGGCCGGCGTGCTGCCGCCGCGCGAATTTGCGCGCTGGTCGATCGAGCCGACCCGGCGCATCGTCGAGGGCGTGCGCAAAAAAGTGCCGGGCGCGAAGATCATCGGCTTTCCCCGAGGCGCCGGCGCGCTGCTGCCGGCTTACGTGGACACGACAGGCGTCGATGCCGTCAGCATCGACTGGGCGGCGGAGCCGTCATTGATCCGCGAGCGCGTGCAGAACCGCGTCGCCGTTCAAGGCAATCTCGATCCGCTGGCGCTGATCGCGGGCGGTGCCGCGCTCGATCAGGCGGTCGATGACGTGCTTGCGAATTACGCGAAGGGCCGGTTGATCTTCAACCTCGGCCACGGCATCCAGCCGGAAACCCCGATCGCGCATGTCGAGCAGATGCTGAAGCGGGTGCGGGCGTATAAGGGATAAAGGCAGCTTCCGCGAATATCGTCGTCATCATCCGCGAAAGCGGATGATCCAGTACGCTGCGGCGTTCGAATCCTATGCAGGTCGGCGATTACTGGATACCCGCTTTCGCGGGTATGACGGCCTTGATCAGTCACACCGGCCGGCTGCGTTCAATGATCTCGGCCGCACCCTTGGCCAGCAGTTCGAGCCCGACCGCACGGCCGAGTTCGCGCGGGCGATCGGCGGGCCCGGAGCGCGAAGCTTCGATGAACAGGCCGCCGGCTTCGTCCAGTACCGACGCGGTCAGCGACATCTGCGCGCCCTGAGTGATTGAAAATCCCGCGATCGGCGAATTGCAATGGCCGTTGAGGACCCACAGCACCTCGCGCTCGGCATCGGCGCTTCGGTGCGAGGCGGGGTCGTCAATCAGCGACAGGATGCGTCGCGTCTGCCAATCGCTGACGGCGCATTCCACCGCGACAATCCCCTGCCCCACCGCCGGCAGCATTTCCTGAATTGAAAATTCATAGGCAATACGACTGGCAAAGCCGACGCGCTCGAGCCCGGAGCGCGCCATGATCAGCGCATCCGCCGGACCGACCTCGCCACCGTCAGGAAGCCGCTGCATTTCCAAATTGTCGAGCTTGCGGACGCGGGTGTCGGCGGCGCCGCGGTAGTGAATCACCTCGACTTCCGGAAACAGCCGACGCGCATAGGCCGCGCGCCGCACGGCATTGGTGCCAATCTTGAATCCCTTGCCACGCGAGCGCCTGAAATCCTCGATCGAAACCCCTGATCGCAGCACCAGAACGTCGCCGGGCGGATCGCGCGAAAGCGTCGCGCCGATCACGAGCCCCGGGGTGTCTTCATTGCCCGGCATGTCCTTCAGCGAATGCATCGCGGCGTGCAATTCGCCGGATACAACGGCCCTGCGGATTTCGGCCACGAACGCGCCGCCCTTGCCGCCGTGCTGCAACAGCTTGCTGGTCTGGTCAGAATCGCCCGTTGTTTCGAACTTGACGATCTCGACGTCGATGCCGGGTGCGGCCGCGATCAGACGCCGGGCAATTTCCTCGGTCTGGGCCAGCGCCATGACGCTCCTGCGCGTGCCGATCCGTATTCTAATTGCCACCACTCATGCTCCCTTCGAGGCCGCGCGAGAATCGCGGCTGATCTGCGGCCGGAAGATAGAGCCCGCCAATGCCGGAATGCAAACGCTGGTGCGGCGCTGCTGCACTATCGCGCATCCTCCAAAATCATGTCCGACGCCTTTTCCGCGATCATGATGATGGCCGCGTTGGTATTGCCCGACACCAGATCCGGCATGACCGAGGCGTCGACCACGCGCAGGCCCTCGATGCCGCGAACCCGAAGCCGCTGATCGACGACAGCAAGCGGATCGTTTCCCATTCTGCAGGTCGATGTCGGATGATAGATCGTGCTGCCGCGCGCGCGGCAGTAATTCAGCAGCTCCTCGTCGGTCGAGACTTTTGCGCCGGGATCAACCTCTTCGACCACATAGGGACTGAGCGCCGGCGCATGCAGAATCTTTCGCAATATTTTCAAGCCTTCGACGTTGGCGGTGCGATCAACCTCGGTTGAGAGATAGTTGATCCGTATTTCCGGAGGCGCCGCGGGGTCGGCATTCCTGATGCGCAGCGAGCCACGGCTTTCCGGCCGCAACTGACAGACCGACGCCGTGAATCCGGAAAAGGAATGCAGCTTCTCGCCCATCTTGTCGGTGCTGAATGGCAGAAAGTGGATCTGGATATCGGGTGTCGCGAGGCGGGGATTGGTTTTGAAGAATGCGCCTGATGTCCCTGCGGCTATCGACAACGGTCCGGTGCGGAACGCCGCATATCGCAGGCCGGCCAGAATTTTGCGGACAGGACTCTTGACAACGTCATTGAGCGTGATGCTTTTCGCACAACGCATCACCACTCTGACCTGCATGTGATCCTGCAGATCGTGGCCTACCCCGGGGGCGTCGAGCACGACATCAATGCCGTGCTTTCGCAGCAGTTCGGCAGGCCCGACGCCGGAGAGCTGCAGCAATTGCGGCGAGTTATACGCCCCGCCTGAAACCAGGATTTCCTTGCGGGCCCGCGCCGTTCGCAACGTCCCTGCCTTGCGGTATTCAACCGCCACCGCGCGACGTCCATCGAACACCACGCGCTGCGCCAGCGCGGACGTCTCGACCTGCAGATTGCTTCGGCCCTTGGCCGGGCGAAGATAAGATACCGCAGTGCTCGCTCTTCTTCCGTGCCGCGTCGTCGTCTGGAAAAAGCCGGCGCCCTCCTGGGATGCGCCGTTGAAGTCGGGATTTTCGGGTATACCGGTCTCCGCCGCGGCAGCGATGAATGCCGCGGAGAGAGGATCGGCGTGACTCAAATCGGAAACCGGCTGCGGACCGCCAGTACCGTGAAAATCGTCAGCGCCGCGCTGCTGGTTCTCGGCTTTCTTGAAATAAGGCAGGACGTCGTCATAACCCCATCCGCTGTTGCCGTGCTGGCGCCAGCGATCATAATCCTCGTGCTGGCCGCGAACGTAGAGCAAGCCGTTGATCGAACTCGATCCGCCCAGGACCTTGCCGCGCGGCTGAAATACCGTACGCCCTTGCAATCCCGGTTCCGGTTCGGTCTGGTACATCCAGTTGACGCTCTTATCCTTGAACAGCCTGCCATATCCGAGCGGCACGTGGATCCAGAGGTTGCTGTCCTTCGGACCAGCTTCGAGCAATAGCACCGAATTCTTTCCGTCTGCACTCAGACGATTTGCAAGCACGCATCCCGCCGACCCTGCGCCGACGATGAGGTAGTCGAATTCGAAGGCTTGGGACGATAGGTCACTTCCCGGGCGGGCTCGAGCTTCACTGTTCATATTCTCGCGATTCATATTTACTCTTACGGTTCACGTTTTACGGCTCATATTTTTCTTGGCGTCTGGCTTTGGCGCCGGCGCGACAGTGCGCGGAGTCCGGAGATACCGCGATCGACGCCGTCATCGGAATACGTCAACGGCAAACCAAAGAAAGATAGAAAATTTGCCAGCGCGAGGCCGCATTAGTTTCAAACCCCGACATCACGTGCCTTTTTTCCCATTGATTACATTGGGAAATCACGGAGGCAACGACGTTGCAAGCAATCTTTTTGTGGTCAGCGCCGGTCTTCCTCACCCCGATGAAACCAAGTGTACAGCATTATCTCGCGCGTTAGCGGTCAGTCCAATGATGTGGGCCGGCGGCGAATAACGCGCCTTCCTGCAGCACCGGCATTTGGGCGCCGCGTCTGGCGTCGCGACGATGACGTTGAGGTGATTTGACCTCAAGCGCGGGCCGTATGGCTACGGCGGATGCTATCCCTATGGCTACGGGGCCGCGATGTCGCGTGGTACGTCAAGACCCGAGCCGTCACGCGCAAGATCGGCGCCGTCGCCCGTGGCTACAAGGAACTCAGACTTCGTGTCAGAGTGCTTCCGGGATCATCTGGATTGAACCGCACGGACATTCCTGAGCGCAAATGCCGCAACCTTTGCAATAATCGAGGTTAAACTGAAAACCATTGCCCGGCCCGAGTTTGATTACTGCGTTATCGGGACATACACCGTAGCAATTGTCGCACTCAAAGCAGTTTCCGCATGAGAGGCAACGACGCGCCTCGTAGAGCGCATTACTCTCGTCGAGACCTTTGACGACCTCTTCGAATGTCGAGGTGCGGCGCGCTAGTTCCAGTATCGGTCGCAGCGTTTTAGGCGCTTCGCCGTAGTACCAGGTGTTGAGCTTGTCGGCGGAGGCGATCTCGTGTTTTGGGGCCGGCGCGTAGATCTCGCCACGCAGCCAGGCGTCGATATGTCGGGCGGCTTTCTTGCCATGACCGACCGCGACCGTAACGGTGCGTTCGGACGGCACCATATCGCCACCCGCGAAAATGCCGGCAACCCCGGTCATCATATTGGGGCCGACCTGGACAACGCCGTCTTTGACTTCGAGGCCCGGGACCCCCTCCAGCAATGACAGATCAACATCCTGGCCGAGCGCAAGCACCACAGAATCCGCCTGCAGGGTTTCGAACTCGCCCGTCGGCTGCGGAAAGCCCGTTTCGTCGAGCGCCATTCTCTCGACCGTGATCGATCCGGCCTCGACATTCTTGATCGTCGACAGCCATTTCATCATCACACCCTCTTCGATCGCCTCCTCGACTTCGAAGTCATGGGCAGGCATCTTGTCGCGTGTGCGGCGATAAACGATGACCGCTTCCTCTGCGCCAAGCCGTTTCGCCGTGCGAGCAACGTCGAGCGCGGTATTGCCGCCGCCGTAAACGATGACCCGTCGACCGAGCAGCGGCTTGTCTTCGCCTTCCATCGAGCGCAGCACCTGCACGGCGTCGAGTACTTTCGCGGCCTCGCCCGCTGGAATATAGGCACGCTTGGCGATATGGGCGCCTACCGCCAAAAAGGCCGCATCGAAGCCGCCATCCGTCATGGCCTCCCCGATATTGGCGACTTTTGCGTCGTATTTGATGGTGACGGCGAGGTCTTCGATCCGCTTGACTTCAGCATCCAGTACATCACGCGGCAAACGATATTTCGGAATCCCGAAACGCATCATTCCACCCGGAGCAGGCCCGGCTTCCACGATGGTCACGGCATGGCCGAGCCGCGCAAGATGATATGCGGCGGAAAGGCCGGACGGTCCGGCGCCGACGATCAGCACTTTCTTGCCCGACGCCGCCGGCGGAGCGTTGAAGCGCCATCCGTTCTTGATGGCGAGATCGCCGAGAAACCGCTCCACGGAATTGATGCCGACCGCTGAGTCGAGCACGGCGCGATTGCATGCGCTCTCGCACGGGTGATAGCAGACCCGACCCATGATCGCGGGCAGCGGATTGTTTTCCGTAAGCGCGCGCCAGGCCGCTTCATAATCGCCGCTTTCGGCTTGGGCCAGCCAGCCCTGAATGTCCTCGCCCGCCGGGCATGCATGATTGCAGGGCGGCAGGCGGTGAACGTATTCCGGCCTCAACGTGCGCCAGGAGCCGGTATGATTGATGAGCGACGTTCCGACGGCCAGCGTAATGGCGAACGGATGTTCCATGGTCGATACCCTCACCCGTCCTTGCCGGTTGTGTCGACCAGCCCGTATTCAGCTATATTCGCGTCACACATCGCCTGCAGCCGCGCGATCCGCGGGTCTTCAATGCCGCCCTTGAACAAATGGGCGAAGCGGCGCTGCAGTTTCAGATAATCCTGCACCGGAACCTTGCGGCGAATCTTGCGCACCTGCGTGACCTTGCCGTGTTCGGCCTCGAAAATCGGATAGAGCCCGCATTCGACGGCAAGCCGGGCCAGCCGGATCGTGTCATGCGAAGCGGATCCCCAGCCGAGCGGGCAAGGCACGTTGATCTGAATGTAGCGGGCGCCGTGAATCGACATCGCCTTGATCACCTTGCGCTCGAGATCATGCAGGTCAGCGACGGTCGCCGTGGCGACATAGGGGATGTTGTGCGCGACGGCGATTTTCGGCACCGACTTTCCGGTACCGAATACGTTGCCCGGCTCCGGACCAAGAGCCGGCGTGGTCGCGGTGCGCGCTGTCGGCGGCGTCGCCGACGATCGCTGCACCCCCGTGTTCATGTAACCTTCGTTATCATAGCAGATGTACAGCACGTCATCATTGCGCTCGAACATGCCGGACAGGCACTGAAAGCCGATGTCGGTGGTACCACCGTCGCCGCCTTGCGCGATCACCCGCACCTCCGGCCGCTTCTTGACACGCATGGCGGCAGCGACGCCGGTGGCGACCGCGGCCGCATTGCCGAACAGCGAATGCAGCCACGGCAATTGCCACGATGTCTCCGGGTAAGGCGTCGTAAAGACTTCGAGACACCCGGTCGCATTGACCGCGATCAGGTTATTGTTGGTGGCGCGCATCGCCGCATCAATGGCGTAGCGCGCGCCTAGCGCCTCGCCGCATCCCTGACAGGCGCGGTGACCGCAGGTCAGCGCGTTGGATCGGTCCTGCGAGGCCTGGACCGTCCGCTCCGCTTCCGCCACCAGCCGATTGCCGACGGTGAAGGTGCCCTTTTGATAATATTTCAGCTTCTGCACCGTTTCTTCGGGTGTGAGCGTTGCGACGGGAGGGGTCATGGCGCGTTCCTCACTCAGCAGCCGGGGGGACAGATTTGGCCAGCTGGCGCAAAATGTTTTCGGCCGTCGGCCCTGACCTTCGGGTCTTGCGGGTGCGGTGAATTTCGCGGCCGACGACACGTTCGTTCAAATCGAGGAAATTCGTGCCTTCCCAGGGCTGCACGCTGGCCTGCCGGAACAGGCGGTGCAGCGAGGCGCGCGTGATCGCGCGGCCGCCAAGGCCGGCAACTGAGGAATGCAGCCGCGGCGCTCTCGGCAGATTGCGCAGCGCGACATCGACATTGTTGGCGAGCTGTCCCCCCATCCCGACCGCGATGCTCTTCTCGACCACGACGACATCTTTCGTACCGGCGAGAGCGTTGCGTAGCGCGTCGACCGGAAAGGGGCGAAACGAAACTATGACCACGAGGCCGATGCGAATGCCATCGTCCCGCATCTCGTCGATCGTATCCTTGATGGTGCCGCACACCGAGCCCATCGCGACCACCAGCATATCGGCGTCGTCGGCGCGATAGGTCCGCAGCAGTCCGCCGGACTCGCGGCCAAACGCCTTTCTGAATTCGTCGGAGAATTCCGGGATGAGCTTTAGCGCCAGGGTCTGCTTGTAATGGGCGAGGAAGCGCACCTCGGTGAAGGCTTCCGGCCCGACCATCGCGCCGATCGAGGCGGGCTCGGCGGGGTCGAGCACCTGCACCGGATCGTAAGGCGGCAGGTAAGCGTCGACTTGCTCCTGCGTGGGGATGTCGATGCGCTCCATCGCATGGGTAAGAATAAAACCGTCGACGCAGACCATGACCGGCATCGACAATTCTTCGGCAAGCTTGAACGCCTGAATATGCAGATCGACCGCTTCCTGGTTGGTCTCCGCAAACAGTTGCAGCCAACCGGCGTCGCGCATCGACATGGCGTCGGAATGATCGTTCCAGATATTGATCGGCGCGCCGATCGCGCGGTTGCCCAGCGTCATCACGATCGGCAGGCCGAGGCCCGAGGCGTTATAGACAGCCTCCGCCATGAACAGCAGCCCTTGCGACGCGGTCGCGGTGTAAGCGCGGGCGCCTGCGGCCGATGCGCCGATCGCGACCGACAGCGCAGCGAACTCGCTCTCGACATTTATATATTCGCAATCGACCAGGCTGCCGTCCTTCACCAGTTCGCCGAGGCCTTCGACAATGTGGGTCTGGGGTGTGATGGGATAGGCGCAGATAACCTCCGGGCGACACAGCGCGATGGCTTCAGCCATGGCATGCGACCCTTCGATTTGCTTCAGCATCGGGCGCTCCTCAGGCTGCGCTTTCGGCGTGTTGCTGCATCAATACGAATTCATGCGCCTCCCGGGCGGCGGCGATATTGGCGGCGCCGATCTTGCCCGGGAAAGCCTCCTCGATCGCGCGTTCGACGCTGTCGAGGCGAACGAAACGGGTCAGGGCGGCAAAAGCCCCGAGCAACGCCGCGTTCGGCACCGGACGCCCGATATGCTTCAGCGCAAATTCAGTTGCCGGCACAATGACGGCATGACCTTTCGGGAGGCGTTCGGCGATCTGCCCGATATCGAGCTCGGAGAAGGTCTTGTTGGTGTTGACCAGCAGATAGCCGTCGCCGCACAGGCCGGCGAACACGTCGATCACCTTGAACAGCGTCGGGTCCTGCACGATCAGGCAGTCGGGATCCAGGATCGGTTCACGCAGTCTGATTTCCTTGTCGGCGATGCGACAGAACGCCACGACGGGAGCACCGGTGCGCTCGGATCCAAAACTCGGGAAAGCCTGGGCGTGCCGCCCTTCAAGAAAGGCCGCGACCGAGAGCATCTCGGCTCCGGTGACGACCCCCTGCCCGCCCCGGCCATGAATTCGCACCTGAAACATCGGCAGTTTCCTCGCGGCCTGTCTGTCCCGAACATTTTTCAGAATAGTCGTTAAACGGGTTGCCCACCTTGCGCTCGATCAAGTCCGGAACGCCCTACGGTTGGCGAATACGCCGCGTCCAGCTGTGCAGTTGATTGCGATTGTTGGGCACTGCGACGGCTGGAACGATCAGGGGCCGAATTGTGGTCGCGAACCACTATCGACCGCAGTTCCATACGTTCCCGATCGGCGTCTGTGTCCAGCATGGGCCGAAGCCGCCACCGGTCCAGCGTCCTCGATAAAACCCCGGCCCGCCATACCAGTAAACCGGCCCTCGATGGCGTGCCCGCTCCCATTCGATCCGTTCGGCCGAACGATAGCCGGGCAGAAAGCCATACCCGTGCCAGCGACGCACCACGTGCCGCTTTCCGTGTGCTGGCGCAAGCAAATGCTGCTGTGGCTGACAACAGCAAAGCTGCAATCGCGATCAGACCGGCGATCTTTCGTAACATTGCGGGCCGTCCTGTTCCACTGGTTCAACAATCACACGTCGCGAACCCCCCGATCCTAGCAGCCTGTCGGACTGAGGTTTGAGACTGAAGGCCGAGAGCGATTTTGCCTTCGGCAGAACCGCGACGGGCACCTGATGGCGTCCCGACCGCGTT
>Ga0208587_1001608_pt1 | contig 11979 bp, 10 predicted proteins | sample NGESurdeep092012_7_FD_184472 | JGI IMG/M metagenome (GOLD analysis project Ga0208587, IMG submission 184472) | Arctic peat soil microbial communities from Barrow, Alaska - NGEE Surface sample 210 deep-092012 (SPAdes) | ecosystem: Environmental > Terrestrial > Soil > Wetlands > Peat ...
TTTAGTGTTGATGATGTCCTTCATCGCGGGATTACGAGGATCCGCGAGAATGCTGCGGTTCCCCAAGGCGCGCGGGCCCCACTCGAAGCGGCCCTGGAACCACCCAATCACCTTCCCCTGTTGCAAATGGTCAACCACCAAGTCGTAGAGTCGATCGTCGTCCTCAATATTTTGATAGGGGATTTTGTTCGTATCGAGAAAGTCCCGTACTTCGGACGGACTATAGGCTTTTCCCCAGTAAGCATGGTCCATGCGAAACCGCCGCGGATTCCCCAGCAACATGTTGTCGGCCCACAACGCGGCACCCAGAGCGCCACCACCATCGCCGGCGGCAGGCTGAATGAACAGTTCCTCAAAGCCGGTCTCTCGCAGGAGGCGCTGGTTGGCCACGCTATTCAGAGCCACTCCTCCCGCCATGCAGAGCCGCTTCAATCCTGTCTCCCTCTGGAGGCTTCGCGCCATTCCCAGCAGAACCTCTTCCGTGACCTGCTGGATGCTGGAAGCAATGTCGGCGTAATGCTGGTTCAGCTTACAAAGCTCGTTGAAGTTCGCCGGAGGGGCGCCGAAGTAGGTGGGAAATCCGGAAGTTGCGGTGAAGAACAACGACTTCGGGGCACGAGGTTCGCCGAACAACTGGGTAAATCGACTGTTGAAGGTCCGGTCCGTGGAATGAGGGAAGCAGAAATAATCCATGTCCAAGGAGAAAGAGCCGTCGGACTCCTGCCGGATCAGCTTCCAGACCTTTTCGACATATCGGGGTTGGCCATAGGGCGCCATCCCCATGACCTTGTATTCTCCCTCATTGACTTGGAATCCGAGGAATGCGGTGAATGCGCTGTAAAGCAGTCCCAGAGAATGGGGAAAGAGCATCTGCTTGCGCATCTCGATCTGGTTGCCGCGTCCAACCCCCCAAGTGCCCGTCACCCATTCGCCCACTCCATCCACGGTGAGGATGGCCGCTTCCTGATACGGCGAACACAAGAAAGCGCTGGCGGCATGCGATAGGTGATGGTCGCAATACAGCACCCGGTCGCGCGGTATTCCCAACTTCTCGGAAATCTTGGATCCCACCCACAGCTTGTCGATCATCCACGTGATCATGGACTCGCGGAAAACCTTATAGGACTGCGGATAGGTTTGCAGGACAGTCATCAAAATCCGGTCAAACTTGCGGAACGGCTTCTCGTAGAAGACCGCGTAATCGACGTCTTCGCCCTTGATTCCTCCGCTTTCCAGACAGAACTCGATTGCCTGGTGGGGGAAGTTGAAGTCGTGCTTGATCCGGGTGAAGCGCTCCTCTTCCGCGGCAGCGATCAATTGTCCGTCCTGTAGCAGGGCGGCCGCAGCATCATGGTAGTAGCAGGAAATTCCCAGGATATTCATGTCAGCCTTGGTGACGAGCCTGTTCCAAGTTGCTCGCCACCTCGGGGTAGTCCAACCACTTGACGGGGCGTTTCTTGGTGCTCAAGGAATCGGAAAAGAAGCGGACAGCTAAGCCGAACGGCAAAATCAAAACGGCATAGATGACCGTTAACAGAATACGGGCTTGAAAGTTACCTATCGCATGGGCGATCCGCTTCCAGGCAGCCCATAGCCTCTTCAACTGTTGCATGGCACCCCTAGAAGAATGAGTAGATGAACGGAGCAATCGCGGAGCTCTGCGCCAGGATCAGCAGGATCGCGAACAGTCCAAGCGTGATGAGAATTGGCGTCATCCACCAGCGCTTGTTACTCCAGAAGAAAGCGAACAATTCCCCCGCAATCCCGAAACGCTGGCCGGTTGTCCTGAAAATGCCCATAAAGATCCCTTTTTCTACCAGAGGATGAACTGTGCATCGAAAGACGTTATGCAGTAGTTTGCCACAAGCCGGAGAGATTGTCAGTAACGCAACTGGCCTGCGGGCCGGAGCGTATGCTCCGATTGCCCGTTTGCGGAATCCGCGCCCGAGGCTCGTACTTCCGGCTTGACCGCCGGGGCGGCGGAAAGACTCCTGCTAACGGCGTCGGTGACCAGCGCATTCCCCGCGGCGTTGTAGTGGATGTCTCCGAAGACGAAGTATTTCAGATACCAGCAGCCGGGTTGCAGCCGGGAACACTGCTCCTTGGCGGCAAAGAAGTCTGGGAACACCGTGACGAAGCGTTTGCACTTGCCCTCGCACCATTCGCGCCAGATGCGCACCTGACGAGAATCCTCATTGTCGTGAATGATTTGCGCGGGATAGGGATAAACCACAACGCTGATAGGAATGCCTCGCTGGGCCAGTTCTTGCCAAAGCAGGGTCATCTTCGCCTTCTCCTTGGCGATGCCGCCCTCAAGCCCAAGTGGAGCGTATCCCGTCTCGAAGGGCTGGGTGTCAGAAACCTGCCGGTAAGTCCATGCTGACTTCTCAAAGTCAAATTCGTTGCCGTTGTTGCCGCGGTCCAGGTGATACCAGCCAAACCTGACCAGCATTTTTTCGAAAAGCTCGTAGATGTAGTTGGTCAGGAGAAAATGGTCGCTGATGTTCATCCGCAGCTTCGAATACCAGTTGCGGTCAAAGTAATGGCGCTCAGGTATAGCGACCGTCCCTGACGCGGTTACATCCCGGTAGAAGGCGGCTTCGTCTTGTGCATCGGAGATGTCGATAAACACGATGGCCTCGTCGAAATTCACTCCTTCCCTCAACGCCATACGTGCTGTGTTGAGATAGTTGGAAGGAGAATAACCTCCCACACCGCCATTCAGGAAGTCGTACTGCGGGAAATTGGCTGCGATTTGTCCCACGAAGCTATCGTCCCACGCCTCCATCCCTTCCGTGAAAGAATCGCCGAGCATGAGGACCCTGGGTTTGGCATCGCTTAGGGGGACTTCCCTGATCTGTTTGTCGCGGAAGCCCAGGCTGTTGGTTATCAACGGGTATCTCAGCCCACCCCAGGCGCGGATGCAGGAACAGTCAGGTCTCAACCCAAACACGCGAGTCATGTCGCGGACGGTGAAGCATCCCAAACCCTTCCCGGTTACTCGAAGGGCATACCTTTGAACTCTGGCGGTATGAAACCAATCGAGGGCCAGAAACAGCGCAGCACAGAAGAGAAGGACCAAAAAAAGCAATAAGAGCTTTTTCCCGAGTTGCCCTGGGGAGTTCGAGGCAGGACCGGCCTCCCGGGCTTCCGTCTGAGTCGTATTCACTGGTTCCCTTTTCTCTCCCCTGCCAACCCTAACATAGCCTAACCGCCATAGCTTTCCGACGCATTGCGCTTGCCGGCTACCTCAGTGCGTAATGCTGATTTCATCCCAGTAGATTGTGCCTGAGCCCGGACGGCGTATGAGATGAACGCGCACTGCGCCCTCCCGACCGGCGGTCGCTGAGACTGAAACCGGCCGCCAATCAGGCTCGCAGTTCACGATGGGACTCGAGACCATGCCGTTGCTGCTGGGATCGAACACCGCAAGTTGAGCGGTCGCGGTGGCGCCAGTCGAACCCGAAACCCAGGCAGAAATCGTATACCTTGCGTCGGGTTGCAAGCCATTTATATCCTGGTAGACACTGCCGATGCCGTCCGTTTCAGCCAAGCTGTAAGAGCCGCTATGGGCCGCCGCCCGGGTTGCAGTCGCCTTCAGGTCCCACATTGGAGTCCACGGAGCAGAATCGCCGTCTTCAAACCCGGGATTGGCAAGTGCGTGTTCCAGTCGCTGATCCGCAGTCATAAGCACGGGACTTAGCCCGAAGTCGGTCCTGGTGGAGCACACGATGAAACCGTCGAGATCGTGACACTTGCCCGGACCGGTCGGACCCTCCGAGATGGCGGCAGCCACGTCCGGAGAGACCACATAAACCGAATCTGGCGAGAGCGGCTGTTGGCTAAGCTTCGCAATCGACTGGTCGCAATGAAAGTCCTTCGCTACCTGGGTGTAGCGTGCTGACTGATAGCTATTGATTCGCATTTTCTGGTTGACCGCCAGAAATCCGAAGACCCTATACCCTTCCGTCCCTCCGGGCGAAGCGTTGGCGGCACATTGCCATGCCGGCAGAACAATCAGGTTCTCATGCATGGAACCGAGCTTCGACCAGATCGGCGACCGCAGCGGGGATGGATGCTCGCCGTTCACGGTTACGTACACCCAATGGCGAAGAGGATTGGTGTCGGCAACCTGCACCACAAGAACCGCCGCGAGCAGCAGGTTGGCCCACAAGCGGCGGAAGAGTAGAAGCGAAGCGGCCAGTACCGCCGTCAGAATGGCGTAATAAGGAAGCCAGAACAAACGCCCGGTTGCGCGCAGCGGCGCAAGCAGCGGCGAAAATCGCTGCGACGGATCCAGATCGAGCAGAGTTCGCGAGCCCATCGTAATCCTGGTGGATAACGCCATCAGGGAGAGCAGGAAGCAGCACGTTGCCAGCGGGAGCACCCATCGCAGGTCCGGCATCCGCAGTTTGCGCCGCTGTGCCAGGCAGGCAATCACCACGATCAAGGCCAGAGCCAGCACACCCGCGCCAAGATAGTTGTAGCCCTCGTACTGGCCGGGCGATGCCGAGGAAAATCTAGGCAGAATCAACGATGTCCAGCCGCGCGGATCGATGGGTGCGAGCAGGTTCATCGAAAGGTCGCGATAGCCGCCACTCGCGTACCCTCGGCCTCCAGTAATGACCAACCCCATTGCGGCGGCCATCGCAACGCAGACGGCAATCAGCAACGCCATCGTTCCCGCCGCACGAAGGAATGTCAGCCTTCGCTGCCAAATCAGACTGACGACGGTTGCCGTCAGGACCAGCACCACCTGAAACGCAAGGTACGGATTGATGCCGACCGACACTGCCGCCAGCGCCAACGCTGCAATCACGAAGCGCCGCAAGCTTTCAGCCGGGGCCCCCAATTCGCGCTGGTTTTGCGCGAATTGGGGTGGAAGACTCGTGGTTGGCGCAAGTTGCTCGCGCAAAAAGAGGAACAGCGCCGCGAGCAGCAGCCAGTGATTGCTCAGCGAGTAATGCCCCCAGAAACGATAGGTGAGGGGAGGCGAAAGCAGGAAGAATGCGCTAGCAATTAGCATTCCCCACGGATTTCGGTCGAGGATGAGCCGAAAAATCCTGAGAGCAAAAAAGAACTGCAACGCACAAGCCAGCACGGCCTCGAGCCCAAAGTACTGCATCGGTTCCGGCAGCAGCGGGGAGAGCGGTTTCAGCACTACCGCCAGCAAAGGGTTGAGGTCGGTCAGCGCGACCGATTCGCCCGCGGGATAGCCAAGCCTGTCGGTATAAGTGACAGGCCAATGGACCTTCGGATCCTGACGGAAGAGCTCCCAACTGATGTAGTGATAGGCGGGATCGAAAGGAATCCAGCCGACGTTTCGCGGATTCAGCGGCCGCGGCCCCAACACGATCAGGGCAAACAGCAAACCAGCCACCAGCGCAACTGCCAGGTCGAACCAGACCGAGCCCGCCCCTCCTAGCCAGGCAGCAGTACGTGCAGTCCGGAGCGCCGCGGAGGCATCGTGCCTTTCCCGCCCATCAGCGGCAGGTGGTTTAGCTTGGGTTTCCATGGACAACGATTGCGCAACACCGTCAGCTTGCGTTTGCGGTAGAGGAGCCCTCCCAGACGAACGAGAGTACCACAGAGGCTTCCAGCGTTAATGCTTAGGGCGGAGCCTCGCAACGTCCCCCTGAAGCGTGCCAAAGTCCTGCAAGCCGTTACCTTCGTTTACAGGATGGCATGAAAGGTGGCGTCGCCGGGCTGGTCTGAAGCACCCACCACCTTCACCTCAGGATTCTGTGAAACACATCAGGATTGTGGAATAGAAAGCAACCTTTCCGGGGCTACCCTATGTGTGCGCACCTGACCGCAGTGGGTTCGAAAGGTCTACAACCATTACGCCAACCAACCGTTACTGCTTGCCTCGCAGGAAGAGCTGGGGCTGTTCGATTTCTTCAGGAAGGTCAACTGAGGGTTAAGAACCAGTCCGCTACACCGGCCAAAAACTGCTGATGGCAGAAGTGGACGAAACTGTAATGACTCCCATCGAGAAGGCGCGAGAACAGTCTCCCATAACGGCCCTAGTGACGATTCGATATCAGTGGGTCAGGACCGCAAGTCTTGAGAGGCTGCTCCTGCATCTCGCCGATAACCGGAACCCGTCTTTGACCGGCACTCTCGTCCTTCCGGTTACTCGCTACGATATGTCCGACCCGTCGTTTGTGGAGGTTGCCTTCAGCAGCCCTGAAATGGAACTCGAGGGAATTCTTTTTGGTTCCAAAGGCCGAAGTCATCGCAATCCTCAAGACCGAGGACCCTAGCGACCTGTTCAAGGTCGGCTACCGGGGTCGCGCAACGTCGGAGGCTATGGATCTGAAGTCAGTTCCCGATCCTCCACCGCCCGATGTACCAAACTGAATCGGCTTTCCAAGGCCGTCCGTGCGCCGGACCAGACCGTGGTCTTTGGAGCTAACAGCCGATTCAACGCTGTCCGTAAATGCCTGATGTAAGGCTGGCTTTTTAGCCCCTTTGGCACTCCCAACTGGCACTCTAGAACCCGCGAAGGAAACCCGATTTCCCCGGCAGATTTCCCTGCGGCCATTCCATGCACAACTGGCCAGTATCCATGAACCGCGGATCACTGTCTGTGATAGGCACCGTGAGTCGAACACCATTCTGACCCTCATTCGTCGCAACGAATGCCGAGCTAGGTGTATTGATCGGGGAAAATCCGCGATCTTGACGGAGAGGTTTTGCTTTATTGAGCGGTAACAGTAACAGCATTTTAGGTTACTTTAGTGCAATAATAGGCACTTTTGTAATTTACAGGAGTAACCTAAATAGGGTATTACTTTGGTATTGCGCCCTCCGTTAATTCTTGGAGGGAACCAAATGAGAAGTCAAAGCAACAGCGCACGCTGTTGGGCGCCTGCCTTGGGCTGGCAAAAACCAATAATTTCAACCCTATGTATCGTCATCGCGGCGATGGTCACCCTGGTAGCTAGCGCTCAGCAGCCGTTCCCGGCTCCGCCTCAAGTTTACATCGACACAACTTGGAATCCGCCGACCCAGGGGGGTACCTGGACGGTAAACTCCAGTTCGACCCTTCAGCTCGCGCTCAACAGGGCGCAGCCCGGCGACACCATCGTCTTGAACAATAGGTCGGTCTATTCTGGCAACTTTACGCTGCCCGCAAAGGCGAATCCTAACAATCAGTGGATTTATATTGAAAGTTCTGCCCTGGCTAATCTTCCGCCTCCCGGCACGAGAGTCAGTCCAACCGACCAACCCAATATGGCGAAGATTGTCACGCCGAACGGCAGTCCTGCATTGAGTCCGCTGCCGGGAGCCAACCATTATCGCTTGGTTGCTTTGGAGATCACTACCCACTCGAACCAAGGGTGCCAGCCTCACAACACTCCTCCAACGAATTGCTTCACCTATGAGCTGTTCGGGCAGCCGGACGGAGGAATGAATCACAAAACCAACTTGCCGGACTCGATTACCTTCGACCGCGTTTACATGCACGGCTCCGATACCTATGACGTGCGGGAAGGCATTCAAGGTAACGTAACTAATCTCGCCGTGATCGACAGCTACATCTCTGACATCCATCAGAGCACCATGGATTCGCAGGCGATCGCCGTTTACCTTAGTCCTGGCCCCATCAAGATCGTCAATAATTTCCTTTCAGCCACCACCGAAGACGTGATGTTTGGCGGGGCCGGCGGCTACGACGCTCCCTATGTTCCCTCCGACATCGAGATCCGGCGCAACCACTTCTTTAAGCCGCTTGATTGGGACAAATGCGGGGCTGGCGGCACCCTCTCGTCAAGCGAGCTACAGCCCAACGGAGTGCAATGCCCTCCCAGATTGGGGTATCAGTGGGTCGAGAAAAACAACCTGGAGTTCAAGAGTGCGCGTCGGGTCATCGTGACCGGCAATCTATTCGAGAATACCTGGACGAGCGCGCAAGTCGGTTATTCAATCCTGTTCACCATCCGCACCAGCCAAAGCGGAAACATTGCTGTGGTGGACGATATCGAGCTGGCCAGTAACATCCTCCAGAATGTTGATCGCGGCTTCAGTACGCTGGAGCAAGACGATCAGTGCGGCCCGCCCAGCTATCCCAACTGCACCAACAAGGGCGAATCGAAGCGAATCTGGGTCCATAACAACCTGATTCTCTTGAGCAACAATCTGGACGTAGGCACGCAGGGACACAACTGGGCGCACCTCGACGGCGGCAGCAGTCACCACGGCAATGTCGGATTGACCGATTATGTCTTCCAGCACAACACCGCCCTGATGATTGACGGCTCGAAGATGTGGAACTACATCTTCTCCACCGACCAGTCAGGGTGTCCCCCAACTACGTCCTCTACGCATAATCTCTGGCTGCTTGACAACGTGATCGCTCGCCAGCCCACCGGAGATTGCGGCTATCAGGGAACTCGCGGGCTTGGCTACTATATGAGCGACCCGGCGCCGCTGGCCCCGCGGTTCTATGGCAACGTAATGTTTGTACCGGGCGGCGATTCGGTGCAGACTTGGCCGGGAACCTCGAACGATGCCACGACCACCCCGTTTACCTACGTCGATCCGGGCATTGGGAATTATCAGCTTCTTATTCCGAACTGGACTGACACCACTGACGGAAAGATTTCAGGCATCGACTGGGATGAATTGCAGCAGGCAATGGGTGGGTAGTACTCTGTCGATTGTTACGACATCCCTTCCCGCAGGCGTTTCTGGGGTAGCCTACAGCGCCACTCTTGCAGCAACCGGCGGAACCAGCCGCACCCTATTCCTGGTCCATTCCGGCAGGCTCTCTGCCGGCTGACGTCAGTCTCGATCCCAGCTCGGGAATTATTTCTGCGGAAATTGCCCGAGCGGGGGTTGGGACGTGCAGTACTACCGAGACTAACAGGGGCGCGGCCTGGTCCGGCGCACAGCCCAGCGCCATGCAAACCCTGTAGATGTCAGCCTTCGAGCGCCCCAACTCTTCGGCGATCTCGTTGTAAGACTCACCCTCGGCGCGCATCCCCCGAAAAGCGATCCAGCTTCCAAACAATCACGTCCACCTTGCGCCCCTTGGTGAGGCGCATCATGGCGTCGAGTTGCGGACGGTGATCTTAGGGCCTGTGGCTCAGATGGCCGGGCTGGATGTCACTGACGTGATCGGAAAAATCCAGTGATTCTGAGCACAATTGAACACAATTCCTCAATGCGTCATCGCGTAAACTGTTGAACAATGGTAGCCCTGGGCAGAGTCGAACTGCCGACCTTCGGTTTAGGAAACCGCTGCTCTATCCATCTGAGCTACAGGGCCAAGGCGATGTAACCCCATTATCTCACGTCAGTTGAGAGTGGCCGGCACTGCGAGGGATTCGAGATTTAGTGTCCGTTCACTGTCCCGAAGCATTTTGGGGTGCTTCGCTGACGCTCGGAATGTGCTGCTCCAACTTCGCCATCGCGCTCTTCAAATCATCATAGGCTTGCCGATAGTGGCCGCGGTTGATGGCGTCTCTACGGTTGAAGCCTGATGTGAGCGATGAACGGCGACGCCCATCACATGGAACTCGACAACCGAAGATTTTGGAATATAGATCAGGACGTTATTGCCAGTACTGTCAAACGGCCGCAGCCAGATTCCCGAGTCGAACAGTAGGCGAGCCCTGTTCTCGGTTCGGCCCTCCAGTACTTCTCCGTCCGCGAACCGGATCCGAATCCACAAATCAGTCGCGGCCACGTCCGAGAAAAACTTTACCTCGTCGTGATCGAAAGCTCCTTCATGTCTCTTTACAAAGAAGATTGCTTTCATCTCAGATACTTGGACTAGCGAGCATTCGGTTTGGTCCTCGCATCGGATGTGTAATATGTCCGGCAAAAGGACGGGTGGAACAACTTGCTTTGTGGTCGTATCCCACTCCAGAATACCGCGAGTGAGGGTACCGTCCACTTTGTGGACTATGACCAATTCATTCTGCATTGTCCCGTCAGCAGGAACATATTCTTGCTTCGTCAACCCAGACCACCTGTTCTGTCATTTCACGGATTCAGGCTACTGCCAATGGCTTCCGCGATGAGTCCATCCCCAACTTACGCAGGCGGCGCAGCAAAACCTTGTAACTGATTCAGAGAGCTTTTGCCGCCTCCATCCTATTTCCTCCCGAAGCATTCAGGGCCTCCGAAATGGCTTCGGCGCCGATCGTCACAGGCTTGCAGACGGAGGCATCGACATCCTGCGTCAATTCATCCATCATCAACTGCTCGTCACCCAGAACAAGATACCGCTTAACAAAACTTTCCAACTCCCGCAGGTTGCCCGGCCAGTTATATCGCATGCAGGCATTCATCAGGCGACAAGACAGTGCAGGTTGCATATCGGATAAACCAAGCTCTCCCTTACAGCGTCGAATGAAATGGTCGATCAGCACCGGTATTTCTTCTCGACGTTCCCGCAAGGGTGGCAGCGTGAGGCAGAACCCGTTGAGGCGGTAGTATAGATCTTCACGGAAGGTCTTTTGCGCGATCGCTGCTTTCATGTCAATGTTTGTGGCTGCCAATATCCGCACCGAGACCTTCTCCGTAGCTCGGCTTCCCAGCGGCGAAAAGGTGCCATCTTGCAGCACCTGCAAGAGCTTTGCCTGTAAGCTGGGGTGCATCTCGCCGATTTCATCCAGGAACATCGTGCCATGGTTGCACTGCTTAAATTTTCCGGGCTTGGAACGGCCGGCACCAGTAAAGGCGCCCTGCTCGTAACCGAAAAGCTCGCTTTCCAGCAATTCTGCGGGCACCGCCGCGCAGTTCACCTTCAGGAAAGGGCTCGCAGCCTGCGGCGACAAACTATGGATGTAGCGAGCCAGAACTTCCTTTCCGGTTCCGCTCTCACCCAGAATTAATACCGGCAGATTGACCCGCGCGACCAGAGCGGCATGCTCCTGAATCTCACGCATGCAAGGGCTGGCGTAGACAAAAAATGTGCTCTGACCTAGAGCCACCTCGGTACTGGGCCCGTTGGGTCTTGAACTTCTAACCGCCGTCAGTCTCGTCAGGAGTTCCAAAAGGTCCTCTGCGAGAAACGGCTTCACCAAGACATCTCGTGCGCCTTCCCGGATTGCCGGCAACAAGTCGCGGTATTGGCTTAGGTGTGCGATCAACACGACATTCGCACGAGCATGCAGCTTGTAAATACGGGGTAGCAACTCCACACTTTGCATATCAGGCAAGCTGGTGGAGGCAAGCACCACGTGAGGACGTGCGCCATTTCGGATACACTCAATTGCGCGCTCACCGGAATCACAGGCGATTACTTCGTGATTGGTACCCTCCAGGATAGTGCGCATGTAACGCAGCATCCGAGAATCGTTGTCGATCACTATTACAGAGCTTGACGGCCCGACCGCTTGTCGCCTAACTGGGTTAGTTGCCGACAATAAGGAAGTGGAAGAGCAACCCTCGTTCACATGTTCGGCCATAGGTCACTAGACGAAGTGCAATCGATTTACACTCAGTCTACTACCACGGTAGGCTAACAAGTCAATCTTTTTTCGACTTTAACAGAACTATCTCCTCCAGAATTCCCGTGACGGGACTACTGAGCTGCTATATTGTGCAGCGCTTTTCACTCCGGCGAAACAACGGCCTCCTAGGGAGTATGCCCCACACGAAAGAGGACACATCTTCTCACCTCCAAAGTATTGCTGCTCATCCCCGACTTAGGCCTTCTTCGGGCAGCGCCTCAGCGGTAATTCCAAGTCTGCCACGCGCCGCTGGCATGTCTCAGAAGATGAAATACATTTCACCTCGTCGCGGAGGTCCCACCCTCAAAGTCAATAACTACGCCTGTTCCAGCGCTGTAGCCGGTCCTGGAACATGTTGGCTAACAACTTGCAAGTTGTAGGCTTGTTGGTTGAACAAGTCATCATGGACCACTGCTGTCCGGTTAAGTTACAAGGTGCTGGCTGCAAGTATTAGCTGCGCAATAAGTTGAAGTCATTTCTGGCTTGCCGCGATTTGAATGCGAGGAGA
>Ga0208587_1001609_pt1 | contig 11971 bp, 11 predicted proteins | sample NGESurdeep092012_7_FD_184472 | JGI IMG/M metagenome (GOLD analysis project Ga0208587, IMG submission 184472) | Arctic peat soil microbial communities from Barrow, Alaska - NGEE Surface sample 210 deep-092012 (SPAdes) | ecosystem: Environmental > Terrestrial > Soil > Wetlands > Peat ...
CCATCTCGCGTCGTGCGGGCGCTGCCGCGCCGATCTCGCCGACCTGCGCGGTGTGCGCGCCGATCTCGCCCAGTGGGCGCCGCCGGAACCCGCTTTCGCCAGTCGCACGTCGCAAGTCGTCAGTCAGTTGCCAGCCACCAGCCACCAGCCACTAGCCATAGGGAGATCTTTCTGGTGGCGGGACATTCCGGCGTGGGCGCAGGTCGCCGCGGCGCTGCTCTTCCTCGGCGTGTCGGCCGGCATCGCGAATCTGGACGTCCGCTACAACGCCGACGGGCTGACGGTTCGCACGGGGTGGTCGAAGCCAGCCGGTATGGCGCAGGACGTCAGTCCTAGGAAGTCGGCGACCGCTCCCGCGCCGTGGCGCGCCGACCTGACCGCGCTCGAGCAGCAGCTGCGCACGGAGTTCCACGCCGCCAGCCTGGCCGGCGCCCCGACGCCTGCGGCCCCGGCGGCGACACTGCGCAGCGCGGCCACGACGGCCGGCGACGCGGATCTCATCCGCCGCGTCCGCGCGCTCCTCGACGACAGCGAGCGGCGGCAGCAGCGCGAGCTCTCCCTGCGCCTCGCCGAGGCGCTTCGCGACGTCAGCGCGCAGCGCCGCGCGGATCTCGTGAGGATCGACCAGAACCTCGGACTCATTCAAAACAACACGGGCATCGAAGTGGCCAAGCAGCGCGAGATGCTCAACTATCTCGTGCGCGCGTCTTCGCAAAAGTAGGGGGTTTGTCGTGAAGGGGATCGCATCACTGATCGTTGGCGGGCTCATCGCTCTCTGCACGCCGGCCGCGGCGCAGAGCTCGGCGTCCGCCCGGGCGGCCGCCGATCAACGGCAGCAGGCGCGCTATCAGGTGACGCAGATGGAGCGGATGCTCGAGGGCGCCGTCGAGCACGGCGCGACGCTCGTCCGCGACCATTTCAAGGTGGCGGTGCAGGCGCAGTCCTTTATTCCCGAGAACCCGGAAAACGCGCACGTGCGCGGCTTTCGGCTCGCCGGCTACGGCGTGTTCTTCGACATCGAGGTGCCGCCGCTTCAGGGCACGTTCCTCTTGACGCTCCGGGCCCTTGACCAGAACGATCTCGGGCTCCAAAGCGCGCTCAAGGCGCTCAAGGCGCACATCGACGCCGCCGGCGACACGAATCTGCAGCAGGCGTTGAAGCGCGTCGAATTGCAGGTCGCGCCGATCGCCGTCTCTTCCACGACCGAGAGCCCGGCCGCGGCGCCAGCCAGGGGTGCGCGCCTGGAGACCGGGACCCCCGCCACCCTCACCGCCGATGATGCCGCCTCGCCCGATCCGATCCTGGTCGATCCCGAGGGCGCCTACCGTGCCGAGATCCAGCAGCAGATCATGGAGGCGATGCTGCTCTACAGCGTGCCGCTCGGACTCGGCCCCGACGAATGGCTGACCGTGGCCGCGCGCCGGCACGACGAACGGCCGCTGCTCGCGCCGGCCGACAGCGATGCGCGCACGGTGATCATCAAGATTCGCGGCGGCGACCTGGCGGCGTTTCAGGCGCGGCAGATCACCAAGGACGAGGCCCTCAAGCGGATGGACGTGCGAATATTCTAGAATACGCGCATGCCTGCTGCGCGTGCCCGGGTCGGCGTCCTCAACGGCCTGATCGGCCTTGTGATCCTCTTCGGCCTTGTCGCCTTCGCCGGCTGCGGACCCGCGGTCGATCTCACCAAGGGTCTGCAGGTGCTGAACGTGACGACCGGCTGGTACGACGCCGGTCTCGTCAACGGCCAGAACAAGCTCGTCCCGTCGGTCTCCTTCACGCTCACGAACGTGTCGGACCAGACGCTGTCGTCGCTCCAGGTGAACGCGCTCTTCCGTTTCGTCAACGATCCCGACGAATTGGGCAGCGGATTCCTGACCGCCGCCGGCTCGCGCGGCCTCGCGCCCGGCGCGACGACGACGACGCTCACGATCCGATCGCAGCAGGGCTATACCTCCACCGACCCGCGCCAGGACATGCTGCACAACTCCCATTTCGTCGACGCGAAGGTGGAACTGTCCGCCAAGTACGGATCCGGGGAGTGGACGCGCATCGGCGTCTACCCGATCGCGCGTCAGCTCATGGCGCCCTGACGTGATGACGGTGCTGATGGCGCCGGCCGCTCCTGCAGCCACAACCGCGGCGACGCGCGAGTGATCGGCCTCGATCGGCGGCTCGGCCCACTCGACGCCGCCGTCATCGTCGTCTCCAACGTCATTGGCATCGGCATCTTCATTACGCCCGGCGTGGTGGCCGCCATGCTGCCCAATCCGGCGGCGATGCTCGGCGTGTGGGCGGCCGGCGGCGCGCTGGCGTTTGCCGGCGCGCTCGCGTACTCGGAGTTGGCCACGCGGCGTCCGCAGGCGGGCGGCGAGTACGTGTATCTGCGCGAGAGCTTCGGCGGACTCGCGGCGTTTCTCACTGGCTGGACGTCGTTTGTCGCCGGGTTTGCGGGCGCGATCGCCGCGGGCGCCGTCGGCGTCACGGCGTATCTCGACCGGTTCATTCCGGGCGCCGGCCGCGAGGCCGCGATCGCCGCCTGGCACGCCGGTCCGCTGACGCTGACGATCTCCAGCCGTTCGCTCGTCGCGATGGCGCTCATCATCGCGCTCGCCCTGATTCACGCGCGCGGCCTCGGCCCGGGCCGCTGGATGCAGAACGCGCTCACGCTCGTCAAAGTCGCCGCGCTGGCGCTGTTCGTGATCGCCGGGTTTCTCGTCGCTCAGCCGGCTGCTCCGCTGCCTGCCGCGGCGCCGGCGCCGCCCGTGCTGTGGCACATGTGGCTGCTCGCTCTCGTTCCGGTGATGTTCAGCTATTCGGGCTGGAACGCGGCGGTGTACGTCGCGGAAGAAATCCGAGAGCCCGAGCGCAACGTGCCGCGCGCGCTCGCGCTCGGCACGGCGACCGTCGTCGTCCTCTACCTCGCGCTCAACGCGCTTTATTTGCACGTCCTGCCGCGCAGCGCCCTGGTCGGCGCGATCAGCGTCGGCGCGCTGGCGGCGGATCGGCTCTTTGGATCGGCGGCCGGCGGCGTGTTCGCGGCGCTGGCGATCGTCGTCGTGCTGGGCAGCATGAGCGCGATGACGCTGGCCGGGCCGCGCGTGTACTTTGCGATGGCGCGAGACGATGCCTTCTTCCGGTCCGCCGCACGCGTGCATCCGCGGTATCACACGCCGGCAGTCGCCATTCTCGCGCAGGCGGGATGGAGCTGTCTGCTCGTGTTGTCGGGAACGTTCGACGGGCTGCTGACCTACACCGGATTCGCCGTCATTCTCTTCTCGGCGCTCGCCGTGCTCTCGCTGTTCGTCGTCCGCCGGCAGGGGGAACCGAGCACCTTTCGTGCGTGGGGTTATCCGTGGGCGCCGGCGCTCTTCTGCCTGGTCGGCTTCGCCATCGTCGCCAACACCATCGCGGAGGCGCCCGGTGTGGCGTTCGCCGGGTTGGCGGTTATGGCTGCCGGGATTCCGGTGTACGCGTGGACGCGGTGGCGGGCGCGGTCAGCAGCACGTACAGCGTGATGAGCGCGAGCGCGCCGTCGCTCGCCGCAAACATAAGAAGAGACCGCGGCGACTGCCGGAAGATGTAGTCGAGGATGAACGCCAGCGCCCCTCCGCCTTTGAGCAGCGGTCCCATCACCCACAGATAGCCGCGTCCGCGATCGGGATCGCGAAAGGGGATGAGATAGCCCGCGGCCACCGCGAGGAGGAAGACGCCGTTGAGATCCGCGTGAATCGGAGGCTGGGGAAGGGGGACGGCGAAGAGGCGAGAGAGAAGCGGCCGTCCCGCCAGCATGACGACGCCGATGGTCGCGTCGTAGATGCCCGAGACGGCCGCGATTACGCGAAGGCGCGTCATGGTTCCCAGGGTCCCCAGGGTCCCCAGGATGTCCCGCGCCTCACTGAATCTTCTTCAGCTCGCCCGAGTAGGTCGTCGTGTGATACGGATCGAGCCGCACTTCGAAGGTGAGCGTCTCGTAGCCGGGCGCGCGAATCTCCACGCGGTGCGCTCCCGCTTCGATGTGGAGACGCTGGAAGATGCCGTCGAAGTCGTCCACGATCCCGGCGTAGTAGCCGTCCACGAAGACCGAGGCGTCGCGCGGCTTGATCTTCAGGCGAAGCGACGCCTGCTCTTTCGTGTAAGTGCTGCTGGAGCCGCCCTGTGGATACGAGCCGCCGTACGGGTCCATGCCGCTGTAGCCGCCACCATAGCCGTACGGGTCCATGAGCGGATCGTAATATCCACCGTAATAGCCGCCGTAGTAGCCGTACGGGTCGTAGCCATACCCGTACCCATAACCGTATCCGAATCCGCCGAAGCCAAACGGGAAGTAGCCGGTCGGCACAAACACCGTCCGTCCGCCGGGCGCGGGCGCGGGACCGGTGCGTGGAACGGCCTGACCGATGATCGGCCGGCCATTGGACGGGCGCGAATACGTGGGCACCGCGCTCGTCGAGCCCGCACTGCTGCCGCTCGTGCTGGTCGCGCCAGTACTGCCGTTGCCGCGAGAGCTTCCGCCGCTGCTCACGTGCGAGCCGCCGCCGCCAGAGGATCCGCCGCTGCCGCGCGGCACCGCGGTGCCGTACGAGCCGCCGGATGATCCGCTGCTCGAGGATCCGCCGCCTGACGACCCGCCGCTGGAGCCGCCCGACGAGCCGCCGCTCGAACCGCCAGACGAGCCGCCGCTCGAACCGCCTGAACTGCCACCCTGTGTGTGTTGAGCGAATGAGGCCGCCGGGGTGCTCAGCAGGAAGACGGGCACCAGCACGGCCATCGCGAAACCGGACCACGCGGGGAATATTCGTTTCATGGCCTATCCACTCCTAAGTCCTGTCACAGCAACGCGCCTGCCAGACGGCCTCATAAGGATCTCCTCAAGTATCGACCGATTTCGGTCGAAACGCACGAAAATTCACGCGCGCGTGTCCCCGCACGAGTGCAAGAAACGTCCCGTTTTCTTGACACCCCGATCCCGCCGCCGATACAGTCAGAAAAACCGTGTTTCACAGCACCACGATTCTCGCCGTCCGCCACCGCGATCGCGCCGTGCTCGCCGGCGACGGCCAGGTCACCTTCGGCCAGACCATCGTCAAACAGGGCGCTCGTAAGATTCGACGCCTCTACAACGACCGCATCCTTGCCGGCTTTGCGGGCTCGGCGGCCGATTCCTTCGCGCTCTTCTCCAGATTCGAGTCGAAGCTCGAACAATATCGCGGCAATCTCGAGCGCTCCGCCGTGGAACTGGCGAAGGACTGGCGGAGCGATCGCATCCTGCGCCGTCTCGAAGCGATGCTCATCGTCCTCGACAAGAACACGACGTTCCTCCTCTCGGGCACCGGCGATCTCATCGAGCCCGACGATGGGATCGTGGGGATTGGATCCGGGGGGCCCTTCGCGCTGGCGGCCGCGCGAGCGCTGGCGAACAACACGGAGCTCGACGCGCGCGGCATCGCCGAAAGGGCGATGGCCATTGCGGCGGGCATCTGCATCTATACAAACTCAAATATCGTCGTGGAAGAGTTGTAAGTGGCCATCTACCTGCCGGAAACCACGCAGACCTCCACCGAGGCGCTGACGCCGCGCCAAATCGTCGCCGAGCTCGACAAGTACGTGATCGGGCAGGCGAGGGCGAAGCGGGCGGTCGCGATCGCGCTCAGAAACCGCACGCGCCGGCAGAAGCTCTCGCCGGAGCTGGCCGAGGAGATCGCGCCGAAGAACATTCTGATGATCGGGCCGACCGGCGTCGGCAAGACCGAGATCGCGCGCCGGCTCGCGCGCCTCGCGCAGTCGCCGTTCGTGAAGGTCGAGGCGTCGAAGTTCACCGAGGTCGGCTACGTCGGGCGCGACGTGGAGTCGATGGTGCGCGATCTCACCGAGCTCGGCGTCGACATGGTGCGCGAGGAGCGGCTCGAGGAAGTGCGCGTGAAGGCGGCGCAGAACGCCGAGGAGCGGCTGCTCGACATCCTGTTGCCGCCGCCGCGGCCGATCGCGCCGGACGAAGATGCGGGCGACGCGCGCGAGCAGCAGCAGCAGACGCGCGAGCGGTTCCGCGAGCAGCTGCGCGCCGGCCGTCTCGACAACCGCGTGGTCGACATCGACGTGCGCGAGAAGTCGTTTCCGTCCTTCGAGATCGTCAGCGGCTCGTCGGTCGAGGAAGTCGACATCAACCTGAAGGACATGCTGCCGGGTCTGTTCCAGGGCAAGACGAAGAAACGGCGCGTGAAGGTGCCCGAGGCGCTCGAGTACCTCACCCAGGAAGAAGAGCAGAAGCTCATCGACATGGACAGCATCGCGCGCACGGCGGTCGAGCGGGTCGAGCAGGCGGGGATCATCTTCATCGACGAGATCGACAAGATCGCCGGACGCGAGGGGGGCCACGGGCCCGACGTGAGCCGCGAAGGCGTGCAGCGCGACATCCTGCCGATCATCGAAGGCACGACGGTGAACACGAAGTACGGGATGGTGCGCACCGACCACATCCTGTTCATCGCCGCCGGCGCGTTCCACGTGTCCAAGCCGTCGGACCTCATTCCCGAGCTGCAGGGGCGCTTTCCGATTCGCGTCGAGCTCGAAGCGCTCGGCAAGGACGAGTTCGTCCGCATCCTGACCGAGCCGCGCAGCGCGCTCGTCAAGCAGTACATCGCGCTGATGGACACCGAAGGCATTAATCTCGTGTTTACCGTCGACGCGATCGATCGGATCGCCGACTTCGCGACCATCGTCAACGACCGGACCGAGAACATCGGCGCCCGGCGGCTGCACACCGTGATGGAGAAGCTGCTCGACGAGATCTCGTTCGAAGGACCCGATCTCGCCGACAAGCACGTCACGATCGACGGCGACTACGTCTCGCGCATGCTGGCCGACATCGTCAAGAACGAAGACCTGTCGCGGTACATTCTGTGATTCGTCGTCGTCCACCACGACGATCAACGCAGAAACCGCGGAACCCGCGGAGAAACCGGATCTTTTCGTATTCCGCGTGTTCTGCCATTCGACAAGCTCGGGGCATCCCGAGCCTGTCGAGGGATGCGTTGATCGTCGTCCTCGTTGTCCTCGCGATGACGGCGTGCGGCAAGAAAGGGCCGCCGCTGCCGCCCCTCGTCAGGCTGCCCCAGCCGCCGTCCGAGCTCACGGCGACGCGCCGCGGCGATACCGTCGAGCTGCAGTTCAACGTTCCCAGCGTGAACACCGACGGCTCGCGGCCGGCCAACGTCGTGCGCGTCGACGTCTACGGGTTCAGCGGACCCGACGTGAAAGACGAAGAGCTGTTCAAGCGCGACCCGAGGGTCGGGAGCGTCACCGTCAAGGCGCCCAGGGATCCGAACGTCGTGGTCGAGGAAGACGAGCCGATCGCGGACATGGAGCCGCCCGAGGGCGCCGGGCTCGAGCAAGGCGCGAAGGCGCGAATCGAGGAGACGCTGACCGCGGCGTCGCTCGTGCCGCTCGAGGTCACCAAGAAAAAGACCCAAAAAACACCAGTGCCAGTCGAAGAGGTACCGAGACCGCTCATCGGTCCGCCGCTGCAGATTCCGGCGCGCACCTACGTCGCCGTCTCCGTCAACACGCGTGGACAGCGGGGACCGATGACGCTTCGCACGCTCGTCCCGCTCGTTCCCGCGCCGCCGCCTCCGCCGGCGCCGCCGACGGTGACGTACGACGAGGCGACCGTCACGGTCAGCTGGCAGGCGCCGAGCGGCATCGCGCGAATGCGGGAACCGGCGAGCGGCGATATCCTTCCGTCCAAACTGGTTGGTTACGTCGAGCCGTCGATCGGATACAACGTCTACGACGTGGGGCCCGTGACATCCGCGGCCGCGCCCAGCGACAGCCCGAAGACGACCTCGCCCGCCCAGCCGGCCGAGACACGCTTGACCTCGTCGCCGATCGCCGAGCCGACCTACGACGACACGCGCATGTCCTGGGGGAAGGAGCGCTGCTACGCGGTGCGGACGGTCGAGAGGATTGGCGAGCTGTCGGTCGAGAGCGCCGAAGCGCCGTCGGTGTGCACCACGCTCGTCGACACCTTTCCGCCGGCTGCGCCGAAGGGTCTCCAGTCGGTCGCCACCGCGGGCGCGGTCAACTTGATCTGGCAGGCAAACGGCGAGAAGGATCTCGCCGGCTACATCGTGCTGCGCGGCACGACGCCGGACACGCTCGCGCCGATCACGCCCGCGCCCATCCAGGAAACCTCGTTCAAGGACGAGGTGGCGCCGGGGTCGCGCTTCTTTTACGCCGTCAGGGCGGCCGACAAAGCCGGCAATCTGAGCGGACCGTCGAATACGGAAGAAGCGACGGCCCGGTAATGATGTGAATGATCTAGAATCGCCATCATGGATCGTATCTATCGGGTGAGCCAGCAAGGCGAGACGTTCTATGCCATCGAGCGCGGCGGCGAGCTGCGGCGCGCCGTGCTGACGGGCCCTGGCATCGATAATATCTTTGACGGCTACACGGAAGGCGCCGTCATTGCCGGCGGCTTGCAGGCGGTCAAGGTGCTGGCGCCGGTGATGCCGTCCAAGATCGTCTGCGTCGGACTGAACTACAAGGATCACGCGCTCGAAACCGGCAAAGCGCTCCCGGCCGAGCCGCTCATCTTCCTCAAGCCGCGGACCGCGGTCATCGGGCCGGGCGACGCCATCCGGCTGCCGCCGGGCGTCGGACGCGTCGATCACGAAGCGGAGGTCGGTGTCGTCATCGGGCGCCGCGCGCATCGCGTGCCGCGCGCGAAGGCGTGGGACTATATTCTCGGACTGACGTGCGTCAACGACGTCACGGCGCGGGATCTGCAGAAGAAGGAATCGCAGTACACGCGCTGCAAGGGCTTCGACACGTTCGCGCCGATCGGCCCGTGCATCGCGGCCGGCCTGACCGGCGATCCGCGCGCCGTCGAGGGATGGGTCAACGCCGAGCGGCGTCAGTCGTCGACGACGGCGCACCTCATCTTTCCGATCGACCAGCTCGTGGAATTCGTGACCTTCGTCATGACGCTCGAGCCGGGCGACATCATCTCGACCGGCACGCCGGAAGGCATCGGCCCGATCGTGGCGGGCGACACGGTGACGATCAAAGTCGAAGGGGTTGGAGAGCTCACAAACCCTGTGCGCGACGAAGACGGAACCGTAGACTAAGCGGACAGTCGCCGAAGCCAAAGCCGAGCGGCGTGAGCCGCGAAGGCACAGGTGGCGGGGGTGGGGCCCCGCCACAAAGTAAGAGAAGATGACACCATGAAGATATTCGTCGACACCGGCAGCATCAAAGACATCCAGACGATCGCGGACCTCGGCATCCTCGACGGGGTCACCACCAATCCGTCGCTCCTCGCCAAGGAGACGGGCGACTACCGCCAGAACCTGAAGAAGATCTGCGACATCGTCAAAGGCCCGGTGAGCGGCGAGGTCACCGCCACCGATTTTGCCGGCATGATGCGCGAAGGGCACGACATCGCCAAGATCGATCAGCACATGGTGGTGAAAGTGCCGCTGACGCGCGACGGCATCAAGGCCTGCAAGGCGTTGTCGGGCGAAGGCATCCCCGTCAACGTGACGCTCTGTTTTTCGGCGGCGCAGGCGCTGCTCGCGGCCAAGGCCGGCGCGACCTACATCAGTCCGTTCGTCGGGCGCCTCGACGACATCGCGACCAACGGCATGGAACTGATTCGCGACATCGTCCAGATCTACGACAACTATGAGTTCAAGACGCAAGTGCTCGTCGCCAGTTGCCGTCACCCGATGCACGTCGTCGAGGCCGCGCGGCTGGGCGCCGACGTCGCCACGTGCCCGCCGGCGGTGATCGACGCGCTCTACAACCATCCGCTCACCGCGAGCGGCCTCGAGAAATTCCTGAAGGACTGGGAAAAAGTGCAGGCGGTGAAAGCCTGAAGCCCGAAGAGATCCTCGCGGACCTCGAGCGGCGCGCCGAGCTCGGCGGCGGCCAGGAGCGGCTCGACAAGCAGCACGCCGGCGGCAGACTGACCGCGCGCGAGCGGATCGAGCTGCTGTTCGACCCCGGCACCTTCGAAGAAGTCGACAAGCTCGTCACGCATCGCTGCCGCGACTTCGGCATGGCCGATCAAGTTGTCCCGGGCGACGGCGTCGTCGCCGGCCACGGCCTCGTCGACGGCCGCCAGGTGTTTGCCTTCGCGCAGGACTTCACGGTCGTCGGCGGATCGCTGTCGGAGACCAACGCCGGGAAGATCGTGAAGATCATGGACCTGGCGGTGAAGCTCGGAGCGCCGGTCGTCGGCCTGAACGACTCGGGCGGCGCGCGGATTCAGGAAGGGGTCCTCTCGCTCGGCGGCTACGCCGACATCTTCCTGCGCAACACGCTGGCCTCGGGCGTCGTGCCGCAGATTTCCGCGATCATGGGGCCGTGCGCGGGCGGCGCCGTCTATTCGCCGGCGATCACCGACTTCACGATCATGGTCAAGAACACGAGCTACATGTTCCTGACCGGCCCCGACGTGCTCAAGACGGTGACACACGAGGACGTGACGAAGGAAGAGCTCGGCGGGGCGATGACGCACAACGCGACGAGCGGCGTCGCGCACTTCGCCGTCGAGGACGACCGCGAGTGCCTGGCGCTCATCCGCGAGCTTCTCTCGTATTTGCCGAGCAACAACCTGGACGATGCGCCGCGATCGGCCACGACCGATTCGGCGGATCGCGAAGATGAATCGCTGGACCGCCTCGTGCCCGCGTCGCCCAACCAGCCGTACGACATGCTGGATCTCATCCACACGATTGCCGACGAGGGCTATTTCCTCGAAGTGCATCAGCACTACGCCAAGAACATCATCGTCGGCTTCGCGCGGCTCGACGGGCGGCCGGTCGGCGTCGTCGCGAATCAGCCGGCGGTGCTGGCGGGCACGCTCGACATCGACGCGTCCGTGAAGGCGGCGCGCTTTGTCCGTTTCTGCGACGCGTTCAACATTCCGCTGGTGACGTTCGAGGACGTGCCCGGCTTTCTGCCCGGCACGGTGCAGGAGTACGGCGGCATCATCCGGCACGGCGCCAAGCTGCTGTTCGCGTTTGCCGAGGCGACCGTGCCGAAGGTCACCGTGATCACGCGCAAGGCGTACGGCGGCGCGTATTGCGTCATGGCGAGCAAGCACATTCGCACCGACCTGAACTTCGCGTGGCCGACGGCCGAGATCGCCGTGATGGGGCCGGAAGGCGCCGTCAACATCCTGTACAAGCGCGAGCTCGACGCCGCCGCCGATCCGGTGCGCGCGCGCGCCGAGAAGATCGAGGAGTTTCGCGAGAAATTCGCCAATCCCTACATCGCCGCCGGCCGAGGCTTCGTGGACGAAGTGATCCGTCCGCGCGAGACGCGGCGCAAGCTCATCACGGCGCTGCGGAGTCTCGAAAACAAGAGGGACAAGAATCCGCCGAAGAAACACGGGAATATCCCGCTGTGACACCCGAGGGCCGAGGGACAGCGAAGCCGTGTGGGCGAGTGGGGGTGGGGCCCCACGAGAAAGTAAAGAATGCTGACGCGATGGTTGGCTGGATTTGGTGCGGCGCTGGTTGTTGCAGGCGCCGCCGTTGTTGAAACGCAAGCCCCAAGGCCCTTCGCGATTGACGACGCCACCATCGCGCAGATTGAAACGGCGCTGCGCGCGCGCACGCTGACCTGCCACGCGCTCGTTGCGCAGTACCTCGCGCGCATCGACGCGTACGACAAAACACACGCCGCGCTCAACGCCATCGTCCTCGTCAATCCCGACGCGCTCAAGGCCGCCGACGATCTCGATCGCCGGTTGGCGCAGTCGGGGCCGGTTGGTCCGCTGCACTGCGTGCCCATCCTCGTCAAGGACAACTACGAAACGATCGACATGCCGACGACGGCAGGGTCGCTGTCGCTGAAAGACATGACGACCGGCAAGGACGCGTTCGTCGTCAAGCGGCTGCGCGAGGCCGGCGCGGTGATGATCGCGAAGTCGAACATGGCGGAGTTCGCCTTCAGCCCGGTC
>Ga0208587_1001610_pt1 | contig 11968 bp, 14 predicted proteins | sample NGESurdeep092012_7_FD_184472 | JGI IMG/M metagenome (GOLD analysis project Ga0208587, IMG submission 184472) | Arctic peat soil microbial communities from Barrow, Alaska - NGEE Surface sample 210 deep-092012 (SPAdes) | ecosystem: Environmental > Terrestrial > Soil > Wetlands > Peat ...
CCCACACCAGGCCAGAGCCAGGCGTTCACCGCCCTGGCCACCGTCGACGACGTCGTCCCGGGCAGCGGTCGCATTGCGGTCACGACACGGATCCCCGACTTGCCGCCTGGCACATGGGACGTCACTGCCACTCAGTGCCAGCTGGGCCCGTTGCGACCTTCCCTTGACCCGCGGTTGTCCACGCCCTGATGCCTCCAGGGGCGCACTTGGGGGGCACAGATCTTGACGGGATCTTCATGATTTCAACGTCGGTTCGACATGTTCGCGACCCTATTGTTGAGATACCCCAGTGGGGTATCTGTATTCAGTGTTGAACGTGGCCATTCCGGTCGAGAGCACTGTGGCAGTTGGAGCACGTCGAGAGGTTTCACCATGACGACAGCCATGTACGCGGTCGAAGGAATGATGTGCGATTCCTGTATGGCCGCGGTCCAGGAGAACGTCCAGTCGATCTCGGGTGTGACTGTCGTGGCCATGGACCTCGTCGCGGGCGGTCGGTCACCACTGATCGTGACCAGCGGGACAAGGTTGAAGGCCGACGCGGTACGCGAGGCCGTGGAGCACGTCGGCTTCGGGGTCCTACACCCGAAAGGCCCAGAGGTGGGCGATCGTGGGAATGGCACTGTCACCCAGGCGCGCGATACCCATCCAGGTCGTCAACCAGTGATGTCTCCTATTGGAGGGTTGAGCTCATGAGCGTCAGCGATGTATCGATACTTGTAGGGTCCTTGGTTCTGACGGGCCTGATGGCGTGGTACTTCTTCGGGCCGAAGAAGTCGCGTCAGGCCGAGCTGGCCGACGGTGTGCAGATCGTCAAGCTCACCGTCAAGGGTGGCTACAGCCCGGATGTCATCCAGGTCGCCTCGGGGGTGCCTGTGCGGATGCTGTTCGACCGGCAGGAGTCCGGTGACTGCTCCTCACGAGTGGTCTTCCCGGACTTCAAGGTGAACCAGATCCTTCCCGCGTTCGAGACCACGACGGTCGACTTCCTGCCCGAGGAGCCCGGCGAGTACGGGTTCGCATGTGGGATGGGAATGCTCCACGGCACGCTGCGAGTCGTCGGTGAGGTGTCGCCCGACGCCGGTGGGGCCAGCTCCGTGGTCGCCGTCGCCGGCCGGGCCGCCGCGCGTGAGGACGTGTGCCCCGTTGACGTCGCGGCCGGTTTCGCACCGCCGGTGGCCCTGGCCACCGTGGCAAATGGCACCCAGATCGTCGGCGTGACAGTCAGAGGCGGCTACAGCCCGGACGTCGTGCGTGTGGCACCCGCAGTGCCGGTGAGGCTGGTCATGGACCGGCAGGAGGACTCTGCCTGCTCCGAGCATCTGCTGGTCCCGGACTTGGGCGTCGACGTGGTGCTGCCCGCGTTCGAGCGGACGAGCGTCGAGCTGCCGGCGATGGAAGAGGGCACTCATGAGTTCACCTGCGGGATGGGGATGCTGCACGGCAGCATCCTCGTTGGGGAGTCAGCGGGCGTGACGGGTCCTGGCGGCGGGGCCGACGCGCACGTGATGGCGACCGCGGTCGCTGCCGGTGGTGGGGACCCGATGGGTGCGGCGGCTGCCGCCGAGTCTGCCGAGGGGGAGGAGCGTGAGCGCAACGCCGAAATCTCGGACCTCACCCGACGGGTGATCTTTGGCGCGATGCTCACTGCGCCGGTGCTGTTCGCGGTGATGTTCGTGGAGTTCTTCTCGGTGTCGTGGATGCCGGAGTTGCTGATGAACCGCTGGTTCCAGCTTGCGTTGATCACTCCGGTGATGTTCTACACGGGTTGGCCGATCCACCGCACCGGGTGGCTTGCACTGTCCCACCGGACTGCGGACATGAACTCCCTGATCACCCTCGGTACGATCGCCGCCTACGGGTACAGCCTGGTGGTGACCTTCTTCCCGGGCGTGTTGCCCGCGGACGTCCAGGCGGTCTACTACGAGGCGGTCGGGGTGATCGTCACTTTGATCCTGCTTGGGCGGCTGCTGGAGACCAAGGCCAAGGCGGGTACGGGTGAGGCGATCCGCACACTCATCGGGCTTCAGCCCCGCACTGCCCGCGTCATCCGCGACGGGGTGGAGTCCGAGGTGGCCATCGAGGACGTCGCGCTGGGAGACATTGTCGTGGTCCGTCCGGGGGAGAAGCTTCCTGTGGACGGCGAGGTCGTCGAGGGCCGTTCCCCGGTGGATGAGTCCATGGTCACCGGTGAGCCGATCCCTGTGACCAAGACCCCCGGGGACACCGTCATCGGGGCCACCATCAACCAGACCGGGTCCTTCCAGTACGTGGCGACCAAGATCGGCGCGGACACCATGCTCGCGCAGATCATCAAGCTGGTCCGCCAGGCCCAGGGCTCCAAAGCCCCGATCCAGCGGCTTGCCGACCAGGTCTCCGGCTACTTCGTCCCGGCCGTGATCACCCTCGCGATCTGGACTTTCGCGATCTGGGCCCTGGTCGGGCCGCCGCCGGCGTTCATCTTTGCTCTCGTCGCAGCGGTCTCTGTGCTGGTCATCGCCTGCCCCTGCGCCCTGGGTCTGGCAACTCCGCTGTCGATCACGGTCGGCACCGGCAAGGGTGCCACCGCCGGCATTCTGATTCGCTCAGCGGAGGCTCTGGAGAGCGCCCATAAGCTGGACACCATCGTGCTGGACAAGACCGGCACGATCACTAGGGGCACCCCTGCCCTGACCGACGTCCTGCCCGCCCCCGGCTTCACCGCCGAGGAGGTCCTGGCTCTGGTCGCGGCTGTGGAGGTTTCCTCCGAGCACCCGCTGGCCGCGGCGATCGTGGCCGGCGCCCGGGAGCGCAACCTGGCACTGGCGCAGGCTACTGCTTTCGACTCGATCACCGGCCAGGGCGTGCGCGCCCTCGTCGGTGGCTGCGAGATCCTCGTGGGCAACCGGCGTCTGCTGACCGGGGCGGGTATCGATCCCGGCCCCCTTGAGTCGGACTCCCGGCGCCTGGCTGGCGACGGTAAGAGCCCCATGCTCGTGGCTGTGGACGGAATCCCCGCCGCCGTCGTGGGCGTGGCTGACACCATCAAGGACGGTTCGGCTGCTGCGGTGGCCGCGCTGCAGGCCCGGGGCATCGAGGTCGTGATGATGACCGGTGACAACCGCGTCACCGCCGCCGCGATCGCCCGGGCGGTCGGCATCGGGCGCGTCCTGGCCGAGGTCATGCCCGAGCATAAGGCCGCCGAGGTCCGACGACTGCAGGAAGAGGGTCGGGTCGTGGGCATGGTCGGTGACGGTATCAACGACGCACCGGCGCTGGCCCAGGCCGACGTCGGCTCCGCGATCGGCACGGGCACCGATGTGGCCATCGAGGCCTCGGACATCACCTTGATCTCGGGGGCGTTGTCCGGGCTGGTCACCGCCATCGACCTGTCCCGGGCCACGATGCGCAACATCCGACAGAACCTGGTGTTCGCTTTCGTCTACAACGGGATTGGCATCCCCATCGCGGCCGGCGCGCTCTACCCCGCGTTCGGTCTGAGGTTGAGCCCGATGATCGCCGCGGGCGCCATGGCGGCGTCCTCGCTGTCCGTGGTCGCCAACGCCAACAGGCTTCGCGGCTTCAAACCCGCCGCAATCCCCGACAACGTCCACGTGCCAGCCACCGACCCGGTGGTGGTGGTGGGACGCGATCAAGAAAAGGAGCACGACATGTCCGAAAAATCCTCCCAGGTGACCGATCCGGTTTGCGGCATGACGGTCAACCCGGCCACGGCCGCCGCCAGCGTCGAGCACGAAGGCCGCACCTACTACTTCTGCGGAAAGGGATGCGCCAAGAGCTTCAGTGCGGACCCGGGCAAGTACGCCGTCGCCGCGGTGTCGTAGCGACCCCGCGCCGGGGGTGGAGGCGTTCACTCCCGGCCGGCGCCCCACCAGGACTGTGACGACTCCAGGAAGGAGCAACGTGGCCGGCGGCGCGCGGACGGCTGAATCATTGCGTCGTGAACGCCGCCCGAGTCGACGGACCCGAGCAGGAGGCCAAGCTCAAGGAAGTCTCGGATGCGATCGCCCGCCTCATCCGAACCTGATCGGTGCAGATCGAATCGTTGCTGAAAATTCAAGCGTTCGGGTTCGGACAGAAGGGGCCTTCGATGACCACCACTCGTGTTGCCGTCAATGGCTACGGGGTGACCGGCAGGCGCATGGCCGATGCGGTCCGATCCATGCCGGACATTGGAGCCAGTCGGTGTCGCCGGAGTCCCATGCGACGACCGGGCACCCCTTCGTCGATCTACCGCCAGGCCCAATTTGCTCGGATTGGGCTACGACGTGAAGAGCCGGTCCAGGGTGACCTTCCGGCATACGCAAGAGGCCTGAGCCTGTTGAACGCCAAGGCACAGCCATGACGGGACGACGATGAGGGGGTTGCGCTGGGGGGTCCGCGCCCTCGGTGAGGTGGTCATCACCCTCGGCATGTTACTGCTCCTCTTCGTGGCTTGGCAGCTCTGGTGGACCGACGTGACTGCCAACCGCGCACAAGCGAGCACCATCCAGGCGCTCGAGAAGGGTTTCGGTCCGCCAGGGCGTCCCGAGCGGCGAGCCGCCGGCCCTCCGGCCACGTTGAGGAAAGTGCCGCTCGGCCAGGCCTTCGCTATCGTCCGGATCCCGCGCTTCGGCGCCGACTATGCCAGGCCGGTGTTGGAGGGCACCGACCGCGACACGCTGATCAAGGGCATGGGGCACTATTCCGGCACGGCATTCCCGGGCCAGGTCGGCAACTTCGCCCTCGCCGGACACCGCACGACGTACGGGCGGCCGCTGAACAACATCGACCTGCTTCAGAAAGGGGACGTCATCGTGGTTGAGACCAAGGCCAGCTACATCGTGTATACCGTCGACCGGCATGTGATCGTCACCCCGGACAAGGTGGAGGTGATTGCCCCCGTGCCGCAGCGCCCAGGCGCTAAACCGACCCAGGCTTGGCTGACGATGACCGCCTGCCATCCCAAGTTCAGCGCCCAGTACCGCGACATCGTGTTCGCCAAGCTCGTGAAGAACATCGCCCGGGCCAGCGGTCTTCCGTCGTCGTTCATGGCTGTTCCGGCCGGAGCGGCGGGCTGAGATGTACGGACCCCTGTGGCGCATGCTCCCCGGTCCGTGGCAGGTCAAAGCCCTTCTGTTGCTAGTTCTGGTCGTCGGTGTGGTCGCGGTCTGCTTCCTCTGGCTGTTCCCAGCGATCGCACCGCACATACCTTTTAACGGAAACTCGATCCAGACCGGACTTCAGCTCCATGGATATTCCACCGCTGCCGCATGAGGGCGGCGCCGCAATGAACCTCAACTACTCCGTTCGGTTCCGCATATCCTGGAGAGTAGGAACCCGACCTTGGGTTCGGTCCGTTCGACGCTCGTAGCCGCACACGGGGTCGATGGTCAGGGAAGCGACCTCGAAAGGCCGGTCCTCGAGTTACAGAACGCGGTTGGCGCCCTCACGCAACCTGGCGCCATCGCTGACGATCACCACGGCGCGTTGGTCGTCGTCGGCGAGACCGCGGAGCAGTCCCACCCTTTCGAGCGGGTCGTGGGCCCGGCGCCGAGCCGCTGCGCCGGTGATGCCGGCCAGGTGGGCCGAGTTCCAGGCGAAGTGGATCTTGTCGTTGTTCAGCGCGCCCTCGATGATGATCTTGGAGGCACGAGGCTTGTCGCGCCCGTGCACGCCGCTGACGACCACGATGTCCTGGTCGCGGAAGAAGGAACCGTCGCAGGTTGCGGGTCCCGCGGGATACACGACCGAGGTTTATGCCGCGCGAGCCGATGATGATGACGTTACGGAGCCGGTTCGGCCCGAGCGTGTCAGGCATGTTGTTCACGGGATGTGGCCCCTCGTGGGCACGGTAGTGGGTGGCTGCGGGGGCAGGCACCGCCCGGAGTGCGGTTTCCCTGCCCTGGCTCAGGCCAGGGAGAGGAAGAGTTTCTCCATGGCTTTGGTGTCCACGGAGTCTGCGCCGTCAGGTCCAGTCAGGCATTGCGTGAGGCCGCTCGCGACGATGGCGAAGCCGGCCCGATCCAGTGCATGGCTTGCCGCGGCAAGCAGGGTGACAATGTCGTTGCAGCCGCGGCCGTCCTCGATCATGCGCACGATGCCACCGATCTGGCCTTGGGCACGGCGCAGGCGGTTGACCACGGCGCGCATGTCGTCCGGGATCGGCTCCACCATCGTGGCTCCTTTGAGGTTGCTTTTCGCGGTCGCTGTCTGAGGTCGTTGTCCTGCCATGGCGCGGCTCAGTTGTCAGCGTGCGCGTTTGTGAGTGCGTCTAGAGCCGCCGCGAGCCGCTGACCGGCCTCGTCCGCGACTGTGGACAGAGCGTCGTTCTGGGTTAGCGACACCATGACCTTGGGGTCGAGGGCTTCGACGACCGTCGTCTCGTCATCCAGGGTTCGGACGACGACATTGCAGGGCAGCAGAAGCCCGACCGAGGGCTCCACCTGAAGGGCGGCGTGTGCCAGTGGTGGCCGACATGCACCGAGGATCACCTGCGGTGGGATGTCAACGTCCAGCTTGGATTTCAGGGTGACCTGGATGTCGATCTCGGTCAGGATGCCGAAGCCCTGGTCGACCAGGGACGCGCGGGTGGCTGCGAGTGTGTCGGCGAACGGACGTCGGACCGTGGTGGTCAGGGCGTAGGACATGTTTCTCGTTTCGGTTGGTGGGGGTTCAGGTCGAGGCGATGACGGACTGTGACTCGGTGATCTGGGCCCTGATGTCATCCATCCCCAGTTCGCGGAACCCTTCGACGTCCGGTTCTCCGGGATACATCCAGCGTCACGCCTCAATACGACGTTCGTATCGAGGAATCATGGAGAAACGATGAAGAAAGACACGCTAACGAGCCCTGCCGCAAGTTCGACACCCAACAGGGAGTGCGGGCGCGGTCGGCCCGCCGAGGCATCGCTGACCGCGGCTACCGACACCCTCGTCCAGACCGACAGCAACGGCATGTCAGCCGCCGCCCGCCTCGACCGAGTCACCCCAGACAGACCCTCGAGGTCAGGGCATCGGTAACGTGTTGTCCGAACGCCGAACCGGCGTGGAGTGTCGCGCGGAAGCGGCGGTGGCCGGCAGCACGACGGCACCAGCAGCCAAGGATGAAACCAGGAGGATGCGAACCCTATTCATGAGCAATGCCTTTCGTTGTGGTTGTGTGCGTCGTTCGACCTCAGGCCAACGTCTCGAGTTTGCGGCGCTGGTCGGGCGGGTGCACCGCAACCCTTGGTCTACAAGGCAGCATGTCTGGGGTCCTGACCTTCAAGGATTCTCTGGTGCAACGACACCGGACCTTCATGTATCCGAGCACCGAGGGCTCAGTTGGTGTGCCTGTCGGTGACCGCGTTCATCTGTGGGGCAGGAGTATCAGGAAGGTTGATCCCTGCCCGGTTCCGGGGCTGGTTACGGTGAGCTGGCCGCCGTGGGCCTCAACGAGGGCCTTGGCGATGGCCAGGCCGATGCCTGATCCTCCGTGCGTCCGGTCCCGGGCGGTGTCGACCCGGTAGAAGCGTTCGAACACGTGCGGCAGGTGTTCGGCCGGGATGCCGTCGCCGGTGTCCGCGACGGACAGCGCCACCCCACGGGTTCGGGATATCGCGGCCGAGACCGTGACTGTGCCGGCGGCGGGGGTGTGCCGCAGGGCATTGTCCAGCAGATTGCCCAGGACCTGTCCGATTCGTTCCGGGTCCAGGGACAGCTCTGGCAGCCCGGTGGCGATGTCCGAGATGAGCCGGACGCCCTTGGCCTCGTAGGCCTCGGCTGCCGCGTTGGTCGCGGCCGCAACCACCAGCTCTGGCTGCACGGTGACCGTATCCAGCCGAACCTGTCCCTCCTCGGCGCGGGAGACGGTGCTGATGTCCTCCGACAACCGGGCCAGGCGCCTGGTCTGCGAACGTAGAAGCTCTGCGGTCCCGGCATCCAACGTCGCGACGCCGTCCTCCAGCGCCTCGAGGTAGGCCTCCAACGTTGCCACCGGGGTGCGCATCTCGTGTCCCAGATCAGCCAGCAGTCTGCGGCGGGTCCGCTCGACCGAGCCGAGCCGGTCGGCCATCTGGTTGAAGGCCGAGGCGAGTGCGTCGAACTCCGGTCCGAGTCCCGGGCCGGGGACCCTGATGTCGTAGTGACCGCCGGCAACGTTGCTGGCCGCGTCGGCGATGGTGGCCACGGATCGCCCGATCCGGCGGGTCTGGTACACGCTGACTCCCAACGCCGCGACCAGTGCCGCCAGCAGCGCCAGGGACAGCGAGATGGCGTTCGCTGACTGGTATGCCTTTTCGGTGTGCAAGATCTGGGCAGCTGTTGCACCGACGTTGGCACTGGCGAGGTGAGTGTGGAACAACGACGGGCCGACGTTGGCGGCAATCAGCCATGCCGTGAGGGTACCCGCCACCAGGACCAGCGTTTGGGCCAGCAGTAAGCGACCGGCCAGACCAGCGCCTCGACGTGTTGGCTCGTTCGCTGGCTGCTTCATGTGCCGTCGCCCATCCCATAGCCGATGCCACGGACTGTGCGCACATACCTCGGCGTGTTGGGGTCGTCGCCAAGCTTCCTGCGCAGATGCCCAACGTGGACATCGACCAGGTGCTCGTCACCGACCCAGGTCTGGTCCCACACGGCGTCGATGAGCTGGCGGCGGGAGAAGACCATCTTGGGTCGGGCCGACAACACCTCCAGCAGGTCGAACTCGGTACGGGTCAGGGCCACCGCCTCATCGTTGAGGTGGACCTCGCGGGCGGCCACGTCGATACTCAACGCCCCGAACACTCGCGGCGGCTCTTCCTGCGACAGCGGCTTGATGGTGGTCGAGGCGCGGGGACGGCGCAGCATCGCGTGGATCCGGGCGACCAGCTCACGGGGGCTGAACGGTTTGGTCAGGTAGTCGTCCGCCCCGACGGAGAGCCCGATGAGCTTGTCGACCTCGTCTGTGCGTGCGGTGAGCATGATGATGTAGCAGTCGGAGAACGTGCGCACCACGCGGCAGACCTCGATGCCGTCGATCACCGGAAGCCCCAGGTCCAGCACCATCACGTCGGGATCGACCTGACGGGCCTGGTCAATCGCCTGCGGCCCGTCATGGGCCATTGACACCTCAAAGCCGTCGCGGGTCAGGTAGGACCCCACGAGGTCGGCCAGGGCTCGCTCATCGTCCACGACCAGCACGCGGTAACCGGTGGGGGTTTGGTTTGGGACTGGGTTGTCCGCCGGTTGGCTCATGCCCTCAGTGTGGGCGATTTCGGAGGCAGCCACGGCATTGGGGCCGTTCTCAACCACAGGCTTCAGCAAACCTTCAGGGAAACCATGGCGATATCCACATGACCGAGGTGCACGTTAAGGGTGAGTCGGTCGCCAGTACTGACCCCCCAGCAAGGAGATGGTCACGATGGTCAGGTGGGGTGGTGCAGCCGGATGGGGCGGCTTGGTGGTCATGATCATGGCCATGGCGGGGTTCTGGGCCTTGGTCGTCGGCGTGACCATGGCGCTCTTCCGCGGTGTCCATCACGATCCAGCCGTCCGTCGCCGCACTAACCCTCTTGTTCGCATGGCAGGCGACGCTGCATCCGGCTCGCTGGTTTCTAAGGCCAGGACCTTGCCGGTTGGTCATGACAGCAATATGAGGGCGCTTGAGCATTCGTGGACTCCACCGGGCAGTTCCTCGGCCGAACCTTCAGCAAACCTTCATGGAAAACCCGCCCAAACCTTCGTTCGCCGGGCGGATTGTGAAGGCATGGGTGCAGTTGAGACGACCCCTTCATGGGGGAGGCAGGGTCGGGGCGCGGCGGGTGGCGGCGCCCCGACCCAGGGGGGCGGCCTAGCGGTCGCCGTGACCCTGGTGGAGGCGCCCGCGTGCCACCTGTGTGAGGACGCGAAGGCCGCCCTGGCAGTCCTCGCCCAGTCGTATCCGATGACTGTTCGCGTGGTGTCGATCGGCGGGGAGCCCGGTCGCGCACTCATGCACGAGCATCGGGCGCCGATGAGTCCCCTGGTCCTGCTGGACGGGGAGTACTTCAGCTCTGGCCGACTTCCCCGGCGCAAGCTCGAGAAGCGTCTGGCAAAGGCGCAGAAGGTCAGACCAAATGAGTAATCTACTCACCACCGGCTCAGTACTGGCGGCTTTCTTTGCCGGCGGCGTCGCGCTGTTCGCGCCCTGTTGCATCGTGTTCTTGGCCCCGTCCTACCTCGCGGTGGCGGTCAAGAACCGCCGCTGGCGGCTGCTCCCGCTGACGTTCATCTTCGCCGCCGGGCTGGCAGTCATCCTGATCCCCATCACCCTGGGGGTCAGCCTGATCGCCGGGACCATCGCCCACTACCACCAGCCCCTGTACTACGCCGGCGGGGCACTCATGCTGGCCCTGGCCGTGTTCACCCTGTCCGGCCGGATGGTCAGCCTGCCCAACTTCGTCCGGGCGCCGGACACCAGCCGGGGGGACTCCGCCAGTTTCTTCGCCCTGGGTGTGTTCTCCGGGCTCGCCAGCAGCTGCTGCGCCCCAGTCCTGGTCGGGGTGATGACACTGTCGGCGCTGTCCGGGTCGCCGGCCGGTGGCCTGGTCCTGGGCCTTGCCTACGTCTTCGGCATGGCCTTTCCACTATTCGTGATGGCGCTGCTGTGGGACCGGTTCCGGCTTGGCGAACGCAAGTTCCTCAAGGCACGGCCGGTCCGGCTGCACCTGGGCACCCACATCTTGGCCACCAACACGGTCAACCTCGCTGTCGCGGCGGGGTTCACCGTCATGGGGATCTTCGTGATGTATCTGGCTGGCAGCGGGCAGATGACCTCAGGCCCGGGGTTCCAGGTGGCCTTCGGTAAGCGTCTGGCCTCGTTCTTCAAGTGGGTAGAGACGGTGACCGCGCCGGTTCCCGAGGCCGTTCTGGGCCTGGTCGTCCTGGCCCTGGCAGGGGTGTTCGTCTACGCCACACTTCGGAACCGCCCCCGTAAGGGGCAACCCCCCTTCGCGCCGGAGGACTACCCGGGATCTGAGCCTGAACCTTCGTTGCACGAGGACACCACCGACCAACCCTCGATCCACAAGTGAGGAGCCTGAGATGACGACAGGAACCAGCGGACATGGAACCGCGCAGAAGAGCCGCGAGCACATCAACAAGCTGCGAGCGGCCCAGGCATTAAAGGACCGGCGCCGGCAGCGGCGTATCCGCTTTACCTGGGTGGGCGTCACCGTGGCGGTGATCGGGATTGTCGCGGCGATGATGCTCTCCTCGCGGCAGCAGACTTCCTCCGCGGCCCGGGTCGCGCCCGACTTCACCCTCACCAACACCTCCGGAACCCAGGTGAGCCTGGCGGCGCTGCGCGGCAAGGATGTCTTGCTGTACTTCAGTGAAGGCGCCGGCTGCCAGGCCTGCCTGGTCCAGATGAGCCAGATCGAGAAGGACCCGGCGTTCGCCGCAGCGGGGCTGACCGTGCTGCCCATCGTGATGAACACCAAGGCTCAGATCCTGGCCGATATGTCCTCCAACGGCGTGGCCACCCCGTTCCTGCTCGATGACGGAACTGTGTCAACGGAGTACGGGACCATCGGCAAGGGCATGCACGCCGGCCTGCCCGGGCACAGCTTCGTGCTGATCGACAAGACCGGGAAGCAGCGCTGGTACGGCGAGTACCCCTCGATGTGGCTGTCCAACGCCGACCTGCTCAAGGAGGTCAGCTCCCACCTGGCCAGCTGAGCCACTGCCGGCCGACAACGCCGTGCGGTCCGTCCAACAGATCGTTCCAATAGATGCTCGTTGAGAGTCAAAGCGCCGCGGCCACGTCCCGGCGCACAGAAGGACGGGAAGAAGCATGAGTCGTCAGCCGGCATCCGTAGGGGGTCGAGCAGGTGAGGCCGAGTTCAAGCAAGAGCTCCTCTCTCGTCTGGGCCTTCGAACCAATGCAGGCGACCAGGACGTTGAGTCGGCCCACGACGATCTGGTCGAGTTTCTCGAGCTGGCGCCACACGAGTTGAAGTCGTGGGTCGAGGCTCAGACCGCGGAC
>Ga0208587_1001613_pt1 | contig 11957 bp, 8 predicted proteins | sample NGESurdeep092012_7_FD_184472 | JGI IMG/M metagenome (GOLD analysis project Ga0208587, IMG submission 184472) | Arctic peat soil microbial communities from Barrow, Alaska - NGEE Surface sample 210 deep-092012 (SPAdes) | ecosystem: Environmental > Terrestrial > Soil > Wetlands > Peat ...
GCATTCTGCATCGGGGTGAACGTCCGCATCCCGCATTCATCTCGCCCCTCTGCATTCCCTCACCACACCCTTCAGCATTGGTTTGTGAGACGTGCTCTATGGAGAAGTACGCGCTTGACACGCGCCGGTGCGCTCCATTATCTATCGCGCACGATGATTCGCTCCCGCCAGACCTCCTCCTCCGCCATCGCGTGCTGTCAGGCGATGTCCATGTGCTGCATGTCGCAGCGCGGGAAGGACACGTCCGGCGGTTAGAGTGTTGATAGAGCTCTAAGAACCCGAAGATCGTTTCCGACCCGCAACGGCGCTGCCGAGCGGGTCGTTGTCGTTTCTACACCCTGCTCTGCCGCGCCTCCCGGGGTCACACATCCCACACACCACACGAGGAGAGCAGCATGAGTACGCAGGCCAAGCGCGCCTATCGGTACGAGACGTTGCAGGTCCACGCCGGCCAGCAGCCGGCGCCCGGCACCAACGCCCGCGCCGTCCCGATCTACCAGACGACGTCGTACACGTTCGATGACGCCGACCACGGCGCGCGGCTCTTCGCGCTCCAGCAGTTCGGCAACATCTACACGCGCATCATGAACCCCACCACCGACGTCTTCGAACAGCGCATCGCGGCGCTCGAAGGCGGCGTCGCGGCGGTCGCCACGGCCAGCGGGCAGGCCGCGCAGTTCCTCGCGATCAGCACGATCGCCGGCGCGGGCGACAACATCGTCAGCAGCGGCTCACTGTACGGCGGCACCTACAACCAATTCAAGGTCGCGCTCCCGCGGCTTGGCATTCAGGTAAAGTTCGTCGACGGCGACGAGGCCGATGCCTTCTACCGCGCCATCGACGATCGCACCAAGGCCATCTACGTCGAGACGATCGGCAATCCGCGCTTCAACGTGCCCGACTTCGAGGCGCTCGCCGCGGTCGCGCATGAGCACGGTATCCCGCTCATCGTCGACAACACGTTCGGCGCAGCCGGGTTCCTCGCGCGCCCCATCGACTTCGGCGCCGACATCGTCGTCGCCAGCGCCACCAAGTGGATCGGCGGCCACGGCACCTCGATCGGCGGCATCATCGTCGACGCCGGACGATTCGACTGGGGGAGCGGCAAGTTCCCCGCCTTCACCGAGCCGGCACCCGGCTACCACGGCCTCAACTTCTGGGAGACGTTCGGCCCCAAGAGTCCGTTCGGGAACATCGCCTTCGCCATCCGCACCCGCGTCGAGGGGCTGCGCGACTTCGGCCCGTCGCTCTCGCCGTTCAACGCCTTCCTGCTGTTGCAGGGCGTCGAAACACTCTCGCTGCGGGTGCAACGCCACGCCGACAACACGCTCGCGCTCGCCCGCTGGCTCGCACAGCACGAGGCGGTGAGCTGGGTGAGCTACCCGGGATTGGCAAGCCATCCCTCGCACGAACGCGCGAAGAAGTACCTGCGGCACGGTTTCGGCGGCGTGCTGACGTTCGGCATCAAGGGCGGAGCCGACGCCGGCAAGCGGTTCATCAACAGCGTCCAGCTCGCGAGCCACCTCGCCAATGTGGGCGACGCGAAGACACTCGTCATTCACCCCGCCTCCACCACGCACCAGCAGCTCAGCGACGCCGAGCAACAGAGCGCGGGTGTCACGCCCGATCTCGTCCGTGTATCGGTCGGTATCGAGCACATCGACGACATCCAGGCCGACTTCCAGGCGGCCTTCGCCGCGGTGAACGTTCCCGTGGGCGTGACGTGAGTCGGTTGCGCGTTCTCACCCTGCCGACCGCACGACTCGAGCTCGGCGCAGAGCTCTCCCCCGTGCGGATCGCCTTCCGCACGTGGGGCCGGCTCGCGCCACGCGGCGACAACGCCGTCGTGGTGTGCCACGCGCTCACCGGCGACGTCGATGCCGACGTTTGGTGGTCGGGGCTCTTCGGCCCGGGGCGCGCGCTCGACCCCGACACCGATTTCATCATCTGCGCCAACGTGCTCGGCGGCTGCTACGGGTCCACGGGCCCGACATCGGTGAACCCCGATACCGGACTCCCATGGGGCAGCATGTTCCCCGAGATCACGGTGCGCGATATCGTCGCGGTACAGCGGTGTCTGCTCGACGCGCTCGGAGTGCGCCGCGTGAAGTTCGTCATCGGCGGATCGCTCGGCGGCATGCAGGTGCTCGAATGGGCGCTCCTCGACCCCGACCGCGTGGAGGCGATCGTCTCCATCGCCGCATCGGGGCGCCACTCGGCGTGGTCGATCGCCATCGGTGAGGCCCAGCGGCAGGCGATCGCCGCGGCCGCCGATCCGGCGGCGGGGCTCGCCGTCGCGCGACAGATCGCCATGATCAGCTACCGCAGCCGCGCCGCGCTGGAACAGCGGTTCGGCCGCACAACGCACGACGACGGTCAGTGGCGCGTGAGCCGCTGGCTGCGCGCGCACGGCGAGCGCCTCGTGGAACGGTTCGATGCACAGACGTACCTCACCCTCAGTCAGGCCATGGACCACCACGACGTGGCCCGCGGACGCGGCACGTACGAGTCGGTTCTTGGCAGCATTGCGCAGCCCGCACTCGTCGTGGGCATCGACTCCGACGTGTTGTATCCGCTCGAGGAACAGGAGGAACTGTCGCAGTTGCTCCCTCAGGCGCGGTTCGAAGTGCTGCGCTCCCCGCACGGGCACGATGCGTTCCTCATCGAAATCGAAGCGGTGAACGATCTGGTGGTCGCATTCCGGCAATCGCTCGTGCACGCGCAGGCGGTGGCATGACGCCGGGGGTCGTGCACGTCGTCATCGCCGGCGCGACGGGGCGCGTCGGGAGCGCACTCGTCCTTCAACTGCAGGCGCAGGGCGAACTGCTGACCCGCCAGGGCGTGCATGTGCGCCTCGACCCGTTCAGGCGCGGCGACCGATTTGCCGGCGACGCGTTCCTGCGCCGCGTGCAGGGCCATGGCCGGCGGCGCAGTCTGTTCGTCGACTGCACCGCGAGCGACGACGTCGCGTCGCGGTACGCCGCGCTGTTCGAGGCGGGAGTTGGTGTCGTAACGCCGAACAAGCGGGCCAACGCGGCCCCGTTCGGCGCGTACCGGCATCTGCTCGACACCGCCCGGCGCTGCGGCGTGCCCTACCGCTACGAAACCACGGTGGGCGCCGCACTCCCCGTGATCGACACCCTGCGCTCGCTCGTCGAGCGCGGCGATCGCGTGCATCGCATCGAGGCACTCCTCTCGGGCACGCTCTCGTACGTGTTCGCCCGCGTGAGCGCCGGTGCACTTTTTTCCACCGCCGTGCGCGAGGCGCATGCGCTCGGCTACAGCGAGCCGCATCCCCGCGACGACCTCGCCGGCGCCGACGTGGCGCGCAAGATGCTGCTGCTCGCGCGCGAGGCGGGCCGCGAACTCGATGCCGGCGACATCCCGCTCGAAGCGCTCGTGAGCGACTGCCTCCTGTGCGACGACGATCCCGCCAGCTTTCTCGCGCGCCTGCCGGAGGCCGACGAGCAGTGGGCGGCCCGCCTGCGCGCGGCGCGCACCTCCGGCGCGGCGCTCGCCTACGTGGCGACACTCGAAGGCGGCGCCGCGCACGTGGGCGTGCGTGAGGTCGCCGGTGACAGCGCGCTCGCCAACGCGCAGCCGGGCGAGAACGTGATCGTCCTCTGGACCGACCACTACGCCACGTTGCCGCTCGTCGTGCGCGGGCCCGGCGCGGGACCGGTGGTCACGGCGGCGGGAGTGCTGACGGACATCATCGGGGCGGTGAGGTCGATGACCCAACAAACAGGGACGAGCGACGCGTGAGGGGATTGCGAAGAGGGACGAGCGACGCGTGAGGTCGCCCCTCACCCGTCGCTCGTCCCTCTTCGCCAAATCGTGTACTTTCCTGTTGTAGATGAAGCACGCCCGGGTCCACACGCACGTCGGAGTTCACATGCGCCCCAGCCTCGTCCGCCCGATCACGTTCGCACTGCTGCTGTTCGCCGGCGTCTCGTCGTCGCGCGCGCAGGACCGGCGCCTGCAGCCGGCCGATCTCTTCCAGCTGGAATACGCGGCCGACCCACAGATCTCACCCGACGGCCAGTGGGTCGCCTATGTGCGGCAGTGGAGCGACAACATGACGGACCGGCGCTACAGCAACATCTGGCTGGTCAAGGCCGATGGTTCGCTGCACCGTCCGCTCACGTCGGGGAAGTTCGAGGAGACGTCGGCGCGCTGGTCGCCCGACGGCAAGCGCCTTGCGTACGTCTCCAACCGCAGCGGGAACGCGCAGCTCTACGTGCGCTGGATGGACACCGGCGAATCGTATGCGCTGACGAACGGCGGCCCCGCGCCGTCGGCCCCAACCTGGTCGCCCGACGGCACGCAGCTCGCGTTCCTCCAGCTCGTTCCCAAACCGGCGCTCGTAATCGGAAAGCCGATCACGCCACCGGCCGGTGCGACCTGGTCGCCGCCGCCGAAGTACACCGACCAGCTCGTCTTCCGCTTCAACGGCGTTGGTGAAGTGCCGCCGGGGTTCATGCACGCCTTCGTCGTGCGGGCCGACGGTGGCGCGGCGCGGCAAGTCACGAGCGGCGATTTCCATCACGGCGGCACCTCCTTCGGCGGCGGTTCCATCGATTGGACGCCCGATGGCGCCGAGCTCGTGCTCTCGGCGAGCCGCGGCGACAACCCGGAGTTCAACTCGCAAGAGACCGACCTCTGGGCATTCGCCGTGAAGGACGGCAAGGCGCGCCAGCTCACCGACCGGTTCGGCCCGGACCAGAGCCCGGCCGTGTCGCCGGACGGCAGGCTCATCGCCTACACCGGATACGACGATCACCATCAGGGCTACCAGAACACGCTGCTCTACGTGATGAATCGCGACGGCTCGGGCAAGCACGTCGTATCCGGCACGCTCGACCAGAGCGTGGCGAATCCCGTCTGGAGCGCTGACGGTCGCGGCATCTACGTGCAGTACGACGAACGCGGCAACACCAAGGTCGGGCTCTTCGCGCTCGACGGCACGTTCCGCACGGTCGTCGGCAACCTGGGCTCGGGATCGAGCGCGTACAGTGGCGGGAGCTTCTCGGTGGCGCGCGATGGCACGGTGGCGTTCACACTCAGCACGCCGACCGTTCCGTCGCAGGTTGCGGTGACCACGGGCGCGGCCGGCGCGACGGCGCGCACACTCACGTCGCTCAATACCGACCTGCTGTCGGGCCGGTCGCTCGGCCAGGTGGAGGAGATCTCGTACAACTCGTCGAAGGACGGCCGGCGCATCCAGGGGTGGATCATCAAGCCGCCCGGTTTCGATCCGTCGCGGAAATATCCGTTCATCCTCGAGATCCACGGCGGCCCGTTCATGAACTACGGCGACCGGTTCGACGAGGAGAAGCAGATGATGGCGTCCTCCGGGTTCGTCGTGCTGTACGTGAACCCGCGCGGGAGCACGAGCTACGGCGAGACGTTCGGCAACCTGATCCACCACGCGTATCCCGGCGACGACTTCTTCGACCTCAACTCCGGCGTGGATGCCGTGGTCGCAAAGGGCTACGTGGACGACAAGAACCTCTTCGTCACGGGCGGGAGCGGCGGCGGCGTTCTCACTGCGTGGATGATCGGGCACACGAACCGGTTCCGCGCGGCGCTCGCGTTCTATCCCGTCATCAACTGGGAGAGCTTCGCGCTCACCGCCGACATGGCGCCGACCGCGGTGAACGACTGGTTCGCCGGCTTCCCCTGGGACAATCGGGAGAACTACGAGCAGCGGTCGCTGCTGTCGGTGGTGAAGAACGTGAAGACGCCCACGCTCATCATGACGGGCGAGGAGGATTTCCGCACGCCGATGTCGGAGTCGGAGCAGTATTACAAGGCGCTGAAGATGCGGGGCCTCGACGCGGTGCTGGTGCGCGTGCCCGAGGAGCCGCACGGCATCCGGCGGCGGCCGAGCCACGAGGCGGCCAAGCTCACGACGCTCACGGGATGGTTCGAGAAGTATCGCGCCGTGGTGCCGTGAGCGCGGCTCGATCGCTACGGCAGCACCGCCCCCGCGTTCAGCCGCAACTGCAACCGATCCGAATGCATCACGATCGCCGGCTTTGCGCCGTCCAGGCCGAGCGCGGCAAGCCGCCGCGCCATCGGATGCGCACCGCCCGACACCGTGAGCCGCATCGTTCCCGGCAAGGAGATCCTGCCGCCACCGCGCGTATTCACCAGGGTCCGCAACAACGCGCCGTGATGGCGTGAGTACAAAACGAGATCCAGTATCGGTCCGGAAATGCCGACGCCCGCCTCGCCCGACAGCTCGATCACGTTGCCCGCGCGGTCCGGATCGGTCACCGCGCCGCTGAACCTGTTTCCCTCGAGTGAAAAAGGAATCGGCGTGACGAACTTGGGGTAGCCCCAGATCTCACGACCAGCCGCGCACGCCGCGGCCGTCGTGACTGGAAGGTCGATGATGAAGAAGCCCACCCGGCGCTTGTCGAGCCCGCTCATCATGGACAGCAGCGGAAACGCCGGCACCGGCGTGCCCGCGGGCACGACCGCGATCGCCACGCCGGCCTCGTTGTAGTCGGCAATCGAACTCTGCCGGTATTCGTAGAACGCGACGCCCACGAGCGCCTTCCCACCGGCGAATCGAACGGCCTCCAGTCCCTCGGCGCTCACCATGGCCTGCGCCTTGCGGCGGTCGACGAAGAACAGCGCCATCATCTGCGAGTCGTCGGAATACAGGATCGGCAGTTCGACGTTCCCCTCGCTCGTGGCGACGGTCGTTCGTGGATACTGGAAAAACGGGTCGGCTTGCCACTCGGTCACGGTCACACTCCCATGTGCTGATCGACGTCGAGCAACTGATCCTGCCAGTCCTCCATCAGCGACAGACGGTTGATCTGGTTCGTGCCCTCGAAGATCCGCGTGAGTCGCACGTCGCGAAAGATCTTTTCCACTTTCCGCTCGTGCAAACCACCGTGATCGGCCAGGAGATCCATCGCCATCTCGCACACCACTTGGGCACGGTCGGTCGCGTGGAACTTGCACATCGACGCGTTGAGCTGCCGTGGCTGCCACGCACCGCGCGCCTCCTGCCACACGAGGCTGCGGATCGCGCGCGTCTCGGCGACCATCGTGGCGAGGTGCAGCTGGACGTCCTGATAGTGGATCAGCGCCCTGCCGCCGAGTGTGTATCGCTTCGCGAAATCGAGCGCCGTCTCCGTTGCCGCCCGGGCGAAGCCGACACCCATCGCCGCGACCGGAATGCGCGACGCATTCAGCGTGGCGCGGTTGATCGCCCATCCCCGGCGCAGGCCGCCGATCACGCGGTCGTGAGGCACGAACAGATCGGTGAACTCGAGTTCGGCCGCGCCCGAAGCGCGCATTCCCATCTTGAGTTCGGTGCGAGCCACCCTGAAGCCGGGAGCCGCACAATCCACGTAGAAGCAGGTCCACGACTCCATTCCCTCGCCCTCGATCGCCGCGAACACCGTCGCCGTCCTGGCGAGATCGCCTCCGCTGATGAAGCACTTGCGCCCGTTCAGCAGCCATCCGCCGGTGGTGGGCGTCGCGACGACGCCGGGATGAGCGCGCGCGGCGCCCTCCCCTTCCTCGACATCCGAACCGGCCCCCGGTTCGGTGATCGCGAACGCGACGAGATGCGGATCGCCGCGCTCGCAGCTTCGATACACCGGCCCGAGATGACGGAGGATGTTTCGCACATTGCCCGAGAGCAGGAGCGGCATCGCGCCGAGGTGATGGGCGGAGAGCAGCAGCATCAACCCGCCGCACGCCCTGCTGAACTCCTCCACGATGAGGCTGCACTGCCAGATCGGAGGATACGGCAGCGCCCGCCAGGGCATGCTCCCGAGCGGCCGCGGCAGGAAGTAGCTGAGCCAGCCCTGGCGGCCGGCTTCACGCAGCACTTCGAGCGCGGCAAGGTGGCACTCTCCGGCCGGCAGGTGCGCAGCAAGATCGAGCTCGTCCGCGACGGGAACCAGATGCTGCTCCGCGAACGCCCTCGCTCTCCGGCGCTGCCTCGCCAGCGGTCCGGGCAGCCGCGCGAAATCGGTCTCCCACAGATCCTTCACCGGATAGTTCGCGAGCGAGCGCCCGATCAGCGGGAGATCACGGTACTGCCGCCGCGGAGAGAGCGGATGATCGGCCGGGAGATGGCCCTCGAGGTGCGTCGGCGCGCTCATGCGAACGCTCCGATCCATCCGGCCAGGAATGCATGCGCCTCCCTCGTTCCTCCGGCCTGCAGCTTCAGCATGTTCTGGTCTCGCACGATCTTCTCCGGCCCCGCCTCGCACATGTAGCCGATGCCGCCGTGCAGCTGCACGACCTGGTTGGCCGCATCGCAGAGCAGCGCGTGCGCGCTCACCCGGGTCGCGGCAACGGCTCCCGCATCTATATCATCGATGGGGCGCGCGAGACTCGCGAGCGCGACGTCGGCATGATGCCGCGCGATCTCGATGTCGCCGAGCATCCGTTGAACTGCCGGATGGCCGGCGATGATCTTTCCGCCCTGCGTGCGGATGGCGGCGTAATCGGTCGCAAGCTCCTGCCCGCGCACGAGCGCGCCCGCGGCGATCGCGAGCAAGCCGATCATGTCCATCTTGAGCGTCCGGCCGTAGATGAGGCGCGACGCCGCGTCGTCCAGCGGCTTCAGCCCAGCCGTGGACGACGCGTCGCGAACCTGAAAGGCCGCGAGCTCATCGAGGCCGTGCTGTGCGCGACACGGCTGCACGTCCAGACTGTCGCGGTGCGCGAGCTGCCACGCGATCCGTCCGTCGCTCCACACCGGCCACAGCAGCGTCCGCCACGCGTGCGGCGCAACTACAACAGTTGCGTGCGCTCCTCGATCGAGCCAATCCGCCAGCAGCGCGACTTCATCGCCGTGGAGGGCGGCCGATTTGAGCCAGCGCGCGACACTGGTGCGGGCGAGCCCGTAATGCCCGGTGGACACGAGCGTCGTGCCGAGGAGACTGGCCGCGTCCAACTCGAGAGCCAACTGTCCGGCCACCCAACGCGCCAGCGCCGTCCGGTGCCATGCGAATGCGACGCCGGCGTTCGCGCGGCCGAGCTGCGTGAGCGCGCCGATGTTGAACGCCATCGCGCCGGCATGGTCGACGTGCTCCCAGATTCCGAATCCGCTCTCGCCGGTGGCCGTCGACAAGAGGCCGAGTGCGGCGGCTTCCTGCGAAAGCTGCTCGAGCACGGCGGCGCCGATCGGCGTTTCCGCTCGCGCAGTCGCCGCGGCCACACGCTCCCGTGCGAAGCGGTCGACCTCGGCGAGCAGCAGAGCCGAATCTTCCCGTTCGACGATCATGGTCACGTTGGCCGTTCGAGCGTGGCGTCGGATGTCGTGAGCCGGCAGAGACAATAGGTAAACGCCTGCGACGCTCCCCACGGTGTGTGGTGCTCCTCGCGGCGGCTGTCGACGACGCGAAACGCGGGGCCGAACTCGGCGTGCAGCGCGGTCGCTGAGTAGCGCGCGACCTCGAGGCCGCTGCAGCGAGTGGGGCCGTCCTCCGCGAATGTGGCCACGAGCACGAAACCGCCGGGACGCACGATGCGGAGCACTTGCGACACGTAGCGCACGCGGTCGGCGGGGTCCGTCAGGAAGTGGAAAACGGCGCGATCGTGCCACACGTCGACGGAGGCGCTCGCGAGGGATGCGGCCAGGACGTCGTCCACCATCCACGTCACGGCGTCGGCCGCGGGTCCGAGGCGGTGCTTCGCCTGTTGTATCGCCGCATCGGACAGATCGAGCACCGTCAGCCGTCGATAGCCCGACGCAAGCAATCCGTCGACGAGGGTGGATGCGCCGGCGCCGACATCGAGGATGTGAACGTCACGATCGGGAGCGACCTGTTCGATGAGTTCGCGTGACATCCGCGCTTCGGGTTGGAACCAGCTGAGCTGGTCCGGTCCCTTCGCGCGATACACCTGCTCCCAATGCGATTTCAGGTCCATGGCGAGTGATTCAAAGCTACGCATGCGCACGCCGACCGAAAGACCGCGCTGACGGCGAAGGCGGCTGGCAAACAGGAGGGTCCGATTGGCATAGCACGCGCCTCCGTCCTACATTAGCGCAGTCCTCCGAGGAGGGCTCGCATTGTCGTCGGACCCGCGCGACCAGTTGCAGCTGGCGATAGGCAACGCCTATCGCATCGACCGCGAGTTGTCCAGCGGCGGCATGGCGCACGTGTTCGTGGCCGAGGAGCTGTCGACTTCCCGGTGGATCGTCGTGAAGACGCTCTCGTCGGAACAGGCGTCCGCCGTCAATCTGGAGCGATTCCGCCGCGAGATCCTCGTGGCGTCGAGGCTCGAGCATCCGCGAATCGTCCCGGTGCTCGGCGCGGGGCAATCGGCGAGCGTCATCTACTATATGATGCCGTACATCGCCGGAGAGTCGCTCCGCGAGCTGATCGAGCGCGAGGGACAGCTCCCCCTCGATCGCGCCGTGCACATCGCGCACGAAGTCGCGGAGGCGCTCGACTATGCGCATGGGCAGAACATCGTCCACCGCGACATCAAGCCGGCCAATATCCTGATCGGCAATGACGGCCGAGTGGTGGTCGTGGACTTCGGGATCGCACGCGCGATCGAGCAGGCGGTCGACATCCAGAGAGTGACGAGCACCGGCCTCACGATCGGCACGCCGGTCTACATGAGTCCCGAGCAGGGATCGGCCGAGCGTTCCATCGACGGCCGGAGCGACATCTACTCGCTCGGATGCGTGTTGTTCGAGATGCTCGCGGGTCAGCCTCCCTTCACCGGACCCACGGCACAGGCGATCGTCGCCCGGCACATGAGTGCGCCGGTACCCTCGATCCGGCTCGTGCGGCCGCAGGTGCCGGAGGGAGTCGAGCGCGCGATCGAACGCTCGCTCGCGAAGGTACCCGCCGACCGCTACGCGAGCGCCCGGGAGTTCGCCGACATACTCGCGAACCCGGACACAACACGCCCTTCGAAACCGGCGCGGGCTGTTCGTCGCCGCGCGCCGCTCCTGGCCATCACCGCGCTCATCCTGGTGGGCGCAGCGGCGGCGGCGATGTGGTCGGCACGCGCACGATCGCCGCTCACCGCCGCCTCCGATCCGCGCCGCATCGCGGTGCTGTACTTCGATGCGCCGTCGGGCGACAGCAGCCTCGCAGCGATGGGTCGCTGGTTCACGCGCGACCTGATCTACTCGCTCGAGGAGGTGCCCGAACTCACCATCATCTCGGAGGCGGGCATCGAACAGATCGGCCGCGGCACGCGAATAGACTCGGTCGCGGCGCGGCTGAGCGTCGGGACCGTCGTGACGGGCGTGGTGGAGAGCCGCAGTGACTCCATCCAGGTCGACGTGCGATTGGTGGATGCGCGTTCGCTCATCGAGAAGGGCGCCGTGCGCGGCCGCTATCCGCGAGCGATGCTCCTGACGCTTCGCGATACCGTGGTGCACGACGTGGCGAGGGAGATCCTGCGGAAGATCGGCGCGGAGGTACAGGTGCGGGAGTGGCGTGCCGGCACCGGGTCGCAGCGCGCGTGGGAGCTTCGCCAGCGCGCGCAGGACTTGATCGAAACGGAGTACGACGTGCCGCAGGGCGACGGGAGCACGGGTCCCGTCGCGGCGATCCGCTCGCGTGCCGATTCGCTGCTCGCACTCGCCGCCGCTGCCGATCCACATTGGGCGGATCCCGTGATCGAGCGGGGGTGGATCCGCTGGCGCCACGCTTCGTACGAGCCCAACGCGACCGTGGCGCCCATCATCGACACGGGACTGGTGTTGGCGCGCGAGGCGCTCGGGCGGCGGCCCGGCGACGCGCAAGCGATCGGATTGCGCGGGAGCCTGCGCTATGAGAAATGGAACTCGGCCCCCGGCGCCGCGCCCGCCCTGCTGGACAGCGCGCAGGCCGATCTCGTCGCCGCGACGACTGCCGGCCCGAACTTCGCGCGAGGCTGGACGGACCTGAGCGCCGTGCTGCGCCAGAACGGTGACATTCCCGGGTCCCTTCTCGCGGTGCGGCGGGCGC
>Ga0208587_1001616_pt1 | contig 11949 bp, 5 predicted proteins | sample NGESurdeep092012_7_FD_184472 | JGI IMG/M metagenome (GOLD analysis project Ga0208587, IMG submission 184472) | Arctic peat soil microbial communities from Barrow, Alaska - NGEE Surface sample 210 deep-092012 (SPAdes) | ecosystem: Environmental > Terrestrial > Soil > Wetlands > Peat ...
GCCAATTCCGCCATCAGCAGATCGAGCTGATCGTACAGAACCTCCGTGGCAGGCGGCTCCAACAGCGGGCCTGTCCGCCAGAGCGTAACCTCCTGGAGAGCGATCAAATCCGGTTTGTGAGCCGCAATCTCATCGGCTAATCGAGAGGCTCGCGCCGGAAGGCCGCTGGCCTTGACCTCCGCCAGCGTAGCGGCGGTGCCGGAAAAGAGCGACGCTTGGTCGGTCGCTGCCAGGATGTAGTTCAAATCCGTACCCGCATCCATGTTGCGGGTCATGACGGTAACAACGGGCGGGTTGTCGGCCAACCCGCTCTGGGGCCAGAACAAAGCCCATGCGGCAACCAGGAACATCGTCCCGGCGCATCGCCTGCCGGCGGCCGTCTTGATCGAGAACATCGTGTATTCCTCCTGGACCGAGTGTGCCCCTGGCGTCGCGCGCCCGTCCTTCGCAAAGGCTGATGAATCCCGGATGAAACTCTGATCTCACGCTTTTAATACCCCAATACCTGTGATAACCTCGTGCTAGGTCGAAAGCCATAACTCCTGGGCAGTAGGAACCATGCCGCTCCCGGCGATTGAGAGATACGAGTTCGGGCCGTATCGCATTGACACCGGCGAGCGGTTGCTGCACCGCGGCGACGAGTTGATCTCGCTGCCGCCGAAGGTCGCGGGTACCCTGCTCGTGCTGGTGCGGAGCGCCGGCCGCATGGTCGACAAGGGCGACCTGATGAAGGCGGTCTGGCCCGACACCTTCGTCGAAGAGGGCGCCCTCACCCGAAACATCTCCCTGCTCCGGAAAACACTTGGGGATACGGGAGATGAGGCCGCATACATAGAGACGATTCCCAGGCGGGGTTACCGGTTTGTAGCACCTGTGCGCACGGTTGCCGTGGAACCTGCCGGTGCGGCCATTGTGGAGTTTCGCAACTCCCACCCGCTGGTAATCGGCAACGGGGGGCACGTCGGGACAGCGGAACCGCAGCCATCCTCGTCGCGATTTGCGGCTAAGTGGGTCATCCTGGTTGGCATCTTGCTGCTGGCCGGCATCCTGGCTATAGCGAAATTCATCAATGGGGACCCCGCCATCCATCCGGTTCCGCCCGTAACTCCGGCGGCGAACGCCTTGGCCGTTCTGCCCTTTCGCAGCGTTGAAAAGGACGCTTCGCAGGACTATTTCGCCGACGGTATGACCCAGGCTCTCATCACGCGCCTCGCCAATCTGCGAGCCTTAAGCGTCATTTCCCTGGCCACCGAAGGCGGCGGGCAGAGAGACACGACCGCGTGGAGCGCAATTCTCCGCAACCAATCGGTGAGGTGGGTGCTGGCCGGAGCCATCGTCCGTGCTGGCGGGCGGGTCCGAATCGATGTGCAGTTAATGGATCCCAGAACACGGGCAGTGCATTGGGCGAACAGCTATGAGCGCGATTTCCAAAACGTTCTGGCTCTGGAATCGGACGTCGCGGAGGCCATCGCCAGCGAGATTCAGGTCAGCATCACGGCCCAGGACAGAGAGCGCCTGCGTCAACGGCGCCCGCCGAAGCCGGAGGCGCTGGACGCCTACCTGCGAGGGCGGTACCTGTGGAACAGCCGGACGGAGGAGGGGCTGAGGCGAGCCGCGGAGTACTTTCAACAGGCGATCGCCGCCGATCCCACATACGCGCTCGCCTATACCGGATTGGCGGACTCTTACTCATTGCTCGGCAGCGTCGGCACCGACGGGATGCCGCCAAACAAGGCCATGCCCCTGGCCAAGTCCGCCGCTCTGAAGGCCCTCGAGTTGGACCCGGACCTGGCCGATGGGCACGCTTCTCTGGCTTACGTGAAGCTGTCTTACGACTGGGACCTCCCCGCCGCCGCGCGGGAGTTTTCTCGCGCCTTGGAACTCAACCCGAACTCCGCCACGGCGCGGCACTGGTACAGCCACTACTTCATGGCCGCCGGCGACCTGCGGAAAGCCACCGAGCAGATGCGGGAGGCGCTGCAACTCGAGCCTTTATCGCCCAGCATCAATATAGGAATCGGCTGGTGCCTCTATTATTCCCGGCAGTACGACCAGGCCATCGAGCAGTTTCGTTCGGTAACGCAAATCAACCCGACTCTTCCCCTGGCCCATCAAACACTGGGCATGGCGTACCAGCAAAAGGGACTGTTTGACCAAGCCATCGAGGAGTATCAGCGCGCCTCGGCGTTCTCCAATAACAGTCCGGCCTCCGTAGCGGCCCTGGCGAGCGCCTACGCCACAGTGGGGAAGCTTGCGGAATCCAAACAGGAACTGAAACAGCTCGAGGAGATGTCGCGCACCCGTTACGTTCCGGCGTTTTACTTTGCCACCATCCACTACGCCAGGGGTGACCTTGCGAAGACCTTCGGGTGGGCCTGGAAAGCGGTAGGCGAGCGCTGCGATTACCTCATGTATCTGCGGGTCGAGCCGCGCGTCGGCAAACTCGCGGGGAATAAGGAATTCATTCGAGCCATGGCGGCCCTCCACCCATGAGTGCTCTTCTCAGCTCCGTCGTGCTGGCCTGCGGCCTCGGCGGCGTCTGCTGGGCGGCGCGATGCACCACTGTGGTGGAACCCCGCGTCTTGCGCGAATACGAAAACTACATCGCCAGGGCGGAACAGACCATGTCCAGCCGGTTCGATTCGGGGGAACTGTCGTGGGTGCCCGATTATGCGTCGCCAGAAGCAGCATCCAGACTGGCTTCCGGCAAGCTGGTTCGATGGAACATCGGCGACACCGCCCTAAATCGGCGGATAGCCGGGCAGAACGGCACGCTGATCCATTGGATCGGGGCCATCCGCATTCCCGGCGCGAGCCTCACGGAGCTGAAATCCGTGCTGGAAGACTATGACCGCTACGATCGGATCTACCGCCCAATGATCTTCGAATGCAGGGCCGAACGCAATGCGGATTCGCCGCCCGCCGTTTACGATGTCATCCTCGGGCTTCAGAGCGCGTTCCGCTTCGCCTCTGTCTTTCCGCAGCACTATGCGTTCCGGGTCAAAGGAAGGATCGACCACTCCTCCGGCGCCAGCCTCCCCGGGGCCTCCGCTTTGCGTGTCCACTTGAAGGCCAGCGAGATTCGCGAATCCGACAGCGGCGTGCCCGGGCGCACGGACTTCCTGGAGCCCTATCACGATCACGGCATCATGTGGGCTCTCAACGCGTACTGGCGCGCACGCCAGGGAAGCGCCGGCCTCTACCTTGAGTTCGAGACCATCACCTTGGCTCGATCCGTGCAGGCGTTCGCCTGCAAAATCGGGTTTGTTCCGGTTCCGAAATCGATTGTCTCGGCAGCCATGGATTCCCTGCCGGCGGATTCAGTTACAGTAATTCTGGAGGGGACGAAAGCCGAATGCGAGCGCCGAGCCTTGAGGTCGCCCTTCAACGCGTCCAGCCGATGATCGCGGCGCGGCTTTCCGACCTTCTGGTCAGGCTTGCTTTTCGGCTCGTTGCCCGGCCGTTGTTCCGGATTCGCATACTCGGGAGCGAACACATCCCATCCGGGGGGCCGGCTCTGCTGGTTTCCAATCACCTGACTCATTTGGATGCTTTCCTGATCGGCGCCTGCTTAAGGCCGGTGGTTCGCTTCCTGGTGTGGCAGCCCTATTATGACCTCAAGCTGTTGACTTGGGGCCTTCGGCTGGCGAAGACAATCCCCATCTGGACAAGTCCTTACAGCGCGGCACGAGCCATCAAGCGGGCCCGCGGCGAACTGGAGCGCGGTCACGTACTTTGCATTTTCGCGGAGGGCTCCATCAGCCGGACCGGGGATCTGCTTCCGTTCAAGCGCGGACTCGAAGCCATCGTGCGGGGTCTCGACGCTCCGATTATCCCCGTCCACCTCGGTGGGCTGTGGGAAAGCGTGTTCAGTTTCGAGGGTGGGCGATTCTTCTGGAAGCGGCCGCGCTGCTTAAGGCATCCGGTGGTCATTTCGTTTGGGCCCCCCATGCCGGCGTCATCGACGGCGCAGGAGGTCCGGCAAGCGGTCAGGCAACTCGGCACAGACGCGCTGGTGGCGCGCGGCACACGCTACTGACGCGCGGCCCCTACTGGTACACGGCGACTTTCTTGAAGTCGCCGGCTTTGACGATGCTCACTCCCGCCGCGTCCATATACTTGCGGAACGCGGCGTTGATCTGCTCCAGCGTGAGCGCCTGAATCCTGGCTTCAAGTTGCTCGTCATAGAGCACGGTGCGGCCCAATTGTTCGTGCGACGCGATCAGGCCGACCAGCGCGGTCTCCTGGGAACGGCTCACCTTGCGGGCGTCGGCATAGGCGCGTTTGGCCTCGGTGACTTCGGCTTGCGTGAAGCCTTCGCGCAGCGTCTTCTTCAGCTCATCGACGAAGCTGGCTTCCACTTTGGGCATATTCACCGGGTTGCAGCTTACGGTGGCGGAGAAGAGCGCCGAATCCCCCTCGCTGGGCGCGGTGAAGCGTGAGGACGCGCCGTAGCTCAGTCCCTCCCGATTGCGAATGCGGTTCGGCATGCGCGCCGTGATCGATCCGCCGAACATGTAGTTGGCCAGCACCATGGCGGGATAATCGGCGCCGCTCTCCCCCATCTTGATGCGCATGCCGGCTTCGAACTGGGCATTCTCCTTGTCCGGCGTCTCGATCTTCCGGTTGATCGACTCCACCTTCTGGTAGCCGCTGGTCAGCCGGGCGTAGGGGCCGGGAGTGGTCCAGCTTCCCAGCAATTCCGCGGCGAGCTTTTGCACCGCGGCCCGGTCCACTTCGCCCACCACGACGAACTCACCGTGGGAGGCGCCGTAGAACTGGTCGTGGAACTGCTTGACGTCGGGAAGGCTGACCTTCTTCATGGCTTCGAGCTGTTCCTCCCGGGTCGGCTGATACTGCGGGTCGCCCTTGGCGAACGGGCTCAGGTGGCGCTGCAGTTGCTCGGCGGAAAGTTGTTCGGGCTGCGAGGGAACGTTCTCCAGCGCGCGCACGCGCTGGCCTTTGACGCGATCGAACTCGGTTTCCGGATAGGCCGGTTCGCGCAGCATCTCCATGGCGAGCCGCATGGCCGCCGGCAGATTCTCCGGTTTCACGGTAATGGTGGCGCTGGCGCCCGACATGCCGCCACCGCCAGAGGCCCCGCCGCGCCCACCGCCGCCCCCGCGTCCGCCGCCGCCCCCGCCGCCGCCCCCGCCGCTCACCTGTATGCGGGCGTTCAGCTTCTCCATCTCATCCTGGATCTGCTGGCGATTCCTGGTCTTGGTCCCGCTCATCAACAGGCTGCCGGCAAGCTGCGCCGCGGCGTTGTGGCCGGAAAGCGTTTTGGCATCGCCGAAGTGCAGTTCGATGGCTACCGATACCGTGCCGCCCGCCATCTTCTTGGGCAGCATGGCCACCTTCATGCCGTTGGCCAGCTTGGAGCGCACCACGCGCTTTTCGATATTGGCAGGTGTCGGGTCGAACTCCTCGGCGCGCGACACCGTGATGCTGCTCTTGTAGTTGGTCAAGAAGGACGACAGGGTCGGCGCGTTGGGCACCGTGGCGCGGTCCGGGGCTGGGTCGGGAATGAACACGCCCACCGTCAGGTTGGAATCCTTGATATAGGCCTTGGTCACGCGCACCAGATCTTCCGGGGTGACCTGTTGGATGCGGTCGTGTTGGAGGAACATGAGCCGCCAATCGCCCTGCGACACCGGCGTCGTCATCCCCATGGCCACCTGCTGCGCGTCGGTCAACTGCTGCTCCATGTTGCGCGTCAACCGCGTCTTCACACGGTCCACTTCTTCCTTGGTGGGCGGTTCGCTGACGATGCCCTTGAGGGTTTCGCCGATGATCTTGCGCACTTCCTCGATGGATTGATCCTTGCTCAAGGTTGCCGACACTTCGATCAAACCGGGATCGTGCAACTGCTGCACCCGCAGGCTGGCGCTCTCCGCCTTCTTGTTGTCCACCAGGGCCTTGGTGAGTCGTCCGTTGCCGCCGCCGCCGCCCCCACGGCCGCCGCGCCCGCCGCCGCTGCCGTTCATCACGCCGGCCAACACCTGCAATGCCGCCGCATCCGGATGTCCGGCCGCCGGAGCGTGGTACGCCATGATCAATTGCTGGCCTTCGCCGACGCGCCGCAGTTCCACGTAGCGCATGCCATCCTGCGTGGGCTCCACCGTATAGGTTGCGTCCAGCGTGCGGGTGGGCCGCGGAATCCGCCCCAGCGTCTCGGCGACCCATTCGAGCGTCTTCGATTCATCCAGCTTGCCGCCGATGGCGAGCACCGTATTGTCGGGCTGATAGTACTTCCGGTAGAACGCCGCCAAACGCTCCGCCGGCACCTTTTCGAGATCCTCGCGCGAGCCGATGGTCGATTTCCCGTAGTTGTGCCACAGGTACGCGGTGGATGCCACGCGCTCGCCGAGCACGCGCTGCGGGCTGTTTTCGCCGCGCTCGAACTCGTTGCGCACCACGGTCATTTCGACATCGAGCAATTGCTTGTTGATTTTGACGTTGACCAGGCGGGCGGCTTCCAGGTCCAGCGCCCAGCGCAGGTTCTCGTCGGTCGCCGTGACCGTCTCATAGTAGTTGGTGCGGTCGTCGGAAGTGGTGCCGTTCCACACCGCGCCGTGGGCCACAATCTCGTTCTTGATCTGCCGGCCATCGTTGGTCTCGATGAAGTCCATGTGTTCCAGCAGGTGAGCCATGCCGGTCTCGCCATAGCCTTCGTGGCGCGACCCCACTTGAACAATCATGTTGACCGTCACCTTCGGGTTGGCGGGATCGGGATAGAGCAGGACGCGCAGCCCGTTGGGGTACTCGTATTCGGTGATTCCTCCGACGGAGGCCTTCTTCTGGACCCCGGGCGGCAGTGTCTGGCAGACGGCCGACACCGCCAGCGTGAGAACGGCAAGCAGTTTGAGACGCATAGATTGAAGGATAGGGCGTCGCCGGGATTTCGGAGGTTACTGTCAGCAATAGGTACTGTCAGAGGCTGTGAAAGAATCGTCCAAAAGCGGGGTTGGCAGGCGGAAGCGCCTGCCCCACGTTTGCCAGCAAACGACTTGCTGGTGGTGGCGCAGGCGCTTTCGCCTGCGAACCCCATTTTTTCACAGCTTCTCAGCAATAGGAACAAAAGAAACGGCGCTGGCCGGTGTCGAGGCCCAGTTCCAGACGCGGCAGGCGGCGCAGGGCGCTGGCGGCTTCGGGACTGCCCGGCGCCGTAGCGACTACCTCGCGGTAATAGCGGATGGCCTCATCGCGCGCCCGCCCCGCCTGGCGGGCGTTGGCGGCGCGGCGCGGGTAGGGAATCCCGCTCACCCACTGGTCGTCGGCGGACGCGTGCGCGATGGACCACCAGCTTTCATTGGCCACGGCCAGCGCGTAGAGTACTTGCGTGCGGAAGTCTGTCCGCGGGTGGCTCGCCAGGAAGGCTTCCGCCTTGGCGATGACCTCGCGGAACAGGTCGGGGTTCTTCGGGCAGCCCTCGCCAGAGCCGGTGTTCCAGCCGAAGCGCTGTAACTCGAGAAAGGCCAGTTCCCCGCCTTCGGTGTCCGGCCATTCGCGCCAGACGCGCCACAGCAGTTCGCGGTCGTACGCCAATCCGCCGTAGTGCGTCATGCCGCCCAGTTTCACGCCGTAGCGGGCCAACTGGCGGCGGACACCGGCCGCCACGGCGCTCTCGCGTTCCCCCTGCGGCGAGGGCTCGATCAGCCACCCGCTAAGCTTGTTGACGACGGCATCGGCGGCCACCAGACACAGCGCCCGGCGGGGCGCGTCCGCGCCGTCGGCTTCGCGCAGGATGGCGGTCAGGTCCTGAATGGTTTCGCGCACCAGACGCGGGGTTTCGGCGGACCGGGTCAGGAGCGCCCCCATGGCGCGCACGAACGGCGCGCCGTTCCGCGCCTTCAGACGTGAGCGGACCGGTTCGTCGTCTTCGGGCGGCGGTCCGCCGAAGCCTTCCGCCCGCAGAATCAGGTCGTCCTGGGCGCGCTCGGCAAACAGGCGGTCGGTGATGACCACTAACTGGACGCCGCGGCGCACCCCCATCGGTTCGGAAGCGCTAAGGTTGGAGTGCAGGAAGTAGTGCAGGCCACCGCCCTTCCAATGGTCGCCCGCGACCGGTTGGCCGTAGCGGGGAGGGTAAAAGCCAATTTCCATCATCTTCGGCTCATGCGTGGGCGTGCCGAAACGCGCGGTCAGCGTGCGTTCGAGGGCGGGCAGCAGGCGGGCGGTGTTCTCCGGCGATTCATCGACCGGCCGCACATCCACGCGCAGGCGGGCGATGCGCGCCGGTTCGCCGAAGACGTAGAAGAAGGACTCGCGGATGACCCCATCGCGCGTGTCGCTGCAATGGTGGGTCCATTGCACGGTGGCGTAAGTATCCATCTGGACGGGAATGCGCGGCGCGCAAGCGGCGGCGGGTGGACCCTCCCAGCGGACCCCGTTGAGACGCGCCAACATGCCGGCGGCGGTCTGTCCGAACAGCGGGCTAACGGCGAGTAGGAACAGGACGGCACGAAGCATCGCCTTATGACGTTGCACGCTGGGTGCCACGCGGGCTCGCTCGCGAAAAGGCTACGTCCGAGCTGCGCTCGGATGCACAAGGCGGAGCCTTATGCCACAGATTTGTCAGAGTCTGACAAATTTGAGGTGCTCGTAGTATTAGAATCAGGTGCATACGGGGGCTAATTTGTCAGAGTCTGACAAATTCGCGTGTCCGGCGGGATACGACGCGGGCGGGTTTGACACGGGAGCGGGACAGGCCAGGAGGCCTGTCCTACTGGAGCTTGATGCCGCGGGCTTCGATGGTGCGCGCGGTGGCGCGATCGAGGTTGGCCAGGGCTTCGGCAAAATCGGCATGGGCGCGGACTTCGCGATTGCGCGCGGCGATCAGGTCGGTCTGGCGCTGCAGCACCAGGAAGACGCTCGACGTGCCGGCTTGAAACTGGCGCTGCTCGCTCGCGTTCTGTTCTTCGGCGGATTGGCGCGCCAGGCCGGCCGCATCCAGGCGCGCGCGGCTGGAATTCACCGCCTGCAAGGCGTTGCGCACATCGGCTTCCACGGCCATGCCGATCTGGTTCTCGATGGAATGCAGGCGGCGTCCCTCGGCGGCGGCGATGGCGGCCTGGGATTGCGCGGTCCGGTTGCGAATCGGCAGCGACAGTTGGACGCCGACCTGGGCCAAAGGAAAGTTGCCGTGCGCGATGTTGCTGAGCGACTGCCCGTAGCCGCCGGTGAGGATGGCCGGCACCGAACCGAGTCCGCCCGGGAAGAAGGCCGCGAACGGGCTGTTCCCCTGCGGCACGACGGTCCCCGCCAGACCGGCCGACGTCAGGTTGGCAAAGGCGTCGATGCGGGGCCGGGTGGCCTCGCGGGCAAGCCGCGTATTCAGCGTATTGATGTCGAGGGCCAACCCGGTTTCCGCCACCTCGGGGCGCGCCGCCAGCGCCTGTTTGACGGCGTCGTCGAGCGCCGGGATGGCGACCGTCATATCGAGCGGCGTCTCGGGAATCAGCGCCGCCGCCCACATGAGGTCGCTGCGATTGGGCAGCATCATCGCTTTCAGATTGTTCTCGGCGGCGGTGAGGGTCTGCTGCGCGGCAAACAGGCTCTGCTGAAAATTGGCGGCCTGGGTCTGCGCCGCCACCACGTCGACCGGCGCCAGGATGCCCTGCTCGGCTTGCCGGCGATTGCTCTCGTACTGGCGCTCGGCCAGTTTCACGGCCTCGGTCTGCACGTTGAAATTGTTCCAGGCGTAATCGAGTTCCCAGTATGCCTGCACGGCTTGCGTGACCACCTCGATGACGCGCTGGCGCAGCGCCTGCACGCTGAGCTGCTGGTTCTTGCGCGCGACTTGTATGCGATGGCGGTTTTCGTCGAAGCGCAGCCCGCGCCACAGGGGTTGGGTAAGGTTGAGCGAGAGCGCCGTTGGATACTGCGGGTTGAGCGTGTTGAAGGCGCTGTCGTTGGATTGGCGCGCGTTGCTGAAATTGACCGCGTAGGTTCCGCCGAACGGATTGTTGCCGCTCAATTGGGGGGTGAAGTTGAGATCGGTGCTGCCCAGCTTGCCAGAGGCCGTGCCGCCGAGCAGCGAGGCCACCGGCACGACGGCGCGGGTGCGGTAGGCGCGCAGGCCGAGGAGCGGATCGTAATAGCCCTGCGCGCCAGAGATCGTGTAGCCCGCCTCTTCGAGCTGAATGCGCGAGATGGCCAGATCGGGATCGCTGGCCAGGACGCGCTCGATGACCTCCGGCAGACGCAGCGTGGCCTGGGTCACGATACCGACGCGCGGCTTGACTTCGACCAGATGCAAGGGTTGGAGAGTTTGCACGGAGACAGGCGGGTTGGCAGGCGGAAGCGCCTGCCCCACCAGCGAACCGACGAGCGCGGTGGAGACCACGGCGGCTTTCCTGAAACGCCGGCCGACCCAGCCAAAGAAGTGGGCGACGCGGCCGGTGGCGAAGCTATCGCCCAGGTCTTCGAACAGGGAGTAAAACACCGGGACGGCGAGCAAGGTGAGCAGCAGGCAGAGGGATTGCCCGCCTACGACCAGCACGCCGATAGAGCGGTTGGTGGCGGAACCGGTGCCGCGGGAAATCACCAGCGGCGCCATGCCGGCCACCAAGGCGATGGTGGTCATGAGGATGGGGCGCAGGCGGTCGCGATTGGCCAGGATGATGGCGTCGTAGCGCTTCATGCCTTCGGCACGGAGTCCGTTGGTGTGATCGATCTGTAGAATCGCGTTCTTCTTGACGATGCCAAACAACAGCAGCAGGCCGAGGCCGGACATAATGTTGACCGTTTGCCCGGCGATCAACAGCGCGAGAATGCCGAAGGGCACGGCCAGCGGCAGGGTGATGAGAATGGTGATGGGGTGGATGAAGCTTTCAAACTGCGCGGCCAGCACGATGTACATAAAGATGAAGGTCAGCAAAAAGGCGAGCGCGAAGTAGTAGCCGGTGCGGCCCAATTCCTTGGAGATACCGGTGAGGCCGGCGCGGTAGCCGGACTCCATCCCGAGGTTCTGCGTCTCCTGGTTGAGTTGTTGGATGATGGCGGCCTGCGATCCACCGGGCAGCAGATTGGCGCTCACCGTGACCTGGCGCTGGCGGCCGATGCGGTTGATGGAGGAGGGTCCGGTGCCGGGAACGATGCGCACCACCTCGTCGAGGCCCACGGAACGGAGCTTTTGAGAAGGCACGGTCATCTTGGCCAGGCCTTCGACGCCGCCGCGGAACTGCTCCTGGGCGCGGACCACGACATCGTACTGGTCTTCGCCGGCGTTGAAGGTGGAGGCGGTCTGGCCGGCCACCAGGGTGTTGAGCGCCATTTCGATGTCCATGACGCTGACGCCGAGATCGGCGGCGCGCGGGCGATCGATCTCCAGGCGGACTTCCGGCTTGCCGCTGCGCAGCGTGGTATCGGTATCCACCAGGCCGGGGTTGCCTCTCATCTTGGCGAGCAGCGCCTGGGAATACGCGGTGAGCTTCTGCAAGTCCGGACCCTGGATGAAATACTGGATTTCGGCGTTGCTCTGGCCGCCGCCCACGGTGCTGACCAGTTCCACGCCGGTGTGAATTTCCGGCGGGTACTTCTTCATGAGGTCGCGGGTGCGCTGCATGAGCTGCTGCTGGGTAACCTGGCGCAAGTCGATATCGGTCAGCTTGACGTAAATGACCGCGTTGTTGACGCTCTTATCGGCGCTGCCGCCGGCGGTCAGCAGGGTGTGCGCCACGCCGGGCAACTTGCGGACATCCTGCGCGATTTGCTCCGCCAGGTTGGTGGTGGCGGCGATGGAGGCGCCTTCGGGGGTGCGGATGAGGACGTTGTACTGCGACTGGTCGTCCTGCGGCATGAAGTTCTTGCCGACGAACATGAACAGGGGCGCAATGGAGAGCATGACGCCCACGCTGGCGGCCACCACGACACCGCGGTGCGCCATGCTCCAGGTGAGCATGCGGGTGTACCAGTTATCGAGGTGTTTGAAGACGAAGGATTCCT
>Ga0208587_1001617_pt1 | contig 11935 bp, 10 predicted proteins | sample NGESurdeep092012_7_FD_184472 | JGI IMG/M metagenome (GOLD analysis project Ga0208587, IMG submission 184472) | Arctic peat soil microbial communities from Barrow, Alaska - NGEE Surface sample 210 deep-092012 (SPAdes) | ecosystem: Environmental > Terrestrial > Soil > Wetlands > Peat ...
ACCTGCGGATATTGCTCCGGCAAGTACAGCCCGCCATCGGGTGCGAGACCGCCAAGCAGGATTTCGGTAAAGTTTTTCGCAGGCGCATTGCCGCGTGTGGAGATGTATTTCATTTTGATTCATTACCTCATCAGTAGGGCGCAATAACCAACGGGCATTGCGCCGTAGGTACGCTCTAACATTTGGTGCAATGCGCTACGCTTATTGCACCCTACAAAATCAAATTTCTTCAACCAGAAACAGCAGGACTTTGGGCGTAACCGAACGCCCCTTATGACGGCTCGCCGCTCCCAATGGAATGAAGATTCCCGAACCTTCAGGGTAAAGCACAAGTCGTCCGTGAAAATCGATTTCCAGTTCACCCTGAATCACGAAACCGATATGCCCTTTTTCGCACCAGTCCGGCTCAACGAATTCGTTCGTGAACTCAACCAGGCGAAGCTGTTTTGTGCCGCTGCGAAAAGCTTTGAACCTTGCTCCATGAATCGAGCTCTGCCACTCCAGGGAGTCGAACAGAACTCTATGTTGTTCCATTTCACTTCCCGAGCTCTTCCAGCCTGATTTTGGTCACCTTGCCTGCCACCACGCCCAATGCCTCGATCTTCTTGATCGCTGCATTGATGCGCTTCTCGCGCGTCAGGTGGGTGAGCATGATCAGGTCGGCCTGGTCTTCGCCTTCGCCCGGTTCTTTCTGGATCACGGCATCTATCGATATCTGTTCGTCGGCAAGGATGCGCGTGATGTCGGCCAGCACGCCGGGTTTGTCCTGCACGCGCAGGCGCAGGTAGTAGCTGGTCTGCACCTCGTCCATCGGCAATATCTTCAGGTCGGCCATCGCGTTCGGCTGGAATGCCAGATGCGGCACTCGATTTTCCGGATCAGCGGTGTGCATGCGCGTGACATCAACGAGATCGGCGATCACCGCGCTGGCCGTCGGTTCGGCTCCTGCGCCCTTGCCGTAATACAGCGTCGCGCCGACCGCATCGCCCTGCACCAGCACCGCGTTCATCGCGCCCTCGACGTTGGCGATCAGGCGCTTGGTCGGGATCAGCGTGGGATGCACGCGCAGCTCTACACCTTCCGGTGTGCGCTTGGTGATGCCCAGCAGTTTGATGCGATAGCCGAGTTGTTCGGCGTATTTGATGTCGATCGCATCCAGCTTGGTGATGCCTTCGATGTAGGCCTTGTCGAACTGCATCGGAATGCCAAACGCCAGTGCCGAAAGGATCGTGATCTTGTGCGCGGCATCCACGCCCTCGATGTCGAAGGTCGGGTCGGCCTCGGCGTAACCCAGACGCTGCGCCTCTTTCAGCACGGTGTCGAAACTCAGGCCCTTGTCGCGCATCTCGGACAGGATGAAATTGGTGGTGCCATTGATGATGCCGGCGATCCATTCGATGCGGTTCGCAGTCAGACCCTCGCGCAGCGCCTTGATGATCGGAATGCCGCCCGCCACCGCCGCCTCGAACGCGACCATCACGCCCTTGTCCTGCGCGGCCTTGAAAATCTCGTTGCCGTGCGTCGCAAGCAGCGCCTTGTTCGCGGTGACGACATGCTTGCCGTTTGCGATCGCTTTCAGCACCAGCTCTTTCGCCACGCCGCAACCGCCGATCAGCTCGATGACGATGTCCACTTCCGGATCGCTCACCACCGAGAATGCATCGTCGGTCACGCGACACGTGCCGCCGGTTATTTTTTTTGCCAGTTCCAGATTCTTGTCAGCCACCACGGTGATGCGTATCGGACGGCCGGCGCGCCGCGTGATCTCTTCCGCGTTGCGCTGTAACACGGTGAAAGTGCCGCCGCCGACCGTGCCTATGCCCAGCAGTCCTACGTTGATTGGTTTAATGCTCATAATTTATATATCCGTTATTCTTAATTTTATTTGTAGGAGCGCAATTTATTGCGCGATAGCTCGCTCACAGAATCGCCCGATGAATCTGGCTCCTACCGTGCTGTTAATTCGTGCCATGTTTCTTGCGGTAATGCTCCAGGAACCTGGCGATGCGACCTATCGCCTCGGTCAGGTCATCGGCATTCGGCAGGAATACCACGCGGATGTGGTCGGGGTGTATCCAGTTGAAGCCGGTGCCCTGCACTACCAGCACCTTTTCAGTCTCCAGCAGCTCCAGAATGAATTTCTGGTCGTCCTTGATCGGGTAGATCTTCGGGTCGAAGCGCGGGAACAGATACAGCGCGGCCTTGGGTTTGACGCAGGTCACGCCGGGAATTTCGGTGAGCAGTTTGTAAGCGAGATCGCGCTGCTTGCACAAGCGCCCGCCGGGTGCGACCAGGTCGTTGATGCTCTGATAACCGCCCAGCGCGGTCTGGATCGCGAACTGCCCGGGCACGTTGGAACACAGCCGCATCGAAGCCAGGATAGTCAGGCCGCTGATGTAATCCTGCGCGTGTTTCTTCTCGCCCGACACCACCATCCAGCCCGAGCGGTAACCGCAGGCGCGATAATTTTTTGACAAGCCGTTCAGCGTGACAAACAGCACGTCATCCGCCATCGAAGCGATCGAGGTGTGGGTCGCGCCATCGTACAGCATCTTGTCGTAGATCTCGTCGGCGAAAATGATCAGCTCATGTTCGCGCGCGATCTGCACCACTTCGCGCAGCAACTCGTCGGAGTACAGCGCGCCGGTCGGATTGTTCGGATTGATGATGACGACGGCGCGCGTCCTGGGCGTGATCTTGCTGCGCATGTCGGCGAGGTCGGGCATCCACTCGTTCTGCTCGTCGCAGACATAATGGCGCGGCGTGCCGCCCGCCAAAGTCACCGCCGCCGTCCAAAGCGGATAATCCGGCGTGGGGATCAGCACCTCGTCGCCGGTGTTGAGCAAGCCCTGCATCGCCATTACGATCAGTTCAGACGCGCCGTTGCCGATGTAGATATCTTCCAGCGACACGCCCATGATCTTCTTGGACTGGCAGTAATGCATGATCGCCTTGCGCGCAGCGAACATGCCCTTGGAATCGGAATAGCCGGACGAATTCGGCAGGTTCAGGATCACGTCCTGCTGGATCTCCTCGGGTGCCTCGAAGCCGAACGGTGCGAGGTTGCCGATGTTCAGCTTGATGATGCGCTGGCCTTCTTCCTCCATCTGCTTGGCGCGCTCCATCACCGGCCCGCGGATGTCGTAGCACACGTTGGCAAGCTTGGTCGATTTTAAGATTGGTTTCACTTTATGTTTACTCTGGAAATTTACTCTGGATATTGAACCGGGTTGTCCTGGCGCTGCCCAATGCCAATTACTCTAATGATAGAATTCGCCACAGAGCTGCAAAGGGCGCGATTTTACCCGCCCCGCCCCCGCACAGCAAATGCCATGGATAAAATTGAGGCCATATCTTGAAAATACACCTAGCCAATCCCGGCGACACCAAACTGTTCACCGCCCACGGCCCGGATCACGTGGTGGTCAACGGCGAACGCCATGACCGCAGCATCGTAGTGCTGGCCGAAGAGGTGCGCAACGACTGGATCGTCCGCGGATTCGACGGGTTGGAAGAAGCACATTTCGCCTATTTCCTCGTCCTCAAGCCGGATGTGCTGCTGCTCGGCACCGGCGCACGGCAACATTTTCCGCATCCCCGCCTGTACCGTGCATTGACCGATGCGGGCATCGGCGTAGAGTGCATGGATACCCCCGCCGCGTGCCGCACCTACAACATACTGGTGGCGGAGGGTCGCAGGGTGGTTGCGGCGATTTTGCTGTAGCTCCCTAATATACCGTTCGTCCTGACAACCAGTCACTTGGTTGTCGTTAACCAGCGGCTTATGTCACCGTCTTTCGGGTGCCCGGCCAAAAGTTCTTCGGCTGGTGGCTTAGCCGAATGGCTATGCAACCCCTTTGACAACCTAGTGGAATGGCTGGAAGTTTTATCAGTAGTAGGTCGGGCTATGCCCGCCCAAGCAAATTGTCGGGCGTAGCCCGACCTGCAACTTTATATAAGGCTATAAAAAATACAACATGTCACAAAACCTGAACAACGTCATCCGCCAAGCCGAGCAGATCATCCTCGGCAAACCACAGCAGATCCGCTTCGCGCTTGCCTGTCTGCTGGCACGCGGCCATTTGCTGATCGAGGATCTGCCCGGTGTGGGCAAGACCACGCTGGCGCATGTGCTGGCGCGCACACTGGGTTTGCAATTCCAGCGCATCCAGTTCACCAGCGACCTGCTGCCCGCCGACATCCTTGGCGTGTCGGTGTACCAGCGCGACAACGGCGAATTCAAATTCCATCCCGGCCCGATCTTCGCGCAAATGATTCTGGCGGACGAAATCAATCGCGCCACACCCAAGGCACAAAGCGCTCTGCTGGAAGCGATGGAAGAACAACAGGTGACCATCGAAGGCACGACGCGCGCGCTGCCCGCCCCGTTCTTCGTCATCGCCACACAGAATCCCGCATACCAGATCGGCACGTTCGCGTTGCCGGAATCTCAGCTCGACCGCTTCCTGATGCGCATCCAGATGGGCTATCCCGATGCACAGGCGGAACGCGGCTTGCTGTCCGGCGTGGACAGGCGCGAAATCGTCGCCCAGCTCAGCCCGCAAATGGAAAGCAGCGAACTGCTCTCATTGCAAAAACGCGCGCGGGAAGTGTTCGTCTCGCCCGCGCTGCTCGATTACGTGCAAGTCATCCTGCGCCATACTCGCGAAGAAGCACGCTACACCCACGGCCTGTCGCCGCGCGCCGGACTCGCGCTGCTCTCCGCCGCACGCGCCTGGGCATTACTGGACGGACGTGATGCCGTGATCCCCGAAGACGTGCAGGCGATATTGCCCGGCGTGGTCAGCCACCGTTTGCAGGCGGTCGGCGCATACGCCAGGCAAAATAGCGCAGTGCTGGTGCGTGAATTGATCGAAGCGGTCGCCATACCCTAAGTGCTCGCATCGCTCAAACAAAGATTCCGCAACTGGCTGTTCCGCCCCAGGATCGAGCTCGGCACGATCACACTGACGCAGCGCCGTATCTTCATCATCCCAACCAAACAGGGTTTCACGCTTTGCTTCGTGCTGGTGCTGATGCTGCTCGGCGACATCAACTACAACCTGAGCCTCGGTTATGTGCTGACTTTCCTGCTGACAATGATGGCGGTGATGTCGATGCTGCACTCGTTCCGCAATCTGGCGCATCTGGAAATACGCGCGGGTCGTGCCGAAGCGGTATTCAGCGGCGAGACCGCCCAATTCATGCTGCACTTCAAGAATCGCAGCAAGTTGTCGCGCTACCAGCTTTGCCTGGTACAGACCGGCGACTCATTCTGGAAAAACACCAACACGCCGCTGCTGTTCGACGCCCCCGCCCAACAGGATACTGAAGTTGTCTTTGCTCTTGCCGCCACGCAGCGAGGCTGGCTGCAACCGGGTCGCATGACGCTGTACACCGAATTCCCGCTTGGCCTGTTTTATTGCTGGTCGTATTTGCATTTCGACACGCGTTGTCTGGTCTATCCAAAACCCTTGAGCGACGCGCCACTGCCGTTCGGCAACTCACCGGACGGCACGGGAAAACGCAGTGTTGCCGGGGATGAGGATTTCGCCGGACTGCGCAAATACACTGCTGGAGATGCCCTGCCGCGCATCGCCTGGAAGGCCTATGCGCGCGAGCGTGGTTTGCAGGTCAAGCAATTTTCCACGCCGCTCGGCGAAGAATTGTTGCTGGACTTTTCCGATACCCCGGATCGCAGCGAAGAAGAAAAACTGGCGCGCATAACCCGCTGGGTGCTGGATGCCGAGGCGCAGGGTTTGCGCTACGGGCTGCGCATACCGGATGGTGAATTGCCATCCAATAATGGCATCGCACATCGTGATGAATGTTTGCGCAGAATAGCGTTGTTCAATCTGCCGCAACAAGAGCAACCATGACACGTTACTCGCAAAGCGAGCCAATTGCGGGAATGGTTGCCGGCCGCTCCTCCCGCGCCAGAGGGTTCCACCGCACCGTGTCGGAGCGGCTACCATGAATCTAAAAATCGCTCAACCACGGAATACACGGAACACACGGAAGAAAACCATGGAGCACACCTTGCCTGGTATCTACCCATCGGGTGAATGCATAAAACACAACATCCCTTCGGCTTTGCCTTTTCCGTGTGTTCCGTGTATTCCGTGGTTATAACTTTTGCCTTTTAACATGAACAAACCACTCACCTACGGCCTTCTGCTCAGCATCCTGATGGTCATCGCGCCGCACGCCGAACATCTGCCGATCTGGGTCAGCAGCCTGGGTGCCGGCTTGCTGCTGTGGCGCGCCTGGCTCGCCTATACCGGCAAACCCCTGCCGAAGCGCTGGCTGTTGATGCTGGTCACTTTTGCCGGCACGGGCGGGATCGCTTTCGAATTTCACACGCTGTTCGGACGCGAAGCCGGCGTCACGTTATTGATGCTGCTTGCCACGCTCAAGCTCATGGAACTGCGCAAAGCGCGCGATGCGATGGTGCTGGTCTACCTCGCTTGTTTCATCATCATCACCAACTTTTTTTACTCGCAAAGCATCCCCACCGCGCTATATCTGCTCGCCACGCTGATGGTCATCGTGACGACATGGGTGCACCTGCAAGCACAGAGCATCGCGCTGAAACCGCGGTTGCGCATCGCCGCGGTGTTGCTGCTGCAAGCCCTGCCGCTGACGCTGATCCTGTTCATCCTGTTCCCCCGCGTGCAAGGCCCGCTGTGGGGCCTGCCGCAGGATGCCTATGCCAGCACCGGGCTGGATGACCGGATGTCGCCGGGCAGCTTGAGCCGATTAAGTTTGTCGGAAGCAGTCGCATTCCGTATCACCTACAACGACAAACCGCCGCGCCGCGACCAGATGTATTGGCGCGGGCCGGTGCTGTGGTATTTCGACGGACGCACCTGGACACCGGGCATAACCTTGCCCACGATCGCGCCGAAATTCACCGGACTCGACCAGGCTATCGATTACGTCGTCACTCTGGAACCGCACAACAAGCATTGGCTGTTTGCGCTCGATGTGCCGGAAAAGCTGTCTGTGCCGGCCACGCTGACTAACGATTTTCAGGTGTTGAACAAGGAGCCGGTTCATGCCCGGCTGCGTTATGCGGCGCGTTCGAATCTGGTGTATCACGCCAACCTGCAAGAATCAGAACGACAGCTACAGCGCGCCTTGCAGTTGCCAAAAGGGTTCAATCCGCGCGCGCAACAGCTTGCCGCCGAGTGGCGCGCCGGCAACAAAGATGCTGCGGCCATCGTCAACACCGCGCTGACCTATTTCTACCAACAAGGCTTCGTGTACACGCTCGAACCGCCGCCGCTTGGCGCCAACACTGTGGATGATTTCCTGTTCACCTCCAAACGGGGATTCTGCGAACACTACGCCTCGGCATTCGTGTTCCTGATGCGCGCCGCGAACATCCCGGCGCGCGTGGTGACCGGTTATCTGGGCGGGGAATTCAACGATGTCGGCAACTACTACATCGTGCGCCAATCCGATGCCCACGCCTGGGCAGAAGTGTGGCTGGCCGGACAAGGCTGGGTGCGCGTCGACCCGACCGGTGCCATTGCCCCGGACCGCGTACAGCGCGGTCTGTCTGCCGCCTTGTCTGACAACGCCGCCCTGCCGTTCATGGAACGCAATCCGCCACAGTGGATGCGCGACCTGCGCTTTAATCTGGACACGCTCGCCAACCAATGGAATCAATGGGTACTGGGCTACGACACCGAACGCCAATTCGCTTTCCTGACACGCCTCGGCATGGAATCCATCACCTGGCAAAAAATGGCGCTCAACATGGCGAGCGGCCTGGGGTTGGTGATAGCACTGTTTGCGCTGTTCATGCTGCGCCACTTGTACACTCGCCAACCGGACAGGGTGCAAGCCGCATGGCTCAAGCTGTGCAGAAAACTGGCTGACGCAGGACTGTCGCGTGCCGCGCATGAAGGCGCGCAGGACTATGCCGCACGCGTCGCTGCAGCGCGCCCCGAGCTCGCAGAGGCCGTCCGCGACCTCGCCGCACGCTACACCGCGTTGCGCTATGGCACGCATAACGACGAGCACGCGCAACGTGAATTTCTGCAACGCGCTGCGGCTTTGAAAATCTGACAGGGTATAATCCGCGCCACTTAAATTGAAATCAGCCAACATGCTCATTACCCGCCGCCTGGAATTCGATGCAGGACATCGCATCCCCAACCACAACAGCCAGTGCAAACACCTGCACGGTCATCGTTACGCGATTGAAATCACCTTATCCGGTGACATCATCACCAGCGAGGGGCTATCCGAACAGGGCATGGTGATGGACTTCTCCGATGTCAAACGTATCGCCAAGGAAAAGCTGGTGGACGCGTGGGATCATGCTTTTCTGGTGTATCGCGGTGACAAGCCGGTGTGTGACTTTCTGGCGAGCCTGCCGAATCACAAGACTGTCATCCTCAACGTCGTGCCGACCGCAGAAAATCTTGCCCAAGCCGCCTTCGACATCCTCAGTCCCGCTTACCACGACACTTACGGCAACCATTTGCGCCTCGAGCGGGTGCGCCTCTATGAGACTCCCAACAACTGGGCGGACTGTGTGAAAGGCTGATTGCTTCTGGACATGACGGGCGGCTTAGTTCAAAATGCGCGGCCTCAAAGGGCTGGCAGCACTAGGCAAGGCACGAAAAAAGCCAAATCTGCCTCCAGAGTGCGAAGTAACAACAATTTAGGAAGCGTGGCCGAGCGGTTGAAGGCACTAGTCTTGAAAACTAGCGAGGATGAAAGTCCTCCGTGAGTTCGAATCTCACCGCTTCCGCCAGATTAGCATCCTGAATCACCTAACAAAAACCTGAAGCGCAAGCAAATACGTGACTCTTACAGGATCAATAGTCCAAGGTGGTGCGCCCACATGTATAACAGCAACCTCTGCCGCCAACGACAACTTGGAGCTACACATGCAGCATGGACTAACAACTCGAATAGGCTTCTTTGCCGCCAGCCTGGCATTTGCAACCACCGTCTGGGCGAGCGACACCCGACTCTGGGCAGAAGGGAACGATTATGTTCAGCTGGAAGCGGTCACCGCCGCCAACCAGCATCCTGTCGCCTTCAGCGCAGAACAACTCACTGCGTTGCTCGGTCACTTTTACAAGCGCGAGGGCAACAAGGAACCGGCGGCTTATTTCAGTCAGGATGAAATAAGCCGCATCGCCCCTGAATTGGTTCGTCTCTTCGCCAAGGCCAAGCCTGGCGATGATATCGATTTCGGCACATCGTTCCGTCCCGGCAACTTTATCCTCGCACCACGGGAGCTCAACGCCGGCCGACTGTTCGTCGAGAACGGCCAGTTGAATCTGCTCATCGGCATGTGTGCGGGAGCGCAGGACATCGCCTACCTACAAACGTTTGGAAAGCTTCGCGAATTGGATCACGGCAGCCGGAGCAAGCCGGCCGACAAGCTCGGCTGCGAGTTGCTGGCAGGGAACGACACAGAGCGAGTTAACAACCGCACCGACTGGCTTAGGCTCAACATCAATGCGGCACTGACTACAAAGGCGGTACCAATGTTCGTTACCTCGACACCGTTGACCTTCGGCGCGACGGCTTCACCGGCGCAGGCGACGACACCTGCGCCATCTTCAACGCCCGCGTCGGCTGCCACGCCATCATTGCCTATGTCAAATACGGGCCCCGCCAGTGAAACAGAAGAGCGGCTGACACTCCTTAAACGACTCCACGATAAGGGCTTGATTACTGACACTGAGTATGAGCAAAAGCGTGCAACAGTGTTGAAAGGGCTTTAGGACAACTCTAAGAATTTAGTGCACTTTACAAGACAAGGGTTCGACAGCGCCGAACCACACTATGCAAGCCGAGACCATTTAGGTGGACTGTTTAATTATTTTAGGAATCCACAACTAACTAAACTACCACCTGCTAAAGCAGGTGGGTTAGCGCAACCTGACGCACAAAACCAGCAAGGAGGAACGGACTATGGTTTATTTCACACTTGCTGAATCAGAATCCGAGTGGGCACACCCTCCGGGTGCGAGAACCTCTGCGAGGCAAAGGTGTGCCCACCCTACACAACTAAACCACCTAAAGTGTAGCGCATGAGCACTGCCAACTCACGATTGATTTTAGGCCTTTGGCGCATCGGTCAATGGGGCATGGGACCGGAGCAAGTGGCCGATCTGGTCAGCGCTTGTCTCGATCTCGGCATTGAGACGTTTGATGTGGCCGACATCTATGCCGACTATCAGTGTGAGTCGATGTTTGGGGCGGCGCTGCAAGCCAATCCCGCCCTCAAATCCCGGATCAAGCTGATCAGCAAATGCGGGATCGCGCTGGTGTCACCAGCCCGGCCCGCGCATCGCGTCAAGCACTACAACACCAGCCGTGAGCACATCATCGCGTCGGTAGAAAATTCATTGCGTTGTCTGGGTGTCGAAAAACTCGAACTCTTGTTGATCCATCGCCCGGATCCGCTGATGGACGCGGATGAGATCGCCGATGCTTTTGATCGTCTCAAGCGGGCAGGCAAAGTGGAAGGATTTGGCGTGTCAAACTTTTTGCCGCATCAGTTTGAATTGCTGCAAAGCCGCCTCAATGAGCCGCTACGGACCAATCAGATTGAAATTTCGCTTTTGCATCTGAATAGTCTGTTCGATGGAACGCTGGATCAATGCCAACGCTTGCGTGTGACGCCTCAAGCTTGGTCTCCGCTGGCTGGTGGGGCGCTATCTCATCAGCTTGAAGATACGTGCCTGAGCCGAACTTTGTCGCGCGTGGCACGTGACCTGGGTGTGACGCGTGAACAATTGGCTATCGCTTGGCTGTTGCGTCATCCCGCTGGTATCAGCCCGGTGTTAGGCTCAGGCAAGTTGCCGCACATCCGCGAGTTGGTGGATGCCCAGAATATTGTGCTCGATCGTCAGTTGTGGTTCGAGTTGCTCGAAGCCGCGATCGGCTCCCCGGTTCCTTAGCGTTCCATCGTCGATGATGGATGGGCCGATGACGTCAGCCCAGTTTAGGAGCATGTCATCGGTGTACCTGTCATCAAATAAGCTGCTGACAGGAATCGCTCAATTCTCCACGAACACTGCCGTCGTCCGTGCCGGCACGCTGAAAACTCCTGCTGCAAAACTTGCGCCCTTCACGACTGTATCGTTGCCTGCTGCTTGCAAGGGATGCAGTACCACCGTTGTTTTTCCAATGTAGCCAGGAACAGTAAACGTTTGTGTAATCTTGTTAGCATTGAACAATACCACGATGCTCTTGTATTTCGTATCGCCACATACGGTAGCGTCCAAAGTACTTGTGCCCGAGATGCTCATCACTATGAGGCCCGGTTTCTGCGCTCCCTGGTCGGGGAAGCTGACGCAACCATTTATCGCGGCGGCTGTCCTCAAACGGAACATCGTCGTGTCTTTCCGTATACGCAAGAAATCCTGGAAGGCGAGCGTCGTGGGGATGATGACTGGCGTTATAGATGATGTTCCAGCCAAGCCATTTGTAAACAATCCTTGAATCGTCGCCAGATTGTTCGCATTGTTCCCGGTGTTTTGCGGTGGCGCGCCGACCGCCCAGTTATTTTTCAAGCCGCTCCAATCGATCGAATTGAAATAATCGCCCGAGTTGTAGCTGTTGCTGTCCATCGACTTGGAACGCAGCATGTCGTCGCCGGCGTGGAAGAAAGGAACCCCTTGTGCCAGGGCGACCAACGAAAGACCAACCACCTGCGCGCGCGCACGGTCGGCAGCCGAGGTCGCGACTGGATGCTTATATTGACTGACATCAAACACCGTCTCATTGTCGTGCACCGAAATGTAAACGATGTTTTCCTGCGGCGCGGCGGTGTAACCCGTCGGGCTACCGAAATAATCGACTTGTGCGCCGGTCGTAGTCGAGTTCAATGGGAAGCTGGCCAGATTGCCGGCCAAACCGACGCTGATCCGGTTTTGCAACGGGTACAAGCTTGCAC
>Ga0208587_1001623_pt1 | contig 11919 bp, 11 predicted proteins | sample NGESurdeep092012_7_FD_184472 | JGI IMG/M metagenome (GOLD analysis project Ga0208587, IMG submission 184472) | Arctic peat soil microbial communities from Barrow, Alaska - NGEE Surface sample 210 deep-092012 (SPAdes) | ecosystem: Environmental > Terrestrial > Soil > Wetlands > Peat ...
CTCAAGGAGATCGACCCTCGCGGCAAGCTCTCCCTGGGTGCGGTCCTGGCCGAGGACGTCGCCGCCGCAGCTGACGGCGAGGTCAACGCCAACGCGGCTTCAACAGAGCCGGTCGACGCCTGAGTGTGTACTAGGTCGGCCTGAGTCTGGCTGAACAACACCGAGGCCCGGTGCGCCCCAGAGGGTGCGCCGGGCCTCGGCTGCTGGTGGCAGGGTCATAGCCAGCGGCGGACGCGGAACTGGTATTGGCGGTACTTTTCACCGAAACGCTCGTTGAGGTAACGCTCTTCGCGGTCAATGACCTTGCGCCGCATCACCAGAACTATGCCTGGCAGCAGCAGGAACGGCCACCAGCTGGAAATGAGCAAGGTGCCACCGAGATAGGTGATCGCGTCGGCGAGGTAGATCGGGTTTCGGCTGAACCGAAACGGTCCGGCCGCGACCACCGACGAGACCTGCTCCCACGGGATGACGGTCGTGTCTGCGCGCATCAACGTGACGAACGACCAGAGCATCAGGGCGATGCCGCTGACTACCAGGGCTAGCCCGGCTACACGCAACGCGGCGCCGCCGGGGATTGTCCACGGCCGCCAGCGTTGCAGCGCCCACGTGAGGGCGAAGGGCAGAAGGTACACGACAGGCGGAATCAGCCGAACCTGGGCGCCGGTGCTCACCCGAACCAGGTCGGAACCACGAGAGGGGCCAAGTCCGAGGGTAGGACCTTGGTTAGGGTCACGGTCATGGTGCGAGTATCGACTGTGACCTCCGTGGTGCGCGAGCGAGACGGCCGCCGGTTGGCAGCTCAGCAGCTTTTCGGGCCGCCAGCCGGCGGAGTTGTCCAAGTCGCCGACCGGCTGCTGGCTATTCAGGCGCAGGATCTGCGCGCCGCGCGGCTCGCCTTCAGGGCTCGCACCACCGGACTTACCGCAGCTGATGTGGACCGTGAGCTCGAGAAGCGGACCGTGGTGGTGACCTGGCTGAACCGGGGCACGCTCCATCTCGTCCGCTCGCAGGACTACTGGTGGCTACAACGGCTCACCACGCCGCAGCTGTCCACCGGCAACGCCAGGCGTCTTGCACAGGAAGGGGTCTCACCCGATCAGGCTGATCGAGGTGTGGCCGCCATTGAGGCTGCGCTTGCCGCTGACGGCCCGATGACCCGCGCCCAGCTGCGTGAGATCGTGGCGGCAGCCGATGTGCCCCTAGCCGGGCAGGCTCTCGTCCACATCCTGGCCCTTTCGGCCATCCGGGGCCTGACGGTCCGGGGGCCGATCATCGGTATGGATCAGGGTTTCGTGCTGGCCCGCGACTGGTTGGGCGATCCACCCCGGTTGACCGACCGCGATAGCGACCTGTCCGAGCTGGCCCGACGGTTCCTCGCCGGACATGGCCCCGCCGATGAATGGGACCTGGCCAAGTGGGCCGGCATCTCCCTCAACGACGCGCGCCGTGGACTGCGCGCAGCGGTCGCAGACATGCAGGAGCGCCCCGATGGTCTGGTTGACCTGGCCGGACGCGAAGTGCCGCAGGGCCGACCCCTGCCCAGGCTGCTCGGCGGGTTTGACCCGCTGCTGTTCGGCTGGCTCGACCGCACGCCGGTCCTGGGCGGTAACCAGACGATTGTGACCAGGAACGGCATCTTCCGGCCCTTCGCTCTCGTGGATGGTCAGGCGCTCGCCACCTGGGGTATGCCGCGTGGCCGGGTGGTGCTCGAGCCGTTCAGCCCCATCGCGGCCCCGATCCTGGCTGACCTGGACCGTGAGGCCGCTGACGTTGAGCGTTTCCTGACCGCGGCTCACTAGGGTTGGCGGATGAGCGAATCGATGAACGTCCCTGCCATCACCGTCTCTGTCATCGGCGCGGCCGGACGGATGGGGTCAACGGTATGTCGCACCGTGGAAGCTGCGCCGGACACCAAGCTGGTGGGGCGTTACGACGTCGGTGATGACCTGGGCGACCTCGGTGGGGCCGATGTTGTCGTCGAGTTCTCAGTCCCCGGCTCAGCGGCCGGTAACGTCGCTCACTGCATCGACCGTGGCAGGCATGTGGTGGTTGGCACCACCGGCTGGACGCAGGACTCGCTGGCTCAGGTGAGCTCGCAGCTGGCGGGCAAGCCTGGGGTCGGGGTGCTGATCGCGCCGAACTTTGCCATCGGGGCGATCCTGATGATGTCGTTTGCCCAGCAGGCGGCCCGGTTCTACGAGTCTGTCGAGATCGTCGAGCTGCACCATCCTGACAAGGTCGATGCGCCGTCGGGCACCGCTGCCCGCACCGCTTCGTTGATCGCCCGGGCCCGCCGCGACGCCGGGTTGGGCGATGTCCCGGACGCGACCTCCTCCGACCCAGGTGGCGCACGTGGCGCCCGGGTGGACGGCATACCGGTGCATGCTTTGCGGTTGCGAGGCCTCGTGGCCCATCAAGAGGTTCTGCTGGGTGCGGCGGGCGAGCTGCTGACGATCCGGGCTGACTCGTTCGACCGGGTCAGCTTCATGCCTGGCGTCATGGCAGGCGTGCGCCAGGTCGCAGGCCACCCCGGACTTACCGTTGGGCTTGAGAACTACCTCGGACTCGCGTGACCTGACCTCGCCGCCACCTGCCGGACTGCGGGACTGCGCGGATCACAGGGTGCAGACCGGGGGTGGTGAAACGAGACGAATCCTGGGTGGGTGGCCCACCATCTGGTCAGCCCCATCCGAGATCCCTCAGCGTGGCGGCGGTGGCGGCTGCCAGGATCACGACGACCAGGAACGGGGCACGCAGCAGCAGAGCGGTGACCGCGACCGCAAGGCCGGCAGCGCGTGCGTCCACGGTCAACCCACCTCCGCTGGAGGTGAAGGTCTGCACGGCCACCAGGGCCGACAACAGCGCGACTGGCAGCATCGCGGTCACCCGCGACACGACCACGCCGTCCAGCACGCGGTGTGGCACCACGTAGCCAAGGAACTTCAGGGCGAAGGCGAGTCCGCTGGCGAGCAGGACTGTGGTCCAGAGCGTCATGGCGGAGCCTCATCGTCCGATGGCGTGCTCGGGTTGCCCAGGACATCCCGCTTGCGTGTCCCACGCGGGGGCAGCAGCCCAGCCACTATGGCAGCCAGGGCAGCGACCAGGACGGGTATGCCGGCCGGCGCGTGCGGAGCCACTATCACTGCGATGACGGCGGCGACGGCGGCCACCGCGCGAGCCTCCCCTGCTTTCAGCCTCGGCCACAGCAGTGCGCAAAATGCGGCGGGCGCGGCAGCGTCCAGGCCGAATCGCTTGGGGTCGCCCAGAGCGTTGCCCACGACGGCGCCAAGGATTGTGGTGAGGTTCCACAACACGTAGACCGCGAGTCCGGTCCCCCAGAAACCGAGCCGCTGCGCGGACGGCTCTGGCTGGGCGATGGCCACGGCGGTGGACTCGTCGATGGTCAGCTGGGCGGCGGGCACCCGGCGCAGGCCGCGCACACCAAGCAGCCGCGACATCTGCAGCCCGTAAAGGCCGTTGCGCATGCCGAGCAGGCTCGAGGTCGCCACCGCCGCAGCGCCTGCTCCTCCGGCAGCAACAATGCCCACTACGGCGAACTGCGAAGCGCCCGAGAAGAGCAGGGCCGACAGTGCGATCGTCTGCCAGAGGTTGAGGCCCGCTGCCACAGACAGGGCGCCGAAGCTGATGCCGTAGGCCCCTGTCGCGACGCCGACCGACAGACACTGGCGGATGACCTCGTGGCGGCGCTGGTCGGCCAGGCGGGGCGCGTGCATGCTGTCCGCGCTCACTCCCGGGAGAGGTCGGCGGTCAGTCGCACCTCGCGGGCGAGGGTTCGGTCGACGTCGATGACCCTGTCGCGGAACGCGCCATCAGGTGAGAGGCCTGCAGCGGTCAGGAAGGCCCGGGTTTCCTGGTCACGAGCGAGAAGCCAGACCGACAGGGAGTTGAACCCCTTGCCCCGCAACGTGTCTACGGCGGCGTTGAGCAGGCGCGAGCCGTGACCGCTGCGCCGGGCGTCGGGGTGGACGCCCAGGGCCAGAACCTCACCCGAGGTCTCGTCGGTGTCCGGGTCGATGCTGGGACCAACGGCGGCGAAGCCCACGACCTGCTCGCCGGCGCAGCCGACCAGCAGCGCGTGCCGAGGGCTCGGGGGAGCGTTCAGCGAGTCCCTCCATACGTGTGCGAAACGGGAGGCGTCGAACTGGCCAACCACCTCCTGTGGCAGGACCCCGTCAAAGGCAGCGCGCCATACCGCCGCCTGGACCAGACCGACCGCGGAGGCATCGTTCGGGCGTGCGAGCCGGACACTGGCGTCGGCCACCGGAACCGTCGCACCGGAGTGCGCGTGGTCGTGGTCGTGGTCGTGGTCGTGGTCGGCGGCGGGGTCCCTGGTCACCCGGCCATCCTCCCATCCGATCGCAGGGGAGGTGATGCACGTCCACGTCGGCCCGACTACGCCGGGCGACCGGTTCGCGCCCGTAGCGACCGCAGGGTGCGTTCGTAGGTGACGAAGGCGAAACCGTTATGTGCCTCGCGGGCAGTCTCGCGCCAGTCGTCCGGCGAGAAGGCGGGGAAGAAGGCGTCGCCCTCGGGTGACTGCTCGATCTCGGTCAGCAGCATCTGGTCGGCGAACGGCATGGCTTGTTGATAGACGTCGCTGCCGCCGACCACGAACACGTCGGCCGGCCCGGCCAGTGCCAGGGCCTCGGGCAGGGAGTGGGCTACCTCCACGCTCGGTGCGTGCCAGTCAGGCTGGCGAGTGATCACGATCGTGCGGCGACCTGGCAACGCACGGCCGATTGAGTCGTAGGTCTTGCGCCCCATCACCATGGTGTGACCCATCGTGGTGGCCTTGAAATGCGCCAGATCCTGCGGCAGGTGCCATGGCATATCGCCGGCGCGCCCGATCACCAGGTTGGCGCCCACGGCGGCAAGCACGGTGATCGTCATATGGCGATCGGGGCCTTGATGCCCGGGTGGGGGTCGTACCCCACCACTGTCAGGTCGGACTCGACGAAGTCGTCGATTCCCTTACGGTCAGGGTTGATCAGGAGCCGGGGGAGTGCCCGTGGCTCTCGGGTCAGCTGTAGCCGCGCCTGGTTGAGGTGGTTGAGATAGAGGTGGGCGTCGCCCAAGGTGTGGACGAAGTCGCCGGGCTCGAGCTCGCAGACCTGGGCGACCATCATCGTCAGCAGCGCGTAGGACGCGATGTTGAACGGCAGGCCGAGGAATATGTCGGCCGAGCGCTGGTAGAGCTGGCAGGAGAGTCGGCCGTCGGCAACGTAGAACTGGAACATCGTGTGGCAAGGCGGCAGGGCCATGCTCTCGAGGTCGGCGACGTTCCAGGCACTGACCACATGCCGGCGCGAGTCGGGGTTGGTGCGGATCGACTCGATCACTGCGGCGATCTGGTCGACCGAGCGGCCGTCAGGGGTGGACCAGGACCGCCACTGGTGCCCATAGACGGGGCCGAGGTCACCGTGATCGTCGGCCCATTCGTCCCAGATCTTCACGCCGCGCTCCTGCAGCCACCCGACGTTGGTGTCACCGCGCAGGAACCAGACCAGCTCGGCGATGACTGACCTCATGTGCAGCCTCTTGGTCGTGGTGGCGGGGAAGCCGGCAGCGAGGTCGAAACGCATCTGATGGCCGAAGACGCTCAGTGTGCCGGTGCCCGTCCGGTCGCCCTTGGCGGTCCCGTTCTCCAGGACGTGACTGAGAAGGTCCAGATACTGACGCACAAAAGCAACGTAGCACTTGCCCGGAACTCGATTCCGGTCATTTATTTCGGACCTTGGTGTGTCAGGGCGATATCGTGGCCACATGTCTCAAGCGCCCCAGTTTGGCCGAGTCCTCACTGCGATGGTCACCCCGATGAACCAAGATGGCTCTGTCGACCTGGACGGGGCGGCACAGTTGGCTGTGCACCTTGTGGACAACGGCCACGACGGACTGGTAGTCAACGGCACGACCGGCGAGTCGCCCACCACCACGGACTCTGAGAAAGTCGACCTTGTCCGGGTCGTCGTTGAAGCTGTGGGGCACCGGGCCCGCATCATCGCGGGCGCCGGAAGCAACAACACCGCGCACACGGTCGAATGCGCCCGGGCGGCTGCAAAGGCCGGCGCCCACGGCCTGCTGATCGTGACGCCGTACTACAACAAGCCGCCTCAGGAAGGGGTCCTGGCGCACTTCACCACGGTCGCAGACGCAACCGACCTGCCGGTGATCGTCTACGACATCCCAGGACGGACCGGCACACCGATCCACACCGAGACGTTGCTGCGGATGGCCGTTCATCCCCGGATCGTCGCCGTCAAGGATGCCAAGGGCGACCTGTTTGCCGCCAGCGAGGTCATGTCGCAGACCGACCTGCTGTGGTACTCCGGCGATGATGCGCTCAACCTCGCGCACCTCACCCAAGGCGCTGTGGGCATCGTCAGCGTCGTCGGTCACCTGGCCGGCAGGCAGTACGCGCAGATGATCGCCGCTGTCGGCCAGGGCAACCTCGCGCGCGCGATCGAGATTCACCGGCAGCTGATCCCCGTGGTCAACGCCGTCATGCACATCACCCAGGGCCCGATCATGGTCAAGGCCGCACTGCACGACCGGGGCACCATCGCCTCGGATGCACTGCGGCTGCCGTTGATCTCGGCCACCAACGACCAGCTCGCCCGGGTGCGCGCTGGAATTGAACAGTCAGGACTGAGTTGAGCCATCCGCATCCCGAGCTGACCTCCCCGCCCGAGCTGGCGAAGACCGCCGTGCGCATCGTGGCCCTCGGGGGACTTGGCGAGGTCGGTCGCAACATGTCCGTCATCGAGTACACCGGGCGGTTGCTGGTCGTCGACTGCGGGGTGCTCTTCCCTGAGGATCACCATCCCGGTGTCGATCTGATTCTGCCCGATTTCGAGTACATTGCGCAGCGGCTCGACGACATCGAGGCGATCGTGCTCACTCATGGCCACGAGGACCACATCGGGGCGGTGCCCTACCTCCTGCGCCTCAAGGCCGACATTCCGTTGATCGGTTCGACGCTGACTTTGGCGATGGTCGAGGCCAAGCTCAAGGAACACAAGATCAAGCCCTTCACCCTTACGGTTACCGAAGGACAGCGCGAGAAGCTCGGTGTCTTCGACTGCGAGTTCGTCGCGGTCAACCACTCGATCCCGGACGCGCTCGCCGTGTTCGTCCGCACCCCAGGCGGCACGATCTTGCACACCGGCGACTTCAAGATGGACCAGCTGCCCCTCGACGGCCGAATCACTGACCTGCGGGCTTTTGCCCGGTTCGGCCAGGAGGGCGTGGACCTGTTCATGACCGACTCGACCAATGCCGAGGTGCCTGGTTTCACGACCGCAGAGCGCGACATCGCTCCGGCCATCGAGACCGTGTTCCGTAACGCCAGCCGCCGGGTCATCGTTGCCTGCTTCTCCTCGCACGTGCACCGTGTCCAGCAGGTACTTGATGCGGCCCACGCCAACGGCCGCAAAGTCGCCATGGTCGGTCGCTCGATGCTGCGCAACATGGGTATCGCCGAAGAACTCGGCTACCTCAAGGTGCCTGCGGGGGTTCTGGTTGACCTCAAGAAGCTAACTGACTACCCGGACGACAAGATCGTTCTGATCTGCACCGGATCCCAGGGTGAGCCAATGGCGGCGCTCTCACGGATGGCCAACCGGGACCACAAGATCGAGGTTGGTGATGGCGACACCGTGCTGCTCGCGTCCTCCCTTATCCCCGGCAACGAGAACGCCGTGTACCGGATCATCAACGGTCTGATGCGCCTGGGCGCCGACGTGGTGCACAAGGGCAACGCCCAGGTCCACGTCTCTGGTCATGCCAGTGCCGGCGAGCTGCTCTACTGCTACAACATTGTCAAGCCTCGCAATGTGATGCCGGTCCATGGCGAGTGGCGTCACCTCGTTGCCAACGCGGCTCTGGCCGTCCAGACGGGTGTTCCGCGTAACCGGGTGGTGCTGGCTGAGGACGGCGTCGTCGTCGATCTGAGCCATGGGGTGGCTGGCATCGTCGGGGCGGTGCCGTGCGGATACGTCTACGTCGACGGTTCCTCTGTGGGGGAGACCACTGAGGCACTGTTGAAGGACCGTCGCATCCTGCGCGACGAGGGCTTCGTCACGATCATCGTCGTACGCGACGCGGCCACCGGAAAGGTGGCTGCCGGCCCCGAGATCCAGACTCGTGGCTTTGCCGAGGACCAGGATGTCTTCGATCAGGTACTTCCCATGCTTGAGCAGGCCCTGGCGGATGCGGCCAGCAACGGGGTCACCGACTCTTACCAGCTGCAGCAGATCATCCGCCGAACCGTCGGTTCCTGGCTCGGCGGCCGACTGCGCCGTCGGCCGATGATTATCCCGATAGTGATCGACGCATAGCCAGCTACCTGCGCCTCGAACCGGTTCTTGGGCAAGGTGGTTTTGGCCGCTCACTGCAAGCACGGTCCCGAGGTTTGGCCCCTCACGCGCGTGTGGCGCGTGATACCGGCGTGTCTTTCGCGTAGCGTGACGACCGTGGCGACTCGTACGACTACCCCTGTTCCGCGTCCGAAGTCCGGGGGACGTGGCAAACCGTCCACTCTGGCCAAGGGACGCAGTGGTCAGCCTGCACCTCGCAAGCCAGCACGTCGTAAGGCCGCACCCCGACGTAGCCGTGCCAAGGCCAAACGATCAGCCCTGCCAGTGAGGGCTATTCGTGCCACCTGGATGGGTCTAGCGCATGTCGCCGGGGGGACCGTGCGCCGGATCGGGAACAGCGCTAGCGAGCTCGAGCCGGAGCACCGCCGCGACGGCATCGGCCTGTTCCTGCTCGCGCTGGCCGTTCTGGTAGCCGCCAGCGAGTGGTGGGGGCTCAAGGGCACCACTGGCGAGGTCGTCCACGCTGTCGTCGCCGGGACCTTTGGCCGGATCGCATATGTGATGCCGATCGCATTGCTGCTGTTCGGTATCCGGCTGTTGCGTGCACCCGAGAACCAGGCATCGACGAATCGGGTCACGATCGGCACGACCGTGGTGACCTTCGCGGCAGCCGGCCTGGTCCACATCTCTGCCGGCCTGCCAAGCCCGCCCGATGGTGCGCTCAAGATGCGTAATGCGGGCGGCATCATCGGGTTCCTGGCCTCGAGCCCGATTGTTGCCGCCATCAAGACTGCAGGTGCGGTCCCGCTCCTGCTGCTCGTGGGGTTCTTCGGGATCCTGGTCATGACGGCCACGCCTGTCCGGATGATTCCTGCCCGGCTGGGCGAGCTGCGCGACCGGTTGCTGCACCACCCGACCCAGATCCCGATCTCGGACGAAGGTGATCCAGACGTCACCCGCTCGTTGCGCCGTCGTCCGGGACCCATCGGCACGGGACCTTTCGACGGTGATGAGGCCTTCCGCCAGGCCGCCATCGTCGCGAAGGCCAAGGCCGACAAGGCTGCGGCAGCTGCGGGGCTCCGGCCCGGCCAGAAGCGGCCTACCGCGCCGGGGGTTCTCGCACCAGGATCATCCACGGCAGGCACACCCGGGGACTTCGGTGTGGCCAGCAGCTCGGGCATTTCGTCGCAGACCGCAGGTGCCCTGCGGGGTAAGCCAATTCTTGGCGCCCCGCCGACCACTGCGATGCCAGCCCGGGGGGAGCAGCTCTCGCTTGCCGGCGACATCACCTACACACTGCCGGACAACACCCTGCTCGAGCTCGGCCGTCCGCACAAGACCCGTAGCATCGCCAACGACGCCGTGGTCGATTCCCTGACCGAGGTGCTCGACCAGTTCGACATCGACGCCCAGGTCACCGGCTTCAGCCGCGGTCCTACCGTCACCCGTTATGAGGTCGAGCTCGGCCCGGGTATCAAGGTCGAACGGGTCACCGCGCTGTCTAGGAACATCGCGTATGCCGTTGCCTCCGCTGATGTGCGCATCCTGAGCCCGATCCCGGGCAAGTCGGCGATCGGTATCGAGATCCCCAACGCCGACCGCGAGAAGGTGAGTCTTGGGGATGTGTTGCGCAGCCACACCGCGCGCAGCAACGAGCACCCGATGGTTGTCGGCGTCGGTAAGGACGTCGAGGGCGGTTATGTCATAGCCAACCTCGCCAAGATGCCGCACCTGCTCGTGGCGGGCGCCACCGGCTCCGGCAAGTCCAGTTTCGTCAACTCGATGATCACCTCGATCCTGATGCGCTCGACCCCTGACGAGGTGCGCATGGTCCTGGTGGACCCCAAGCGGGTGGAGCTGACCGGCTATGAGGGGATTCCGCACCTCATCACCCCGATCATCACGAGCCCGAAGAAGGCCGCCGAGGCGCTGCAGTGGGTGGTCCGCGAGATGGATGCTCGTTACGACGACCTCGCGACATACGGGTTCAAGCATGTCGACGACTTCAACAAGGCGGTCAAAGCTGGCACGCTCAAACCGTTGCCAGGGTCCCAGAGGGTCATCCACCCCTACCCGTACCTGTTGATCATCGTCGATGAGCTCGCCGATCTGATGATTGTCGCGCCGCGTGACGTCGAGGAGTCGATCGTGCGCATCACTCAGCTCGCTCGGGCGGCTGGCATCCACCTCGTGCTGGCCACACAGCGTCCGTCGGTGGATGTGGTCACCGGGCTGATCAAGGCCAACATCCCGTCCCGCATGGCTTTCGCGACCTCCTCGGTCACGGACTCCAGAGTCGTCCTGGACCAGCCCGGCGCAGAGAAGCTCATCGGTCAAGGTGACGCGTTGTTCCTGCCGATGGGTTCCTCCAAGCCGATGCGGGTTCAGGGCGCCTGGGTAACCGAGTCCGAGATCCAGGCGGTCGTCAAGCACGTCAAAGGTCAGCTCAAGCCGAGCTACCGCGAGGACGTCACCGTGGTCGCGGCCACAAAGGTCGTCGAGGACGACATCGGAGATGACCTTCAGCTGCTGCTGCAGGCCACCGAGCTCGTGATCACGACCCAGTTCGGCTCGACATCCATGCTGCAGCGCAAGCTGCGCGTCGGCTTCGCCAAGGCGGGTCGGTTGATGGATCTGCTGGAGTCGCGCGGCGTCGTCGGTCCCTCGGAGGGCTCTAAGGCCCGCGACGTTCTGGTCAGGTTTGACGATCTGCCGACCACCCTTGCGCTGATGCGCGGCGAGGAGGTTCCTGAGGCCGAACCGATCTTCGACCGCACAGCACCGCCCCCTTCGGATCATGTCGACCTAAACGCCACGACCCACGAGTCAGTGGTCGGGGCACCACCGGGTGGTCCGGCTCGTGACTCGCTGGCACCCGAAAGCCACGAAGAGGTCGAGGACGAGGGTGACCAGGACGCCTGGTCCCTCACCCGCAACGGCCGGCGCGACGACTTCTGAGCGCGGTATCCTCCTAACAGCTCAAAATGGGGTTTCCATTTAGGTGCCGTAAAATGACCACATGTCGCCGACAGCGGGCCGGGACTACCCTCGCTCCTACGCGCAGCTGCGTGGGTGGTTCGACGAGGACGGGAAGTGCCTGGACTACCTCGATTGGCTGCGCTGGCCCGATGGCTTCGTTTGCCCCCGCTGTGGCAGCGACCACGGCTGGCGGGCACCGGATCTGCGTTGGCGCTGCGCCGGCTGTGACCGGCGCGTCTCGGTGACGGCGGGCACCATCTTCGACAAGACGCGCACGCCGCTGACCGTGTGGTTCGCCGCAGCCTGGCTACTGGTCAACAGCAAGACCGGCGTTTCGGCCACCCAGCTGCGCCGGGAGATGGAGCTGGGTTCGGTCCAGACCGCGTGGGCGATGCTGCACCGCTACCGAACGGTGATGGTGCGACCAGGTCGGGACCGGCTACGCGGCGATGTCGAGGTCGACGAGAGCTTCCTTGGTGGCCCGGAACCGGGCGTGCCGGGCCGCGGCGCGCTCGGGAAGGTGCTGTTCGCGGCCGCCGTGGAGGTCAACGAGGGCCGGATCGGCCGTGCTCGCCTCGGTGTCATCCCCGACGTCATCCCC
>Ga0208587_1001625_pt1 | contig 11905 bp, 15 predicted proteins | sample NGESurdeep092012_7_FD_184472 | JGI IMG/M metagenome (GOLD analysis project Ga0208587, IMG submission 184472) | Arctic peat soil microbial communities from Barrow, Alaska - NGEE Surface sample 210 deep-092012 (SPAdes) | ecosystem: Environmental > Terrestrial > Soil > Wetlands > Peat ...
TCTGGGATTCCTGTGACGGCCGTCCCGACACCCAGGGGTGGAGCTATGTCATCAACGCCTACCAGTTCACCAGCGCCCGCTCCGCCGCAACGGTTGTCGGGGCGGTTGCCACCAACTGATCAACCCGGCACCTCGTTTCAATAGATTGCTTGCGCCGTGCCCTCGGCGTGCCCAAACTGCCGGCGGCTCACGGCCAATCGCGGGCCCAAGCGGTTGTCCACGCCCCGCTCAATCAAGCGGTCCGCCACGGTGGATTGCCCGTATCAAGTTGGTTCCCAAGCTGACAGTATGGGTTCGATTCCCGTCACCCGCTCCACACGCGAAAAGCGTTGCCGTAGTTGGAGATTCGTGAAGTCCATCTCTCCGTCCTCCTTCGGGCTGGGCCCGCTCCAGAGCACCGCGGATGATCCGTGAGCGATCCGCAGGCGCAGGCTCCCCTGTCAGCACCGGCCTTCCGGGAGGGGTTCTCGGCCCGGTCAGAAGATGGACAGGGTAGGCATCAGCTGCTGGGCCGCCTGGAGCAGGCCCTGTGCGTTCTGAATGGCTCTTTGTGCTTCGGCATACGTGGTGGTCTCTCCGGGCCCAGTGGGGTACTCGAGTTCGTTTCGTCGTCGTCGCATTGCGCCAAAGGGCCGGAACCCATCGCCGAACTGGGCACGAAGAGCCACCTCGACTGCATAGTGTCCACCTGACGTTGTTGGGCGCAGGCCCTGGTGGGCAAGGATCGCGGTGCCGGAGTACCGGGCGGCGTCGTAGGCGAGGACGTATGCGCTGTCGGGGTCCTGGTCGGCTATCTCGCCTGCCGTCTCGAGGGTGCGCGACGCCTTCTGGAGTAGGTGTGCACCGTTGGCCTGTCCCCCGATGACTTGCTGCAGCTGCTTGTTGGCGATCAGTTGCTCGATTTGGGCCTCACCTCGGGGCCAGCGACTCATGAGGTGGCCTTCCGTGCTGGGGTGACGACGACCGTTGGCGAGGCCTTGATCTGGAGGACCAAGGAGTCGGCGTCGTTGGCCCATTGCTCAGCGGTCCGGATGACTGGGTTGACCTGCATGCCGAGGCGCACCTGAGCCCGGTCGGCGGCGTCGTAGACGTCGGCCCGGTCGAGACTCCCGACGACGAGCACGTCGACGTCGTTCGGCGGCGGACCCGGCGTGCCGTGATACCGGTCAGCCCAGGAGCCATAGATCAGGACCTGCTCGGCGTCAGCCAGGTTGAACTCTTCGCCAATGACGGTCTCCGGTCCGAAGGTGACCTCCAGGAGTTGGGTGAGTGGAGCCGCCGCTCGGTTACTCAGGTTCGCGCGCAGGAGCCTAGCCCGACCAAGGGTGCGGTCCTGCAGGATCCCGGCGCCCACGAGCCGCTGCGCCTCTCGCTGGAGCGTGGTCAGAGGCACGCCGAGTTTCTTCGCGAGCTCGGTGAGGGTGTACTCCTGCTCGGGGTGAAGGAGGAGCCAGGCGAGCAACGCTGCCTGGTGCTGAGACCGGAAGATCGGCATGAGGGCCGGAGCTTCACTACGCATACATGGAATATATCGCCCGGTTATAGGTAGGCGCAAGCCATAGACGTACTGAAGCTAGCGGCGTCCGACTGGCCCGGACGTTCGCGGCTCTCGTGCAGTCCGCGTGCAACTAGCCAGGGTCAAGTCAGGTCACTTACGGCTACGTCAGATCGGCCACGGGAGCACGGATCGCGGGTCCAGGGCGGATTCCCAAGCTGACAGTGCGGGTTCGATTCCCGTCACCCGCTCCACACGCGAAAACTGTTGCAGGACAGGTGCATTGGGCGCTATGTTCCATCTGGAGCGGCGCCCGTTTGCATCAGAAATCGGCACTCGTGCCATTACCGCGTGCCATTACCCATGCGGGCGGGGCTGTCAGCTAATCGGTGTAAGTGGCCCGACACGCTGAGCACGGCTTGGTTCGAAGGGGTCGCCATGACCGAGAAACCGTTGGACGTGAGTCCAACTGCGAAACCAGCTTGCGACTTGCTTCGATAAGTGTCGATATCGATCTATGTCGAAGCAGTCGTTGCCAGAAGTGCCGAACGAGCCGTGTTGCACACCCTTGGTGCGTGAGCCGCTGACCGCGGACTGGGCCGGTGACCTGGCCAGGATGTTCAAGGCGTTGGGTGACCCGGTGCGCCTGCGGTTGCTGAGCCGGGTGGCCAGCCATGCCGGGGGGGAGGCCTGTGTGTGCGACCTGTCCGTGGGCTTCGACCTGACCCAGCCGACGATCTCCCACCACCTGAAGGTGTTGCGCGAGACCGGGCTGCTGCAGTGCGAGCGGCGCGGTACCTGGGTCTACTACTGGGTGGTGCCCTCGGCGCTTGCCCAGCTGTCCGCCGTGCTCGGCTCGACCGACGTTAGTACCGAGGTCCCGGGCGTGAGCGCGCCGGCGGCGCTGGCATGACCCTGCCGGGGAGCCCACCGGCCCCGACCGACGCCGTGGTCGCCAAGCTGTCCACCCTCGACCGGTTCCTGCCGGTGTGGATCGGAGTGGCCATGCTGGTGGGCTTGCTGCTGGGCCGGGGTGTGCCCGACCTGGGGACTGTGCTGCAGGCAGTGCAGGTCGACGGCATCAGCCTGCCGATCGCCATCGGGCTGCTGGTGATGATGTACCCGGTACTGGCCAAGGTCCGCTACGACCGGCTTGACTCCGTGACCGGCGACCGCAGGCTCCTGGTCAGCTCGGTGCTGCTGAACTGGGTCCTTGGGCCGGCGCTGATGTTCGCCCTCGCCTGGATCTTCCTACCCGATCTACCGGCATACCGCACTGGTCTGATCATCGTCGGCCTGGCCCGCTGCATCGCCATGGTCATCATCTGGAACGACCTCGCCTGCGGTGACCGGGAGGCCGCGGCGGTGCTCGTGGCGCTCAACTCGGTGTTCCAGGTGGTCGCCTTCGCCGGCCTCGGCTGGTTCTACCTTTCCGTGCTGCCGGGCTGGCTTGGCCTGGACCAGACCGGCATCAACGCGTCCACGTGGGACATCGCCCGCAGCGTCCTGATCTTCCTCGGCATCCCCCTGCTGGCCGGGTTCCTGTCCCGGCGCATCGGGGAGAAGGCCAGGGGCCGCATCTGGTACGAGCAGCGGTTCATCCCCCGCGTGGGGCCGTTCGCCCTGTACGGGCTGCTGTTCACCATCGTGGTGCTTTTCGCCCTGCAGGGTAAGGCCATCACCAGCAACCCTGTGGACGTGGCGCGGATCGCGCTGCCTCTTCTTGCCTACTTTGCGGTGATGTGGGGCGGCGGGTACGCCCTCGGCGCCGGGCTCGGGCTGGGCTACCAGCGGACGACGACCCTGGCGTTCACCGCCGCTGGCAACAACTTCGAGCTGGCCATCGCCGTCGCGATCGCCACGTTCGGGGTGACCTCCGGGCAGGCCCTGGCGGGGGTCGTCGGTCCGCTCATCGAGGTGCCGGTGCTCGTGGGCCTGGTCTACGTCAGCCTCGCCCTGCGCACGCGGTTCACCCCCGTACCTGCCTTGACCTCACCGTAGAGAAGGAGCAGACCGTGTCCACACCCCCCACCACGCCAGCGCTCACCGCGCAGTACACACGGATCGTGGAGGACCTGACCTACCACTACGACGGCGTCTTCAGCCGGGAGACCGTCCAGCTTGCAGTCGAGAAGGCCCGCGACACCCTGGGGCCGGTCGCCAAGTTCCCCAGCTTCCTGCCGATCCTGACCCAGCGCTTCGCCCGCGACCAGCTCCTGGCCGCAGCCCAGGCCGAAGGCAACATCGCCACCACCGTCCCGGAGATCCTGTTCGTCTGCGTCCACAACGCCGGCCGCTCCCAGATGGCCGCGGCCCTGGCCAAGCACCTGTCCGCCGGAAAGGTCCACGTCCGCTCCGCCGGCTCACAGCCCGACCAACAGATCAGCCCCCTGACCATCCAGGCGCTGGCCGAACGGGGGATCGAGCTCACCGAGGCCTTCCCCAAACCCCTGACCGACGACGTCGTCCGCGCCGCCGACGTGATCATCACCATGGGCTGCGGCGACGCCTGCCCGGTCCTGCCCGGCAAACGGTACGAAGACTGGGAGGTCGCCGACCCCGCAGGCCAACCCATCGAGGTGGTCCGGGCGATCCGCGACGACATCCAGGCCAGCGTCACCACCCTGCTTGGCGAGATCCTCCACCAGAGCTGACACCGATGGTCCTCTTCGAAAGGTACGTACCCCATGGCCGATAAGCCCAGCGTCCTGTTCGTCTGCGTGCACAACGCCGGTCGCTCCCAGATGGCCGCCGGCTTCCTGGCCCACCTCGGCGGAGGTGACGTCGAGGTCCGCTCCGCCGGGAGCATCCCCGGCGACCAGGTCAACCCGTCGGCGGTGGCCGCGATGGCCGAGGTGGGCATCGACATCTCCGCGCAAACCCCGAAGGTCCTGACCGCTGATGCTGTGCAGTCCTCTGACGTGGTGATCACCATGGGCTGCGGTGATGCCTGCCCGATCTTCCCCGGCAGGCGCTACCTGGACTGGGACCTTGAGGACCCTGCGGGCCAGGGCGTCGAGGCGGTGCGCCCCATCCGTGACGAGATCCAGGCCAGGGTGCAGGCCCTGCTGGCAGAGCTGCTGTCCGACCACAGCCCCGCGCCCGCCGCACATCGCTAACCAACCGCCTGCCCATCCGAGGAGGACAAATCAATGAGCACACCACAGGACATCCGCGAGATAGTCCGCCGGCGCTACGCCGAGGCCGCAACCCGATCTGCGGTCGGGGACCATGAACAGGCCCGCGAGGTCGAAACCTCGTGCTGCGGCCCGGCACCGGTGTCCCTGACCGATCAGCAGGGTCGGGTCGTGTTCGGCGCCGAGCTCTACGGTTCCGAGGCACAAGGTGCTCCCGGCGATGCCGTCGCGGCCTCGCTCGGCTGCGGCGTACCGACCGCGGTGGCGGACCTGCGCCCCGGTGAGGTGGTCCTCGACCTTGGCTCCGGGGCGGGCGCGGACGTCCTCATCTCCGCCCGCCGGGTTGCCCCAGGTGGGCGCGCGTTCGGGTTGGACATGACCGAGGAGATGCTCGAGCTGGCCCGAGACAACGCCGAGGCGGCGGGCGTGGACAACGTGGAGTTCCTCAAGGGCTACCTCGAGGACATCCCGCTGCCCGACGACAGTGTTGACGTGGTGATCTCCAACTGCGTCATCAACCTTGCCGTGGACAAGAACCTGGTGCTCGCCGAAGCCGCCCGGGTGCTGCGCCCTGGCGGCCGGCTAGCGTTCTCCGACGTCATCGCCGACGACGACATGGACGAGGCCACCAGAGCCGACATGGCCCAGTGGACCGGGTGCATCGCCGGGGCCCTGACCCGCACCGAGTTCACCGACGCGCTCATCACCGCGGGGTTCACCAATATCGAGATCCGCCCCACCCACCGGGTGCACACCCACGCCCAGGCCGCCATCATCCGCGCGGCCAGACCCGGCACTGAACCACAGACGCCTTCGCACGCCCGGACGGCGCCGACCGACGACCAAGCCAAAGGAACACCATGACCGCCACCATCGAGGTCTTCGATCCCGCGATGTGCTGCTCGACCGGGGTCTGCGGGCCCAGTGTGGACCCAGAGCTCGCCCGCTTCGAGGCAGACCTGCGCTGGCTTGCCACCCAGGGTGCCAGCGTCACCCGCTACAACCTTGCGCAGGAGCCCGGCCAGTTCGCCGGCAGGCCGGTGGTGGCCGCCATGCTGGGCTCGGGCGGCGAGGACGTCCTGCCGATCATCCTGGTGGACGGCAGGGTCCGTTTCAGTGGCACCCGGCCCTCCCGCGCCGACCTCGCCTCCCCCTTGGGCATTGACCTTCCGGCCCTGCGCGCAGACCTGCTCGCCCCACCCGCCACCGCCTGCTGCACCCCTACGGAGAAGGCCGCCACCGGCTGCTGCGGCTCCACTGGGCCGGCAAGCCCACCCCAGGTAGTCGGCTCGGGTGGCTGCTGTTGATGACCGGCCGCGGGATCGCCGCGCTGGTGGACACCACCACGACCTGGCACCTGTTCTTCACTGGCAAGGGAGGGGTCGGCAAGACGTCCACAGCCTGCGCCACCGCCCTCGGCCTTGCCCAAACGGGTAGGTCGGTGCTGCTGGTGAGCACCGACCCGGCCTCCAACCTTGCAGAGGTCCTCGGCCAGCACGTGGGAACCTCGCCCACCCCGGTGGATCACGTGCCCGGGCTGTGCGCACTGAACCTGGACCCTGAAGCGGCGGCAGCCGCCTACCGCGAACGGGCCATCGGGCCCTACCGTGGCGTGCTTCCCGACAGCGCGGTGGCCCGGGTGGAGGAACAGCTCTCCGGTGCCTGCACTGTCGAGATCGCAGCATTCGACGAGTTCACTGCCCTGCTCACCGACACCGCGGCCACGGCGGTGTTCGATCACATCGTGTTCGAACACCGCGAACACCGGGCACACACTGCGCCTGTTGGCCTTACCCGCGGGCGTGGTCAACGTTCATCGGTGACGGAACCGGCACCTCCTGCCTTGGCCCGCGCTCGGGGATGGCCGCCCAACAGCACCGCTACAACCAGGCCGTAGCCGCGCTCAGCGACCCGACCCGCACCACCCTGATCCTGGTCGCCCGCCCCGAACGGGCATCGCTGGCCGAGGCCCAACGCGCCGGCACCGAGCTACGGGCCTTGGGTATCGCCCACCAGCGCCTCGTGATCAACGGACTGTTCACGGCCACCGCTGGCACCGATGACGCTCTCGCCGTCGCTTTGCACACCAGTGCCCGTGAGGCTCTGGAGACCATGCCGGGGCAGCTGGCGGGGCTGCCACGCAGCACGGTGGGGCTACGGTCGGTCAACCCGGTGGGCATCAGCGAGCTGCGGGCTCTGGCCGAGGACAGCGATGGCGCCATCAGCCCAAGAACCTGCTCCCTTGCCGACGGCGAGCTTGCGCCGCTGGGCGCAGGGTCGTTCCATGACCTCATCGACACCATTGGGGCCGAAGGGGAAGGCCTGGTGATGACCATGGGCAAAGGCGGGGTTGGCAAGACGACCGTCGCGGCGGCCGTCGCCGTCGCTCTGGCCGAGCGCGGGCACCGGGTGCTGCTGACCACCACAGACCCCGCTGGCCACATCGCCGAAGCGGTAAGAGGCGAGGAAGTCGACGGCCTTGATGTCGACCGGATCGACCCCGTCGCGCAGACCGTCGCCTACACCGCGGAGGTTCTGGCCACCGCGGGTACCGGCCTCGACGATGGAGCCAGGGCGGTACTGGTCGAAGACCTGGCATCGCCGTGCACTGAGGAGATCGCCGTGTTCCAGGCGTTCGCCCGGGCCGTGGACGGTGCCCAGAACTCGTTCGTCGTCATTGACACAGCCCCGACCGGACACACCCTGCTGCTGCTCGATGCCGCCCGCAGCTACCACCGGGAGCTGACCCGTCAGAACGGGCAGATGCCCGGGCACGTGCTGCATCTGCTCGACCGCTTGCGCGATACCACCCACACCCATGTGCTGCTCGTAGCGTTACCCGAGGCAACCCCGGTACACGAGGCCGCTCGGCTTCAGTGCGACCTGGCCCGTAGCGGTATCACCCCCAGAGCATGGGTACTTAACCAGAGCCTGGCTGGCGCCAATCCCACAGACTCGGTGCTGATGGCTCGCGCGGCCGGCGAGCACCGCTACCTCGCCGAGGTCGCCACCACCCTGGCCGAACGGCTGGTCATTTTGCCGCGCGTCGCCGAAGCACCCGTCGGTGCGGCCAGGCTGCGGTCTCTGGTCTTCGAAGCCGCTGGTGCCACGCGCTGAACGCGGGACTCGATGCTCACCAAGGCCCCCGCCCGACGTCCCCCCGTCCGCAGTCCTGCCGGGTTTACGGGAGGCGTCTCCTGAGGTCCTCACGGACGTATCGCCGCACGAGCAGGGGAACAAAGACTCGGACCGAGGCACCATCGAAGCGGGAGGCTACCTGAAACAGGCAATCCTCGACCACCTGCGGATCGAGCTGGCCGTCGAACTCCTCGTGCACGAAGTACGCGACGTCGTGCAGCTCCGAGTCGATTTCGGGCTGGTGTGAGCGCGAGTCAACCGGCGAAGAACTGGCCATAGGCAACGGTTACACCGCAGAGTTCGATCGCGCAAGATCCAGGCGCAGTACCTTCGGTTCTGGCCGGGCAGTTTCGGCCGCCGGTGCCCAGTTCACCCATCACCGAGTGTTCACTCGAACGCCTCCCACACGACACCTAGGGCTCACCGACCGACGAAGGTGACGCTGCTGTACTGCCCCTATGAAGGTCGCCGTGGTATCCGAGTCCTTCCTGCCGCACGTCAATGGCGTGACAGGTTCGGTGCTGCAGGTGCTCAAGCACTTGAGCAGGACCGGTCACCAGGCCCAGGTCATTGCTCCCGGGAACCCGCCTCGCACCTGCGAGGGCTTCGAGGTGGTGGCCTTGCCGTCGGTCGGCTTCCCTGGGTATCCGCAGGTCCGCGTTCCGATGGTCGTCGCCGGCAGACTCGTCCGGGACTTCGAGCGGTTCGCCCCCGATGTCATTCACCTGGCCTCGCCGTTCGTCCTGGGCGGGCCGGTGATGCGAGCGGCAGCCTCGCTGCACATTCCGGTGGTCGCCATCTACCAGACCGACGTCGCCGGGTTCGCCCTGCGCTACGGGCTCACAGCAGTCTCGCACGCCGCATGGCGACGGATCCGTTCGATCCATGAGCGAGCCCACATCACCTTGGCACCCTCGCCCACGGCCGCGTATGACCTGCGGCAACACGGCATCCCCCGGGTGGAGATCTGGCCGCGCGGCGTGGACACGACGGCCTTCTCACCGGCCCACCGTGACGCCGGCCTGCGGGCTCGACTGGCTCCCGAGGGGGAGGTCCTGGTCGGCTTCGTCGGCCGACTCGCGGCGGAGAAGCAGGTCGAGGACCTCGCCGTGCTCCACGAGCTGCCCGGCATCCGGCTCGTGGTCATCGGTGACGGGCCGGAACGCGAACGGCTGACACGGCGTCTGCCCGGCGCCCACTTCACCGGCGTGCTCTCGGGCGCAGACCTGTCGCGGGCGCTGGCAACCCTGGATATTGTCGTCCATCCGGGCCCCTACGAGACGTTCTGCCAGGTTGCGCAGGAGGCCATGGCCAGCGGTCTGCCGGTCGTGGCCGTCGGTGCGGGAGGGCTGCTCGATCTCGTCGACAGCAGCCGGACGGGGTGGCTCTACCCGCCAGGGGACCTGCGAGCCCTGCGGTCACATGTCGCCGACCTGGCGGGTGACCAGTGGAAGCGGCGGGCGATGGGTGCGGCAGCCCACCGCGCGGTGCGGGCGCGCACCTGGCCGGTTGTCTGCGACCGTCTCCTGCGCCACTACGACGAGGCTGCGAGCAGCGTGGTAGTCGGCGGGTCCTGAGTGCGCGTCGTCCATGTTGCGAACGCCTACACACCGCTCAGTGGAGGGATCCGCACCACCGTTCATGCCCTCGGACACGGGTACCGGGCCGCAGGCCACGAGTTCGTGCTGGTGGTCCCTGGCCAACGACACAGCGATGAAGACCTGGACTGGGGCCGGCGCGTCACTCTGGTCGGGCCGAAGGTCCCATGGTCGGGCGGATACCGCGTCCTGGCAGACTTGCGCAGGGTGCGGGCCGCCCTGGACGCGCTCGAGCCCGACCGTCTTGAGATATCCGACCGTCTGACGCTGCGCGGGCTCGGCCTGTGGGCCAGCGCCTCCGGGGTGCCGTCCACGGTCATCGCCCATGAGCGGCTGGACGGCGTACTGCGCGCCTTCTCGCCGCTGGGCCCGCGAGGGGCACAACTGGCAGCCGATCGGCACAACGCCACCACGGCAGGCCGTTTCGACCGAGTCGTGACCACCACCGGCTTCGCGGCGCAGGAGTTCGCACGCATCGGCATACCCACCAACCACGTGCCGCTGGGGGTGGACCTGGAACGATTCCAGCCAGCCGATCACCTGCAACGTCATGGCGTTCCCTTGCTCGTGCTCTGCAGTCGGCTGTCGCGGGAGAAGCGGCCAGACCTGGCCATCGAGGCAGTGCGGGTGCTGCGCAGCCAAGGCTGCCCGGCTCGGCTCGTGGTGGCCGGGTCCGGCCCGCTCGCCGCCTCGCTGCGCCGCCGGGCCAAAGGACTGCCGGTAGAAATGGTGGGACACCTGGCAGACCGCTCGTCAGTGGCCCTCTTGCTCGGGTCTGCGGACGTCGTCCTGGCCCCAGGCCCGGTCGAGACGTTTGGGCTGGCAGCCCTGGAGGCCCTGGCATGCGGAACCCCCGTCGTGGCGTCGAGCACCTCCGCGGTGGCCGAGCTCGTGGGAGGCGGCGCCGGTCGGACCGCCCTACCAGAGCCCGCTGCGCTCGCCGCGGCGGTGGCGTCACTGCTTGCGGTGCCCGAGGCCCAGCGGCGGCAGGCGGCGCGGGCGCGGGCGGAGTTGTTCCCCTGGTCACGCACGACGGACACGATGCTCGCCCTGCATCGCCTGACGGTCCCCGAAATGTGCGGACCACGACCGGGCGTGGACGTCCCTGGGGAGCCTCAGCGGCCTCCAGGCCGACACGCAGGAAGGACAAGGCGGGCAGGAGGTGAAGGCTGAGTGAACGTTCTTCGGTGGCAGCCGGTTTGGCTAGATCGACCCGGGCGGTGGCTCACTGTTGACCCATGAGGTACGGCGAACAGGACGGACCGCTGGCCATCGCGCACCGCGGCGGCGCGGGGCTCGCGCAGGAGAACTCGATGCTCGCCTTCGGTCTGGCGTCGGGGCTGGGCTTGGGGTATCTCGAGACCGATCTCCGGGTGACCAGCGACGGCCACCTGGTGTGCTTCCACGATGAGACGCTGCAACGAGTCACCTCGGCCACGGGTCCGGTGCGGTGGAAGTCACTGCGCGAGCTACGCGCCCTGCGGATCAACGGGACCGAGCCGATTCCCACGTTCGACGAGGCACTGGACACCTTTCCCAACCAGTGCTTCACGGTCGACCCCAAGGACCAGGCTGGGCTGGGGCCGTTGGTGAGGTCCCTGAAACGCAGGGGAGTCGCCCAACGAGTGTGTCTTGCTGGTGCCTGGGACGGGCTGCTTGCACAGGTCCACAGGGAGGTGCCAGAGGTCACGACGGCGTTGGGCTGGCGATCGCTGACTGCCCTGTTGATGTGCGCGCGCACGGGCGTGCGCCCGCCCAGGGCCTTGGCCACAGCACCCTTCGCGCACGTGCCGGTCAAGCTCGGTTGCTTCCCGATTTTCGTCGAGCGGCTTGTCGCGATGTCGCACGACATCGGCATACGGGTTGTGATGTGGACCGTGGACGAGCCGCTGGTCATGCGGCGTCTGCTCGACGCCGGGGTGGATGCGATCATCACCGACCGCCCCGACGTCCTGCGCGAGGTGCTCGTCTCACGCGACCAGTGGGCACCGATGGCTTCCCGCAACGCTGCCTGCCCACCGAGTTCGGTGGACCCTGCGACCTGACCTGGACCGCGGTGCCGTCTGCCAGCTGGTGCCGTCGACGTCGATGGTCGCTGGTGATTCGGGCACCTGGCTACTTGGTCAGACGAACCGGGTCGGCCGATGCGGTAAGGGTGGTCGCGTCAACCTCGAATTGTGGCCTGACCGGGTCACGGCGGCAGCTGGATAAACTTGATCCCGGTGCTGAGCTGACCGAAGGCGGTCTTGAAGATCGGGGCTATCTGGCCGCCGCTCGCAGCACAGAAGAAGTTGCTGCCGGAGGTATTCTGGGCAAGCTGACCGGCAGGGGTTGTGCGGTCAAAGCTGACCTTGACCACTTCCACCCGATCTTGGCTCTGTCCGTGGGGTTGGGGCCGGTCCCTTCACCCGCCGCACGAGGCTTTGTGCAGGCTGCCGCCGACGGCGACCTCGGATGGGTCCAGGCCGATGATCTTGTCGTAGCCGGCGATGGCTTCTTCGACGAGCTTGTCGAACACTGCGGCGGCCAGCCATTCG
>Ga0208587_1001627_pt1 | contig 11904 bp, 13 predicted proteins | sample NGESurdeep092012_7_FD_184472 | JGI IMG/M metagenome (GOLD analysis project Ga0208587, IMG submission 184472) | Arctic peat soil microbial communities from Barrow, Alaska - NGEE Surface sample 210 deep-092012 (SPAdes) | ecosystem: Environmental > Terrestrial > Soil > Wetlands > Peat ...
AGTGCAGCCCGGGCTCCAATCAGAGTCGTGATGCGCCAGTCAGAGCCGCGACCGGGGTACCCCCCTGGGGTCGGGAGCGTTTGCTTCGCGCGCCCCGATGCCACGGGCGATGCCGCGGGCGCAACGGCGGCCACGGTTTCGCGGACAGACTGCGCGCCCGGCGCCGCCGGCCAGTCCCCCAGCGCGATCTTGGGCGCCAGCCGCAGGGCGACGGGCATGGCCAGAAGCGCCAGAAACGCCGTCGTCCAGATCAAATGCCGCAGCGCGGCGGACGCACGCCCGAAAGCGAACGACGCCAGAAACCCAGCCGCCAGCACCAGCGTGCCGCGCACTACAAAATCCGCCCACGTCATGGTTGTTCTCCTTGCTTCCTCGCGGTTTCGATCATTCGGGAGATGCGCTCCAGATCTTTTGGGGCGAGATTGGCCGCCGATAGGTCCAGCAGCGCCGCCACGGTCTCTTCCACGCTGCCGGCAAAGAACGTGGACACCATGTGGCGCAGCGCCGATTTGCGCGCCATGTCGCGCGCCACGGTCGGCAGGTACACATAGCGCAGCGCCTCTTCCTGGTGGCGCACGTGGCCCTTTTCCTCCAGCACGCGGAGTTTGGCCCGCACCGCCGAGTAGGTGGGCGCATCGGGCAGCGCCTGGTGGATCTCCGCCCCGGTGGCGCGTCCGCGCTGGTAGAGGATGTCCATGATCTGGCGCTCGCGCCGGCTGAGATTGCGATGTCCGTCTTTGCGCATAGACCGTATGCTGCAAAAGAAGCAGCATGGTGCAAAAGTAGCATTACCGCCGGAGGTTGTCAAGGGGGAATACAATGAAATTTGCACACCCCAACCTCTGTTCGCCGGTTCGCACGCTACGCGTGGAGCGTCTTAGCGTTCAACATTGCCGTGGTTCTGTGGGGCGCCTTCGTGCGTGCCACCGGGGCGGGCGCCGGGTGCGGCCAGCACTGGCCGCTGTGCAACGGCGAGATGCTGCCGCGCTCGCCGAGCTTGAATACCATGATCGAGTTCACCCACCGGGTGACCAGCGGAATCGATCTGGCGCTGGTGGCGTTGCTGGTCTTCTGGGCTTTCCGGGCGTTTCCGCGACGCCACGCGGTGCGGCTGGGGGCTACGCTTTCAGCGATCTTTCTGATCAGCGAAGCGCTGCTCGGCGCGTCGCTAGTGCTGCTGGAGCACGTCGCCAGGAACCAGTCGTCGGCGCGGGCTTACTCGCTATCGGCGCATCTTGTGAATACGCTGACGCTGCTGGCGTGCCTGACGCTGACGGCGTGGTGGACGGCGGCCCAAGCGCCGGTGCGGGTGGGCGGACGCGCGGTGTGGATGGCCGCATTGAGTCTCGGCACAGTGATGATTCTGGGGATCAGCGGGGCCATCGCCGCGTTGGGCGACACCCTCTTTCCTTCCCGCTCGCTGGCCGAAGGCCTGGCCCGGGATTTCGACCCGGCGGCCAGCATCTTCGTGCGGCTGCGCCTCCTGCACCCGCTGATTGCGGCACTCGCCGGAGGGTGGCTGGTGTTCTATGCCGTGGCCACGGCGGGACGGCGGCCGGACCTGCGCCCGCGCGCCTGGATCTTGCTCGGGATGGTTGCCGGGCAGATCACGGCAGGGGTCGCCAACCTGCTGCTTAGCGCTCCGGTGTGGATGCAGATAGTCCACCTGCTGCTGGCCGACGCCCTGTGGATCTCGCTGGTACTTTTGTGCGCGGGGACCCTAGAGCCGGACGGGGTTTTGGCCGATAAGTCCATGTGACGTGTATTCTCTGGATTCTGTTCGCCGGCGCCGCCCTGGCTCAGACTGCTTCGACGCCGCCGCAGAGTGTGGACAGGACGGGCGGAATTCCGGATATTAAGGAGACTCAGGACTACGTGGAAGGGATCGTCAAGAAGATGCGGTGAGGGGCCACGAAGAGCCCTACGAGGTTGCGGGAAAAGCGGATACAGCCACCGATGAACGCCGATCCACACCGACAACACAAATTCTTATCTGTGTTTATCGGTGTTCATCGGTGGCTAAATATGCCTGCTACACGAACTTGTAGACGCCGGGGACGGGCAGCGGTGTCGGCGGGAAGCTGGCCTTGTAGTCGAAATTCTTGGGCATCAGATCCTGCTTGGAGTTCATGATCATTTCCCAGGTGACTTTCTGGCCGCTGTAGGCGGCTTCGCGCCCCATAATGGCGGTCAGCGTGCTCTCCGCCACGGCCTGGGCTTCGTTGATGTACGGCCCTTTGCCGAGGATGCTGTTCACCATGTCCATGTGTTCCTGCACGTAGGGATCGAAGGGCAGTTTCGCGCCGCGGAGTTCGCTGGAATCGACGACGCCCTTAGTGCCGACGATGAGCTCGCTGACGTTCTGCGCGCTGCCGTTGTACTGGCGGCAGTAGCTGGACATGTGGGTGCCGTCCGCATAAACGAAATCGGCCGAGCAGTGGTCGTAGATGTTGCCGTATTCCTCCTCGCGCGGGCGCCAGGCAGCGCCGCCAGAGGCAACGACTTCCACGGGATGACCACCCTTGAACCAGTTGCAGGTGTCGATGTTGTGGAGGTGCTGCTCGACGATCTGGTCGCCGCAGATCCACACGAAGGAATACCAGTTGCGCTGCTGCCATTCCAGGTCGCCCCACTTGGGGTCGCGCTTCTTGTTGGGGAATAACTTGGTGTTGTTGAAATTCAGCACCGGGGTTCCCACCCAGTTGGCGTTCATGTGGACGATCTCGCCGATGTCGCCGTTCTTGACGCGCTTGTACTTGTCGAGGTACCACGTCTGGGAACGGCGCTGGGCGCCGGATTTGACGGTCAGCTTGAGTTCCTGGGACTTCTTGGCGGCGGCCATGAAACGGCGCACGCCGGTGGCGTCCGTCCCCATGGGTTTTTCGCAAAAGATGTGTTTCTTGGCTTCCACGGCGGCTTCAAAGTGCAACGGGCGGTAGCCGGGATTGGCGGCCAGCATGATGATATCGACGTCGCTCGACATCACTTTCTTGTAGGCATCGAAGCCGACGAAGCGGTGCTCGGCATCCACCTTGAAGCGGCTGGAGAGCTCCGGCTTCAGGGCCTTGGTCATGCGGATCGAATCCTCCAGGCGGTCTTCGAAAACGTCCGCCATGGCGACGATCTCGACGTTGTCGCACCCGGTGAGGATATTCTGCATGGCCTGCGTGCCGCGGCCGCCGCAGCCGATCAGGCCGGCTTTCAGCTTCGCATTACCCTGGCCGCGGACCAACTCGGGTCTGATGATCTGGAAGGCGGTGGCACCGCCGATGCTCGACGCAAGGAAAGACCTGCGTGACGTGGACTCGTTCATTTCATGACCTCCGGACCATTTATTCTATAATGCGGATCGCTTCTATGCATTTGGGCGATTACACACATTAGCCGGACCTGGCGCGCGCGGGCACGATTCCGGCGCACACTCCCCGTCCATGGCTTCCCTGCACTACAATGAAGTGCATGGACACCGAAGTGTACAGTTGGCGCGTATCGCGCGAGCTGAAATCCGAGTTGGAACGGCAGGCGCGGATCCGCCAGACTTCGCTTGCGGCGGTGCTGAATCTGGCCGCCCGCGACTGGCTGAAACAAAGCGCCGTGACGGTTGGGGAAGTCGAAGAGCAGCGACGCCTTCACGAAGCGGCGATGAAATGCGTGGGGACCATCGCGGGCGGCAACCCTCGCCGGGCGGAAACCGCGCGCGAGACGATCCGCGAGCGTATCAAACTGCGCCATGCGCGGTAACGCACTGATCGACACAGGTGCGATCTTGGCGATACTGGACCGGACGGACCGCTGGCACGAGGCCTGTGTCGATACATTTCAGCAACTCCGGCTTCCTCTGCTGACGTCCGAGGCCGTCCTGACCGAGTTGTTTCATCTGGCCGGTGATAGTCGCGCCGAGATGGAGGCGGCCTGGGCACTGGTCCGCTCCGGGGTGATCGTCATGGCGACGATCGAGAACGCGGAACTACGGGATGTCCACACCCTGATGTCACGCTATTGGGATCGCCCCATGGACTTCGCCGATGCCACCCTGGTGTACCTGGCGAAACGGGAGTCGCTGACCACGATTCTCACCGTCGATCGCGCGGATTTCGATACCTACAGGATCGAGGGCCGGCGGCGGTTCCGTGTGCTTCCCGCCAAACGGCCGTAAATGTCCTACCGCAGTAAGCCGTCCGGGACCGCGCGAATTATGGCAAACTAAACGAAGAGGAGATCATCACTTGGACGGACACGGCTCATTGGTACCCGTACCTTCGCCTCGCGATCCCCTTCTTAGTGAGATTGTGCGTCGTCTTGTAGACGCTTATCGCCCGGAGCGGATCTATCTCTTCGGTTCGACAGCACGCGGTGACGCTGGTCCCGATAGCGACTACGATCTGATGATCGTTTTGCCCGACGACGCGCCAGTAGACAAGAAAGACCCTGGCATTGGCTACACGGCTGTTGAGGGACTGCCCCGAAGCGGTGACTTCCTGATCTGGACGCACCGCAGCTTCGACAGCCGGCTCCATTTGAAAGCGTCCCTGCCCTCGACAGTATTGCGGGAAGGAATGCTGCTCTATGCAGCCTGATCCGATCCACTCGCCCCCTACCAGCCTTCCTTCTTTTTCTGCAGCGACCAGAGATAGTCGGCGATCCGATTGATGTCTTCATCGGCCAGGAGGCCTTTCCAGGAAGGCATATACAACGGTGCGGCCGGCTTGGCCGGATTGTCGAGGGGCGGCACTTTGCCGTTGCGGATAATCTTGATCACTTCCTCTTTGGTGTAGTCATCCGAAGCGTGCAGCAGCGATGGGACCTCGCCGCCCTGACTGTTGGGGTTGGGCACTCCACCTTGAAGTTGCAGGCCGTGACAGCCGACGCATCCGAATCGGGCGAAACTCTGCTTTCCCGCTTCGATCGCCGCATCCTGCGCGGTCAGCGGCCTGGCCCGCCCCGCAAGGATGGACTGCGCATCCTCGGCGGTGGCGGAGGCCATGAAGGCGATGATGGCCTTTCTGGCGTTGGTCTCCAGATCGTACGCCGGCATGATGCTCCCCGGATAAACCAGCTCGGGATTCACCAATTGCTCGTCCAGCCAGCCGGCGGAGTGGTTCTTGGTGACGCCCAACAGGTCGGGCCCGCTCTTGGCTCCCACACCGCCGACGTTGTGGCAGGCGATGCAGTTCTTTTCGACGAACAACTCCCGTCCATAGCCGGCGCTGGGGATCAGCCGCACGCTCGAGTAATAGGTTGCCATCTGTTCGCTGGTCAGCGACAGCATGTAGAAGGTCAGCGCGCGCGCCTGCTCTTTCGTGAAATGGAAATTGGGCATGGGCGAGTTGCGCGATACGGCATTGGGGTCCAGGAAATGCCGCTCCAGCCACGCGGGAGCCCGGCGGATCGCTCCCTCTTCGGTCAGGTCCGGACCGATGGTCCCACCCACGCCGTTTAACTTATGACAGCCGCGGCACCCTTGCGTTTCGAACAGGCGGCGGCCATCCGTCAACTCCGGCACACCGGGGACCTCACCTTCTTTATGGCACCGCCCGCAGGAAGCGCGGATGTATTGCTTGGGCAGCAGCGGTTCCTGCCAGAACGCCACCCTTCCGTGCGCGTTCTGGTTGTCGGTGGCCAGCCCCTGCCCGCCGTGGCAGACGGTGCAGCCGAACCTGGCGGGGACGTGGGGAGCCAGATTGGGGTGAAAGGCGAAGGGCTGCGGCGCATTCTTCATGGTCGGGTCTTCCACGCCAAGGTGGCAGGTGGTGCAGCGGTCGACGCGCTGCAACCCGGGCAGCAGGTCCTGCCGGATGACCAGGTCTGCGTTCAACACGCCGCTTTTTGCCGCGGCGTTGGGTTCTCCGGCCGCTTCCAGCCGGTGGAACTCCTGCTGGTAGGTTTTCCACGCGGGAGTGCCGGCTTGCCAGATGGCGCCCAGCATCAGAGCCAGCACGATCAGGCTAAACGCGAAGAAGAACTGCGGTAGTCTCCGTTCCATTTACTCGGCCCCCGTAATGTGGACCCATGGCGGCACGAACGCCCAACCCGGGCCGCGGAACAATGTTCCGACGACGATCAGGACTACATTGACCACCACGAAGAGCGTGAAGGCCCGGATGGCCCACTTTCGATCGGCGGGACGCCGGCTGGGATTCGGATCGATGTAGGGAATGGCGAGGAGCGCCAGGACTGCCAGCCCAGGCACGATCACGCCGCCCAGCAGTGCCGAGTGGCTGACCAGTTCCTGGAGACCAAGAAAGTACCAGGGAGCCTTCGCCGGATTGGGTGTCTTTGCCGGATTGGCCAACTCTTCCAGCGGCGCTTGCCAGAAGATCGAAACCGCCATCACGGTGGCAACCGTGATCAGCAAAGCGACGCCCTCGCGGAAGAAGGCATACGGATAGGAAAAGACCGTGTCTTCCTCCTCCTCCATGCTCACGGTCTCGAAGATGGGTTTGCCGGTCACCACCTCCATCAGGCCATAAGTCTTGTCCTTCGACGCGGGGACCGCCGGCAGTGGAGCGATGGTGTCAGGCGCTCCGATCGTGACCAACTGCGCGGATTTCTCCGCCTTTAGCTTCCAGACCGGCCGCGAGAGCCCCCCATCCTTGCGCACCCGCCAGAAGTGCACCATGGTCAACAGCGTCATGACGGCCGGCAGCACCGCCACATGCAGCACGTAGAAGCGCAGCAACGCCGCCTCGCCGACGGTGTGGCCTCCCAGCAGCAACTCGCGAATGCGCGAGCCCACCAACGGAGCGTAACTGCCAATGTTTGTCCCGACGGTGATGGCCCAGAAGGCGAGCTGGTCCCATGGCAGAAGATAGCCCGTGAACGAGAGCCCCAACGTGAGCAGGAACAGGACCACTCCAATCACCCAGTTGAACTGCCGCGGCCGCTTGTAAGACCCCGTGTAAAAGACCCGGCACATGTGCAGGAAGACGCAAATCACCATGCCATGGGCCGCCCACCGGTGCATGTTGCGGAGGAAGCTTCCCAGATAGACCGCAAACTGAAGGTCCTTCATGTCCTGGTAAGCCTGGGGCGGATTGGGGCGGTAGTAGAACATCAGCGCGACCCCGGTGGTAACCAGGATGAGGAAGAGGAAGAAGGTGATGAACCCCAGGTAGAAGGTATGCTTCACCTTGAGGTTTTCTTTCTTCACTTTGGCGGGGTGAATGTGGAGCCACACGTTGAGGAAGACGAGTTCGCTCTTCCCCTTGTCGGTGGACAGCGGGTCCCGCCGGAAGATTGACTGCCAGACATCTCGTAGGGGATTCATCATGACACCATAAGGCGATAGCTTGCGGGGACGACGTGGTCCTTATCCACTTTCAGTCGTCCATCGCGAGCCAGAGTCACTTCGAACCACTCTAGCGGCCTCGGCGCGGGGCCGTGTTGCACGGCGCCATCCGCGTTGAACACAGACCCGTGGCAGGGACAATGAAAGCGCTCGTCGTTCTGGAAATACCCGACCGTGCAGCCGAGGTGGGTGCAGACGGCGTTGGCCACCGCGAAGCCTTTCTCACGGTCGCGGAACACGAAAATCTTTTCCTCCGCCAGGAATGTGGGAGGGCCGAAAGAGAAATCCGCCGGGTTGCCGATCTTGAAGTTTTGTGGCGGCTCGTAAAACACGCTGGGCGTCAGAAAGCGGACCACCGCTCCCAGGCTCACGCTGATCGCGGAACACAGGGCGACCAGGCCCGCGGTGCCCCAACTGAAAAAGGATCGTCGATTCATGCATTCTCCACTTGCTGCTTGTTCCGAAACAACAATCGCTCCCTAACGGTCGCGGCTCCGTTCCGAGCCGCGACCGTTAGGGAGCGATTGCTCGATGCCCCCGCCCTCACTCAAACACCTCCCGCTCCTGCTGCTCCAGGGCCTCCATGGTGATGGCCTGGGTAGGGCAGCGCTGGGCGCAGAGCGCGCAGCGAATGCACTTCTCTTCGTTCTTGATGATGGCGCCCGCCCGGCCGGGAGGAAGTTCGGCGGCGGACATCCCGTAGCGGTGGCGAATCAGGGCTTCGTAGCGCTCATCGCCTTGCACTTGGGTCAGGTCCACCAGGCGGAGGCAATTTTCCGGACAGACGTCCACGCATCCGGCACACAGGATGCACTTGGAACCGTCGAAAATGGTGTTGACCTGGCACTTCAGGCAGCGCAGCCCTTCGGCGCGTCCTTGGGCCTCATCGAAACCCAGTTCCACCTCGGCGATCCCGATGCGGCGGTTGGCGGGCAGCACCGGCATGGTCTGCCGCGGGATTCCCAGGAAGCCGCGCGGCATCTCCCAGTTGTGGAAGATGCGAAAGCGGCTCAGCACGGTCTTGGTGCTCTTCCCGTTGAAGTAGACGTGGATGCTCCGGGCCGCGCGATGCCCGTTGGCCACGGCTTCCACCAGCACGCGCGGTCCGAACGCCACGTCGCCGCCCGCGAAGACACCGGGAGCCGTCGTCATGAGGTTTTCGTCGATTTTGAGAATTCCGCGCGGCGTCACTTGCACATCTTCGTGGCCGCCGAGGAAGGACAGGTCCGCCTGCTGTCCGATGGCGAGGACCACGGTGTCGCACGGGATCACCTTTTCCTGGTCGCTGAAGGCCGGGTTGAAGCGGCCGTTTTCGTCGAAGACCGAGACGCAGGCGCGCACCTTGAGGCCGGTCACAACTCCGTCCGTGCCAACGATCTCCTTTGGCCCCCACGAGTTTTCCACGGCGATGCCTTCGTGCTCGGCTTCGTTGACCTCGCTTTGCCAGGCGGGCATCTGTTGGCGCGATTCCAGGCTTACCAGGCATACCTGTTCGGCGCCGGACCGCATCGCCATGCGGGCCGCGTCCAAGGCAGGCTGCATGCTCTCCGCGCCGGATTCGGCGGCGCCAGACGAATCCGCCTCCTGCACCAACCGCACGGCGGCGCGCGCCACGTCGATAGCCACGTTGCCGCCGCCCACCACCACCACCCGCTTACCCAGTTCGATTTCATAGCCCAGGTTGGCGTTGATCAGGAAATCGATGCCGTTGTAAACCCCGGCCAGGTGCGCGCCCGGAATGTTCAGCTCGCGGCCCTTGTTGAGGCCGGTGGCCAGCAGCACTGCGTCGAATTGGGAGCGCAGGTCGGAAAAAGAAATATCGCGCCCCAGCGTCACGCGCGTGTGCAGCGTAACCCCCATGGCCAGGATGTTGTCGACTTCCATCTTGATGATTTCCCGGGGAAGCCGGAAGTGGGGAATGCCCAGGTAGAGCATTCCCCCCGGGACCGGCGCCGACTCGAAGACGTCTACCGAGTACCCCAACAGCGCCAGGTCGTGAGCGCAGGTCAGGCCGCACACGCCCGCTCCCACAATGGCGACTTTCTTGCCGCGCCTCGGCGCGGGCGGCAGGAGCTTGCGCGCGGGATCGTGTCCAGCGCCGAGGTTGTGGCGATCGGTGACGTATCGTTTGAGCGCGCAGATGGCGATAGGCTCGTCGATCTTGCCGCGCCGGCAGGCATCCTCGCAAGGGTGCGCACAAATCCGTCCCAGCACGTAGGCAAAGGGGTTTGGGGCGCGGGCCAGAAGATATGCCTCCTCATCCTGGGAGATTCCGATGGCTTGGACGTACCGCCCGCATTCCGTATGGATGGGGCAGGCGGTACGGCACGGAATGTTGCGGTCGAAATACTCCTGGTCCGGGACCGTTACGCTATAGCGCATGGCAGGGCAACTTTCGGTTTAGTTCTTCTTGAGCTTTTCGATTTCCTCGTCGCTCAAGGCCGGGAAAAAGACCTTGGGATTCTTGTCTTTTCGCTCGGTCTGATCGTAAACCACGAAATCGAAGATTTGTTTCCCCTGGGCGTCGTTGATGCCCGAGTTCGGCTTGTGCATCATGCGTTTCACGTAGCGCTCCCACTCATCGCGCTTCATCATGGTATTGAGGGGCCGCGCGATGGTGTGGCATTTGGAGCATTTGGTGGCAAACAGCTTATAGGCCGCCTGCTGTGGCGCCGGATAGGCGCTGACATCGATCTTGTCCGGCCCTTTGTCCTGTGGAAGCACCACGTTGCTGGTCTGCGCCACCAGTGCGAGGGGCGCCAGCAGCATCATCATCTGGATCAGTCTTTTCATTTTCGTCACTCCTTTACCACATCAATCGTAGATCGATTTTGAAGAGCTTGTCGGTAACCACCGAACCCGAAACCGGGTCCTGATCGCGCTCCTGCCCATAGGTGGCGCGCACCACCACGTTGCCCATTTCCGTGAGCGCTTTCGAGGCGCCGATATTCCAGGCGCTGGTGTGGTTCGCCGGTCCGCCGGCGATCGTCTGCTTCATGCGGTCGTACCTGGCCATGACCGCGAAGCCTCGCTGAATGTAATAATCCGCCTCGGCGCGATACCCGTTCGAAGTGAAGCGGGTAGTTTTGCCGCCCACCTCGTCCTGCCAGTCGTCGTTGCTGCGCAGGTATCCGCCCAGCAGGTCCAGCTTGTCGAAGAATAGGTAGTTGCCGAAGACACCGTAACGGCGAATGGTGGGGCGGAACGTGAACTCGTCGTCGGCCCCCTGGTTCTGCACCTGGTCTTTCGTGCCGCGGTACGTCATGAACGTGACGCCGCCATCGGGGCCGAACCAGTAATCGGCGTCGAACCAGTAGTCCTTGGAGTTCCTGGTGGAGTTGAGAAGGATCTCGCTGCCGTCGGCGTTCAGCCCGTTGGTGACTTTGCCCGAAACCGCGAACACCTGCTTGAAGTAGTTCGAAGCCCACGTGTACCCCACGTTGACCCCCATCGGATGCTGGTCCAGCGTAAAGTTGATCGGGCTGGTGTTGGTCAGCAGGGGAGCGGGCTCGGGGAACAGGTTGTAGAACATGGCTGCCCGCGTGCCTTCTCCCTCCTGCACGTGCATTTGGCCGGCCTTGACGAAATAGCTGCTGTTGGCGCGGCCCGCGGTGTAGCCCAGCACTGCCTGTTCCAGGAATGGACTGCTGCCGCCCTGCGACAGTTCCAAGTGCGTGAAGTAGGAAAAGCCGCTATCCGGTACCGACCCGGCCGCAAACATGGCGACTTCATCCAGGTTAAAGCTGGAAGTGGAGGTGGGACTGATGCCGTCGCCCTTGGTCTTGTCCACGCTGAAGCTGCCCTGGCCGATCAGCGCGAGCGAGTTGGTGATGCTGAATTTGATATTCTTGTCCAGTTCCGAGATTTTGGGCGCGGGCTTGCTCCCATCCATTTCATCCGGCGGCAGGCGATATCCCAGCCGCTTGAACGTGTAGCCCGTCTTATTCAGGGCCGGCGGAATGGTGTGGCAACTGTAGCACTTCAAACCGTACTTCCGGGCAAACGCCGGAATCGCCTGTGCCGGCTGTGGAGCCAAAACAGCGAAACCCAAGGCCGCCAAAACCGGCATGATCGCCGGGAGCCAGGACTTACTTCGTGGTAGAGCCATGCCGGCATGAAGGGCACGCCAATGGCCGGGTAAGGAGTCCTTTGATCTCAATCGATTAGAAGCGCCCAAATGAGTATGTGGGGAGCGGATTCCCCGACTTCACTTGGGAACTGTGGAATTAATTCCCCGAGTCCATGTCATTTCGCTCCTCGATGCCGCGCGAGATCAAGTCTGTGATCGCCGATTCCACCGCTTTCTGAGTCGAGGCCCTCCAGAAATCGTAGTAGACCTCGCAGAGGTTCAGCGCATGCACGAAGCACGTTTGCGGAAGACTGAGGACATTCTGGACCGTCTCGGCGCCCGGTTCGTCGCGGAGAAACGCAATCGGCGCGCAAGCGTCAATGACTGTGTTCATCAAAAAATATTGCGACCAGCGCGGAAGTATCGAGAATCACTTCGGCAGCCCGTCCTCGTCATAGAGCAGTTCGCCATGCTTGACGTATGGACGCTTGACGGCCTGCGACGCCCGTTTGGCGATGGCCATCAGTTCCGCCAAACTTGCCTTGCC
>Ga0208587_1001628_pt1 | contig 11903 bp, 9 predicted proteins | sample NGESurdeep092012_7_FD_184472 | JGI IMG/M metagenome (GOLD analysis project Ga0208587, IMG submission 184472) | Arctic peat soil microbial communities from Barrow, Alaska - NGEE Surface sample 210 deep-092012 (SPAdes) | ecosystem: Environmental > Terrestrial > Soil > Wetlands > Peat ...
TATGGTCGTGGCATGGCTGGGCTTGCGGAGATCGCCATCTGCAGCCTACTGCCTCCCCTCACTTTCGGATATAGCTTCTAAGGAACTGCTCTAGCCCAGGGCGTAAGAGGGTGTGTGAACCAAACTTGGTATTTGCCAGTGGACTGGATGGGCGAAAATCCAGCGCCGTAGGCGCGGCTCAGTTTAGCCCAGCACGGAGCCGCAGGCGGAGTGCTGGGTAAGGCGGGAAATAGATCCGGAGTCCCGTAGGGACGGCACGGTTCTCAAATACGGTCTCAAGGCCTCCCAGTTAGATCTCCTGTACCGTGCTTCCATCATTCTGTAAAGTCTCTGAAAGGTCTCCCCACCGCCGCAGCAGCGTATGAACTGGCACGGTGTTATCCGAGTCCGGATTATGACAGAATGAAACTAGGTTCTCATGTCCAACCCAAACATTCCAGATTCCCAATCCACCGCCGAACCCAACGAGTCATTCGGCGAGCTTCTTTCCCAGTTCGAGCAGAGCCATTCGCACAAGGCTGAAGACGGCAGTAGACAAATCGAAGGCACGGTGATTGCTGTCTCCGCCGAGTCGGTCTTCCTCGATATCGGTTTCAAGAGCGAAGGCATCCTGCCGCTGGCAGCGTTCCAGAGCGCCGGCGAAGACGTTAAACCCGGCGACAAGCTGGTCGTCTCGGTGAAAGGCCGCGATACTGACGGCTACTACGAACTTTCCCGCTTCAAGACCACGTTGCCCAAGGACTGGTCATCGCTGGAGCAAGCCTTCACCGATAAGACGACGATCATGGGCACGGTGACCGGCGTCATCAAAGGCGGGCTGAGCGTGGATGTGGGAGTGCGAGCGTTCATGCCAGGCTCGCGCAGTGGAGCGCGCGACGCCGCCGAGATGGAGAAGTTGGTGGGACAGGAGATCCGCTGCCGGATTATCAAGCTCGACGTGACCGACGAAGACGTGGTGGTGGACCGTCGCGCCGTGACTGAAGAGGAAGAGCGCAACGGGAAAGAGCGCCGGTACTCCGAGGTCAAAGAAGGCGAGACGGTGCATGGCACGGTCCGCAGTCTTACCGATTACGGAGCGTTCGTCGATATAGGCGGAGTGGACGGACTGCTGCACGTCGGCGATATCGCCTGGAGCCGCGTCTCCAACCCTGCTGACGTGCTCTCAGTGGGGCAGGAGATCGAAGCCAGGGTTCTCAAGATCGATCCGGAGAAGCGACGCATTTCGCTGGGCCTGAAACAGATGCAGCCGGACCCATGGCATTCAGTGGCGGAAAAATACAAGACCGGCGAGCGTGTGCGGGGCGCGGTGACGCGCGTCGTTGACTTCGGAGCATTTGTCGAACTAGAGCCCGGGGTTGAAGGCTTGATCCACCTTTCCGAGATGTCGTGGGCCAAGAAGGCGAGGCAGCCTAGCGACGTGGTAAAGCCGGGCGAGACGGTTGAGGCGGTGGTTCTGGCAGTGAACCCCAGCGACCGCCGCATCTCGCTGGGACTAAAGCAGGCACTGGGCGATCCCTGGGCCGAGGTGACACAGAAGTTTGGGGTTGGCTCGGTAATCGAAGGACCGGTCACTAGCCTTACCAACTTCGGCGCTTTTGTGCAGCTTTCCGAAGGCGTCGAGGGGATGATTCACGTCAGCGAGATCAGCGCCGAGAAGCGCATCAAGCATCCGCAAGAAGTGCTGAAGCTGGGACAACTAGTTAAGGCGCAGGTGCTCGCGATTGATAAAGAACGACGCCTCTTGCGGTTGGGAATGAAGCAACTGGTTCCCACCAGCCTGGATGAATATATCGCCGAGCACAAAGAAGGCGATGTGGTCACGGGACGCATGATCGAAGTTTTAGACGGACAGGCGCGCGTGGAACTGGGCGAAGGCATCCAGGGCACCTGCCCGATCGTCGCGCAGAGTCTAGCGAAGCACGAGACGCAGGCCGAAGGCAAGGCGGATTTGTCCGCGCTGAGTTCCATGCTGAAGGCGCGCTGGAAGGGTGGCGCCGCCGGTGGCGCGTCCAAGCCGGAAGCCATTCGTGCTGGACAGATTCGCAGCTTTCGGATTGCGAAGCTGGACGCAGTCGCGAAGAAGATTGAATTGGAGTTGGCATAACGGGCCAGTGCCGGAAATTTAAGTGCTCACGTTACAACTCTAAGGGAGGCTCTGGTTAAGTTTGGCTCTTTGAAGGGGACGGCCTTCAGGCCGTCTGTAAATGCCTAATATGAGGCCGGGCTTTGGCCCTTGAGGGAGGTCCAACGGACTTAGTCAGACCTTCCTAGGTTTCTCGCATCAATGCTTACGCCAAGTGGACAACGGGGCAGAGACGATGTAAGGTCTGCGTGTGATAGGCCGCGCTAGTCGCCTTCCGCTAATTGGTCAGGCCGAACGGCATGGCGGACGTACGGCTGTTGTCGATTCGCAGGGGTCTTTCACCTACAACGATTTGCTCGATGCCTCGTCGCGCGTGGCGACCGCACTGCTGGCTGGCCGCCAGGACCTTCAGGAAGAGCGCGTGGCGTTTCTGCTGACGCCGGGATTTCCCTGGGTTGCGGTGCAGTGGGGCATCTGGCGGGCCGGTGGCGTTGCCGTCCCATTACCGCTTAACTCTCCTAAGTCTGAGCTGGAATACTTCATCGACGACACCAAGGCATCCGCAGTGGTGTTCGATGCTCTGGCGGACCCCCTGCTGTCGCCAATTGCCGCAGCTCGCGGCATCCGCGCCTTGTCGTATGACCCAGCTCTCGCACCCCAACCAGCAGCGGAATTGCCGGACGTCGCTAGCGACCGGCGCGCCATGATTCTCTACACCAGCGGCACGACCAATCGGCCGAAGGGCGTGGTCACAACCCACGCCAACATTAGTGCGCAAATCATGTGCCTGGTGGAGGCGTGGGAGTGGTCGGCCGACGATCATATCGTGCTGTGTTTGCCGCTGCACCACGTGCACGGGATCATCAACGTTGTTTCTTGTGCGCTATGGTCCGGGGCGACCTGCGAGATGCTGCCGCGCTTCGACGCGAATGAGGTGTGGGGGCGCATCGCGGGCGGCAGCGTGACTCTGTTCATGGCGGTGCCGACAGTCTATGTAAAGCTCATCGCTGCCTGGGATGCGGCTCCGCCAGAGCGCCGCGCCTCACTCAGTCAGGCATGCTCCAAGTTACGCTTGATGGTGTCCGGCTCGGCAGCGCTGCCGGTGAGCACACTCGAACGCTGGAGGGAAATCAGCGGCCACACGCTGCTGGAGCGGTACGGCATGACGGAGATTGGCATGGCGCTTTCGAATCCGTTGCGCGGCGAGCGCGTGCCGGGCAGCGTCGGGACCCCACTGCCGAGCGTCGAGGTACAGCTTGTCGGCGAGAACGGCCAGCCGGTTGCGCCGGGAACAGCGGGCGAGATCGAAGTTCGCGGTCCCAGCGTATTCGCTGAATACTGGGGTAAGCCCGACGCCACGCGCGATGCCTTCCGCGATGGCTGGTTTCGCACCGGCGATACTGCGGTCATCGAGAACGCTGTCTATCGCATCCTCGGACGGACGAACATTGACATCCTCAAGACCGGCGGGCACAAGGTATCCGCGCTGGAGATTGAAGAAGCGCTGCGCGAGCATCCATCGGTTGCCGAGTGCGCTGTAGTGGGCGTGCCCGATCTGGAGTGGGGCGAGCGTGTCGCCGCGGTTGTGGTGCTAAAGGATGGCGGTGCACTCGATCTGCTGTCCCTTCGCACCTGGGCCAAAGAGTTTCTCGCGGCCTACAAACTTCCGTCACGGCTTCTCGTGCTGGACGCGCTTCCGTGCAATGCGATGGGGAAGGTAATGAAGCCGGCAATCGCGAAGATGTTTCGGACCGCGGGCAGTAGCGATCCCGTCGCCCAGGATTCCCTGGCCATGCGCCCTTGACATGCCGCGATATGCTCCTCCGGGTCTGGCGGTTCCGCCGCTGGCCGAACGCTTCGGCCGCAAGCGCACGTTGGCTTTCTATTTCTTCGGGATGCTCATCTGCATCCTCCTCAGCTTTGGCTGGGCGTTCTACCTGCCTCAGGGACTCCATCCGTTCATCGCAGTGCTGTTCTTTCTGGGCTTTTTTGGCGGCAACTTCGCCGTCTTCAGTCTCTGGTTGCCGGAGCAGTACGGGACCACGGTACGCGCCACAGCGTTTGCGTTCACCACTTCGTTTGGACGCTTCGTCGCCGCAGGCGTCAACTTCACAGTCGGCGGGCTGGTCAGAAACATGGGCACCCTCGGTAAGCCGGTTGCGTACACTGCGATTGCCTTTGGTATCGGACTGCTGGTTATTCCCTTCGCAACAGAAACCCGAGGTAAGGTGCTACCTGATTAGCAGCTGTGTCGCAGGCAGGCCACAGGAACGCTTAGAGTGAGAACTAAGGTAAAGATTGCCCACTTGCCCTTAGGGAAACTCTGATTAAGTCTGGTTCTTTGAAAGGGACGGCCTTCAGGCCGTCCGCGAACGCCTGATAATAGATCGGGCTTCAGCCCCTGAGGGACTTCCGACTGACTTAATCAGAATTTCCTTAGAGCAGTTCCAGAGTGGCTGTAGCTCGGGTAGTGCGGGCCTTCAGGGCATGGTGAGAACTCGTTTTGAGTTGGCACGATAGGACGATTACGCAGAAATCCAGCGCCGTAGGCGCGGAATAGTCTAGAGCCGATTCTGAGTTGGTGTATCCGGGTGGAGCACCGCTTCAGCGGTGCATTTGAGAGTTGCGTCTGAATTCGGCTTTAGCCGCTGAAGTAACCAGAGCTCTTACCTCAGCGGCTAAAGCCTCGTCCTTTTTGCAGACTTTTGCCGGAGAACAGATAGCCCGCCAGCATCTTCTTCGTCTCGGCGATGACGACATCACGCTCCTCGCGGGTGGGCTGCTCGTAGGCGTAAGCAATGAGGCGCTCGCCGGCTTCGCTGACCACGCTCAGCATGAGCTCGAGCTCGGGGGTAAAGTCGAAGCCGAGGCGCTCGACCATGAAGGTAGTGAGCATGGCGGGAAGACCGGTGCGGGGCGAGGCCTCGCGTGCCTTGGTGGCGGCGCTGATGTGGCAACCGAAGGAGATGGTGCGGAAATCGGGATGGGCGTCGAGATAGAGGACGTAGGCGTCGATCATGCGATCGAACACAGCGGTGGGATCGAAATTTTCCAGATTCTGGAGTTGCTGCAACAGGGGCCGCACGACGTCCTTATCTACCAGAGCGCGAAATCGGAGGACGTGGCGGACGGCAATGGCGTCGATGATGGACTGCCTGTCAGGGAAGAAGCGGTAAACAGCGCCGACCGAGAGCCCGGGTTCGGAGGCAATGCGCCTGGTGGTAACCTCCTCAAGCGGCATTTGGGTGAGCAGCGAGCTGGCCGCGTCGAGAATGCGTGCAACGGTGCGAAGGCTGCGGTCCTGGAGGGGGTTGCGGCGATGCGCGGCGATTGACGCATTGATCAGGGAATCAATGAGGGGTTGGTTGGACATGACCAAGAGTCAGGCGAATGCGAATATTGTATACGGCACGCGAAACAGGGCAGCAGGCATCCCAGCCAAAACCGGGAACAGGTCGTAAACTGCGGCATTAACGAAAATTGGGCTGGCGACGGCAACAGCTTAAGGTGATGAGGTGCGACTCTTCGGGTTTGTGAAACCGGCGCAGACGGTGCGGTTTTCTGCGGTGCAGTCTAGATTAGGCCTATGCCTAGCAACTGCTAGGGATGGAACCTTCACGCGGTTTTCGGTCAACGATTTGCGGAGGCATTTTCGCAAAGGTCGCCGCTGAAGTAATCTAGCGATACCAGGGTTTAACTGGGGGCTTGAAAATGCTGGAGGATGTTCCGCGCGATCCCAATAGACTCTGTTCTTGGTTTGCGGAAGCGGTGCGTGGCGAAATCGCCGAGCTCAACAAGGACGGCAAGAATCCGCAGTATGAGGTTCTTTCTGGTAGATTGCAGAGTCTGTCCCCAGACAACACGGCCGTTTTTGAATTCCGACTGGCAGATGGAACGCTAATTCCAACAGACGCTTCCGGTTACCTGCAAACAGAACAGGATAAATATCCTGCTACGGTCATTGGTCAGCAAGAGAACCTAATCTCCATACAACTCACTGGCGCAACGGAGCCGAACATACCCCGAGGGATTCTAGTTGTCAACGATACAGCATTGCTGGAACGGCTCGCCGATGTCCTAGAGCAAATGGCTGCTGCTAAGGCTTCCGTTGGGCCCGTTGCAATGTCGGTGTTCCACCCCAGTGATGCGGCAGTTGGCATAGATTTCCCACCGGAGGACAGAAAGTTCTCAATTGATGAGGAGCAACGTGCTGTACTTTAGCAGGCCCTCGGGTCGTCGTTAACATACGTCTGGGGCCCTCCAGGAACTGGCAAGACACACTTAATAGCACACCTCATAGCCGCCCTGGTCGGCCGCGGGGAGCGTGTATTGGTTACCAGCCATACTCATGCGGCGGTTGACCAGGCGCTGTACGCCGCTGTCAAAAGCACAACGGAACCGGCCGAAGCTCACGGCGAGGCGTCCATCGATTTCATGCGACACACATCCTGCCCTAATTGTGGTCATTCATGGAATGAACACGGGCAGTCTGGCCGTTGCCCGTCCGACTTAGACGAAATGCGAAAACAGGCCGCTGACAATCGCGGGCCGCTCGCGGACGATCCGCTCATAACTCGGGGAAAGATCCTCCGTATTGGCAAGACTCCGAATCGCAAAATTCCACCAGAGGTGAAGTTTGATGACGTGCTAGCGACGCGGGTCGCGGAGAGGCAAGCTCAACTGGCAGAGGTGCAACAAGAGACTCAGCGCCTCACGAAAAAGCGAGCCGAAGTGCAGGTGGAACTTGCTGAGTGGGACAAGCTAGATGCAATGAATGTGAGGTGGCAGGAGAGCACAAAGGCCGCAGAACAGGACAATAAGAAGCTGTTTCGGTTGGACGCTGATCTCTGGGGTGCTAAGGAAAAGGTAATTCGCTATCAAAACAGACTAGCTGAATTGGAACACGCCTGGTTGTTTCGGGGCTCAAGGACACAAAGCGCTAAGCATCAACTTGTTGTTTCGGAGGTCGCCTATTCGAAAGCAGCAGACGCGCGGGAACAATTAGCTCGCGATTGTCAGACACACAAAGATCAGGCAGCACGTGACGAACTAGAAGTCAAGCAGCAATTTGGCAGGTGCGCGGCATTACGGGCTCGAACTGAGGCCGCTCTCGCGCTTTTGGGTGTTGACGACGGTCTTGCAAAACTGCAGGAACGATCACGGGCGTTAGAACAAGAAATAGCTGACGTGGCAAAGGTCTTGATGTCGGAAGCGTCTGCCGTCTTCTGCACTCTTACAAAGATGTACGTTGGAAAGGACATGGAGCGACAGACGTTTGATGCCGTGATCGTTGACGAGATATCGATGGCCCTACCGCCCCTCATTTTGTTGGCAGCGGCACGAGCTACGTCGCGAATCATATTGGTCGGAGACTTTCTTCAACTGCCGCCTATTGTCCGCAGCGATTCTGAGATTAGTAGCAGTAGGTTGCGACAGGATGTTTTCCACTTAGCCGGAGTAGCAGTGGATAACGAGCCAACGCGCGATTGTCGCGTACTCGCACGCCTGGGCACGCAAAGGAGAATGCTACCTGAGATCGCCGAAGTGGCAAGGCATTTGGCATACGGCTCCCGGATTGTGGACCATGATTCGGTGTTTGATCGGGAAAGCCCAGGCTGGCTTGAATTCCTGCCTGAAGAAACCTTGGTTGTTGTTGACACAGCAGATTTGCACTGCTGGAGTGGCAAACAGCCGGGTAGCCTAAGCCGATTCAATTTCTACTCCGCAAATCTAGCCGCGGAGTTAGCAGCTATGGCCGCTGTCGATCTTCCGAAGCCTGAAGACGGAGAGCCGCACCCCATTGCAATAGTGACACCCTATGCGGCCCAACGTCGGCTCCTAAACAAGCATGTCATTGCTATGGGCCTTGAAAAATGGGTCGCTGCGGGCACGGTGCACACCTTTCAGGGAAACGAAGCCGACTTTGTCATTTTCGACTCTGTGCTGGACGAGCCCTACTACTCCGCCCGCGTCTGTGATCCGCGCAATTACGGCGACGTGGTTCGTGAACTAAACGTAGCGGTGACGCGTGCGAGGTCTAAGTTTGTGTTTATCGGCTCTTCGGAGTGGCTGAACAGGCACGCTTCGCCCGGCAGCGCGTTGGGAAAGCTGTGGGTTTTCCTGCAACAGAACGCAGGGTTCGTGCCAGCGGCGGACCTTGTTGAAGAGGGTTTTAGTCAACGGGTACAGGGTGTGTTGTCGCCTGATGTATGGCAGTTACCCGCTGACGGCGATGGGCCCGTCCACCAGTTGCTGGATGAGGTGAGCTTTTTCGATTATTTCGCATCCGATGTTGCGGCAGCATCAGAGAGCATCTTCGGTCTGGTTCCTTACTTTGGGCAGTATCGCTGGCCTAGAATTCAACCGATAATCAGTGCCGCGCTTGAGCGTGGCGTCGAGGTAACGCTGGTCACTCCACCTCTATCCGAAGCGGAAAATCGCCAATATGTTGAGGCCGTTATCAGCAACCTCCGGAAATTGGGCGCTGTGGTTATTTCGGCTTCGGGCTTGCATGGAAAGGATGTCATCATCGACCAACGTATTTGTTATACGGGAAGCTTGAACTGGGCGAGCCACCGAGGTCGGCTTGAGATTATGCACCGCAGCGTCGATGCTCGCCTGGCAACCCTTGTCTTTGAGTATCTTCAAGCCAGATTTATTCGGAATGCCGCAGTATTCGAGGACGGCAGCGCACGACTGTGTCCGTTCTGCCAACGTCTAACTCATGTTGTGAACCAGCGCAGACAGCACGGCCAATGGGACTTCCAGGCACTCAAAGTTGGATGCGCCAATCCGGAATGTCGAAAATATCTTCGCCCCATCGATGAACGCCCTCCGTATAGGACCGTGCCCACATGCGGAGAAGATGGCAAGACAAAATGGCGCAGGGTACGACGGGGTCGAGGTTGGTCATGGCAATGTCCGAAGCACCCAAAGAAGGAGCACGAGAAGGTTGTACCCGGCGACCCTACTTGAATTACTCCCACTTGGGGTCACCTCAGAATATGTTCAGCGTTGCGTCTACTCCAGCTTCTCCGGTTCCAGTGCGATGCCCTTCTCGCCGGCGGCCTTCCTCTCCCAGTACTTGCGGACCCAGGCTTCCCAGCTTTTGCCGGCGGCGGTGTCGCGTCCGGTAAAGGCCAGGGCGGCGATGTTGGAGTAAAGAATGGAAATCTTCTCGCGCGAATTCTGCGGAATGAGGCGCACGACCGAGGCGTCGAGCGTCGGACCGTTGCGCCGGTCGAAGAGATAGCCTTCCACGCGCGATCCGTCTTTGCGCGTGATGGTCACGTCGCCGCGATAGTCGAAGGCTTTCTCCAGCGCGTCGCGCAGCTCGGCTTCGGTGGCCAGCTCCGGAATCCAGCCTTCGACCTTTTCGTGGTCGCGTCCGGCGACGACTTCCAGCGCGTCAACAGTCAAATTGCGCTGCGGTTCGCTCATAGCAACATCTCCGGCGTGTTCACCACAGAGACACAGAGGCACAGAGAAACCCAAGTCAATTCACTCTGCACCCCGGTGATGAACACAGCTTTTTCAAACAATAGGTTCGACATCCACAACTCAATTCCCTCTGTGTCTCTGTGCCTCTGTGGTGAGCAGTCTTCTCAAACGTCAGGACTCGACATTCCCGATTTGCACCAGCGGATCGTAAGCGTGTACCGGAAGCGTCGTCTCGTTCAGCATGGCGAGCGCCTCGTCGTCCTTGTACTTGCTGGAGAACGTCGCGCGTACGGTTCCGAAAAATCCGCGCAGCGAGCCGAAGGTATCGTGCACCGCGGAAGCTTCGTATCCGCTATGCACCATGCAATTGGCGCACTGCGGATTGCCCGACTCGGTTCCGTACTTGTGCCGCTCGGTCTCGCGCATCAACTCTTCGAAGGTGTCGGCGTAGCCGTCCTGTAGCAGGTAACACGGCTTCTGCCAACCGAACATGTTGAAGGTCGGCATGCCCCACGGCGTACACGGGTAGTCACGCTTGCCCATCAGGAATTCCAGGAACAGCGGCGACTGGTTGAACACCCACTTGGCCTTGCGGTTCGCCAGGATCGCACGGAACAGCCGCCGCGTCCGCGCCCGTCCCAGAAAATGCTTCTGGTCGGGGGCCTTGTCGTACGAGTACCCGGGCGAGAGCATCATGCCCTCGACGCCGAGGTCCATCATTTCGTCGAAGAAGTCGCGAACGCTGTTGGGATCGGCGCCGTCGAACAGCGTGGTGTTTGTGGTTACCCGGAAACCGCGTTGCAGGGCTGCCTTCATGCCGTCGATGGCAATGTCGAATCCGCCTTCGCGGCAGACGGAAAAGTCGTGGTGCTCGCGCTCGCCATCCACGTGTACCGAGAACGTCAGGTACTTGCTGGGCTTGAACAGGTCAATCTTCTCTTTGAGCAGCAGGGCGTTGGTGCAGAGGTAAATGTACTTCTTGCGCGCGACCAGGCCGTCCACGATCTCGGCGATCTGCGGATGCATCAGCGGCTCGCCGCCGGGGATGGACACCATCGGCGCGCCGCACTCGTCCACCGCGCGAAAGCATTCCTCGGGCGAGAGGTTTTGCTTCAGCACGTGCGCGGGATACTGGATCTTGCCGCATCCGGCGCAAGCCAGGTTGCAGCGAAACAGCGGCTCCAGCATCAGCACCAGCGGGTAGCGCTTGCGGCCCTTGATCTTCTGCTTCAGGACGTACGTAGCGACCGTCCACATCTGCGAAACCGGAACACCCATGCGGGTAAAACCTCTCTGGCGTATGAGCTGTCAGCCGCTAGCAATTCGCTGTTCGCTGTTCGCCCTTCGCTTTTCGCTTAAGAGCGTGCACAATTTTTTCCGCTGTCATCCTGTGACGAACGAAGCGAGGAGTCGAAGGACCCCTATTCTGCCGACAGCCTAGCCGCAGAACAAGAACGCGAACTCTCTTTCGCTTTTACACGATTTGTGCCATTATGTCAATGGCGATGTTCGTAGCCTGGTTTCGCACTAACGACGATGCCCCTTAAGAATCAACTCGATGCACCTCATGTTGGGGGTGAAGTCTCAACCTCGGCTCGCCGGCTCCCAGTCCAGGAGCGCAGCCAGCAGACCGTGCAGCGGGTGCTCGACGCCGCTAGTTCCCTGCTGGAACAAGTGCCACTGGAGGACGTGACCACCACGCGGATTGCTACGGAGGCTGGCCTCTCCATTGGCGCGCTGTACCGTTTCTTTCCGGACAAGCAGACCATCATCGACGCGATCGCGGTGCGACATGTCGAGCAGTTTCGCGCATCGCTCGAAGACTCGGTGATGAAGGTGCTGGAGCGCGAACTCGCTAACCTGGAGACCTTCGACCCCGCCAAGGTCCTCGACAGCGTGGTGGACGCGTACATCGTTTACCTGGACGCGCATCCCGACTTCCGGACAATCTCGTTTGGCCGCTACATCAGCGCCGCGACCAAAGAACGCCAGGCGTCGCCCAGTGTAGGACTTCCCGCGCTGCTGAAGAATTTCATGCTGGAACGGCTGGGCATTCCCAACACGCCGGAGCTCGACCTGATGTTGCGCATCGTCAGCGAGGCGGGGGAGCGGCTTATCGCGTATGCGTACGAGCAGCCGACCCGCGAAGATCGCGATCGCGTGATCTCCGAGATGAAGCGCATGTTGTCGAGTTATCTCTTCCCTTCTGACGCGGCGGGAGCCGTTTAAGCGTTAATGTCCCACAGACGGAGCAGCAAGGTGAGGTGTCATCCTGAGTGTTACATGGGCCTGCGGCCCACCCATAGGAATGAAAAACCTTTTCCACTGTCATCCCTCAACCTCTGTCATCCTGAGCGAGCGCAGCGAGTCGAAGGACCCC
>Ga0208587_1001630_pt1 | contig 11889 bp, 11 predicted proteins | sample NGESurdeep092012_7_FD_184472 | JGI IMG/M metagenome (GOLD analysis project Ga0208587, IMG submission 184472) | Arctic peat soil microbial communities from Barrow, Alaska - NGEE Surface sample 210 deep-092012 (SPAdes) | ecosystem: Environmental > Terrestrial > Soil > Wetlands > Peat ...
TTCCAGCGGCTGGGGATCGATCTCGAACAGAAAATCACCTTCGGCGGGACTACGTTTCGCTTTCTCTTTCATCGTGAGTGCAATGTAACACCCAACAGGTGAAGTCCCGCCCTGTTCTTTTCCCCGTCTCCGCCTCGTCAATCCGCCCTCTCGCCCAACTCGGCAAATTCCTTACCGACGGATTACGGTTCCCGCAAATCCAGACTCCAGAACGTGCGTCGGGCTGCTGGTTCCTAAGAGCTACCGGATTCACGTCGCGCAGTCTTTCAAATTCTCATATGGATGTTCCGGCGGAACTCACAAGTGGAAACCTGAGACCGCCTGGCTCCCGCTCCAGGCACCGCCATAAATTTCCTTAATACTACCGATCAACTTTTTTTACTGGCGAGGGGAAGCGGCGGGCTGTACCCTTGAAATTTCACCCGTTGCAATGCGCGATTTCATCTTCATCTTCATTCTGGCCGGAACCGGCTGAATTTATCCCGAGGAGATCCATGCCAACTGAACTGCGTAGCTTCCTCGCGCTCTCCTACGACGAGCTCGAAGACCTGAATTTGCGCTCCAAGGAGCAGCGCAAGAACCGCATCCCCCTGGAGGACGTCCGCGAGGAGCGCCTGAAGTACCTTACCGACGAGAAGCGCATCAAGGCCGTCACTGTGTTGTTCAGCGACCTCGAAGGCCGCTTGCACATGCTCGACTACGACAAGAAGTTCCTGCTGAAGAGCTGGGACAACTTGACCTTCGATGGCTCGTCGATTCGCGGCTTCACCGCGCAGCGCGAAAGCGATCTCCGACTGGGGATTGACTGGCCAGCGTTCTACTGGGGCCCGGCCGACATTTTTGGTCCCGGCAAAGTGCTGGTGTTTGGCGATGTCATCGACAAGGGCGGGACGCCGTATACCGCCGACATCCGCGGCGTGCTCAAAACTTACGCCGCCGAGCTCTTCAAGCGCGAGGGCTACACCCTCAACGCCGCCAACGAGATCGAAGGCTTTCTCTTCGATGGCGTCCAAGCCGAGCGCCGTTATTATGAAACCCTGAAGTTCGATTACGTAAATACCGGCGGCTACTATCACTCGCTGCCTGGCGATCCGCTACGCACCTTCATCGACACGACCGCCGAAGTGCAGCGCGCCATGGGATTCCAGAACGAGAAGGACCATCCCGAGGTGGCGCCCTCGCAATTCGAAATTAACTACGCGTATTCGGAAGTGGTGAATGCCGCCGACCAGATCCAGCTTTACAAGCTGATCTGCCGCCAGGTGGCTACCAAGATGGGTTTCACCGCTTCGTTCCTGCCCAAACCGGTGGTCGGGGTGAACGGCAGCGGCATGCACACCAACGTTTCGGTCAGCAAGAACGGCAAGAACCTGTTTTGGGACGCCAAGGGCGAAGAGAAGCTGAGCAAAATGGGCTGGTCGTTCGTGGACCGCATTCTCACTCATGGCAACGATCTGTGCCTGATGCTGAACGCCAGCGTGAATGCCTATCGCCGCCTGGATCCGCATTTTGAAGCGCCCAATCAGCTCAAGGCCTCGCCGGTCGACCGCGGCTCGATGATCCGCATTCCTATTGGCAACCAGAAGAGCATGCGCGTGGAAGTGCGCTCGGTCAGCCCGGATGCGAATCCGTACTTGGTCATGTACGCGGTGTTCAAGTCAGGACTCGACGGCGAGACGGCGAAGATCAAGAACCTGCGCCAGGCGGAGCGGTATCTGCCCGACAACATCTACACCGCGCTAGAGAACTTTCGCGAATCAAAGTGGACGACCACCATGCTCGGCGATGACGTCAAGGGCCGCTACGCCGACCTGAAGCAAGCCTCGGCCGATCGCTGTCCGCGGCTGCTGGGGACCTTCGTGAAGGCGCCTGAGGTGCAATACCATCACGACGTCTATAACCAGTTCCTGTGGAACCGGTTTTAGGGTAGATGGACTTCGATCAACTGACGACCTTCCTCGAAGTGGCAAAGCAGGGGAACTTCTCGCGCGCTGGCGAGAAGGTGTTTCGCTCGCAGTCGGCGGTGAGCGCTCAGATCCGCCAGCTTGAGCAGGACTATGGCACCAAGCTGCTGGACCGCTCGGGTAAGAGGGTCACCTTAACACCTGCAGGCGAAGTCCTGTTCGAGTACGCTACCCGCTTGCTCGCGTTGCGCGGAGAGTCGTTGCGCGCCGTGGCGGACCAGGACAAAGTTCCGCGTGGCGTGCTGGAGATCGGAGCCAACGAGGCGACTTGCCTCTATGTGTTGCCGGAGACATTCGGGGAATATCGCCGACGCTATCCGGAAATTCAAATTAACATCTATCGAAATTTCAGCCACAAGATCGCGGAACGCCTGCAGGAGGGCTTGATCGACGTTGGCATTGTGACCATGCCGGTTAGACTGTCGCACGTCGTGGTGAAGCGCATTTTTCATGACCGCCTGGTGTTGATGACCAGCCCCGGCCATCCTCTCGCGAGCTTAAGTTCCGTCTCCGTGGAGGCGATTGTGGAGCACCCCGTCATCCTCCCCAAGACCGGAAGCACACGCAAGACGATGGACCGGCTGTTCCGGCCCTACCAGACGCAGTTGCGGATCGCGATGGAACTTCCCAGCATCGCGATCATCAAGGCTTTTGTGGCGTCGGGCATGGGTGTTTCCCTGATCAGCGAGACCTTTGCGGAGAAAGAGCGGCGCGCGGGAGAGTTGAAGTTGATCCCTCTTTCCGACACCACACTCTTCCGCGAATTGGCCTTGGTCTATCACCAGGACCGAACCTTACCTCAGTCCGCAATGGCGTTCATCGAGCTAGTCAGCAATGGCATTGTGCGTCCCAGTCCGGCCAGGGGCCGGGCTGCCACTTCCGAATTGGGCGATGCTGCCATCGCCGACGCCGCAAGCTAAGAAGTTTGCCGAGGAATACTCCTGGCCATTTCCGCCCCGCAGTCAACCGACCCGTCTGAACTTCTGTATCTCGAACAATCTAGGGCGTCGATAGGTTGCCGTAATAAGTCTTGTTTATTCCGCTGATAAAAACATATTCTGGGCAAATTTTTGATCGCTTTGAACAAAAATATGCGTTGGACTGTCGTGGCGACGCTCTCGTAAATTCGCAGTCGCTGGTGGGAATCGCGCATTCGTCGGAGGATGAGCGCGGTGGGGGAAGAGAGGGGTCACAACCATGATGTTTTTCTCCCGGAGTTGGGTGTCGCGGTTGAATAGGCGGCAGAGCTTCGCCCGCTTTTCATCGGCAAGCGATAGTTGGAAAACAACGGGCCGGATTTCAGGTTTCGAACTAAGTTCCGGGGAGGCTATAGAAGCCATGCACCTTAAGTTTCTTAAGAAGTTTGCAGCGGCTGCTTTGTACATTGGACTGGCGTGCACTGGCTATGCACAGGATGCACCGGCTTCTAAGTCAACAGACCAACCGCAGGGATCGAATCAATCCGCCGCGCCCGCGGCGACGCCCGCTCCCGACTCCGCTGCGCCGACTCCGCTCCCAACACCTGCGATCACGGGCCCGCCGCAGGCAGCGCTGCCAATGAATATCGAAGCTGGACCTCTGGGCAAGCTGAGTCTGAACGGCGTAGTTAGCGGAATCGGACTGTTTCAAAATAACACTGTGGCGGGTAATAACGGGGCAGAAGGCGCCTTCAGCAATGCGCAGGTCTTCTTTCAGAAGGCAGATGGCTGGTTTCAGTTCTATGTGCAGGCGGGCGCCTACGACATTGTCTCTCTGGGGTCGCCTTTTATCTCGAACGCGAAAACGAACGATGACCTCTGGGGCCCGGTTCCTGTGGCTTACGCGAAGCTGGTGCCGGCGAAGAATACCAATCTATTGATCGGGATACTGCCTACGCTAATGGGCGCTGAGTACACCTTCGATTTCCAAAACATGAACATCGAGCGCGGCCTGTTGTGGAACCAGGAAAACGCGATTACTCGCGGCGTGCAGATCAATCAGACTTTAGGAAAGTTCACTGCATCGTTCAGTTGGAACGATGGCTACTATTCCAATCGCTATTCGGGGCTGAGCGGTGCCCTGACTTACACCAACGGCCCCCACAGCCTGACGTTCTCCGGCATGGGATACCTCGGGCAGACTGCTTGGCAAAACCTGGCTACGCCCCTGCAAAACAACAGCACTATGTACGTCGCCGAATACACCTACACGAAAGGGAAGTGGATCGTTCAACCCTACCTTCAATATAGCGACGTTCCGACCAATCCAGCGATCGGCGTCGTGCACGGTGCCTCCACGTGGGGCGGCGCGATTTTGGCAAGCCGCACCTTAAAGCGTGGGCTCTCGCTTACAGGGCGCTGGGAATACATCGGGAGCACCGGGAATGCCGCTCAACAAGCCGTCAACCTGATGTACGGCCCGGGTAGCGCGGCTTGGTCGATTACGATGACCCCTACTTATCAGTATAAAAAGTTCTTCACACGCACGGATATTTCTTTTGTACAAGCCAACAATTTCACGCCGGGTGATGCCTTCGGTTCATTTGGCACGAAAGGGAGCCAAACTCGCGGGGTGGTTGAGCTAGGTTTTCTGTTTTAGCCAGCAGGAGTTTACAGAATTGGATCGATTTTAAGGGCAGTAGTGGGATGAATTCTCTTTATGCGGGAAGGCGGATGGATCGAACTCCACAAACCCCTGAAACCAGCAATCCATCCGCTACCGCGCCAACTAAGTGAGCGAATGCGCAACAGCAGGCCAGTAGAGTTGCGGGAGCGGGAACAGGCGGCCGCCGCTCTGCAAAGGATTTTCTGGATTATGACGTCGGTGGTCGGTGTACCGGCGCTGCTGGCCGGACTGTTCACCCTAACAGCGCGGCCCCTTCTCGGAGTTTTGATGTTAATTGCCGCCATGGCGGCGCTTCTGTATTCGGCCGATGGTTTCTGCCAGGGGCCGGGAGTATTTCGACCAATCCTGCGGAGGAACAACAAGGAGAATGCGTATGGCACTGAGCAACGCGATTGAGAAGCTTAGAAGACGGAGCAATACCCGAGTTGCGGACCTTGGAAACGGTGAGCGCACCGTCTTCGCCCCCAATGCGAAAGAAAGACTATCGTTCTCCCAGAAGCTCGCCCGGCTTGTGGTTCGCCTGCGCGATCCCGAGTGGCGACGCTATGGGACCCTGCTCTTCGCCGGCAAATCGCTCGGCGTGGCAACGGTTCTGCTTGCCATCGTGGTGGTCTCCGGCCTGTTTGGCGCGCACGTGTTGGCCGCTGAAGCGGAGCCCAAACCCGCCGACATCATCAATCCTCTGAACACCGTGTGGACTCTCATAGCGGCGTTCCTGGTCTTCGCCATGCAGGTTGGCTTCACCATGCTCGAAGCCGGCTTCTGTCGGTCGCGCGAGACGGTCAACGTGCTGATGGAGTGTATTGTTGACACCTGTCTCTGCGGCCTCTTGTTCTATGCCTTCGGCTTTGCCTTCATGTTCAGCCACGGCAACGGCTTCATCGGATACCATTGGTTCTTCCTGCAGGACATTCCGGCAACCTATGAAACCACCGACGTAGCCTTCCTGGCCTTCTGGATCTTCCAGTTCGCTTTCGCCGATACCTGCTCCACCATCACCTCAGGCTCCATGATCGGCCGCACTGGTTTCGTCGGCGACCTCTTGTACAGTGTCGCGGTTTCGGGATTCATCTATCCCATCGTCGGCCACTGGGCCTGGGGTCCGGATGGCTTCCTGGCACTGATGGGCAGCGATGGCCATTGGCTGCCTTCGCTTGGTACCGGCTTCCACGACTTCGCGGGGTCGACGGTGGTCCACACCATCGGCGGATTCATCGCGCTCGCTGGTTCGATCGTGCTGGGACCGCGGTTGGGCCGTCACTTCAAGCGTGATGGCGGCGCGCCGATGTTACCGCACGACCTGACCATCGCGGCTTCCGGCGGTCTGCTCCTGTGGTTTGGCTGGTATGGATTCAATCCCGGCAGCACGCTATCGGCCATGGACTTTGAAGGCATCGGTCGCGTAGCCACAAACACCATACTCGCGGCATGCGCGGCGGGTCTAACCGCCATGGCATATAGCTACTCGATGAGCAAGAAGTGGGACATTGGCTTCACCGTGAACGGATTTCTCGCCGGTTTGGTAGCCATCACTTACCCCTGCTATTGGGTCAGTCCAACCGGCGCCATCGCGCTGGGCGGTATCGCCGGCGTTCTAGTGGTCCTCGGAGTCGAGGCCCTGGAGTGGCTGCGCATCGACGATCCCATAGGCGCGGTGCCGGTGCACGGCTTCTGCGGTATCTGGGGCACACTGTCGTTAGGCCTGTTCGCCTGCGGCAAATACGGTTCGACCGGTCCGGTCGCTCCCGACAACTCCGTTGCTCTGAAGGGTCTGTTCTATGGCGGAGGACTGCAACTGCTGAAGGCCCAACTCATCGGCAGCGTCGTCATTACCACGGCGACTTTCGCGGTCGCGTTGGCTGTGATGTACGCAGTGCATGCCACGGGCACGTTGCGCGTATCGGAGGAAGGCGAACTGTACGGCCTGGATTTGCACGAGCACGGCATCTCGGCGTATCCCGAGTATGTCATCTCGTCGATTGGCCGCCCTGGCGGTATGCCGACAGAGTCGGCGCCTACCGTATTGTCGACATTGTCGACTGAGGTGCCGTTGGGAATACCTACGCGAGCGATTTCCTGATCTGCCAATCGCAACCTTGTGCCGAGACCGAAATCGTTGGACTACCTGCGAGGAGAAAAATGACAAAACTTGAAGCGATTGTGCAGCCATCAAGGTTTGAAGCGGTGAAAGATGTCCTGATCGAAATCGGTGTTGCAGGCATGACCGTTTCCGAAGTGCGCGGTCACGGGCGCCAGAAGGGCCACACTGAGTCCTACCGGGGACGGGAATACACGGTGGATCTTCTTCCGAAGATCAAAGTCGAGGTGGTGCTGGAGGACACGCTCGTGGATCGCGCGGTGGACGCGATTGTGACCGCCGCCTCCACCGGCAAGATCGGCGATGGCAAGATATTCCTGTCAAAGATCGACGAAGTCATTCGCATTCGCAACCAGGATCGAGGAGTCGCAGCCTTGTAAGCTGGCATGTTTATCGCTTTGCCTCGGCGCTGCCTTGAAGCGGCCCGGCTGCATCCGGTGCGAGGTTGCATGGAGCGGCATCTGGATTTTGCAGCAACGACAGCCGTCTCGGTTGTTCTGGGTGATCGGAAATCGCTGGTCCAGTTCGCGCCCCGGGGCGCCAGGATTCGTCCTGGGGGATCCAACTCAGAAGGGCAAACTCTTGCTGCGTAATTGGGCCAGCCACTTCCCATGGGCAGATTCGTCCGGCCCGCGACGCCCCGCCAACTTCAAGCCTATGGTTTGCCCGCAAGTGCGTCCAATTGTTTTTTCCATCGCGGTTAGAAGCAGAATCACGCCAGAGCTGAGAAAGTCGGTTGCTACCAGACGCCACCCCACCCGCTGGTTGGACATTATCGCGTGGACCGGTGTTACAGCGGGAACTGGTTCCTGCACGGGTTGGCCGGCGTTTGACCCTGTTCCCCCTTTTTTCTTGCCGGATGCACCGGACCCCGCAGGGATCGGCGTGGGGCCTTCTCCCAACCAGTGGCTTCATTGGCAGTGATGGCTATCACTTCTGCGGCAGTGGCGAGCGAGTACAATCGGCAGGAAACCCGGCAATCGGGTTGTTCGCTGTTTGCAGCTTCGCCGTACTCATGTTATGCGAGACTTAATAGCGATAGCTCCGGCGGGACGTGGCCGCAACATTACCCAGTCGCTGCATTGCCCGTGCAGCACCCGTCGCTGTCGTCAAGAGGAGGTTGAAGATGTTCGCACGCAATGCCCATTTCCGCGTGAAATCACTCAACTTGGCTGCTGAGTTCGCCCAGACACTCGAGAACGAGGTCCTTCCTTTGCTTCGCAAGCAAAAAGGTTTCAAGGGCGAAATCACGTTGTCAAATCCCGGCAATCTGGAACGGATTTCTATGAGCCTGTGGGACAACAAGAGCAATGCAGAAGCGTACGACGCCAACGTCTACGCGCAAGTGCTGAAGATCCTTTCCAAGGTGATCGATGGGAAGCCCAAGATCCGGATCTTTGAGGCCGTCGCCTTAAACCTCGATCACGGCACGGTAGCCGAGCGCCAGAGTTCTTGATTGTTCTTCATGGCGCAGCACTCGCAATGCGCCTTCCATGAGCGCCTGCAGTTCGTCCTCGCCCGGATAAACCGTGATAGGAGCGATCCAACTTACGGACTCCGTTAGCGCCGAGACCAAACGCTGCGAATGTGCCATGCCGCCGGTGAAGAGCACAGCGTTCACGCGTCCGTGCAGGACAGTCGCCATCGCCCCGATCTCTTTCGCGATTTGATAGGCCATCGCCTCGAACACGGTTTTGGCCTTTGCCTCACCACCCGCCATGCGACGCTCCACTTCCACCAGGTCTTTCGTGCCGAGATAGGAGTACAGTCCGCCCTCGCGGAACAGCAGCCCTTCTATTTGCTTCTGTGTGTAGTTGCCGCTGAAGCAGAGATCGACCAACTGCATCGCTGGCACTCCGCCGGCACGCTCCGTGGAAAATGCGCCTTCTTCGCGCGAATTGGTCACGTCTACCATGAGGCCGTTTTCGTGCGCTGAAACCGAAATCCCGCTGCCCAGGTGGGCCATAATTAGACGCAGTGACCCGTACCGTTCGCCGCACTCCCGGGCATAACGCTTGGCCACCGCCTTTGAATTCAAAGCATGCGACAAACATTGCCGCTCCAGTAGCGCCGATCCCGACAGGCGCGCACACTCCGGCCACTCGTCCACGCTGACCGGATCGACCACGTAGGCTTGTATGCCGGCCTTTTGCGCGATGTCGTATGCCAGAAAGGCGCCCAGGTTCGCAGCATGTTCACCGCGCCTGGCCAGTCGCAACTCGTCGAGCATTTCTTGATTCACAACGTAGGTGCCGCTGGCTAAAGCGGGCAGAAGACCGCCACGCCCCACCACCGCATGAAGCTCGCGGATGTTGCGTCCCGCCTCACTGAGTGCAGCTTCAATCTGCGCGGAGCGAAATTGCTGCTGATCGAGAACCGGGCACCCATGGAACTGCGCCATCTCGGCATCGGAGTGCCGGATGTTTTTGACGAAATCAGGGCGCTCGTTCACGTACAGAGCCATCTTGGTGGACGTGGAACCGGGGTTAATCGCGAGAATCCTGAATTCACCGGGTTGCAAAGATCACCCCCAGGGCGATGGAGTTCACCTTGTCATCCACGCTCTCCACCCGCGATGGAATCAGGATCGGGACTTTCGCGCCGGCCACCACATGCGCGCACTGCGAGCCACCCAGGTACTTCACGGATTTTCCGAGAAGGTTGCCTGCCTCGATGTTCGGGACCACCATGCAGTCGGCGTGACCTGCCACTGGATGCGCGATGCCCTTCGCCTGCGCCGCAGACCCCAAAAGTGCGCAATCGAGGGCAAGCGGGCCGAAGAGCTCTACGTCGCCGAACCGGCCAGCTTCGCCCATCTCGGTGAGCAGTCTGGCATCCACACTCGAGGGCACGGACTCGCTGACCGCTTCCGTGGCGCTCATGAGCGCGATCTTCGGACGCGCCAGTCCGAGGGAACGCATGACCTCGATTGCGTTTTGCACGATTTGCTTCTTCTGCTCCAGGTTCGGGGAGACATTCAGCCCTCCATCGGTGATGCCGACCAACCTGATCTCACCCGCGAGCTTGTCCTCGTAGAGGAGCACGTCGCTCAACAGACGTCCTGTCCGCAGCCCAGCCTGTTTGTCCAGCGCGGCTCGCAAGAGTTCGTCTGTGCGGAGATGGCCTTTCAGCAGGAGATCTACGTGGCCCTCGCGCGCCATCTGTATTGCGACGGTTGCAGCATCCTCTGCGCTGACAAACTCTGCCCCGGCGATCAAGCCAAATAGCCCGAGGGCCTCCGCCTTGGCGCGGATGTTTCGTTCGTTGCCAATCAGCACCGGAATTGCAATCCCGAGATGCAGCGCACCATCGGCTGCGGTCAGGGCAACCTCGTCGTCAGCCGCAACTACCGCAACACGTTTGGGACCCAGCGGCTGAGCGCGGCGGCGGAGTTCGGCGAAGTTCGTTATTTCCTGTCTGGTGCATGCAGCAGTGCTGGAGATCATGACCCATTCTCGCCTGGGCGAATGCTGCGTTGCAGTGAGGCGGGTCACAATAGGGACTGTCGTGGATGTGGTGTCCTTTAAAGGCGACTGTGACGACCGGCTCCGAGCTTTTCACCGTACTTGGGTTGCTCCGCGATAGCGCGGACCCCGTCGCGTGGAAACGCGAGTCACCTCGAAATGTCACAGCACCAGAAATCTCATCAGGCTTCTTTTCGACCGGCAAATTCCGTGGAATTCGACTACCGCTGAGAAGGATTGGTCTCGGCGCAGGGTTCCGTTACCATTGGGGTTTCAAACCTATGCACAAGGAAAGGCAATCTCATGTCGCTGGACTATCTGCTGAAGACGGAACCCTCGGAGTACTCTTTCGCCGATCTGCAGCGAGATAAAGTGACAGTGTGGGACGGAGTAACGAATCCGGTCGCAGTCAAAAATCTGCGGGAAATGACGCCCAGAGCGAGACTGATCATCTACGAGACCGGAACTCACAAGAGCGCGGTTGGCACCGCGTCGGTCGTTTCCGTGGACGCTACGGATCCCAGACATCCGATCGTGAAGATCAAGGTTGGAAAAGCACTTTCGCAGGCGGTCTCTTTGCAGCAGATCAAAGCCAACGGACTGTTCGCAGATTCGCCTCTGGTGCGTCAAGGAAGGCTTTCTGTTGTACCGCTGACGAAGGCGCAGCACAAGGCTCTCACGGGAGAATAGTGTGAGGGCGCTGGGTCTGACCACCCCGTTCGATTTCCCTATGAATTCCGCCATTCGCGAAGTGGTCGCTCACGGAGCGTCGGCAAAGAAGATTGTTGAAGTGCTTCGGCAGGACCGGCTGTATCCGCATCCCGAGCTGCTGGTGACGTTCATCGGCAACCACGACATGAAGCGGTTCCTCACCGATGCCAGCGGCTCGCAGGAAAAGTTGAAGCTGGCATTTTCTCTGTTGGCGACACTACGCGGAATTCCGCAGTTTTATTATGGTGACGAAATTGGCATGACCGGCGGCGACGATCCGGACAACCGCCACGATTTTCCGGGTGGCTTTCCAGGCGACGGCCTCCACGGTTTTCTAGCCAGCGGACGCTCACCGGACGAGCAGGAGATTTTCTTGCACGTGCAGGCCCTGCTTCGCCTGAGGAAGAAACATCCGGCGTTAAGGCAAGGGCGCCAATGGCACGTCGGCTGGGATGACACCTACTATGCGTTTGTGCGCGAAACTGCTGAAGAAAAGCTGTTGGTCTTGTTTAATAATTCGCCAACGGTACGAGACATTACGATCGCGACGGAGGACACGACGCTGGAAGACGCACAGCAGTTGGAAAGGATTTTTGGCGCAGGGAAAATAGTATTGAAAAACAAGGTCTTGCAGCTAACGCTGCCACCAACCAGCGCAGCCGTCTACGACGTACGGTAGGCGGCAACCAACAACCACGGCCTACTGCTTGTGCTTAGCCGACAATAATTCATTTCTGATTTCGGAGATCGAACCCTCGGAAAAGAAGGGTTCAGTTCCACCATTCGGAAGGTACCAAAAAGCATGCATTGTGGCGCCGTGGTTCGGCTTCAAGTGCGCCAGATTATACCTCAGTATTTTCCGCTTTCGATCACAATCTAACTGCCGAAATGCCGAAATCTTCGGATGAGCGAACACCGGGCGCCGAAACGGCATTCTTTGGTCATGCTCTCGGACCCTCGGTGACGCCGAGGCTGTTAATAGATGTTAGTCAACTGAATGGTCCGGGCATGCTTTCTGGCCGCGCCGCAAGCGGTCTTGACCTGCCAA
>Ga0208587_1001631_pt1 | contig 11884 bp, 7 predicted proteins | sample NGESurdeep092012_7_FD_184472 | JGI IMG/M metagenome (GOLD analysis project Ga0208587, IMG submission 184472) | Arctic peat soil microbial communities from Barrow, Alaska - NGEE Surface sample 210 deep-092012 (SPAdes) | ecosystem: Environmental > Terrestrial > Soil > Wetlands > Peat ...
TCGTCGGTGCCGGCCCAGATGCGGTTGATGTCGGTGGGCGCGGGGGCGACGGTGTAGATGACGCCCTTCTGAGCGGGTTGCGCGGCAGGCTGATCGCGATACTTACCGACGCTGGCGGGAATCTCCCAGGTTTTGCGGGTGAGGTCGGGTGAGATTTCCTTCCAACCGCGGCCGCCATCGGCGGTGCGGAACAGGGTGTTGGCGGCGAAGAACATGACGTGCGGATCGGCCTGGGAGAAGACGACGGGCGCGGTGCGCAACGCGCGGTAATTAGGCCCGCGGACGGGCTTGGGGGCGACGTTTTCGACCTGGCCGGTGCGCCGGTCGAAGCGAGTCACCTTGCCGCCGAAGACAATGTTGGGGTCGAGCGGATCGGGGACGGCGTAGCCATACTCTTCGACACCGACGGGCGTCCACTCGCGAAAGGTGAGCTGACCGTAATTGCCGCGGCTGGAGATGCAAGCGGAGCCGCTCTCCTGCTGGCCGCTGCACACGCGATAGGGAAAATCGTTGTCGGCGTTGACGTGATACATCTGGGCGGTGGATTGGGTGTACCAGGAGCTCCAGGTTTCGCCACGGTTGACGGAGATGATGGCGCCCTGGTCGCTGACGATCAGGATGATGTCGGGGTTGAGAGGGTTGATCCAGATGCGCTGGTAATCGTCGCCGCCGGGCGCGCCGCGGAAGCCGGTCCAGGTCTTGCCGCCGTCGGTGGATTTCCAGGTGACGGTGCTGGCGACGTAGACGGTGTCGGGATTCTGGGGATCGACGGTAGGGACGGAGAGATCGCCGCCGCCGATGCGTCCGGCGGGGCGGGCGTCGGTGGTGGCGCGGGCCCAATGTTCGCCGGCGTCATCGGAGCGGTAGATGCCGATTCCGTTGGAGGTGGCGACGGAGGCGTAGAGGCGGCTGGTGTTGCTGGGGGAGATGGCGATGTTGGCCTGAATGAAGCCATCGGCGCCGGAGGGAATGCCGTTGGTGAGGGCACGCCAGGTCTTGCCGCCGTCGGTGGATTTGAACATGCCGCCGCCGGGACCGCTCCACGAACTGTTTTCCCAGGGGCCTTGCCGGGCTTCCCAAAGCGCGGCGTAGACGGTGTCGGGATGGGTGGGATCGATCTGGACTTCACTGGCGCCGGTGTTTTCGTCCTTGCCGAGGACCTGCTGGAACGTCTGGCCGCCGTCGGTGGAGCGATAGAGGCCGCGTTCGGCGTTGCGTCCGTAGGGGTGGCCGAGGACGGCGACGAAGAGCTTGTCGGGATTGCGCGGATCGACGGCGATCTGCGGGATCTGCTGGCCGTCGCGCAGGCCGAGATGGGTCCAGGTCTTGCCGGCGTCAGTGGATTTGTAGACGCCGTCGCCGGTGGAGAGGTCGGGGCGCTGGAGCCCTTCGCCGCTGCCGGCGTAGATGATATTGGGATTGGATGCGGCGACGGCGAGGGAGCCGATGGATCCGGTGGGCTGGTCGTCGAAGATGGGATTCCAGGTGCGTCCGTAATCGGTGGTCTTCCAGATGCCGCCGTTACACACGCCGATGTAGAAGACACTCGGTTGCCCGGCGATGCCCTGGGCGGATTTGGTGCGTCCGGCGCGCAAGGGGCCGATCGAGCGCCAGCGCATTTCGGCGAAGAGCTTGGCGTCGTAGGTGGGGGCGAAAGCGAAGGAGAGGGAGGCGACGAGAGCGCCCAGGAGAAGCGCGGGTGTACGTTTCATGGAGATTTCTCGAAGTATAGCGCGGCGGCTGGATGTGGGGCGGCGTCTCAAGCGAAGGATGAACCCTTGTGCAGCTTCGTGGGGCAGCCGACCCTGGCTGGGGTCCCCTCTGGGCAAAATTGCCCGCCCCACAACTAATCTAACCATCTTCAGCAGGATCTTAGTCACAGCGTCCTCCATCCGGCAGGGTGGGAGGACCTAGAGGCTTTGGACGGCTGCCTGTATTCCAGCCCTAAATCGAAGTGGCGCGTCGTAAAGGGCGATGTCATTGCGGTTGAAATCTGCCCTGCCTGGCCCGTTCAGGATGACAACGAGCCCTATGTCAACCTGTATGTGCCTCCAAAATGGAAGAAACGGCAGCTTTTTGCGGACAAGCTAAGGAGCAAGACGCCGCCGGGCTTCGAGCACGTCAGCCAGTATCCCGATGAATTGTCAGAGGAGACGTCCGTCTTCAAGAACTTGCCGTATATGAGTTACGTAGGGGCCGAAGGCCTGTTTGATTCAACCGGCTTCATTGACGCCTTCCGGGAAGCTACCAGAAGCCTGGTCGCTATGGAGAAGGTCATCGATGGAATCCTTGAGGGCTTAGCCTGAAATTTACATGGCAAGACTGACGCCAGCCGTCGGGAACGCAGCAGTCCTCGACGTCGAAACGACTGGCTTCAACCCTCGCAGCGCCGAAATCATCGAACTGGCAATGACTCGATGATAGTCGAACCGGAGCAACCCCGCCCGTGCAGTGATTCCTCGCAGGTAGCTCAGAGAAGAGGGCTGGCGAGGGGTGGCCGAGGCTGGCACGGCGGGAGCTACCCTCCCCTTATCTTCGGCCATCCCGCTCGTCTGCAGCAATGCCGGACAGGATTACTGGCGCACGATCGGGGAATTCCGCGACAAGGGACAGGCTTCCGCCCATGGCCTCGACGGTCTTGCGAAGCGTGGAAAGCAACAGATCGGTGCGCTTTTCGAGGCGCGAAACACTATCCTGGGTGATGCCGAGGGTCTTGGCTATCCGGACCTGCGTGAGCTTGCGTGCATGCCGCAGCTCGCGCAAGGTCATCTCCTCGGCAATCAATTGAGCGGCGCGGGCCTCGACCTTCTTGCGTTGGGCGGGGCTCAGCTTCCTAATAATATCATCCACATTCGTGGGCATGATTATTTCCCTTCCTTTTTCAATCGAGCCAGATGAGCGTCGAAGCGGTCATCAGCCTTGCGGATCAACTCGCGGTAGAACCGCCTTTCGCCGCCCCCTGATTTATCTCCTGCAACCAGGAGGATCGCCTTGCGTTTCGGATCGAAAGCAAAGGCGACTCTCCATTCACCATCGTCTGCGCTGAACCGAAGCTCCTTCATGTTTGCGTGGCGAGAGTCGTTCAGCGTGTCAACCCGGGGCGCCCCAATTGCGGACCGAAATTCTGGAGAAAGCGGGCTAAAGCCAGAATTTCGGTCCGCACGTCTTCCTGTAGCGCGAAGAACTCCGGTTCAAACTCGGCGCCGATCTCAACAACCCAGCTCACCCAAAGAGCATGACACGAACAACATATGATGTCAAATACATATATTGGTTTACCTGCAACGAGTCCTTCGACCGCTGGGTGTGGCGCCTGGATCGCCTGACACTACCACCAGTCGGGGTGGGCCGACATCCAGGAGCAGGCGGGCGCGGGGGCCAGCCAATCCATTCCGGGATCGCCGCCGATAGGGGCGCCCGGGGGGGCGTCTTGCGCGGGCATGAGGCGCTGCGTGTCGGCGGGACGATCGAGAAAGCGCTTGATGTCGGCGGCGAGTTGTCTGTGCTGCGCCTGCTCGGATTCGCCTGGCGGCGTGGCGCCACGCAGGCGCGCGGCGAGTTTGTCGAGTTTGAAGGCGGCGATGGCGCGCACCTGTCCATTGGGCGCGCCGGTGGCCAGCCAGATGACACGGTCGACGAAGACGCGTTCCTCGGCGCGCCGGATCTCGGCTTCGTAAGAGGACGCGGCCGGCGCGTCGAAGGTGGCCTTGAGCAGGCGGTCGATGACCTCCTCCAGGCCGGGCAGCGAGGGATCGACGGCGTGCTGCGCCACCATGCGGGCGGCGCGGTCGAGTTGCAGGGTGAAGCCGATGGTGACATCGGCCGCAATAGTGGCGGGACTCAGCGGATCGAAGGCGTCGCCGGTGGTGCGCGGGAAGAGTTCGCGATGGCGGCCGAAGCCCGGCGGACGCGGCGGGATCGAGTCCAGCACCTGCTTGGGCACGGCGAGTTCGGCGGGTTTCAAGGTGCCGGCCAGCGCGTCCAGGGCCTTGCGCTGGTTGGCGGCGGTCTCCCACTTGATCCCGGTTCGCCCGTCGCCGCGCATGGCGTAGATGTAATCCTGGCCGGCCACCATGGAGGCGGCGGATTCCACCGCGTAGCGGTGATACATGAAGATGGGGACGAGCGGTTCTTCGATGGTGGCCATGGGGGCGCCGGTGCGGATGGTGCGCTCGCCGAGGCGGGAGAGTGCGGCGCGGCGCACCTTCATGAGGCGGTTGAGTTCGTCGGCCTGATTGACGCCGTTGGACCATTGATCGACCTTCGGGTGGAGGTCGGTGTCCTGGTTGGTCATGTAGCGCAGGTCCCTGGCCCAGGCGTCGTTGAGGATCTTGGAAAGCTCGGCGGGTTCGTCGCCCTTGGGCAGGACGCGGTATCCATAGTTGATGGCGACCTTGTCCCAATCGCCGATGCGCGCCGGGTAGGCTTCGGAGATATCGATGGAGCCATCGTCGCGCAACTTCTCCGCCGGGTGCGGGTAGTCCATCACGGAAATCCAGCCGAGCGAGCTGTCGTAGTAGTTGTGGCCGAGGCCGAGGGTGTGGCCGACTTCGTGGGCGGCGAGCTGGCGGATGCGGGCGAGGGCGGTCTGGTAGAGGATGGGGGGCTTCTCGTTGCCGGTGTTGTAAGGTGACAGGAGGCCCTCGAAGATGAGGTAGTCCTGGCGGTCGCGGAGGGAGCCGAGGGTGACGGTGGCTTTGATGATCTCGCCGGTGCGCGGGTCGGCGACGGTGCCGCCCATGCTCCAGCCGCGGGTGGAGCGGTGGACCCAGTTGATCATGTTGTAGCGGATGTCCATGGGGTCGGCGCCATCGGGGAGGACGGCGACCTGGAAGGCGTTACGGAATCCGGCGGCTTCGAAGGCCTGGTTCCACCAACTGGCGCCTTCGACGAGGGCGCGGCGGACGTCCTCGGGCGCGCCGGGGTCGACCCAATACTGGATGGGCTTGACGGGGTCGGAGATGGCGGCGGAGGGGTCCTTTTTCTCGAGGCGGTGGCGGCGAAGGTAGCGCTTGACCATGGGTTCGCCGATGGGGGTGCTGTAGTCGACGAAGGAGAGGCCGCCGTAACCGGCACGCGGGTCGTCGTAGCGGGGCTGGTAGTTGGCGTCGGGGAGTTCGACGAGGGAATAGTGTTCGCGGAGGGTGACGGCTTCGGCGGTGGGAGTGACGCTAGAAACGGTGCCGGAGAAGAGTCCGCCGCCACGGCCGCCGCGACCGGCACCGGCCGCGCCTGGGGCGGCGGGGGTGGCGACGACGATGGGGGGCGGTCCCTGGTTGGGGCTGGCGAAACCGCCGCCGCGTCCGCCGCCGGTCTCATTGGTGAAGGTGAGAGTGACTTCGATCTCGGTGTTCTTGGGGAAGGCTTTGGTGCGCGGCAGGTAGACGGCGCTGCGCGAGCGATCGACGCGGTAAAGGGCGGCGCCGGAGGCGAGCGAGCCGCCGGCGCCGTGGCCGTCGCGGAGGAAGAAATCGGTGGCGTCGACGAGGACGCGGCCATTGCTCTCGGCGGCGACGGTGAAGCCCCAGAGGATGGACTTGGCGAAGGAGTCCTCGACGGAGCGGCGTTCGGCGAGGTTGGGGCTGGAGGAGCGGAAGTTCTCATTGCCCTGGACCATGAGGACGCGGGGGCCGACGCGCTCGAAGGAGACGATCTTGCCGCTGCCTTCCTGTCCGCGGTCGAGGCCGATGTCGTTGGAGCCGAGTCCGGCGGCGAGGCCGGTGGCGTAGAGGACGGGGGTGTCGAGGCGGGGGATTTCCAGCCAGAGGTTGCCGGTGCGCTCTTCCCAATAGACGGGGAAGAAGCCGTCGAGCTTCTGCATGCCGGTGGCGGTGCGTTCCTCGATGGTGGGGATGCGGGCGAGCGGTTGCGCGGCGGCGCCACGTCCGGGTTGCTGGGCGTGGAGGGAGGCGAGGAGACAGAGGGCGGCGAATGAAAGACGGAGCATCAGGGAGAGGACCTCAGGGAACTATTGTATACGGGCGGGGGGAGGGAGTTAGGAGGGCTACCTTTCCGGCGAGGGCTGACTCCCCTTGTGATATGCTTACTCGCATTGAGGAGGGTTCCCATGCAACCAGCGATGGCTGTCGACGCCGCGCCAAACCCGGGAATTATTTTTGAGACACTGCTGGCCCATCAGCGTTCCGCCGCGCTGCGGACCGCCATTGAACTGGATGTATTTCGCGCCGTGGGCGAAGGTCCCGCCGACGCTGCGACGCTCGCCACGCGGTGTTCCACGTCGCAGCGCGGCATGCGCATTCTGTGCGATTTCCTGACGATCATCGGGTTGCTGGCAAAACAGGATGGCGTGTACAGCCACACGCCAACCAGCGCGATGTTCCTGGATCCGCGCTCGCCCACATCGCTGCATGCGACGGCGCGTTTTTTGGGCCTGGCGGAGATGAGGACGACCTACGATGAGCTGACGGAGATCGTGCGCAGCGGCCGCACCTCGCTTCCGGGGGAGGGCAGTGTGGAGCCGGACAACCCGATCTGGGTGGATTTCGCGCATGGGATGGCGCCCATGATGGCGCCGCTGACCGGACCGCTGGGCGGCATCGTATTGCACGGGCGCACGGGAGCGATGCGGGTTCTGGATATCGCCGCCGGGCACGGCCTGTTCGGGATTGAAATCGCGAAACAGAACCCAGAGGCGCACATCGTGGCGCTGGACTGGGCGCGGGTGCTCGACGTGGCGTGCGAGAACGCCTGCCAGGCGGGCGTGGGCGAGCGCTACCAGCGGTTGCCGGGCAGCGCGTTTGAAGTGGACTACGGCGGTCCCTACGATGCGGTGCTGTTGACGAACTTCCTGCATCACTTCGATGTGGCGACGTGCGTGGGGCTGCTCAAGAAGGTGCGCGCCGCGCTGAAGCCGGGCGGCGTCTCGGCCACGTTGGAATTCGTGCCCAACGAAGACCGGATCACGCCGCCCATGGCGGCGGGCTTCAGCCTGACCATGCTGATCTCGACAGCCGCCGGCGACGCCTATACTTTTCGCGAACTGGAAGCGATGCACCGGGAGGCGGGCTTCGGCCGGATCCAGGCACACCCTGTGGCGCACAGCCCGCACACCGTGGTCACCGGCATCGCCGGGTGATATTGAGATTCGCGACTGGGTGCGAAAGAGCCGCCTAAAAGGCGGCTGCAGCCAGGATTGGCTACCCACTTTTATCACACAGTAATACTGCTCCCCAACTACCGCCGTCAACGCCCGAAACTGCGCGCTCGCAATTCTTCCACGGCATGGAACCAATCTTCTTGCGGTGGGCGGGACTCCCCGCTGTGACGATATCCGGTCACGTGACCATATAGCGTTACCCGCCTGGGACCTCCCAGAGCGCGGTGTCCCGGTTTGACCGTTTGGCGCCCTAACTGCGTTGAAATATTCCGTCCGGACACGTTCGGCCCTCGTCCTGCTCTAGAGGGAGATGGACAAATGGAAACCACAAACATCAGCCCGGTAGCCAAATCCGCGGCGACCGCCAATGGTCAGCCTGCAACCCCTCCCACGGACGGTCATTTGAAATTTCGAGCCTTCCTCGGGCGGCGCAGACTGTGGCTGATTGGCGCACTCCTCGTAGCTGGTGCGGGCGCGTTGGTCTATCACTGGGCGTTTGGCAAAGCCAAGGTACTTTATTCCACCGCTGCCGTCGAACGCGGCGATATCGAAAGCACGGTCGTGGCGGCCGGCATCCTGCAGCCCGTCAACTATGTCGATGTCGGCGCTCAGACCTCCGGCAAACTGAAATCGCTGAAGGTCAAGCGCGGCGATCGGGTGGTAGCCGACCAGTTGCTCGCCGAAATCGACCCGGTTCTGGCGGATACCGCGCTCACGGCGGCTAACGCAACGCTCGAAAACATGACTTCGCAACGCGCTCTGAAACAGGCGCAGCTTGCGCTCACCAAAGTGCTGCGCGACCGCAACGAGGAACTCTATACGGACACGGTAATCTCCAAGAACGACCGTGACGTGACCCGGACCAATTTCGATGTCGCTTCCGCCGACGTCGCTGCGCTCTCGGCGCAGATGAAGCAAGCGTCGGCGGCGGTAGACACCGCGAAAGCCAATCTGGGTTATACCAAAATCACCGCGCCGATGGCTGGTGAAGTCGTTTCCATCAGCATGCTGGAAGGGCAAACACTCAACGCCAATCAGCAGGCGCCGAATATCCTGCGGATTGCCGACCTGAGCACTATGACGGTGTGGGCGCAAGTCTCGGAAGCCGACATTGTCCGCGTCAAGGTCGGCCAGGACGTATATTTTACCGTCCTTGGCCAGCCCCGGCGCTGGAACGGCAAGATCAGGCAAATCCTCCCCAGCCCGGAAATCATCAACAACGTGGTGTTCTACGACGCGCTGTTCGATATTCCGAATCCGGAGCGTGAACTCAATATCCAGATGACGGCGCAAGTCTTCATCGTGTTGGCACAGGCCAAGGGCGCTTTGCTGATACCGGCCGCCGCCATCGGCAATGCCGCCGAAGGCACGGCAACCAATGTACAGGTGCTCAAAGCCGATGGCGCCGTCGAGCGCCGCGCCATCAAGATCGGCATCAAGAGCGAAATCTCAGCCGAGGTCACCGAAGGTCTCAAGGAGAAGGAACAGGTCGTGATCCGGGAAATCACGGCGCCGGGCACTAAGAAAAGCGCCCTGACCGTTCGGAAGGGCCCTTGATGCCGTCCCCACTGCTCGAATTGAATGCGATCGGCCGCACCTATACGTCGGGCGGCGTGCCGCTGACCGTGCTCACGGATGTAAGCCTAACGATTCAGAGCGGCGAATTCGTCGCCATTATGGGCGCTTCCGGCTCGGGCAAGTCCACCCTCATGAACATCATCGGCTGTCTCGACAAGCCGTCCAGCGGCGCCTATCGCATCCGCGGCGTCGATGTTGCCAGTCTCAACGGCGATGCCCTGGCAGCACTGCGCCGCGATACCTTTGGCTTCATCTTCCAGCGCTATAACCTGATGAGCGATCTGAGTGCCGTCGAAAACGCGGAAGTTCCCGCCGTCTACCGCGGCATGGAGAAGCCTCAGCGAGATGCGCGCGCCAGTGACTTGTTGCGCGAACTCGGACTCGGCGACCGCCTCCAACACCATCCCAACCAGCTCTCCGGCGGCCAGCAACAGCGCGTCAGCATCGCCCGCGCGCTCATGAACGGCGGGCCCGTGATCCTGGCCGATGAACCTACCGGAGCGCTCGACAGCCAGGGTGGCAGGGAGGTCATGGCCATTCTGGTGAAGCTGCACGGGCAAGGGCACACCATCATTGTGGTGACCCACGACAGCGACATCGCCGCTTACGCGCACCGCATCGTTCGCATTACCGATGGGCGTATCACCTCCGACGAGCGGCAGAACGGGGAGGCCGGTAATCAGGCGCAGACCGGCGAATCCGCGATGGAGGCCAAGCCGGGTGTGGCAGTCCTCGGCGAAGCTCTGAAGATGGCGCTGCGTTCCCTTCTGCACAATCGGCTGCGGACCGCGCTGACCATGCTGGGTATCATCATCGGCGTCGCCTCGGTGGTCGCCCTGATGGCCATCGGCAACGGCGCCAAGCAGGACGTCCTGGAGCGCATACAGGCCATGGGCACCGACCTGTTGACCATCGAGCGCGGACCGCCCGCCGTGCGCGCCGCAGCCGGAATCGTGACCAGTTTCCTGCCCGAAGATCTGCCCTTTATCGCCAGTGTGCCGGGCGTCGCCATGACGGTTCCGGAAACCAATCTGTCTTCGCTGATACGCTTTGGCGACCAGGACTTGACGGTCACGGTGGTCGGAACCGGCGAAGACTTTCCGGGGGTGCACGATTGGCCGCCGCAGTCCGGCGTCTTCTTCTCGGCGGAACATGTCACGCGCTATGCCCAAGTCGTCACCATCGGCCAGACCGTGGCCAACAACCTGTTCCCGAATGGCGCCAATCCGCTGGGTCAGTATGTGCTCATTGGCAACGCCCCTTTCATGGTCATTGGCGTGCTGAGCAGCAAAGGCTCGACCGCGCGGGGAGACGATATGGATAACTCCGCCTGGCTGCCCTACACAACCGCCGGAGCGCGCATCTTTGGACAACGCTTTTTCCAGCACATCATCGTCAGAGTGAAACCGGGCGCGGACATGAGCGTGGTGCAGGCTACACTCCACACGCTGCTGATGAAGCGCCATCGCAAGGAAGACTTTAACATTCGTAACATGGCCGATACCATCGCCACGGCCAATGAAACGCAGAACACACTCACCTATCTGCTGGCGGCGATTGCCGTGATCTCGCTGGTGGTCGGCGGCATTGGCGTGATGAACATCATGCTCGTCTCGGTCACCGAACGGACACGCGAAATCGGCATCCGCATGGCCATTGGAGCGCGCGGCTTCGACGTGTTGTTTCAGTTTCTGACCGAGGCCGTGATGGTCTGCTTTATCGGCGGCCTGGCGGGTGTCGTCGTCGGCATTGGCGGCGGTTTATCCACCTCCGCGATTGCCGGCTGGCGCGTGATTTTTACGCTTGGACCGATCGTCATTGCCTTCGCGTGTGCTTTTCTGACGGGCATCGTATTTGGCTATCTCCCGGCCAGAAAAGCCGCACAACTCGACCCCATCGAGGCGCTGGCCCGGGATTAGAAACGTCATCCATCAAAATCCCCTGTGGCATAAGGCTCCGCCTTGTGCATCCGAGCGAAGCTCGGACGGATTTTTCCTCCGCGATCTCCGCTCCCTCCGCGCTCTCTTTGCCTTAGATTTTCTCTGCGCTTCCTCAGCGGTCTCCGCGTCTCTGCGTTGAACCGGCCCCTTCCCTCTCCAAAACTTCCCCCTCCGCGCTCGAAGCTGCATCCCGGCGCTGGCGCCAGCGCGTGCTATGATGTGGCAGAGAAGCTATTCTTTGGAGGAAATGAAACCATGGGCCCGCTGGGTTGGCCGGAAACGGTTTTCATCTTTTTCCTCGCTCTGATCCTCTTCGGTCCGAAGAAATTGCCGGAGTTGGGTCGTACCGTGGGAAAAGCATTGACCGAGTTCCGTCGCGCATCGAGCGAACTGAAGTCTACGTTCGATCGCGAAATGAAAAGCCTGGAACAGGAGACGGAGTCGTTTAAGGAAATTTCGAATCAGTTTCAGTCTGATACGTACAACTACGATTACTCGTCCTATGAATCCACATATGAGGGTTCGTATGGTAACGAAAACCACGATTCTACTGTCACCAGCTCACCCACTCTAAGCGTATCCGCACCTCAGGACGCTGAATCACCAGCCGGTTTGCCGGAAGGCACGGTTGCTCATGGCTCGGAAATCGCCGCCACCGGCGAATCCGGCGGACATGTTCCGGAAGTATCGGCGCATGATTCGTCGGCCGCTCACCTCGAGCAACTGCCACCTGCGACGACATCCCCGGCCGAACATCACACTTAGCGAATGAATCCATCCGAAGAGCAGAAGGGGACCTCCGTTCCCCCGGCCGGGGAAGCGTCTTCTACCGGGAGTGTGCCGGCAGGAGCGCCGGATGCGTCGCAGCCGGATCATGCGGCGTCTCCGGAGCCGCCGGTGCAGCCGGCCGATCCCCTGGATAGCTACCAGGATGGATATCCCCACGAGCCCGCTCCCGAGCCTCCCGCTCCACCGCCTGTCGCGGTGCAGGCCCTAGCTACCCTTCCGCGGCGGCCCGGCGGGGGCGCTAAAACTCCGCCTCCACCTCCGCCCCCATCCGGCGGCGATGGTGGCGACGAGGACGATGACGGCATGCTCCGTATGTCGTTCCTCCAGCATCTGGAAGAGCTCCGCACTCGCATCATACGCGCCCTCATGGGAGTGGCGGTCGCTTTCGTTTTGAGCCTCGCCTACTGTAGCCCGCTGTGGGACTTTGTCTGCCAGCCCGCCGTGGCCGCGCTCAAGGCGC
>Ga0208587_1001632_pt1 | contig 11868 bp, 10 predicted proteins | sample NGESurdeep092012_7_FD_184472 | JGI IMG/M metagenome (GOLD analysis project Ga0208587, IMG submission 184472) | Arctic peat soil microbial communities from Barrow, Alaska - NGEE Surface sample 210 deep-092012 (SPAdes) | ecosystem: Environmental > Terrestrial > Soil > Wetlands > Peat ...
GGTGCTCTGCGGCGTCGAGATCGATCACCCTCAGGGTCTCGCCGGCCACTCCGACGCCGACGTGGGCGTACACGCGCTCATGGATGCCCTGCTCGGCGCCGCCGGGCTCGGCGACATCGGCGACCTGTTCCCCGACACGGATCCGGCGTTCGCCGGCATCTCGAGCATGGGGCTGCTGCGCCGGGTCATCGGCCGAGTGGGCGAGGGCGGCTGGCTGGTCGCGAACGCCGACGTCACGCTCGTGTGCGAGCGTCCTCGCCTGGCGGGCTACCGGCCCGCGATGCGGGAGGGGCTCGCGAGCGCTCTGGGGGTCGCGAGCGATGCGGTGAGCGTCAAGGCGACGACCACCGAAGGGATGGGGTTCGAGGGCCGCGGCGAGGGCGTCGCCGCCTACGCGGTCTGTCTCCTGATGCGCGAAGGCTGAGCCGGCGGCTCAGCCTTCGCGCATCAGGATCTGCTTCTGCTCGTCAGGACTTGTCGGTCTCGTCGCCCTTGTCGAGCTTGGCGGCTTCGCCCTTCGCCGGCTTCTCATCGTCGTCGGGCAAGTCTTCGTGGAGGCCCGTCTTGAACCCGCGGATGCTCTGACCCATCGACTTGCCGAGCTTGGGCAGGCGCGTGGCGCCGAAGAGCAGGAAAATCGCCAAGACGATGAGGGCGATCTCCGGAAGGCCAAGGTTCGGCATGTCACTCTCCTCAGGTGCTCGCCGCGCCCTCTCCGGGCGGCGGCGCGATTGGGCAGGATTCGTAGGGTGGACCTGATGACACTCTACGGCTCGCTCCGGCAGCAATCAAGTCGGTCGGCCGCGGACGACCCGACGGACGCCCGGCGGCCATCGAGCCCCGAGGGGCCGGGCGGATGTTGGACGCACCGCGGCCAGAGGCGCGCGACCCGCGGCCCGAGGCTGGTCAACCCGCGCGTCGGCGCGAGGCTGGTCAACCCGCGCGTCGGCGCGAGATAATGACAGGCGCGAGCACCGGTACGACCGGGACCGATCTGGGTTCCGCGGCGCCGGTGCTCGCGGAGTTGCACCGACGTGCTGCGCGCCGCGGAGCGGCACGAGTCGCGGCGCGAGACGGAGGAGAAAGGAGCGGCCCGATGGGCGCCAATGCGCACGGTCTGGGGAGGTACTCGCTCGGCATAGGCGATCGCTTCGCGCATGAGGCTGAAGCACAGCTCATGGCGTTCGTGAAAGCGGCGCGCCTGGGCGTCGACGTGACCCCCGTCTGGAACAAGTCGAACCGCGAACACCTGGTGGTCGGCTCCGAGCCGGCGGGTGTACGCGAAGCCGCCGACGCGGCGGTGTGCGCCGTCGGCTGGCGGGGGACGTACTTCGTCGACGCCGACCACATCACCGCCACTACGTTGGAACGCTTCCTTGATCCGTGCGATTTCTTCACCCTGGACGTCGCCGGCTCGATCGGCCGGCCGGCCGCAGACGAGGCCGTCGAAGCGTTCTGCGCCCGTCACCCCGAGCTCGCAGCCGGCGTCAAGGTCGACGGCATCGACGCCCTCGTGTCCATGTCGCGCGAGACGACCGTACGCGTCGCGCGCCACTATCTGGACGCCGTCAAGGACGCGGGGCAGCTGTACCGCCTCATCGTTGCTCACCGGGGCGCAGGGACGTTTCTCACCGAGGTGTCGATGGACGAGACCGACGCGCCTCAGATCCCGTCAGAGCTGCTCGTGATCCTCGCGGCCCTGGCCGATGAAGGCATCCCGGTGCGGACCATCGCCCCCAGGTTCAGCGGCCGCTTCAACAAAGGGGTCGACTACGTCGGCGACGTGGCCGGCTTCGCCGCTGAGTTCGCCGCCGACATCGCTGTCGTCAGACACGCCGTCGGGACGTACGGCCTGCCGGCTGACCTCAAGCTCAGCGTCCACTCGGGGAGCGACAAGTTCTCGATCTTCCCGCTCATCAGGGAGGCCATCAGGCAGGTTGGGGCCGGGGTCCACGTGAAGACCTCGGGCACCACGTGGCTCGAGGAGGTCATCGGTCTGGCCGAAGCCGGCGGGGACGGCCTCGCGCTGGTGCAAGACGTCTACGCCGGGGCCTACGAGCGCCGCGAGGAGCTGTGCGCGCCGTACGCGAGCGTCATCGACATCGACCCAGCCTGTCTGCCGACGCCGGCCGAGGTTCGGCGCTGGAGCTCTGGGCAGTTCGTCGCCGCGGTGCGCCACGACCCCGGGGACCCTGCCTACGACCGGCAGGTGCGTCAGCTCATGCACGTGGGGTACAAGGTGGCCGCCGAGATGGGAGACCGCTACACGGGGCTGCTGCTGGCGTGCAGGACCTCGGTAGCATGGAACGTGACGGACAACCTGTTCGAACGGCACCTGCGGCCGCTGTTCATCGACGACTGAGCCGGCAAGGTGCGGCGACCGCGGCGTTTGGCCTGAGTCTGGCCGAGCCGGCGGCAGCACAGGCGGGGACGAGAATGCGGACGTCTCGTCGCCCGACGAGACGTCCGCATTCCCAGCTGGGTGGCGCACGACCGGCCGAGGCCGGGTCACCGTGGGGCTGTGATCAGCCCCAGATGTCGCGCGCCGGCGCGAAGACCACCGCGATGCGGAAGACCTCCCCGCCCTGGATGCGGAAATCGTGCGGCGTGTTCTTGGGGACGTAGAGGGCGTCGCCGGGCTCGACGTCAAAATCGTCCTCGCCCACCTTCGCCTTGGCGCGACCGGAGAGCACGTAGAAGACGTGGTCTTCCTTCTCGTGCACGTCGTCGAGCGCCGCTCCTTCCGACTGGATCTCGGTGACGTGGAACTCGAGCTGCGCGCCCGGGCAGGACTTGGGATTAATCAGCGGCCAGCCACGAGTCTTCTCGTGCTTGGGCGGATCCTGCTTGAACTCGACGCTCGTCTGATTGCGGACCTTGCCGCGAGGTGCTTCAGCCATCGTCGGCTCCTCTCTCGTTAGGGATGCGTACTGTTTCTTAGGGCTCGAGCACGACCTTCATGGCGCCGTCGCGCCGCTCCACGAACGTCGCCAGTGCCTCCGCGAACTGGTCGAGCGGGAAGGTGTGGGTGTGGATGCCCTCGGTGGTCACCGCGCCGTTGGCCATCAGTGCCAGCGCCGGCGCGGCCGTGTTGGGGTTGGCGCGCACGCCGAGGATATCCAGCTCGGCGAGCGTCATGGGGCCCCACGGCACGGTGATGGCGTCAGTGGGCAGGCCGGCCATGACGAGGCGGCCGGCCTTGCGGGTCGACTTGATGGCCCAGTCGATCGCCTGCTGGGTGCCGGCGCACTCGACCGTGCAGTCCACGCCTATGCCGCCGGTGAGCTCCATCACTTTGGCGACCGGGTCGTCGACCTTCTCGTAGTCGACGCCGATGGCGCCCATGCTCTCGGCGAACGCCAAGCGCGGGCCGCGGCCGATCACGATGACGAACTTGGCCCCTGACGCGCGCGAGTACTGGAAGGAGAACTGGCCGACCGCGCCTGGGCCCGTCACCAGCACGGTGTCGCCGGTGGTGACGCGGCCGCGCTGCACCCCGTGCAGTGCGACGCCGGCGGAGTCGAGCATGGCGCCCTGCTGGTAGGTGAGACCCTCGGGCAGCGGCGTCGCCGACTTCACCGAGGTGACGATGTACTCGGCGTAGGCTCCGGGCGACGTGAACCCGTAGTGGCGGTGGCCGGAGGCGTTGTCGCCGTAGTTGAGGCACACCGTGTAGTGGCCGGTCATGCAGTTGAGGCAGATGCCGCAGCCCTTGTGAGCCTCGCCGGCCACACGCGTGCCGACGGCGTACTTGGCGGCGACCTTCTCAGACGCCTTGAGGTCGTCGGCTACGGCCACGACCTCGCCGGCCCACTCGTGGCCGATGACGGCAGGGAAGGTCGGCGGCCAGAAGCCCGGGAACTTGCCGGCGATGATCTTGGGGTCGGTGCCGCAGATGGCCACCGCCTTGACGCGACACAGGACCTCATCGCCCTTCGGTTCCGGGGTCGGCACTTCCTGGATCTCGAAATCGTTCGGCCCTTTGAGGACCAGTGCCTTCATGGTCTTCGGGATGTCAGTCATAGTCTCGCCCCTCTCAGTCGAACCCGGAAAACGGTGTCTTGTCGATGGTCGCGGCGAAACGCCGCGCTTGCTCGGCCGCCGCTCTGTCGTCAGGCAGCGGCAGGATCTCCGCGGAGAGCCAGCCCTCGTAGTGGATATCGTTGAGCGCCGCTGCGACCTCCGCGAAGTCGACGTGGCCTGCGCCGGCCGCCCGGCGGTTGCTGTCGACGATGTGGAAGTGGCCGAGGTGCTCTCCGGTTGCGCGTATCGCCGCCCCTATCGAGACCTCCTCGATGTTCATGTGGAACACATCGAGGAGGACGCCGACGCTGGGGCGGCCGATGCGCTCCACGGTGGCGACTGTCTCGGCGGCAGTGTTGAGCAACGGCGTCTCGTAGCGGTTGATGGCCTCGACGACGAAGCGGCCGCCTGCCGCGGCGGTGCGGTCGACGCACTCCTGCATACTCTCGACGAAACGCCCGACGGCCGCGTCCAGGTCGCCGTCGGCCGGCGCCTTTCCGCGCACGAGGCCGACGATAAGCGGCGCGTCGAGCGCTGCTGCATGCTCCGCCAGCTCGACGATGCGCTCGACGGCGCGAGCCCGCCCAGCCTGGTCGGGGTCGGTCAGGGAGAGGCCGTCCTCGAGGAACGCCCGGCCGCTGCTGAGCGCCGCGAGGCGGAGGCCTGCGTCGCGCAGCAGGTCCTCCAGCTCGCGCCGGCGGAGCTCCGCAGGCGAGCGCATGCTAATCTCGATGCCTTCGAAGCCGAGCTCGCGCGACACGAGAGCCGCCTCGCGCACGCGACCGGGGAACAGCATCGGGCCGAAGCCCGTAGGCCCCGATGCGGTCGCGAAGCACGCAGGCCAGCTCATGCCGGGCTGTGGCGTCGTTTACCGGACATGGTGGTTCGCCGCATGCTCAGTGTTGTCCGATCCAGGGCAGCGCGAAGACCGGCTTCCAGCCCTCGCTGAGCGGCTCGCGCAGGAAGGGCTCCATATCGACGGCTGTCCGGAAGGTGGTCTCCTCGACCGGCGGAACGGTGCCGGCCGGGAAGGTCGCCAGGATGTCGTCGACAATCATGGTGAGGTACTTGCAGAAGGCCGCCACAGGTCGCTTGGCCTTCCACGCCTCGGCGTGCGTCGGCTTGCCGACGACGCCCTCCGGCGTGCCGAAGAACTCGATGGCGAAATGCCCTTCGGCCTCCGACCAGCGCTGCGGACGATGGTAGCCGTCGACCGAGTTGTTGAAGTGGCCGGGCGGCATGTACTGCTTGGTCTCGGTCTCGACCGCCTGCGCCATGTCGACCATCTCGGGGAACAGCAGCAGCCCCAGCGAGGTCTCCGCCTCGTCGGCGTGGATGAACGGCGTGTCCCACCAACCGCCCTGCTCGGTGGTGCGGAAGAAGTCCTTGACCGAGCGGTGCCAGTCGATGACGCGGACGATGGCGGGAACCTGGTAGCGCTTGAGGAACTTGTGCAGAGCCGTCTCGAGCATCCACAGTTGGCCGTGGTTGTTGACGATGATCATCTTACGGAAGCCGTCGTTCCACAGACCGAGCATGACGTCGACAAGCGTCTCCTCCACCACCGACTCGCGCAGCATGACCGTGCCTGGCATGCCGATGTGATGGTAGGGATGACCGCCATACATGAGCGGCGGCAGGGCGATGGCCGGCGCGTGACCGTTGTGCTTCCGGGACTGACGCCGCACCGCCTCGCAGAGGTGGCTCACGAAGAGGGTGTCCATGGCGCTCACGGTCTGGCGACCGTGGTTCTCGGTGCAGCCCACCGGGATGAGCACCACATCGTTCTGGCGACGTTCTTTCTCGACCTGCGCGCGGATCGTGGTCTGGAGGTAGCTGCCCGGCTTGGCCCACTCGCAGGGCGTGGGGATGCCGTAGTCGTTGAGCACGGCGTCGATGGCAGCGTCGTCCGCCTCCCACAGTTCCTTGAACATGCGCCCGACGGGCGTGTCCTCGAAAAAGAGGTCCGGCTGGTCGGTGGTCAGCAGGCCCATGTCTCCTCCTTGCAGTTTACGGTTGCGTGTGGGCCGCCCGCCGCTCCATGAGGGAGCGGGCGGCCTGGGCGATGTGGCCGGCCGTGAGGCCGTACTTCTGCAGCAGATCGTCGTTCGCGGCCGACTCGCTGTAGATGTCGGCGACGCCGACCCGCTTCATGGGCGTGGGGCGGTTTTCGCCGAGCACTTCGGCGACGGCGCCGCCGAGGCCGCCGATGATGTTGTGCTCCTCGGCGGTGACCACGAGGCCGGTACGCTCGGCGGCGGCCACGACCGCGGCGACATCGATCGGCTTCACGGTGTGGGCGTGCAGCAGGTGCAGCGAGATGCCCTCCGCAGCCAGCAGCTCGGCCGCCTCGACGGCGCGGCCGACCATGATGCCGGTCGTGATCACGGTCACGTCGCTGCCTTCGCGCACGAGCACGGCGCGCCCGATCTTGAAGTCGTAGCTCTCGTCGAAGACGATGGGGCTGGGGTCGCGCGTGATGCGCAGGTACGCGGGGGCGCCGTAGTCCGCGACGGCGAAGACCGCCTTGCGGACTTCTACGCCGTCGCCGGGCGCCACCACCGTCATGTTCGGCAGGGCGCGCATCACGGCGATGTCTTCGATCGCCTGGTGGGACTTGCCGGTCTTGCCGCCCAGCAAGCCGCTGTAGGCGCCGCCGATCACCACCGGAAGTTTCGGCTGCGCGATCGAGACCCTGATCTGGTCGGTGGTGCGCAAGGTGGCGAAGCAGGCGAAGGAGTTGGTGAACGGGATGAAGCCCATCGTGGCTAGGCCGGCCGCGACACCGGTCATGTTCGCCTCGGCGATACCCATCTGAAAGAAGCGCTCGGGGAAGGCCTCTTCGAACATGCTCATCTTGCTGGATGACGCGAGGTCGGCGTCGACCGCCACCACGCGCTCGTTCTGCTGTCCAAGGTCGACAAGCGCCTGGCCGTAGGCGTCGCGCATGGCGACCATCTCGGCCATCACCGCACCTCCCGCAGGCAAAGCTCGGTGAGGGCTTTCTCTTTGAGGTCCTCCGTGACCACGGCCGAGTGCCACTGGTGGGTGTTCTCCATGAACGAGACGCCCTTGCCCTTGACGGTTTGCGCGATGATGACCGTGGGACGACCCTTCGCCCGACCGGCTGCCGCGCAGGCGTTGACGATGGCCGCGGGGTCGTGGCCGTCGACCTCGAGGACGTTCCAGTTGAAGGCGCGCCACTTCTCGGCGATGGGGTGCACGGGCATGATCGTCGCCGTATCGCCCATGAGCTGGATGTGGTTGTCGTCGACGATGGCCACCAGGTTGTCGAGGCCGAACTTGGGCGCCGCCATGGCGGCCTCCCACACCTGGCCTTCCTGCAGCTCGCCGTCGCCGAGGACCACGAAGACCCTGGCGTCGATCGCCTTGAGCCGCATGCCGAGCGCCATGCCCAGGCCCACCGAGAGACCCTGGCCGAGCGAGCCCGAGCTCATGTCGACGCCGGGACAGTGCATGTCGGGGTGCCCCTGCAGCAGCGAGTCGAGCTCGTCGTACGTCTGCAGCATCTCCTCCGGGAAGTAGCCGCGCCGCGCCAGAGCGGCGTAGTAGACGGGCGCCGCGTGGCCCTTGGAGAGGATGAACCGGTCGCGCGCCTCCCAGTCGGGGTGCCGGGGGTCGATGCGCATGACCGAGAAGAAGAGCGCGGCGAGGATCTCGGCTGCGCTCAGCGAGCCGCCGGGATGACCTGCCCGCGCGTGGCAGAGCGTTTCGATGACCATGCCCCGCAGTTCGTCGGCAAGCTCGGCCAGTCGCTCGTCGCGGTCAGGATCTCTCATAAGCCCTCCATCGTTCCGCTATGTGGAACGCCCATCCGAAAGGTGGAACTCCCGCATCATAGTGCGGCACCCGTGGAATGCAAGCGTTAACGCAAAGAGAGAGGGGCCAGGCCGACCGGCTCGGCTCCTCTCTCTGTTCTTGGCGTGATCTGGAACGCGGCTAGTGCTGTGTCACGCCTTCCAGATGGCGATGTCGCCGACGTTGACGTCCTTCCTGGCGTCAACGGCTCCCAGCTTCTGGGGTAGGTACCCGTCCTTCTCGACGAGGATCGTGTACTCGCCCGGCTCCACGTCGCGGAACCAGAAATCGCCGTAGCTGTCGGTCGCGGTCTCGAACACCTTGCCGTTGCCGACCTTCATGGCTGTGACCTTGGCATCCTCCGCGCACTCGTCCACCTCGGGCTCGAAGACGGCGCCGGCGATGAACGGCTCGGGCAGGCCGATGTACCAGACCCGCGGCTTGACGTTCTGCCCGGGCTTGAGCGGCTCGGCCTTGGCGATAAGGTCCTTGAGGTCCTCTTCTTCGCCGAACGTGAAGGCGCCGGTGGGGCAGGCGTCCACGCACCGCGGCTCGGTCCAGCCGTCGTCCAGCAGGTGTGCGCAGAACGTGCACTTCTGGGCGATGTTCAGCGAGTCGTTGAAGTAGATCACGCCTTCATACGGACACGCCGAGAGGCAGAGCTGATTGCCGCGGCACTTCTCGGTGTCGATGATCACGGCCCCGTCGTCGCGCTTGTAGATGGCGTCCACGTTGCACGCCTCGATGCACGGGGCGTCGTCGCAGTGCTGGCAGATGCTGTGCATGTAGGTCACCTTGACCTTCGGCACCTGGCCGCGCACGTTGTCGTAGACCCTGTTCCAGAACTGCCCCGTGTCGGGCTGCGGCTTGGCGATGGGCGCCCAGTCGTTGCCTACGTGCTCGTCCTTGCAGGCCACCTGGCAGTTGTAGCAGCCGTTGCAGATGTTCAGATCGATGACGAGGACCTTGCCCATCACTCACCCCCCCAGATGCAGGCTTCCAAGCCGGGACCGGCGCAGGGATGGAACGGCTTCTCGAAAGCCTCCGGGTACTTGCGCTTGATCTCTTCCATGTCGGTCTTCTCGATGTCGACGAGGAAGCCGCTCACGGCGTGACCGACGGCATTCTTGGAGGTCGTGTTGCGCGGCACGATGGTGTTGATCGCGCCGCCGCGGTCGAGCTCGCCGGGGACGATGGGGTCCCACTTGGCGCCGTGGTCGATGTAGACCACGGCGGGCATGATGCGCTCTGTGACGTAGGCGCCGGCGAGCACGGTGCCGCGTTCGTTCATGATCGACACGATGTCGCCGTGACGGATGCCGCGCTTCTCGGCCTCGGACGGGTGCAGCCACACCGGGTGGTACTGATAACCGTCCGGGCCCGTGACCTTACACGTGTCGATCTCGCGCAGCCAGGTGATGTCCTCGTGCTGGGAGTGCACGCTCCAGCGCGGGTGGTTGGAGATGACGAGCAGAGGATACTTCTCGGAACGCTTGGTGCCGATGGTCTCCTCGTGGCTGATGCCCTGGGCGACCCACTTGGGGACCGGCGGCCGCTCGAGGTCGTCCGGGAAGTGCTGCATGAGCCCGGTGGCTTCGAACTCCAGCTTGCCGGTCGGCGTGGTGAGCGGGTACTTCTCCGGGTCCTTGTAGAAGTTGTAGAAGCCGGCGGGCACGTCTTCCCAGCCGTCGGCCGTGGGCACCGCGTAGTAGCCCTTCTCGTTGAGCTCTTCCCAGCTGATGAGGTCTTCGCAGCGCGAGGTCTCCCAGCCGTACTTGATGAGCTCGGGGATCGACTTGCCGCCGGTGTACTCCTCGAGCAGCCCGAGGCGATCGGCGATCATGCAGGCGATCTCGTAGTCGCTGTAGCTCTCGCCGATCGGCTCGATGCACTTGTGCTCGGGATAGAGCAGGTTGTACTGGCCGCTGAAGATGTCGCCGGCGATGTCGTCCTCTTCCAGCTTGGTGTTCACGGGGAGGATGATGTCGGCCATCAGGCAGTCGTTCTCCAGCCACGGATGCTGGGCGAACATGAACTCGATGTCGGGGTGCCGCATGGCCCTGACGTAGTCGTTGCCCCCGTTCCAGCACGTGATCCACGACGGCGAGTCGGTCCACACCATGTGGATCTTGGAGCAGCCGTCGGCCGGATACTTGTAGTGCACGAACTGGTTGGCGCGGTCGGCCGTCTCGGACTCGCAGCCCCACCAGTCGCACTCGCCCTCGAGGATGCCTTTGGGCACGAACGTCTTGGGGAGGAACGACGGGTGATTGGTCTCGTCGGGATGGCCGCCGGTATAGGCCTTGCGCAGGTTGGGCACGCGCAGCGGCTTCGGTTGGGCGTACTGGTCGGGCTTGTCGAAGAGGCCCCACTCGATCATCTTGGCCTGGTTGACGCCCGGCTTGCCGAGGCCCTGCATGGCGAGGCAGATGCACTGCAGGCGGGCCGGCTCGGTGGCGTAGGGGCCGCGGATACCGGGGCCGCCGTTACCGATGACCACGGTGGTGCGCTTGCTCGCCCACTCCTTGGCCAGAGCCTTGATGGTGCGGGAGGGGACGCCGCAGATCGCCGCCGCCCACTCCGTCGTCTTCTTCACGCCGTCTTCCTCGCCCATGACGTAGGCCTCGAACTTGTCGACGCCCACCGCGTGCGTGGCGAGGTACTCCTTGTCGTACGTGCCGTCCTTGAACCACTGGTAGCAGATGCCCAGATACATGGCGGCGTCGGTGTTGGGCAGCACCGGGATCCACCGGTCGGCGTGCACGGCGGCCGCGTAGTTGAGGTCCGGGCACACGTAGATCTGCTTGATGCCCAGCTCGCTCCACCAGTAGCTCAGGCGGCTGGGCAGCTGACCCTGCCAGCCCCACGGCGTGGTCTCCTGGTCGCAACCCCAGAAGAGGAGCAGCTCGGCGTTCTTGGCGATGTCCCAGAGCAGGTTGCTCTGCTTCCCCTGGCCGACGGGCTCGCAGCCCCAGAAGTGCTTGCTGCCCCACCACCAGCCTTCCCAACTGTCAGGCTGGCGCATCTGCAGGGTGAAACCGCCCCACTCGCGGAGCAGCTTGCGGCCGGCGCCGTGGCAGGCCTGCACGACCTTGTTCTCGCCGTGCTGGTCGCACTGGTAGAGCAGGGCGGTGGGGCCGTACTTCTCCTTGATGCGGTTCATCTCGCTGGTGATGACGTCGAGCGCCTTCTCCCAGGAGATGCGCTTGAACTTGCTCACGCCGCGGTTCTGCGGGTTGCGCTCGCCATCCGGGTCGAAGTCGACGCGCATCATCGGGTAGCGGATGCGGGCCGGGGAGTACACGCGCTTCTTGTAGGCGAGGCTGTACGGAGGGATGAGGGTCTTCATGCTGGGTTCGAACGTGCTCCCCCGCACCTCCATCTTCCAGGGGTTCAGGTCTTCCTTCTTGTATTTCCAGTCGTAGTGCATCGGGCGGATACGGACGATCTTGCCGTCCTTCACGTCCACCATCGATGCGTTGGAGCCGTTCTCCGGCACGCCGCAGAAGCTGATGTCGCGGATCAGCGTCTTCTCGCCGCTGGCTCCCGTCTTGCTCATGTCCTCCGCCATACTCGTGACCTCCGCTGCTAGCTCGGCTGGGACCGCTGCTCTTGGGTGGAGCGCACAATCGACGGGCGTTGTCCACGATACGGATTAGGTCGACCGCATTACGGGAATGTTCCACTCGCCGATGGACAGTGTCAAGTGTAGGGCCGAGCCTGCCCTCGGGGAAGTGTTGCGAGAGTCTGGGAGCGGCTCAATACTCCCTGAGCGAGTCGAGGCGGACGGCGAGGAAGCGCGCGAGGCCGGCCCCGTCCTCCAGCCCGAACCTGTGCTCGTGCTGCAACTTCGAGTCGGTGACGAGCGCGATTGCCTCGCCGGGTCCGCAGAGCGGATCGGCGTGGCCGGCGCCGACGCGGAACAGCTCGACGCGGTGCGGGGCCGTGCGCTTGTAGCCCTCTGCCACGACGAGGTCGAAGCCGGCGAAGAAGCGGCGCGCGATGTCGGCGAGTGGCATCTCGCCG
>Ga0208587_1001634_pt1 | contig 11858 bp, 7 predicted proteins | sample NGESurdeep092012_7_FD_184472 | JGI IMG/M metagenome (GOLD analysis project Ga0208587, IMG submission 184472) | Arctic peat soil microbial communities from Barrow, Alaska - NGEE Surface sample 210 deep-092012 (SPAdes) | ecosystem: Environmental > Terrestrial > Soil > Wetlands > Peat ...
CTCAGCGCAAAGAAAACCCTTCAGCCCACCCGGGATCAGGTCGACCCACTTCGTCAGGCCAGACCATTGACAGTGGCCCCTACTTCAGCAGCCTCCTAGGCGTACCAAAGTCGTTGAGGGAATTGAAACCGCGGCGGAACTCCTCAACATGGATGTGGAACTCTACGACGCCGATCGACTCGATGAGCTACTGCGCAATCATCCATTGATCGTTGAAGAATTCTTCGGTGGTTCTGCAGCCAGCCGATTCTGCACCACCACCAATTCGGCGAGTCGGGTCACGGCGTTTGACGTCGATCCCACCGTTCGCGCCTTTGCAACCGGTCCCATTCGTGCCCTGGGCCTCCAAGACGAGGAGAAGGCAGCGCTCGAGCTGGAAGATCCAGTTGATCGCGCACGAGCATTGCAAGCGATGGCTGTAAAGCTCTCGGCGAGTGGCTGGGAGCCGAACGCACGGGCGCTCCGCCAACAAGCAGGTCGTCTACTCGTGACGGCGATTGGCCAATCATCCACACCTGACCTGGCGAACGAACTGGCCACCCTTTCGCTGCGCGAGGCCGTTTCGGCTCTTCTTGTAGGCGATGCATCTGCCGCAGGGTCCTCGTCGCGGACTCTCGCTGGACTTGTCGGGATTCAGCCCATGGCCATGGGCCTCTCCGGAGGCGCATCAGTTGACCTTCCGGACTTCGAACGTTGGCGCGCTCGAGCCGACGCCCTGCTAGCTGCAACTGACGCCCTAAGAGAGCCATATCCGTGGGTGTCCGGCGCTCTCGCGCGTTTTCGTAACCTCGTTGAATCACTTGTCCTGAATGATGATTCAACCGCCCCGAAGCTGGCGGTGACCTTGGGGGAGCTTCTGCTCGCAGCCGCGGCCGAACCAATGTCGGACGCGGTACTCGACAGGCTTCGGGGCGCTGCGGACGCCCTACTCGGCGGCAACGAACATGAGCGTCCACTTGGGGCAAGACTTGCCTGCGTCGTGGCAGAGATGCAGGCCGACTGGGGGACCATCGTGGAGCGAGTTCGTCGGTCAGAGCTCGATCCGTGGGGCGCGGCATTGGTCATGGCGCGGTATGCCAGATGGAACGCCTTGGCAGGTCGAATGGGAGATGCTCAGTCGGGCTGGCGGGAGGCAACGCGCTGGGCCGGTGAAGCCAAGCTCTCCGCTGACGCGGCATCATGGATGAGATGTCTTATCCAGATCAGAATGAGGGGGGCGGCCTTTGACCCGGGCGTGCAAGACCTGGCAGCAACGGCCGCCACACTTGCAGGACGCCCGTCCGGTGAGCGGCTCACTCCTGACGTCGATGGCGAATGGCGAGAGGCACTAGGCGCACTGGCTGAGGTTCCGCCTGACATTCGCGCTGCGCTCGAACCACTAGTTCGAGTCCGATGGGCCTATGCCGTATCGGGAGATCTACGTCAGGAGCTCATGGCGGTGTCTCGAATCGGCGATGTCCTGCGTATTGCCGGAGAGCAAGATGCAGCCCTCGACCTCTACGTCCGAGCGTCTGCCACCGACGAAGCGCAAGCTCTGGTATCTGCTAGCGGTGACACAGTGCTTCACGCTACCGACCTCTTGGGACGACCACTCCAGGATCAGCGCGCCACGGTGTACGTGTCCGTCAATGAGGGGGGCGACCTCATCCCTGATGACGAGGTTGAAGCAATTGGCTCCGCAGCACTCGCTGACGTCGTCGGAGTACTAGACGGCACAATCAGCGACAGCCCATTTGCTCCGAATCTGCTCAGGACAGCAGTTGACGCGTTGGCAGCACTCGCGGACCGGCTCTCTGAAGACGTGCTTGTCGAAGCAGCAAGGGCCTTGAAGCCATCCATGGATCGGCCCGAAGATCGATACGCCTGGACCGACGAGGGCCTGTTTACATTGCTTGCTCGCACGGCAGCCAGGCAGGACTTTGGACTCTCCGTGCGTGAGGAAGCTGCTCGATCGCTGGCCGGGGCTGCTCTTGTAATGTCCCATGTCAGGGGAAATCCCAATGAACTCATCCGCCTCAGAGACGAGCAAGCAGACTTACGCGGCGCGATTGAGGACGTCCTTCTCCCGGCCGCCGCAGATGGCCGGAGAGTGGCTCTTCTTATATTGAGTGACCACCCACTAGTCCGGAGGTTCGTCACAAGCGCGGCCGCTGACGCGCTGGAGCGAGTTTGCTCGCTACCCGCGAGCAAGCCAGGCGAAGTTGGCTTTGGCGTCAGCTACGGCGAGGACGTCTGGCTTATTAGAACACTGGACGAAGAGGCTCGCCTAGCGGCGATTCAGGGACTCATTGCCCGGGCTTCTCGTACGGACGATGTGCTTGCCAATCGAGAAAGCGCACTTTCGGCGATTCCGAGTCTTACGCTGACTCTGGATGTCGGAACTCGTGAAGCACTCTTTGAACAGTTGATGGAATTTGGACGCGGATTGCACGATGAGGTGACCGTCGGCCTGGAGCTTGGGCGGCAGCATCCTCTCTCATCATTTCAATTCGACATCGGCCCATCGTCAATTATTCCGGCAGGGCTGCGAACGGCCTCGTCATGTGCGATGACGGAATCCTCACAGACTGAAGTTGCCGATCGGGCGATTGCCGAGCTTCGTTCTCGTGGTATAGGAGAATTTCACAATCTTGTGACGGCCCTCGCGACCCTGCCGGCGGCAATCCTAGAAGGACACCTGCCTCTCTTAGTTCGAGATGATCGCGAAGGCCTAAGAGCCCTGGCCGCCGTCGGGTGGACACAGGCCCCAATCGAGCAAGCAATTGGAGATGTTCTCGCCGATGACCTTTCTGCTCAAGTCCGTCGCACTCTTGCAACTAACCTTCATGCCGTCGCATTGACCGCGGAAGCCAATGATCAGCGTTGGCCAGCCTGGTCTCTCGCTCTTGAACACCTGAGCAGTGACTCTCGGGCCTCCATTCGGCACCTCGCTCGATCGGCACTTGCAAGAGCGCCGCAGTAGGGGGTATTCATTCCGACTTGTCTGCTTGATGCGATCACTGGGTGCCTGAAGAATCCGAGCACGGAAGAGAGTGGCAGTCGAACGCGTAGGTTCGGCGTGGTTGGCAGCCACACGAGATCGACGTTTGCGTGGCGTGGCCATTCTCAGAGCGGAACCGAAGGGGACTAAGTTGCCGCTGGCTATCTGAAACACGGTGAGTGACCGGGCCGAGATCCGTTGGCGGCGCAGACGCTTGGCCGCCAGGTGAGCCTGGGAATCGCCGTCAACTTCGATCCGCAGATTGAGGTCCAGCGTGCCATTGCGAATCGATATCATGCCTCGCCGGGTCCGTTGAGCGAGGTCCCGCCACCCCGCTCCGGGCCCGGCAACATTGAAGCTGCCACTGATTGCTGGTGGTCGTGCCACGTCGCCATACCCGGGTGTGAGACACCCGCCTGGCATTGTGATGGACATGGCGATGAGCGTGGGTGGCAAGTTGGCCCAGTGGCGACGTAGGCGAGACCTCAGCGGCAGCCAACGGACCGGAAGCTACTCACGAGGTCTGGCATGGGACCGGATTCGAGAATTCACAGGGCAGTTCTGGTGGGTGCTCATGCTGTTTCCTTTTGTGTTCGTGCTCGCCTTTCTCCCAATTGCGCTTCTAGCTGACGGCGTAGTGAGAGGAGCAGTACTTGGCGGGACGGCAGTCTCCGGACTGTGGTTCGACGTGGTCATCGCCCTGGTGTGGACGGGTGCTGCAAGCCAGTTCATGGGAGCGTCCGGCGAGGTGTCGACGTCCGAAGTGCTTCGTGAGCTTGACCGGGAGGGTTGGCGATTGGTCAACAACGTCAAATTGAAGAACTGGAGGGACATCGATCACGTGATGGTGGGACCAGGCGGGGTCGTGGTAGTGGAAAGTAAGTGGAGCGCCAATCCTTGGCCCGTGAACGGGCCTGGAGACAGCTTTATGGAAATCCAGAAGAAGAAAGCGGCAAGTCAGGTTCAGACAAGCGCCAAAGATGTCGTCGCCTGGCTTCGTGAATTCGGGATTGGTGTTCCGGCGATGTCGTTGGCCGTCTTCTGGACCGGTGCTAGAAGGAGCGGCTCTGGCTGGGAACCATTGCGCAACACGACCACGGTCCTGGTGCACGGGCCCAGTTTGCGCCTTTGGCTTCAGACTGAACTTCCGAGCAATGGCATGAATGCCGAACTGGTTGATCGCGTGTACTCAATGCTTGGCCAGAAGGTAGACGAACAGGATCAGGCGGCTATCGATGCTGGCCAGAGAGTTCCGCCGACGCTCCGAGGCCTTGCAATCCAGTGGGGTTTGAAGCCGATGGCTGGCATCATCTTGGCAACTTACGCCATTTGGTTGACGCGCTTCGCGCATGATTGGCGCATCGCCTTTGCTACTTCCGTGGCCGCGACCGGTTTGGGTCTCTGGGCGTGCCGATTCAAGCCGATCCGTGGAGTTGCCGTTGGATGGATCGCGGTGTCCTTTGGACTTGTGATTGCCGTGGTCGTCATGTTGATCCGTGCAGCAATCCAATAGCTGGCCGAAGCTTCAACTATTGAATGAAACGCCTGCGAGGTTCAGACAGCATGTGGATCTCTGCCTTGGGCGCATCAGGAAGCGCGAGGAGTGGACGAGAGTTCGTCAGTCGGGGTCGTCAGCGGGGACGAGGTCGTAGATGTGGCTAAACTCCGCGCTGCGAATTCCGGACAACGTGACGGTGCTGGTGGGAGTCATCGGAAGTTGTTCGAGAGGATCCACGATGACTCGCACCTTGGGACGAGCGTTGACGCCTTCGACGTTCGAGACGATGACAAGGAAGAAGTTTGGCGTGGAGTGGGCACGGCGAATCTCCGACTCCGTCATGCGAATGGTCTCGGGTTCGTCCTGGGCGTGAACCTTCAGCTCGTACAGGTTCTTGTCGAGGGTGTCGACAGCATCGGCGCCGACTCCATGCTGTCCCCGCAGGTCAACGATCTCCTGACGGTCACTGGCCATGACCTTGAGGAAGCATTCGTACCCCACGGTTTCCTTGTCGGTGGGCGTGTACGAGGCAGCCGACGTCCGGCTCCGCGGGGAACGTCCGGAGAGGTCCGGATCGGGAAGAGGGCCGTCACCGGACGGGCTGCGTCGTCGCCGTCGGGCTGAGCCGTCGGCCGATCCGCCACCCGGTCTCCCCTCTGGGTCAGCCACGACAAGAGTCGCGGGATCAACCAGTACCCGTGGTCGCGATGACGGCGGCGCCGGTTGCGCCCCATCACCGCCTGGAGACGGTTGCGAACCGGATCCCCGGCCCGCCGAGGTAGTTCGTCGCCTCGCTGGATCGGCGTGCCGAACGGCAGTGCCCTGCTGAAATGTTGCGAGACGGTCTGCCATCTGCTCGCGAGTGCGCTCGCGCTCCTCGTCGGCGACCTCCTGCGACGATGCGATGAGCTGCGCAACGCGCCCTTCGTCCGCTCCGACGCAGGCCACGAGCCACGCCTGGGCAATCTGGCGGGGATCTGTTGCCGGGAAGAGCGAGGCAATTGCCCGTCCTCCTGCATCGACGCTATGCAGAAGCCGGGGATCGGCAAGGTAGAGAACTCCGGCATCGCTGCCGGCTTTGGCCGAGACCGAGACGGTGATCGGATTGGTGAGGGCGACATCGTGGACGGCAACGCGCAACTCTGAGTCCGTGCGCACCTCGAACTCGCCGAAACGCTCCCACGTCGTGCGCAACGACTCCGCCGTCTTCGGATCGTTGCGTACCAGGTCGTCGTGCAAAAGAGGTACCGCCAGACGAAAGACCTCGGTCGCGTCGGCGTCGTAGTCGGCGTCATCGCCGTCCACGACAGTCGTCGCCGTTGCCGACAACACCTCGATGCGCAGCGGATCGAGAAGGTGGGCGAACTGAGACAGCTCCGCGTCCGGCAACCAGACCGGAACGTGAAGTCCCAGTCCGTCGACGAGCGTGGGATCGCTCACGGCATAGACGGGGCGCTCCGTTGTCCATCCCCGTGTCGTCCACAGGGGCGTGGTGGCGAGCCGCCTGGGGATCCGGGGTGAACGCGCTGTCGTCGCGGCGAGACGATCGTCGAGGGTGCGAAGTGTTTCGAGGAGCACGGAACGATCAGCGCCGTCGGGGGCGAATCGTTCACGGGCCAGCTCCAGGAGGACCTTGCGACAGTCGTCCACTTGGGGGTGTCGGATCTGGAGCAGATTCCAGAGGCGCTCAGCATTGGGAACCTGCGGAACGAAAGGGCGCCGAGCGCCAAAGATGGGCTTCCCGGCGAACACGTTGGTGGGTGGAAGCCAGCCGAGCTGCGTGCGCACGAGCCCGTCGTGCGACGCAAAGACAGTGCGTAGCTCGCGCTCGCTGAGGTCACCGGCAACCGACGTCCTGCTTGCGATGTGTTCCCCCAGTGCTTCGTAGACAAGGGCTGAGTCCACGGCGACGACAGGGTCGTCGTCGGGGAGAGCACGAACTTCGATCAGCCGGTTGACGAGGTCCCGGGTGCTGGGTTCACCGCGGACACCAAGTGCTGCGAGAACCTCGCGTCGGCTGAGTGTGTCGAACTCCGGCCGGAGGTAGCCCGCTGCGTCCTGTCCGTGAACGGCGACAGTCCCAGCGGAGCGCAGGCGCAAGTCGAGAGGGCGTTGGGCCACGCCATCGGTGTCGTCCAGCCAGGCGATGCCGCCCACTGCCCACAGCCAGAAGGCGTGAGTCTCTCCCTTGCGCTGCCATGCGTAATTGTCATCGGCGGCGACGACGTAAGCGTGGTCCTGCAACCGGGACCACGCACGATCCAAGGTTCCCAGCAGCGCTGCGGCCCGTTTGCGTCGGTGGGTGACGCGCCTTTCTGCGCCGATGTTCGTCGCGACGGCGCGCAGGTCTGGGCTGTCCATGTCGTCCAGCGTGTATGTTGCGCCCTTGGAAGCCATTTCCTGGCGACGCTCCGGGGGACTGCCGCGGACATTGGGATCCAGGCCGAGACTCTGCTCGGACTGGTATCGACGGTGTAGGGCAGCGTGAGGAACGAGCCGGGGTGCCAGGTCCGCACCGAGCAGCCGCAGAAACTTCTGCGCACCGAGACCGGCGGAGCGGTCCAACGAGGACCGCAGCGTGGTCGCATAGCGCGGGTGCAACCAGACGAGGCCGGGCGTGGAACGCGCGGCATGCGCAAAGCTATCCGGTTCCTTGTCGATAGCGGATGGCAGGTACGAGTCAACGAGCCGCGCGGTGGTTTCCTGTCTTCGCCCTCGTGAGTCAAACGTGAAGGCGTCGAGCGTGATGGCAGCACCGATGTGAGGGCCGAGATCGGATCGTTCCTCAGCGTTCATCGTCTCCAGGGCGTCCCGCAGCGCTTGGACTTGTGCATCGGTGAGCACGTCGGCAACCCGATGGCCCGCTCGCCCGGCGGCTGCCAGGCGGCGCACAACGGTCTGGGGGTCGGCATCGTCGATGAGCGCGCCGCGCTCGCGCAACCACTCCAGCACCATTTGTGCGTCATCTCTGTCGGCGACGTGTGCGTCGTGCAGCAGCAGTCCGACGCCCAGCTTTTGGGCAAGCGGCGATGCCGACGTGACAAGGGCGTGGAGCGAATCTTCCGTCGGTGCCACGATGTGGGAACTGTCCGCCAGGACGATGCACCGCAGCCTGGCCAGCGTGCCGGCCAGGTCGGACTCGAGTCCGGCTGCGGTGAGCGCCACGGTCGCTTCCGGTGATATGTGCTCGTCCTCCAAGAGGACGAGTGCGTCGGCGACGGTGACTTCGTCGGGAAGATCCGCACCGGCTGAGCGCCAGTCGCTCAGTACATCCCGCCACCGTTCGTCGTCGTCCCGGGCGCCCAGGGGCAGCGTTGCGGGCACATCGGCGAGCTGCGCGATCTCCTCCATGGTGAGGATTCCCGCCAACCCTGGTGCTTCCACGGCCAGTTCGGACAGTGCGTGATCACCCTGTGGGGTCGTAAGCGTCACCCGCTCAGGAAGCTGCGTCCGCGCTCGGTCCAGCAAGAGGGCGTCGAGGCGGGCGATGACGGAGTCACCGTCACGGTTCTCGTCGGCGTTACCATCAGGAAGAGGGACGACGCCCCATGCCGCGGCTGATTGCTCTGCGAACAGGTCCACGACGCTCTGGACCCACAGATCGGCCAGAAGGGGGAGCAGAGCGTCGTTCCAGTCGTTGGTCGCCAGATCACGGCGATTCGCGACGGGATCGAATTGCGCATTGACACGAACCGGCGTGCGCATGGCAACGAGCGGTAGACCAGCGGACGCCAGTCCGTCTGCGTCGTGGTGGAGCGGCAGGGCCACGGCGAGCGGGACGGTGTCCCCCGCCGCCTTCCAGGAGCGGTGCACGCCCGTGGGCGTTGCAACGTCGACGGAATGCACCAGCCACGAGCGGTCATCGGTTGTGTGGGCGTGCCGGCGTGCCACCGTGACCAACGTTGCGCCGATGACGGACTCGGAGTCCGGTGCGTCCGTCCAGTACAGGCGAAGAGTGCGCACGACGTCTCCGTCCGGAGAGAGGACGGAGATGCTCTCCACATTGCGCAAGAAGAGCAGAGCGGAGTCGTCCCATCGATTGAGCCACTGCTCCAGGGCGTCGGTGTCGAGGGACCCGCGGGTCACCGGGACGACGAACACGGTGGCCCCCATGTCTGCGTCGATCGGCACATTGGAGGAGTCGATGGCGGTGATCGTGGGATCACCGACTCGGAGGTGGTACGGGCCGGAGTGGACGTCGAGCACGTCCGAGAGGGCTCGCAGCGTCATCAGCCCGATCCCGAACTTGCCGGTGGCGTAGACGTCCTCGGCCTTCATCGTGAGCCATGGTGTCGCCAGACCAAGGACGTCGCGGAAGCGCACCTGCCTACCATTGTGGGACGCCACCAGCAATCCGTCCACAACTCGGAACTCGACGTGGCGTGCTCCGGCGTCGTCGGCGTTCTGGATGATCTCGGCGAGCCCCTGGAGCCGGTCCACCGAGAGGGTCTCCGCCCCAGCCTTGGCACCCTCCATCATAGATCGGAAAACGCCGGGCGAGGTCTCAAACAGATGGGCGAAGCGCCGGACCGCTGCCTGGGCCTCGGTCTCGTCTCCGGGCTCGAAGCCGATGTCGGCGTGGGGCTCGGCGAACTGCGCTTCAGCGGCCTCGTCCGGGGTGAGACGTGCAACCTCGGCCTCCGCCGGCTGTGTCACGGGACCCTCCGATGGAGAGCGGGGAGACCCTCGTCCGAGGGACGCCTACCCGAGCCGTCCGGGCTTCCCCCGAGTGTGCGGGGCCGGCCCCCGAAAAGCGGGAGGTGAGGTCGGCCTCCTGCCGGGTCGGTGTCGAGGGACCGTTTGCTGGTGTCTGCCACCTGGCCATTGTCGCGGGAACCAAGGGCCTGAGCTGCCGACCGGCTTCCCCGGGGCCGGTCGGCCGGACGGAAGAGGGGTGTGGTGCAGAGGTGGCGCGAGCCACCTCTGCTCACCGTCCCCACTCCACGGTGATGGCGTAGAGCCGGCGCACGTGCCAGAGCTTCATCCCCCGGCCCCGGCAATCCGCCAACACGAGGCGCATCCGACGCCTCACGAACACCCTCCGGATCCGCCCGGTACGACGGACACAGTCCTCGATGGCGCCCCAACAGCAGGGCTCGCCCCTCGTTCTTCACTCCGCCGACTCCACGGCTCTCACCATCACCCGACTTCTCCTTCACCCTCTCTTCCCATTGGTCAACCCTCCTTGCGGGACGAGGCTTCCGTGGCAGCCTGCTCCGGGCGGTCACGACCTCTCGTTCGTAGGGGGACTTCGTCAGCTCCTCTACGTAGTCCTGGAGAGTCGCCGTGGCCACGCGGTACGTCCGGCCGATTCGGATGGCTTCGAGATGCCCACCGTAGATGAGTCCGTAGACGGAGACACGGCTGCAGCTCAGCTCGTTGGCGACTTTCGTCACGGAGAGGAGCGGCGAGTCTGCTCCACCCTTTTTTCGATTAGGCGTCCGATGACCGGCGCCAGAGCGTCACGCAACGCATCGATGACTTGGTCGAGTATTTCGATCTGCATTCGCTGTCCTCCCTCGTATGGTTGGCAGACCGGCTTCGTCGAGCACCGTCATCTGGCGACGGCACTGCTCCGGGGGAACGCTCCGGACCTATCGCCACCGAAGAGGCCAACATCGGCATAGCGCCCGACCTGTCGACCCGAAGAGGGAAGATGACCAGCCACTGGGCCGAGGAGGTGGCCGAGATGCTCGACGATGCCGCCGACATGATCAACGCGTTCGATCTCGGCTCGCCCGATGAGGTGGCGGGACTCGCCTCCAGCGCCGCGGTCCTCCGCCGAGCCGCGGTGGCCCTCGCCACCGAGGAGAGCGCTTTCTGCAACCTCTCGAGGGAGATGCAACGATCAAGTCATGGCGCCCCGCGAGACCAACGACCGGATCCACGACACCAAATCAGGCAAACAAGCTCGAGGGGAACCTCTTGACGAGGTGCAGTCCGACCTGTTCCGTCCTTCATGCATCCCCTCCAATAGCAAGGTCTACTCGGGCGTGGATCTCTCAACCAGTCCGGCAAATACGGGAGTCGCGTTCGTAGCAAACGGGCCCGCGGGCCTAGTCGCATGGCGACTGCCTGCACATCTTCCTGCGAACGATCGACTGATCTGCCGCATCTTCGGCTTCTCCGAAGCCATGGCAATCGATGTCCCTCTCGGATGGCCCAACCATTTTGTGCGGGCGCTTCGAGCGCACCGGCAAGGGCGACCGTATCTTTGGCCACCTCTCGGCCACCTCGATGACGTTGCGTGGCGCGTCACTGACAAGGAAATACACACCCGCCTAAGTATCGATCCGCTGCGCGTTACGGCGGACCGCATCGGGAAAACAGCAATGCGGGGCGCAGCGATCCAGTCAGTGTTGCCGAATGGCCCATATCCCCGGGACGGATCTGAGAAAATCATCGAGACGTACCCCGCCGCTGTGCTGAAGGCGCTCGCATTGAGACACAACGGTTACAAACAAGGGCCAGAGTGTAGAAAGCTCCGAAGCAAGCTACTTGTCGGGCTCTCGCGCGCGTTCAAGATGACCTTCCGCCCCAATTTGGCGCGACAATGTGTCGACAGCCATGACCTGTTGGACGCGGTAATCTGTGCAATCATCGCCCACGAGGCGAAACACGGTCGCACTGTAACGCCCACAACGAGGCGCGAAAAATTCTCCGCTCGCACCGAAGGGTGGATCCACACGCCATAACACCGAGTAGATCGGTCACATCGCCTTAACCCACGACACTACTTATTCGGACAACGCAACCACAGTCTTGATCGCCTCGAGGGAGTCTGCCGGCCCGGAGACACCGAACGTCTGTTTTGGCCTATCCTGCTTCTTAACTGGAGTGTTGAGAGCGACACTGCGCGCTTCAGCCTCATTGGCGGCTTGAACGATGAGTTGGCCCTTGTCCGTATTGACTGCCCACCAGGGGAGATCTGCTGTAGACATCTATTCCCCTTCGCTCACGCCGCCGACCCGTGGAACCCGCTGGCTCCGAAGCAGAAGATCCCACCATCGGCGGCAACGAACCGGTAGCCATTGCCCGCAGGGGCGGCTTCCATCCCGACGATCGGCTGGGCCAGCGAGAGGTTGCCGGTCGATCCGAAGAATGGCGCACCGAACGAGAAGATCCCACCGTCCGAGGCGACCAACCAGTAGCCATTGGTGGCGAGATCGACGGCCATGCCGACCACCGGCTTATTCAGGTGTGAACCACCCATCGAACCCTGGAACGGGGCATCGAAGGCGAAGATTCCGCCATCACTTGCCACCATCCAATAACCACCGGTGGCCGGGTCGTCAGTGATGCCGTTGATCGGCCTATTCAGCGGCGAACCACCCATCGAGCCGTGGAATGCGGCGTCCCCGAAGGAGAAGAGGCCTCCAT
>Ga0208587_1001638_pt1 | contig 11848 bp, 9 predicted proteins | sample NGESurdeep092012_7_FD_184472 | JGI IMG/M metagenome (GOLD analysis project Ga0208587, IMG submission 184472) | Arctic peat soil microbial communities from Barrow, Alaska - NGEE Surface sample 210 deep-092012 (SPAdes) | ecosystem: Environmental > Terrestrial > Soil > Wetlands > Peat ...
GCCGTGCTGGTACGGCGACATGGTCCCCGGATCCACGTTGATGTACGGATCCAGCTTGAGGACGGAGACGGAGATGCCGCGCGCCTTGAGCAGGCGACCAATGCTGGCGGCGGTGATGCCCTTCCCGAGGGAGGAGGTGACCCCTCCGGTCACAAAGACATACTTCGCCATGGGCCGCGCTCCTCCGGGGTTTTTCCGATGCTACCGGATCCGGGGCCGCCGCGCCAGCAGCGCTGATTCGGTCGCCGCGCCGTGGCCCCACCGTGTGTGCCGGCCCGTCCGGTTCGCGCCCGGGCTTCCCGCCCGCTTCACGCCCGGGCTCCCCGCCCGGTTCGCGCCGGGCTTCGAGGGCCAGCAGGGTCCGGGTTGTCCGGGTTATCGGCTGAGCCGATCGTCCGGAGCCGTGGCGTGCTCCGAATCGCGGCCAACCTCGCGATTCGCCGCGTTTCCACGCTCCGCGACAACGATCCTGATCGTGCCATCCGATCACGGGGTCGCCGCTCGGGGTCGCCACTCGGGGTCGCCGGTCGGGGTCGCCGGTCGGGGTCGCCGGTCCGCGTTTCCCGGGTCCCCGGGCGCTTGAGAGGCCCGGCACCGAGAAACGGATGCTTCCGGTTCGGTCGCCATGCGGGCCGATGTCGCCGGGCGGGCCGACGTCGACGCCGAGTCGACGCCCGTCATCACTCGCCGGCGATGTCCGTCAGCCCTCGCGCCCCACGTCCGGCGCCGGGCCGGGGACGGTCCGCCCCGGGCCCCAGGCCTCGGGGCCGCAGATGAACCCGGGCATTTCGGGCCGGTGGGCCGCCCGCCACGCTGGCAGGTCCGCGTGCGTCGCCGGGAGGCTGCCATCGCCGAGGGCCTCCGCGAACCAGGCATCGATCTCCGAGAACCGCTCCCAGGCGATGAAGTGCCGGCCCGTCGCTCGCCCCCAGGCCAGAAGGGCGTCCTTGGCGAAGACCACGTCCGCGTGGTGGGCGGCGTACTGGTCGCTCGTGCCATCGCCGACGAACACGACGGCCCGGCCACCAGCGCTGTGGAGCCGAACCCGCTCGCGCTTGCACGTCCCGCACACGTGGCAGGCCGGGTGGCCGTACGGGAAGCTCACCCATTGAGGACCGTCGACGCGGTTCGCGTTCGTGGCGACCGGCAGGTCCGCGAGCGCGGGATCCAGGCGCTCCAGGTTCGAGGCGACGTAGAAGCCCAGCCCGTCGCTCACGATCTCGACGAGCGCGCCGGTCGCCCGGACCGAGCGGACGAACATCGGGAAGGTCTCGTCCTGGGGGATCCCGGCGGCCTCGCGCCGGAGCAGCGCAGCATCGCGGGGCAAGACCTCCATGTCCCAGCAGGTCAGGTCGCGGGAGCCGATCAGGCCGTCCTCGTAGGCGCGTTCCATGGCCCGAACCAGGGCCTGGTCCGGGACATGGCGCTCCAGCAGGAGGCTGCCGACGTCCTGGCGCGAGACGGTGCCGTCGTAGTCGACGAGGACGCTGACCGGGGCACCCACGGACGGCAGGCTGGGAACGTGGGGTGCGCGGGTCATCGCAGGCGAGGATAGGTGATCGCAAGTCACGGCGCCCCAGCGCGATGCCCGAGCGCGATGCCTCAGCGCGATGCCCGAGCGCGATGCCCGAGCGCGATGCCCGAGCGCGATGCGCCTACACCTCGATGAGCGGCGGAGGTTCCGGGCCCACCCGGCCAGCGGCCGCGCCCGCCGGGGCGCGTCGGGCCACGATGATTCCGGCCACGATCACCCCGAAGCCAGCGGCCTGGACCGCAAGGACGCGTTCGCCGAGCAGGAGCGCGGCGAGCACGATCGTGAGGGCCGGAACGAGGAATTGCAGGTTCGCGATGCGACTGGGCCCGAGGAGCGCGATCGCCCGGAAGAGCACGACGTTCGCGAGCCCGCCCGCCACGATCGCCGAGTAGAGGATCGCCAGCACGTGCGGGGGGCCGACGGCCGAGAGATCGGCGGTCGCAAGCTGGACGATTCCCGGGACGGCCAGCACGGTCGACCCGGCGAGGATCGCCCACGTCGTGAGGCGGAGTGGAGAGTACGTCGCGAGCAGGGGCGCCGAGAGCGCGAGGTACCAGCCCCAACAGGCCGCCGCGCCAATCGTCATGAGCTCGCCGAGCCCGGCGCCGTCGAGCCGCAAGCCATTGCCGCCCGCCACAAGCGCAACGCCCGCGAACGCGACCGCGGCCCCCAGGTACCGGAGGCGGTGGCCGCGCTCGGCGCGCGTCGCCACCGCCGCGAGGAGGGTGAAGATGGGGGTCGTCGCGACCAGGAGCGCGCTCGTCCCGGCGGTCGTCAGCGCGAGCGCGCTCGCCCAGAGGAGCTGGTAGACCCCGAATCCGAGCCCACCCAGGAGCGCGACGCGGATGGCGACGCGGCGCGGCAGCCCCACCGAGCCCTCGCGCAAGCGAGTGATCGCGAGGAGCACCAGGCCGGCGAGGAGGAACCGGACGAACGCAAAGCCAACCGGCGGCACAATCGCGATCGCGGCCTTGACCGTGACGAAGTTGAAGGACCAGGCCACCATGACGGCCAACGCCCCGAACTCTGCCAGCCGGCGGGCGCGTGACGCCGCCGCGGCTGCCGTGCGCGAGCCCAGTGAAACGGCGACGGCCCCGTCGGCGCTCGCCGGCGGGGCCGCAAGGGGCTGGAGCGGCGGGATGGGCTAGACGCCTTCCTGCTCGAGCTCGAGGGTCTCCTCGTCGCTCTCCTCGGTCAGCTTCAGCCAGACGAAGAGAACGGCCAAAACCACGAGAGGGATGACGACGAGCGCCGCGAGCGTGACCCCGAGGGCCGTTGCCACGATCTTGAGAGCCTTCATCGGCGGTACCTCCTTCGCTGGGACGCGGGTTCCGCTAGACCTTGCGGGCCTGGGGCGCCTGCGCGATCATCGCCTCGATGTCGTCCTTCGTGAACTCCGCCAGCGTGTGGTGGCCGCCGGTCGGCCCAACGCGGTGGAGGCGGACGACGAACGCGCCGTCCTGCTCGAAGAAGAAGATGTCGTGCGGCTTCTCCTCGTCGATCCACCGCCCGAGGACCCGGAACGACTTCTCATAGTAGCCCGCGTCAGCCCAGTCGGACGCGGCGCTGTCGGCGTGGCGGCGCGCCAGGGCCTCCTCCATGAAGCGGGCGATGTCGTCGTCAAGGAAAGTCATGGTCTCCTTGACCTGGTGGCCGGCGTTCTCGGACCAGGCGCCCTTCTCGCCCTCCAGGGCGAGGCCCTGGAGGATGAAGCCGTCGGGCGCCTCCACGAGCAGGACGTCGTGCATCCCGCGCTGGTCGAGGAACGCGCCGATGGAGCGGAGCACCTCCTCGAAGTCCTGGCGCGGGCTCCCCTCGTAGATCCGCATCGTCACTCCTCATCGCCGTGGCCCCGACATCGCCGTGGCCGATCAGCTGCCGGCCGCCTGGTCCAGGAGGCCGCGCTCCGGCGCGCGCCGCTCAAGGACGCTGAAGACCGCCCACCCGGCGAGTGTAAGCGCGCCAGTGGTCGCGAGCAAGGCGGCATCGCGAGCAAGGCGGCGATGCCCGCGGCGAGGAGCGCCCCGTTCGCGGCACGAGCGTGGTGCTCTCGGTCGGGCGCGGGTCAGACCGCAGCGGCAAGCAGGCCGGCGACCCTCGCGTCATTGATGATGAGCGCCGTGTTGGCGCGAATGGACCTGTCGTCCGTCAACTCCGCGACCCGCTGAAGCACCCATGGCGTAAGGGCCGGGCCGTGGATCCCGGCCTCCTCCGCGTCCGCGGTTGCGCGGGCGATCGCGGTCAGCGCCTCCGCGCGGGGCAGCTCGTCGGCTGCGGGGACCGGCACGCAGATCAGCACGCCTGACCCGAGCCCGAGCGCCAGGTGGGCCCGGACAAGGTCGGCTGCCGCGGCCAGGTCCGGGACGTGCTGAGGTGCCCGGATCCCCGACGCGCGGGAGAAGAAGCCGGGCAGCTCATCCGTCCCCACGGCCACCACCGGCACGCCGCGCGACTCCAGGACTTCGAGCGTGCCCGCCACGTCGAGGATCGCCTTCGGGCCGGCGCACACGACGACGACCGGTGTCCGGGCAAGCTCCTCGAGGTCGACCGAGACGTCGAGGCTCGGCGGACGCCGCGTCCCATCCGGCGCCAGGACCGCTTCGAACGCCCCCGGGTGGACCCCGCCGATCCCGCCGGTCGCGAAGACGCGGATGCCGGCTGCGGCACAGGCGAGCATGGTCGCCGAGACGGTGGTCGCGCCGAGCGCTCGGGCGGCGAGCGCCCCGGCCAGCGTCGGCCGGGCGACCTTCCGGACGTCAGGGGCCGTGGCCAGCCCCACGAGTGTCGCCGCGTCAAGCCCGACGAGGAGCCGACCATCCCGGATCGCGATCGTCGCCGGCACGGCGCCGGACTCGCGGACGGCCGCCTCCGCGGCGCCGGCGACCTCCAGGTTTCGGGGATACGGGAGGCCGTGGCTGATGAGCGTGGATTCGAGGGCCACGACCGGGCGGCCGGTCCGGAGCGCGGCGGCGACCTCCGGGGCAACCAGGAGTCGATCGCGGAGACCGCTGACAACGGGTTCGTGCATCTCCAGAGGGTACCGTCGGGGGTCAAACACCCGCCGATTGCCGAAGGTCCGATAGAGCCGGCGGACCCGCCTGTGGGCCTCCGCGAGCTCGGCATGATCACCAGCTCGGCATGATCACCGCCACGACCCAGAGTGGTCTTGGGGCCCTTGAGCATGCGTTCCCGGCGGCGATGGCGGACGGTCGACGAGTCGTTCACGTTCATGAAGCCGGAACGCCATATGCTCACGGCCTGCATCACCTTGAGCGCGTTCCGCGACGGCCCCACCACGGTCGTCCAGATCGAGGTGCTCCTCCGCTCCTGCGATCCCATGGACGAAGTGGTGCTGGCCCTCTTCGGCCGCCGGCCGGAGGACGCCTTCGGGATCGCGACATGGCACAACCTGGCGGACCGGTTCGGCGTCGACGCGACCGCGGCGCTGGAGCAGGTCTGCGTCGACCGGATGCGCCAGCGCAAGAACGCCGGGAATGTCCGCCGCATGGGTGTCGCCCCCGGCCGCGAATGTCACTCCCGGCACCGCAGACGTCGCTCCCGGCGACCAGAAGGCGGGGATCGATCGATCGGCGGTCGGGCGGACGTGAGTGTGGTCGGCCCTCGCCGGATCTGTTCGCCTCCCGCTGACGTCGCGGCCTCGCGCGCCCCGGCCGGGCCCTCCCCTGACTTCGATCCAGTCGCCCTGTTCGCCGGGGGCGACACCGGCGACGTCGCGGATCCGCTCCCGCTTTCTCCAGGCGTCGACGGACGTCGGGTGGACCCGGACGTCAGGCGTCGACGGACGTCGCGGCGGACCCGGTGGGCGCGTACGCTGGACCACATGCCCGAAGGTCAGCGCGCGGCGATCTCCCCGGCCCGGCTCCTGCGCCGGCGGGTCGTGCTCGAGGAGCACGACCCGCTTCCCGGTGGCGGTGGCGCCGTCGTCGTCAGGCGCTTCGTGCACGCGGAGACGTACCGGTCGCACCTTCACCTGGTCGACTTCGGACCGTCCGGGGCGGCAGTCCCCCTGACGGCAGGCGCCGTCCGCGACACGTCGCCCCGCGTCAGCCCCAACGCCCGGCGGCTCGCGTTCCTTCGCTCGTTCCCGGACGAACCGGACCGATCGACGGCAGTCATGGTAGGTGCGCTCGACGGCGGCAAACCATGGGTCCTGTGGGTGCCCGAGCACGGCGTCACGGAACTCGGCTGGTCGCCGGACGGGTCCCAGCTCGCGTTCGTGGCGGCCGGGGCGGCGGCTCGCTCGATCATCGGACCCGAGACGAAGGGTCGGGTCGTGACAGGACGACGGATCACTCGCGCAGACTGGCGCTCCGATGAGGTCGGCCACCGGGACCGGTGGGGCCAGGTCTGGGTGATCGCGGCACGCCGGCGCGCGCGGTCTCGGCAGCTGACCCACGGCGAGGCCGACGTCAAGGGGATCGCCTGGGCGTCGGACGGCCGCTCGATCGCCTACGCCGCCGACCCGCGACCGGACGCCGACATCCGGCCGCTGCCGTCGATCTGGGTGGTCCCGGCGGCCGGCGGCGAACCGCGGGAGGCGATCCGGCTCGCCGGCTATGCCGGCTCGCCGTCCTTCTCGCCCGACGGGCGGTGGCTGGCCTGCATCGGGGTCGATGTCGCGGACCCACTCGACGACGCGCAGCCGGGGCTCTTCCTCGCGCCCGTGGCGCGCGGCGCGGGCACCGGGGTCGCGGGCACCATCGTCGCGGGCACGCGCGGCGATGGCGTCAACCGCGATGGTTCCGACGGCGGCCCCGTCGCTCCGCCCCGGGCGGTTGCCCTGGCGCCGGACCTGGACCGGCCAATCGGGGCCTGGAACGACACTGACCTGAACGGCTGGATGGCGTCCTCGCGGCCGGGGCCCAGCTGGGATGGGCCGGCGTCGCTCGTTACGCTCGTCAGCGAGGGTGGGCGCGTTCGCCCGTGGCGCTTCCCGGTGGACCCGGCGATCGGGCGGCCGGCCGGGGCCCCCGAGCGGCTCGTCGACGGCGACGTCGCGGCGTGGACGCTCGGCGTTGCTGGCGGCGTGGTCTCGCTCGTCGCGACCGTGGACGATCGACCGATGGAGCTGCTGGCGCTCCAGGGCGGGAGCCCGCGCGCCGCGCGCCGCGCACGGACGACCCTGGGTGGCGCCTGGCGCCGCGGACTGCCGTGGCCGGAGATGCGGCGCGTCTTCGCACCCGGCGAGGGCGGGCCGATCGAGACGTGGATCGTCTCACCGGCCGGCGCCGGGGAGGCCGCGCTCCCGACTGTCGTCAACGTCCACGGGGGCCCGCTGGGCGCGTGGTCGCCCGCGCCGTCGACCGAGAACGTGCTCCTCGCGGCGCACGGCTACCGCGTCATCCTCCCGAACATCCGCGGCTCGGCGGGCTACGGGCGGGACTGGATTCGGCCCCAGCTCGGGGACTGGGGCGGCGTCGATGCCGCCGACGTCCTCGCAGCCGTCGACCACGTGGTGGGGCTGGGCCTCGCCGATGCCGGACGGCTCGGGATCCTGGGGCTCTCGTACGGCGGCTTCCTGGTCCACTGGCTGGTGGGTGCCGCGCCCGATCGCTTCCGCGCCGCGGTCAGCGAGAACGGCGTGACGAACCAGCTGAACGGCTGGGCGAACTCCGACTCCGGTCCCGAATACGACCGGATGGCGCTCCTCGGCGACCCGCTGAGCGAGGATGGCGTCGCGAAGCTCTGGCGCCAGTCGCCGCTCCGCCACGTGACCCGGATCCGGATCCCGCTCCTCATGCTCCAGGGCGAGGCGGACCTGCGCTGCCCCGCGGCGGACAACGAGCAGCTCTTCGTGGCGCTGCGCCACCTCGGCCGCGAGGTGGAGTACGTGCTCTACCCGGAGAGCTGGCACACCTTCGCGATCACCGGCCGGATCGACCGCCGGATCGACCGGAACGAGCGCGTGCTCGCCTGGTTCGATCGGTTCCTGAAGCCGTAGGCCGCGGCACCACCGCGCGGCACCGTAGGTCGCGGCACCGCCGGGCGGCGGACCGCTGCGCGGCGGACCGCCCTACCCCAGCGCGAGCTCGGGCCGGGGCGTTCCCACCTGGCGCGCCGCAGCCCGATGGCCGGCAACGACGGCACGCCGCAGGACCACGGGCGTCGTGGCGGCGCCGGCAGCCAGCCATGACGCGAGGAATCCGGCGTCGAATGCGTCGCCGGCCCCGGTCGTGTCCGCCACGGCGAAGGGGCGCGTGGCCACCTCGAGCCGGACGCCGGACGCCGCCGCTCTGCCGGGGCCGCGGACCAGGAGCGTGGCACCGGCCGCCCCGCGCTTGACGATCGCGACCGGCGCGAAGCCGAGGAGGCGCGCCGGATCGAGCTCACCCAGGAACGCGGCCGCCTCGTGCTGGTTCGTGAAGAGCACATCTGGCGCGACCTCTCGGACCAGCGCGTGCGCGGCGGCGCGGCCACCCGCGAGGAGCGGCCCGGCCGAGGCGAGATCCACGCTGACGCGCGCCCCGGCCGCACGCGCGAAGGCGACGGCCGCGCGCCCGGCCTCGCCCAGCGGGGCTCCCAGGAGCGAGTAGGCCGGCAGGTGGAGCGCGGCCACGCCGCGGAACCAGCGCGCCTCGAGGTCCGCGGGATGCAGGAGATCGGCCGCGCCGCGCTCCGCCACGAACGACCGCTCGCCGGTGGCGGGGTCCACCAGCATCCCGATCCTGGCCGTCCGCGCGCCCGCGGGTCGCGCCGCCCTGACATGGACGCCGTCCGCCCGCAGCGCCGCCACGAGCGCGCGCCCGGCGCCGTCGCGCCCGACCGCACAGACCAGCGAGGCCCGCGCGCCGAGCCGGGCCAGCCAGCGAGCGGTGTTCGCGGCGGAGCCGCCCTGGTGCAGCCGGACCGCGCCAGGGACGTCCGTCCCCCGCTGGAGCGGCCGCGCCGGCGCCAGCACCACGTCGAGCGCAAGGTCACCCAGGACCAGGACGGACACGGGTCGCGGGCGAGACGGCAGCAAGGGCATCGAGCCCGAGGATACGCCGCGGCCGATCCCGGGGCCGCGCCTACAATTGGGGCATCCATCCGCGCCCCGCCTCTCCGCCCAGGAGCACGCCCGAATGACCCTCAACTCCGAACAGCTCGACCGACTGTCGGTCGACACCATCCGGACGCTCGCGATCGACGGCGTCCAGCAGGCGAACTCCGGCCATCCGGGCGCCCCGATGGGGATGGCCCCAATGGCCTACGCGCTGTGGACGCGCTTCCTCCGTCACGCGCCGACGCATCCTGACTGGCCCAATCGCGACCGCTTCGTCCTGTCCGCCGGACACGCCTCGATGCTCCTCTACGGGCTCCTCCACCTGACCGGCTACGACGTCACGCTCGACGACCTCCGGCACTTCCGCCAGTGGGGCTCGCGGACGCCGGGCCACCCCGAGTACGGCATGACCGCGGGCGTGGAAGCCACCACGGGCCCCCTGGGACAGGGCGTCGCGAATGCCGTCGGGATGGCCATCGCGGAGCGGCGCCTCGCCGCGGAGTTCAACCGCCCCGGCCACGCCGTGGTCGACCACTGGACCTACGCCATCTGCTCCGACGGCGACCTCCAGGAGGGGATCGCGTCGGAGGCGGCCTCGCTGGCGGGCCACCTGCGGCTCGGCAAGCTGGTCCTCCTCTACGACGACAACCACATCCAGCTGGACGGGCCCACCTCGATGGCCTTCTCGGAGGACGTCCTCGAGCGGTTCGACGCGTATGGGTGGCACACCCAGCAGGTGGATGACGGCAACGACCTCCCGGCGATCGAGGGGGCCATTCGCGCCGCGCGCGCCGACGGGCGCCCGTCGATCATCGCGGTCCGGACCCACATCGGGTTTGGGTCTCCGCACAAGCACGACACCCAGAAGGCCCACGGCGCACCCCTTGGCCTCGACGAGGTTCGCCTCACGAAAGAGGCGTACGGCTGGGACCCCGACCGGACGTTCTACGTGCCGGATGACGTCGAGGGTCTCTTCAGCCGCGCGATCCCGTACGGCGAGCACCTGGTCAACGACTGGGAGGACCGCATGCGGCGGTACGCCGTGGCCTTCCCGGCCCAGGCGACGGACCTGCGCCGACGGCTCGCAGGCGAGCTGCCCGAAGGCTGGGACGCGAAGCTCCCGGCGTATGCGGTCGGCGAGGACTTCGCGACCCGGCAGGTGAGCCAGGCCACGATCCAGGCCCTGGCGGCCGGCCTCCCGGAGTTGTTCGGCGGCTCCGCGGACCTCTCCGAGTCGAACCTGACGGACATCAAGGGCGGACTCGACTTCTCCACCGAGGAGGCCGGCCGGAATCTCCGCTTCGGCGTCCGCGAGCACGGGATGGGTGGGATCGTCAACGGGATCGCCTACCACGGCGGCTTCCTGCCGTATGGCGCCACGTTCCTCAACTTCAGCGACTACATGCGCGGGTCGGTTCGCATCGCGGCGATGGCCGGGCTTCACGTCGTCTACGTCTGGACGCACGACTCGGTGGGCCTGGGCGAGGACGGCCCGACGCACCAGCCGGTGGAGCACTACGCGGCTCTGCGGGCGATCCCGAACCTCTGGTTCGTCCGGCCGGGCGACGCGAACGAGGCTGCGGCTGCCTGGGCGCTGGCCGTCGAGCGCACGAACGGCCCGACCGCCCTCGCTCTCACCCGGCAGAAGCTGCCGACGTTCGCAGCCACGGCCGCGCTGGCCCGCGACGGGGTCCGCCGCGGCGGCTACGTCCTGCGCGCGGCGTCCTCCGAGGCCGCGGGCGGGATGCCCGCCCTGGTCCTCATCGCGACCGGTTCCGAGCTCCAGCTCGCCATGGGCGCCGCGGACGCGCTCGAGGCGGACGGCATCCCGACCCGCGTCGTCTCGCTGCCCTGCTGGGAGGCGTTCGAGGCCCAGGATCCCGCCTACCGCGAAACGGTCTTGCCGGCAGCGGTCCGGAAGCGCGTCAGCGTGGAGATCGGGGTCTCGCTCGGCTGGGAGCGCTGGACCGGCGACGAGGGCGCGATCGTCGCTCTCGACCACTTTGGGGCGTCGGCGCCCGGCGCCACGATCCTCGAGCAGTTCGGCTTCACGATCGAGCGGGTCGCCGAGGTCGGCAGGGGCGTGGTTCGAGACGGGCTGCGCGGCCGCGTCCCGACGCTCGTCCCCTCGCCGCACCCGGGAGAGCGCGCCTGATGCGAGTCGCGTTCGCGGCGGATCACGGCGGCGTCGAGCTGCGCGACGAGCTTCTTCGCCGGTTGGCCGACACCGGGCACGAGCTGATCGACCTCGGCGGCGATGGAGCCGACCCGACCGACGACTACCCGGACTTCGCGAGGCGGCTCGCCCACGCCATCCGGGATGGCGAGGCCGACCGTGGGATCCTGGTCTGCGGCTCGGGGATCGGCGCGTCCGTCGCCGCGAACAAGGTCCGCGGCGTTCGCGCGGCCGTCGCCCACGACACGTATTCGGCGCACCAGGGCGTCGAGCACGATGACCTCAACGTGCTGTGCCTCGGCGGCCGGGTCATCGGCGTGGAGCCCGCCGTCGAATGCGCCCGCGCATTCCTCGCGGCGAAGTTCTCCGGCGCGGAGCGCCACGCGCGGCGGGTCGCGAAGGTGCTCGCGATCGAGGCGGAGGAATCCGGCGCGGGCTGACCGGACGGCGAGCGCGCCCCGGCTACACTGCACCGATCAGGAGGCAGCCGATGGCAGACACGCTCCCCACGTTCGCCCCGGACGCGCTCGATGCGCGGATCCACGACCCCGCGCTCGCCCAGGCGGTCGAAGCCGCGCTGCGTCGCGCGGACGACGAGCACTGGGTCGAGCGCCTGCACGACCGCGACGGCACGCTCTGGTCAGCGGACCCGGAAGTCCAGGCGAAGATCGCGAACCGCCTCGGCTGGCTCGACGCCCCGCGCGATTTCGGGGAGCAGGTCCCGGCCCTGGAAGCGTTCGGGGAGGGCATCCGCGCGGCCGGCTTCACGGCCGCGCTCGTTGCCGGGATGGGCGGCAGCAGCCTGGCCCCGGACGTGCTCGCCGACGCCTTCCGCGACATCGCCGACTGGCTGGCCGTCCGCGTCCTGGACTCGACCGATCCCGCGGCCGTCGAGGCGGCCTGGGACGGCCTGGACCCGCTTGCGACGCTCGTGATCGTGGCCACGAAATCCGGCACGACCACGGAGAGCCTGGCCTTCCAGGCGGATGCCTGGGCCCGGATCCACGCCGCGCTGCGCGCCGCCGGTGAGCGCCGCGAGTCCCCCGCCGACCTGATGGTCGCCATCACCGACCCTGGCCGAAGCCTGGAGGCGATCCCCCACCACGACGGCCTCCGCGAGGTGTTCCTGAACCCG
>Ga0208587_1001642_pt1 | contig 11820 bp, 13 predicted proteins | sample NGESurdeep092012_7_FD_184472 | JGI IMG/M metagenome (GOLD analysis project Ga0208587, IMG submission 184472) | Arctic peat soil microbial communities from Barrow, Alaska - NGEE Surface sample 210 deep-092012 (SPAdes) | ecosystem: Environmental > Terrestrial > Soil > Wetlands > Peat ...
AACAGTGAAATAGTTCGCATGCCAGTTCATATAGCCCCACGCGCCCAATGACTTTGCGAACTGCGCCCAGTACCAATTCGACTGTTACAGGCCACTAGTACATCCGGGAGTTGAGAAATCGACCCCTGGTGGTCGGTTAGCGCCGGTATTTCCGGCAGAGTGAAATCTCCAGTAGCGCAAGTGAGACCCTCTCGTGATGGGAACAGCCAGTACAGCCAGACCAGCATCAGACGATCGACGTTCCGGAGTCGGCGGCGCGCTGGCGACTTGCAGTTTAAGACCAGCAGCTGTTGGCGCAAGACCAGGATCTCTGCCTCACACGAGGCGCGAACCTCGACTACCGAGCGCAGTGCGAGCACGAAACGAGTCAGCAACGCGAACATCGCGCGTTGCAGTAACACACTTGCCGCGCTTCGTCACGCGGACGAGGTTTTGATTAGGGACAGCTAACGAAATCCCCTTACCCCGTCCTCAAGCTGTAGCTATAGGCCGCCCCGCCCGACGATAGGCAATACCTAACTCCCAACTCGCTCTGCCGGCCACCCGCCTCCGTCCGGACATACGATTCCGTCCGCCGCCGCCGGATGATGGTCTACCGTCAGGTCATTGCAGGCCGATTCCGTCGTCGCCGTCCCCCTCCCGTCGCGCTCGAGGTCCTCCAGCATGCACCGAAAGGTCGCGTCGTTCTTCAGCAGCTCGCATCCTTCGCTGATCAGCGCGCGGACCTGCTCCGCCGGCAGTCCGAAATTCGTCCCGATTCCGTAAAACTCCCTGCGCCGATCCTTATTCGCGATCGCCTCAAAGCTGATCTCGATCGCATACGGCACGGCATGTACCGAGCTTCTGATGCCCGCACTCTGCTGCTCCTTTTCTGCCTGTCTGATCTCATCCACCAGTCGATTCATCAGGTCCACGCTGTCGAAGCTGTAATTGTCCATCGCAGTATCCGCCGTCGCTAGCGCCACCGTCGGAATGATATACGGCGTATGCCGCCCGTTCCCGGTCGGGTCCTCTCCCTTACTCCGCGCATTCACCGAGATTATCACCAGCCTGTCGATCTCCGGCAGATCGCGCATGATAAACCCGTTCGTCTGTTCGTACGCATTGATCACTGGCCGCAGCCCGATGTTATCCGCCAATCCTCCGTCCAGCAAATGTACATACGGCATCGGATAATCAACATATTCGCGCTCGCTCTGTGCCCAGTGGTATTGACTCCGGTTCAGGTAATAATCGTCTCTCGCGACTTGATATACTGTCGGAATAGTGAATCCGTCCAGATGCTGATAATTCTCCAGCGTCAGCGGACACAGCAGAAATGGAAATGCCGATGATGCTGCAACAGCGCGCGCCACTGAGTAGTCGCTCAAGTCCGACCCGAGCAGGTCGAACTGCTCCTGCGTGAATGGAAACCGGCTCTCATTCCCGATGTTGGTCGCATTCAAAATGATGAACGGCCGCCGCCCGTGCTCGATCAGCGCCCGGTACTTCTTATGCTCATAAATCGTGTCGTCGTAGTAGTCCGCCGCAAGGTCAATCCGGCTGTAATATGGCGACCAGAGCCACGGCCAGTTCCACGGCGCCATCCCCTTCAGTATCAGCCCGCCCTCGATGTCCCGGTAGAGCATCTTTTGCTCGAAGTCCTGAAACAGCCGCTCCCCGAACAGTCCGTAATAGGCCGCCGTGAATGACCCGCCCGACACCGATGAGATGCAGTCCACCTCGTCTAGCAACGTCTCCTCTCGTGGCCATTTTATCTTCGTCTGCCTGAGCGCGATCATCGCACCGTATGCGAGCGCGGCCGCCCGGGTTCCACCTCCTGAGAATGTCAGGCACACAAATAGCCTGTTGTCGTCCCTGCCACCCGCCAAGTTCGTAAATCGATATCCATTTCGCGGTGCGCCCGTCACTCCCGCGACCGGCCCGTCCCCGCTCTTGGTTGGATATCGATCCTTGGGCAATTTCGAGTTGAGCGGCGCGCACGAAATTCCCACAAGTGCGATCGCCGCCAGAACAGCCAACCCTTCGCCCCGCATCTGACCTGCCCGCCTCATGCCTTGGAAGAACTGGATAGTCTTGGGATGCTGCGGGCTGGTCCCGTTCAGCTCGACCGCGATCTGCGCCGGTGTGAAACTCCCCGCTGGCATACTCAGCCGCACCACATGATGCCCCGCGCTTACCCACGACACCTCATTCGTCACCCAATCCCCCGTGACATCATCAATAATCACCCCGCAATCATTTCCCTTATACTTAACTACGAGATATTCCATAGTCCCTCCTTTCGCGATCCACCCTGCAGATGATCCCGAAAATCGCCGCATCCAAACGCCCTGAGACTTCATCAAACCCCTACGCACCTGTCCAGATGTCCCGCGCCGAACATCCACGGCCTCATCTGCTAATCCCAACTGATACGCAAAATGCGTATGCTCACGCGCACCACCAAAAACCCCTCCACCCTTTACATTCGCATGACTTCGTGCTACCTCGCCTAGCTGTCTGTTAGCAGAGTGACTAGGTGTCGCATCTGCTCAGGGGGAACGATGCTGATACGCACGCGATATGCCAAGGTTACCGTCCTGCTCATCCTCGTCACCGCCGCCGGATGCAGCTCGAATGTCAAGGCTCCGACTTAAACTTCTTCTCCTCCGTCACCGCAAAGGTGCTTTGAGCCAGCGGCCGCGTGCCGGCCGATGGCGATCGATCATTTGACCCTGCGCTATCAGCATCGGCCGACGACGCCGGGCTGCGTCGCTCGAAGCGACTTCGAGGGCCGCGGTCTGCTGCAACGCTTGGTTAGGCGCGACTGACTCCCCCTTAGAGTTTGTCATGGCTTGTCTTCGGGTCGGAGGTTATCGATACGGTCTAAGCGGACAATGCCCTCGATCGTGTTCATCCTTTCAAATCTGCCCCCTTCGCTTTCACCGCGTGCGAGCCACTCTTCGATTTTGGCGTGAGCAACCTCGTCGGCCGCGATCAAGATGAGTGAGAACTTCGACCCCGAACCGTCTTCATAAACTCTGGTGGACCATTTGCCATCGTTGCCCACTTGTAAAGGCCGTTCTTTTGGCCATATGTACCCGCTAACCTCCACCGCCAGCCAGATATGCACCCCCTCCCCCTCCTTGAAACCTGCGAGCGTGCCGGCACAATCGAACGTGTTCGGCACGGTATGCCCACGCACGGGCACCTCGATCTTCCCGCTAACCTTAGACAATCGCTCGCGCGACTTTACGAAAACATCAAACTTTGCTTCGAGTTCATTCAGTTTTGTCTCGCACTGTTCTTGGAATCTGCGCTGATCGAATACCTGGGACACAAAGCCGATCCCACAAAGAACGATGGAGAAGCCCATAAAGAAATAGATGGACCGCAGTACAGACCGGTTTGGATTAGGCTGGATTTTGCTGAGCAGACGATAGGCGAGAAAGGCGAGCAAGAAGCCGAGCCCAATCACGCCGAGACCGAGGATCCTTATCACATCCAAATCGAGCATCGAACCCTCCGCTTGGCACCGGGTCCATAGGGACAGTCATCCTTGTCTATGTCGAAACCATTCCTGTACCGCCGCAGGCGGCTCATACACAGGACTCTTGATGTGCGGTGTTGACATCAACTCAAGAATCGCGAGAGCAAGTAACCAAACGGAAGGACGTTCCCCAGAATTGGTCCGACGACCGGGCCGAAAATGCCGGTGCTCATCACGGTGCTTATTCGATTCTCGAACTGCTTCTGTGCCGCATCGTATCGCGCTTTCAACAATGCATTGCCTGTCCATGTTGCGGGGAGTGGATCGGACGGAAATTGAGGATCGGGGTCTATTTTGAAATCGGGATCGGTGACTTCTCGTACTCGCGACCACGTTTCGTAGGCGTCCTTCATTCCACGGATGAAGTCGCTCTCTCGAATTTCGTCTAAAAAGAAGCCCGCGAAGCCATAAAATGGATCGCCGGACAGCGGTTCATCGGGCGCAACAACGATCGGCTGAAATTTGACTTTATCAGCAAGACTCGCAGCGAAGTCGATTAGCAATCCCAATGCAGTAAAGATTTCTTTACGATCATTCGGTAAAGCACGAGCGGCTCCCCACAGCGCCTGGTCCGTATCTCGAAGATCCTCGACAAAATTCTCTTGGAATAGCTGAAGGCGAGAATCCAGATTACGTACCTTGGCGGCCGCCGCTACCAGTGTGTTTAAGACATTAAGATCAAAGTTGATGCTGCCTCCCGTTGTGTGCAGCGTGTACTCCAGGCTGCCCAGCACCTTAGTGCGATCGGCGATTGCGCGGTTCATCTGCTCAATGCCGGTCAGGCCGGATCCCGTCAACTGACCGAGCATTTCAGGCACCAGAAGACCTACAAAGTCGAATAATTTCATGTCGACGAGGTTCGGTGGAGCGATTGTTGAATTCGCCAGCAAGTCAGGACCGGGTGTGGGCATCGGCTCTGGCGTGATTATGAGGAATCTGCGATCGCGGTCGTCATAAGCTGGGTTTATAGTGTCCCAATCCAAATCATGTGCGAGGTTAATGGTCTTGCCGACTGGCTCGTTATCATAAACACCACCGTCGACAAATGCACGCTTCTTCCAGACGCTGTCGCTGGTAATCCAGCGATTTAGCACGCGAGGTGCGAACGCAAATGGAAAGGCTGCCGATGTAACCGCGGATTCGCGTAGTGCGTCGAATGCGTCGGTTCCCTGCAGATCACCCTTCTTCGCTGCGGCATTGGCAAGTGAGAAGGCTCCAGTGCCGTGACTCGCGAATGCGACCTGACCGCCTCTGACTGTGACGTCGAATCTCGCCTCTTCCGCCTGATCTGCAAATTTGAACAGACTGCCTTGCGAGGTGAGAACTTGCTGTAGATCGGCACCGAATGCAGACAGCGTAAGCGTAAGGGCCAGAACTGTCCCGCGAATTGCGATTAGGAGGGACACGGACAGCAGAACACTGAGTGTTTTCATGGAGTTCTCCATGTTGACCGATATTGTTAACCGCGTTCTCTCTTTGTTGGTCCATTGCTCCCAACGGTTCCGATCAAGCGACAGATTTCTACCAACCAAAGCTCAACGCGTCAGAGGTGGTACGCCCGCAATCAGAAAATCCCCGGGCTCCTCGTGCTGAATGTAACCGATCGCCCCGATCTTGGTTTATCTCAACAAAACCTTCTTAGGTTCCGAAGCGATACCGTTTGCGACGGCGACAAGTTCCGCCGGCCCAGGACTGATATCAGTTCGGATCAGTATGTTCGTGGTACATTGCATACTTCCGGTGGCCACTCCCATCGTGTTGTAATTGAAAGTACGGCAGTACCAAACCACCCCGTTTGAGTCGGTGAGACGCACACGAGGATAGTTCGTCGCCATTGTCGCATCGTCGCCATAACTCACCGCCTGCGAAACCCCGTTGAACTGACGACCACGAAGTAAGTAAGTAGAACCGCGGTCGACGACAGCAGGGCACGCGTCTAGGATCGGCTGCAGCGCTGCCGTGAGTTCTGCTTTCGCTTGCTTCGGGGAATAGACATGAATCTCCGATTCTCCTGATTTGCTGAATCCAGCGAAGAGCACCTCGCCCGTAGGCAGTAGGAGCATGCGTCCGTCATATGGAGCGCCAAAATTGTTGGGTGGCGGAATTGCCGGTTTGAGCGCGTTCGTGTCCGGATCGAACTCGAAACAACTGGTGCCGACGGGATAGTCTTCACCCGAACTTGCAGCTGGATCCGCTACACAGAGCACTCGCCCATTTGGCAGAAGACATCCTGGCGCGTCTTTAGCTTGCAGAAGCTTTCCCGGCTGTTTCGGATCGCTCGGGAACGGTGGTCCAACGTTCCACTGACCTTCGTCTGCGCCTTTGGGCGCCGTGTACAGTGCCGTACGACCAGTCGCGCCCACCGCAAATACTCGGCCGTCGCACAATAGGAGGGCGGGACCAATTTCGATCGAATCGGAGTCAACCAGGTCGATCGGAGTTGCGCCGGCACTCAGCCACTTATCAATTGCTGGAACATACCTCTCGGCCCGGAGATGATTTGTGCACTCTACGCTAAGAACGCTGCCATCGCGCATTAGAGTCCAAGTCTCCTCCGAACTCGAATCCTCTTTTGACGCCGCTTGACGCCAGAGGTTGCCTACCGGATCGTAGATCGCTGTTCGACAGTCGTCGATGGAGCCAAGAAGAACTGAACCATCAAACAACACGCACAGAGGGGCGTCGCCGATCCTCAACCAATTCGAAGGAACGGAAAATGCTAACCCAGTAGTCTGATATTGGATCGTAAATCTCAGCGGCAGCGAGGTCTTCGACTCCGCTCGTGTGGTGCGTCGAATCGTCGTCATCGCCCGCGTATTCCCCGCCGACGACTAGTACACGCCCATCCGCCAATACTGCCGACCCATAGTACATCCTTGCGTCACGCATTCGAGGCATTTCAGACCAAATTCCGCTGACATAGCTCCCTGTCTGGTCAGGAGTTAGCCGCCACCACAGCCTTCGATCTCCCTTCCGGCACATTACTGTGCCGTCCGTCAGCAGAAGCATTGTACTGGCGACAAACGGAGGCTGATTAGCTAGCGGTGTCCACGAAGCTGCCATAGTGGCCGTTTCACTCTGAGGTACGGTCTTTCGATTGAAGGTCAGACATTAGATAAGCAGCATTAATGAGGGTCGCGTCCGCGTGCACGAGACTCTCGGTGCTGTTGGGCGTGAAGTCCAGAAGAAGAGATTCTTCTTCAATCCTCAATCTTTCGGCATTCGTATCCAATGCCTTAGGTTCCGCCCGACCAGTTTTCGTATAAGGTCCTTTCCGAGCACAGCTTGAGTTCCGTCGTGGACATTCGAATGGCTGGGGGCGTTAGGTATTTATCATCGCAGAATCTTGATGTGAACGTGATTGTTTTCGATGAATGCGTCTCCTTCATAGACCAAGGTCTTACCGTTCAAACTCGGTTCGGGAGGTGTCACGAATACTACGGAGTAAGGCCCATTGTTGGGCATTTTGTCGTCAAAGACTAGTTGGTTGAAATTAGTGCCTTGATCTGTCTTTGCCTGGATACTCAGCAATTGATACCCAATTGTCTCCTCGTGAAGCACAATCGCATTCAGAGCGACTAACGTTATGTCTGCGGCTACCGTGTGGTCTGTCTGCGCCATAGTGAGCCCCTAAGTTTACTTGGTCTAAGTGGTCAGTGGAGCGATGGAGTTGAGGCGACCGTCACGAACGCTTGGTTCAATTTATCGTCGGTCACTTTGTCGTAATGTTCGCTCATTAGGTTTCGCAAGTCCTTGAGAGGCGTCGAAGAACAGTGGGTATTGGGATCGTAGACTGTGAGGATATTGCATGCGATGATGTCGGGAGTTTTCCCAGCACTGATCGGTGTTTCCGAAGACTCGTCCAGCGCGAGCTTTCCGTTTTCCAGCCGTCGCAGTCTGCCAGTAAGAATTGTGTCGCTGGGGACGTCTTCGACCGCCAACAGCTGGGAGCCGTACTTCTTTTGAATTTCCTGACTCAGCTCTGCATTCGCCTGAACAAGTTTGCTTCCGGAATCAGCGGTTATGGAGTCGTACGCACCGGTTATTGTTCCGGCGTTGTAGTATTGGACAAGATCACGCGTTGCTTCGGCGAGCGTATACTTAGATTCCGGAACGTTGAGTTTCCCAAAGATCACCGTCCATTGCTGGGCTCGCAGCGCGTTCATCCTTCCCCGAATGAGATCTGGGCCCTTCTCTTGAAAGAAATTCTTCGAAAACGCCAGCCGACTGCCCGTAAGTCCGGCACTTGTTGCTGCTAGAATTGCCTTTGCGGGTGCACCGCCCGTTAGTGCTCCGGCCGAACCCAAACCTATCACCGCGATATCGAGCACGGTGTTGAGCGTTCCTTCGGTCACGTAAAAACTATCCGAAAAGTCGCGATAGCTGGCGTCAATTTGAGCGGCCAAGCCAAATATGATTTTGTTGCGTATCGCTGTCTTGTCTGCAGTCGCTCGGTAAGCCACAAGATCATTGTCCAAGTCTGTCCGCGTATATTGCTCGGAAGCGATCAGGGCTGGTGCCTCTTTGGGTCGAACCAGGTCGCTGCAGCCCGGTAGCGAGGCAAATATGATCATCGACCAAAAGAGAAACAAGAAAGACTGGACGCGAGGACGAACGAAACTACAGAAATATGATTGAGCAGTAATAGCCAAGATGCCCCCCAAAATCAGGATTTGATGTACTAGTAAAAAGCCACCCTCATGTCAACAAGGGGTCATCGACTCCGAGTTGTCGCCGTTTTCTCCAAGCTCTGCCTCCGCAGTACGATTCGATTCGCAGGCCCAGCTCTTTGGACTTCCGGTTCTGATGCCTCCAGTCACCACCCTCGTTCCACGAGTCCTGCTTTTCCTTCTCTCCAAGCGGCGGGAGCATGCGTCGCATCGGTTCGAATACGACGAACTTCAACTCCGCCGTCGCGCTTCGAATGACCACCGGTTCACGCTCTGTTCGCCGATACGCAATAACCGATGCGCTCAAATTCGCGGAGAAGGGCGGTCAGGACTCTGCGGTCAGGACTCTAAGGTGGCGCCGGTCTGTCTGGGATCGAGTGATCGGCATGTGGGGAGCATGTATGGACCCAGCCCCGTGCGCAAGGCTGTCGCTCTGATGAACTGATATCCGGTTGCAGGCATGTATCCGGCCTCTCGATGGAACATTGTTGGTGTTCCGGGCCATGATGGAAATCCGCACGTCTTCCGCTCGTCAGGACATCGGCCTCATGGGCCTTGCTCCCCAACAGGTTTGGAAAACGCCGCTCCGACCGGTTCGCCATCAGCAGACAACCTTCGCAACTCCCTGGCAAGTTTTTTCCCGCACGCCCCCTCAGGCGGCAGCCGAGACGCGGTACTCTTCGGCGCGGGTGAGCAGCGCCCACACCACACGCGCGATCTTATTGGCCAACGCTACCGCCGCGATGTTTGCCCCGCGTCGTTCCTTGAGCTTTTCAACCCAACGGCTGCGTGCGTCGTGTTTGCGCCCGACGTGTCGCAGAGTCGAGCGCGCCCCGTGGATCAGCAATGTGCGCAGATAGCGATCCTCGCGCCTGCTGATCCCGAGCAGCACGGTGCGCTCACCGCTCGAGTGCTGGCGCGGCACCAGTCCAAGCCACGCACTCAGCTCCCGCCCGCTGCGGAACTGCCGGGCATCGCCTACCGCCGCTATCATCGCCGTAGCCGTCAACGGGCCGACTCCCTCTACCGCCATCAGCCGAACAGCTCGTTCGTCCGCGCGTGCGAGCTCTGTGATACGCAGGTCATAGCGCCTGAGCCGCTCCTCGAACAGCCGCAGGCGCTCGCTCATCTCAGATAGTATCTCACGCAAGAGAGCGCTCACCCTGTCTTCATGGTCCTCGACGATCGTCGCTAGCGCCCGGCGCAGCGCGACCGCTCCCTGCGCAACTGCGATGCCGTATTCGGCCAGCAGCCCGCGCATCTCGTTCATCAGCGCCGTCCGCTCGCGGATCAGTAACGATCGCACCCGATGCAGCGCCATCATGTCCTGCTGCACCTGGCTCTTAATCGCGACGAAGCGCATCGACGGCCGCCCCACCGCCTCGCAGATCGCTTCGGCGTCCCTCGCGTCATTCTTGTTCGACTTCACGTAGGGGCGGACGAACCGCAAACTCATCAACCTGACTTCGTGCCCGAGCTTGACCATCTCGCGCGCCCAGTAGTGCGCGCCGCCGCACGCCTCCATGCCCACCACGCAGGGTTGAAGCCGAGCTATGAACGATAGCAACTGCCGGCGCCGCAGCTCGCGCTGCACTACGGTCTTTCCCCGACTATCGACCCCGTGCACTCGAAACACGTTCTTTGCCAAGTCGATACCCAACGTTCTAATATTCATCTTCGGACCCTCCCTCGCTCATCGTCGTGATGGCTTCTGCCATACTGGCCCATTTAGAGGCCGCATAGAAAAGCGAGGGCTGGGTCCATCCCATCAGGCCAGTTCAGCTCGTTGTGCTGGGAAGGATGGAGCTGTTCCGAACCAAGGTCCCTCTCAGAGAGTAGACATGCTAACTGTGCGTCAATCCGCCGATTGACTTTCGCAGGGCAAAGTAGCATTATCCGCCGCGTTTCGGGGTGCAGAGTTGACCGTGAGAGCGCCGCACCCTGGTCTCTTTTGGGAAGCGGAGCGAAACCATGCCTGAGACAAAAACACGTATCGCGCTTTTTCTTGATGGCACTTGGAACACGATCACCAGCAACACCAATGTCTGGCGCCTGAAATCCCTCTGCAGAAAAGACGGCTCTCAGCTAGTCTACTATAGTGCCGGTGTCGGTACGCAATATGGAGAGAAACTCCGTGGTGGAATGTTTGGATTCGGCCTCGACCAAGAAGTGATAGATGCTTATGAATGGCTGATTCAAAACTATAACACTGGAGACGAACTGTTTATTTTCGGTTTCAGCCGCGGGGCTTACACCGCCAGAAGTGTGTCGGGCCTCATCTCAAAATGCGGCTTGTTGCAGGCGGGCGCGCCACTTGGGGTCGGGCAACTATACGACAGATACCGGCGAGGTATTGGCATAAAGACAATCAGAGAGCTTGTCAGTGCCGAGAAGAACAACGCAAATGCATCTCTCTCCATAGAAGAATCCTGGATGCTTAAATATTCGGCACCGGTCCCCATCAGATTCATAGGTGTATGGGACACGGTCGGTGCACTTGGCGTTCCTTTTGGTAACATCCCCATTATTAGTCGATCGAACTATAAGTTTCTCGAGACAGATCTGAGAATCAACAATGACAATGCCTACCACGCTTTGGCAATTGACGAGCACCGCAGAGATTTTGCCCCGACACTCTGGACAAAAACTGTAAAGAAAAATGAAGAAAGCTACCCCCCAAGGCCAATCGAAAGTGTAGAACAACGTTGGTTTGTAGGTGCACACGCGAATGTCGGAGGCGGCTATCCAAACGATGGCTTGGCCCAAATCCCGCTCAAATGGCTCATGAGCAAGGCCATCATCCATGGATTAAGCTTCCAAAGAGACGTCGTCATCGACGGTGATGAAAACAACGCTGCAATAGCAGATTCCTATAAGGATACCTTCTATGGCATCTATCGCGTGCTTAGACGTCGGTATTACCGTCCAATAGGATGCGGCCCCATAGTAGAGACCCATTCGGGGAACGTCACTACCACAATCAATGAGACAATTGATTCGTCGGTATTTGACCGCTGGCAAAGGGATTCTGGTTATAGACCTCAGAACCTGATAGCGTGGGCAAAGGATCACGAGGTAAAGATCGAATCACTACGCCAGTCTATTAGAGCAGATCGACCCTCTACGGTGGTGCCAGCCGCAGCACCTACTGGCTCAACCTAATTCAGGACGCCCACTGAGACGACCGAAAACCTACTTACCCTGACTGAGAGCTCATATTCCTAAAAAACGACCGTTCGACCGCCAAATCTCTGATCCGCCATGCTGTGTATGGCGAATTGCTGATTCTGGGAAAATCAGTAATTCGCCACACACAGGATCTGCAGGCCTTGCACCGGGTGCGCAAGCTGCTGCTCAAGAGCCGCACCGCGCTGATCAATCAAGTGCGCGGGTTGCTCGGCGAGCATGGCATAATCGCGCCGCGCGGGATCGCACGCGCGCGTTGGTTGCTATTGGAGATTCTCGCCGATCCCGAAAGTCACGGCCTGAGTAAGCTGTTCCGCGAAGCCTTGCAAGAGGTCGCCGAGCGGCTGCGCTTCCTCGACGAACGGGTTGGCGCCTACGATGACCGAATCGAGCGAGTGTTTAAGCAGGACGAGCGCTGTAAGAGGCTCGCCA
>Ga0208587_1001644_pt1 | contig 11814 bp, 11 predicted proteins | sample NGESurdeep092012_7_FD_184472 | JGI IMG/M metagenome (GOLD analysis project Ga0208587, IMG submission 184472) | Arctic peat soil microbial communities from Barrow, Alaska - NGEE Surface sample 210 deep-092012 (SPAdes) | ecosystem: Environmental > Terrestrial > Soil > Wetlands > Peat ...
CGTGATCGCGTCTACGGCACCATCGTCACACGCCGATTACGCGCCATGGGCATCCGGGACAAGCCTACTGCACCAGCCTCGCCTTGGCAGAACGGCTTTTCCGAACGACTGATCGGATCGATCCGGCGCGAGTGCGTCGATCATATCGTGGTCTGCAGTGAGGCACACCTTCGTCGGATTCTGAAAGCTTACGCCCGCTATTACAACGACATCAGAACGCACCGGTCGTTGGACAATAATGCTCCGCTCTCTCGCCCGGTTCAGCGGACCGGAAGTATCAAATCGCACTCCATCCTTGGCGCACTTCATCACCACTACGTCCGGCCTTAGGTTTTCGACACACACAGCGAAGGGAGCAAGCAAGAACTAGGTCGACGTTGCAGGAAAATTCACTGCTAGCCAACTACGGAGCGTCTCTGTCACCCGCGGGTTGCCTTCCGCCAGCATGAAATGGTCGACCCCATGAAACAGGTGAAGCTCGACCGGCGGCTTGGCCCGTCGAAACATCTCGATCGATTCGTCGGTGGGAGTCACCGAATCCGGCGCGGCGTGCATGAACAAGATTGGGCGGGGCGAGATCTTACCAACTACGTCGTCCGGCCGGAAATCGTAGATGCTCTGCGCGGTCTCGACATGAAATTCCATAAGTGCTGTGGGCGGCAATCCGCCGCGCAGATGCGGCGGGATCGGCACGATGTCGAAACGATGAACCTTCATGCCCGGTTTGCGCTTGCCTTCATCCAACATTGCGCAAAACTTTTCCCAACCTTCTTTGGTCGGATGTTGGCCTTGAAGTTTACGTTTTCCGTCGCCCCAGCCGCCGACCGAAATTACCGCTGCAACCCGAGGGTCAACGCCAGCGGTGTAGACGGCAATCGCACCGCCTAAGCTGGTGCCCTGCAATGCGATGCGCTCCGACCGCACCTCCGACCGCGCTGCAAGCCAGGATAGCGCCGCTTTCGTGTCCTCGACGTGTTCCCGACAGAGATTGAGGCCAGGCTCGCCGCCACTCTCCCCGCAACCGCGCCGGTCGAAGCGTAGAACGACATAACCCCAACTTTCATACATTCCTGCAGGAACGGTGCAATTTGCAGCGTCCTTGTTCGAGCCGAATCCATGCATGACAATGATGGCCGGACGCCGGTCGCCACGTTTGTAATCCGCTGGAAGGTGAAGAACACCAGCCATGCGTTGTCCCGCGCATTCGAAATTGACTTTCTCCTGCATTGTTGCGACCTTTCTTTAACAAGACGCGCGATCATGCACATTCTGCGTTTTTATGCCACAGCCGTGGCAAATTGATAGGGATGCTCATGCGTGCATTGACGTCAGCCATTTTCGTTGCCTTGTCATGTTTTTGGCTTTGCGAGATGGCCCATGCGCAGGATGTCTATCCATCACGTCTCATCAAATTCATCCAACCGCTAGGCCCGGGTTCGCCAGGCGACATCGTCACGCGCGCTGTTGCGTATGCACTCAGCCAGTCTCTAGGCCAGCCGATCGTGGTCGAGAATCGCGTCGGCGCCAACGGCATCATCGGAATGGAGGCTTGCGCCAAAGCGCCGCCAGATGGATACACGATTTGCTTCCCTAGCTTCAGCCAGATGTCGACTAATCCAGTGCTCTATAAAAAATTGCCGTACGATCCTCTCGTAGATCTTACGCCGGTAATCCTGATCGGCGCGATCAATTCATCATTCGCCGTGCACGTCGATCTTCCGGTCAAATCGCTGCAAGAACTTGCAGCGCTCGCCAAGACTAAACCCGGCGCGCTCAACTGGGGATCCTGGGGTATTGGCAGCTTCCCACATCTTTACATGGCTTGGTTCCAGACCGTGACAGGCACCGCGTTCACCCACGTGCCATACCGCACTATCGGCCAAGCGGTGACTGCACTCACTACCGGCGAAGTACAAGTTCTGCTCAACACGCCGGGACTGATGGCGCCGCTACAAGAAGCCGGCAAGATTCGTATACTATCAGTCGTAAGCAAGAAGCGTTCGCCGCTGCTGCCAGACGTGCCGACGCTGACGGAGGCTGGATACGAACTGCCACTGATCAGTTGGGTCGGTGTTGTCGCGCCCGTCGGTACGCCGAAGGCGATCGTCGTAAAGCTCAACGCGGAAATCGGCAAGCTGATCCACGATCCGCAATTCTCCCAGCGCTTTCTCGCGCCGGCGTCGATTGATGCGATCGGCGGTTCGCCTGAGGAATTCGGCACATTCCTAAAAGCCGATCGTGCAATTATCGAGCGGGTAGCGAAAGATGCAAACATCCAAAAGGAATAGGTGCGTATCTTGATGGCAAGCATACAATGAGGGAAAGGGAAAAGTCATATGCAAGGACGCCGCGATTAACCGCGACCATGAGCATACCGGACATACCACCTGCAGATCCAAGCCATTTTGTGGACTCGCCGGAAGCTAACGGACGGCGACCGCCGCATCGAGACAAAGACAGGGAGAACGATCATGTCCGCCGTTCGTTGGATTGTGCGCGCGTTTCTGTTCGCGGCGTTTGCGGCACCGGCTTCCGCGCAGCAGTTTCCGACTAAGCCGATCGTCTTCGTGGTGCCATACGCAGCAGGCGGCAATGTGGATATTAGCGCCCGTGCGCTGCAGGCGGGCCTCGGCAACTCGCTCGGCCAGCCGGTACTAGTCGAGAATCGGCCGGGCGCGGGCGGGACCATTGCGGGCGATTACGTGGCGCGTTCCCCGCCCGACGGGCACACGCTGTTTGTCGGGTCCAACGGGCCGGTCATGCTCGGCCCGATGACCATGCCCAAGCCGCCCTATCAGTGGCAACAGGTGTTCGCGCCGGTCAGCACGCTGGCGGTGGCGACCAACACGCTGGTCGTTCGACCGACACTCCCGGTCAAATCCGTCGCATTCTCACAACAATCCGGGAAAGCTCACGGTTGCGGCTGACAGCATTGCCAGCATCAATCATTTCATGGGCGAATTGCTGAAGATCAAATCCGGCATCACGTGGACGGAAATCCACTATCGCGGCAATGCGCCTGCCGTGACCGACCTGGTGGCCGGGCACGTCGATATCGGCATTCTGCAACTGGTTGATACCGCTCAGCAACTGCAGGCCGGAAAGCTTCGGGCACTGGCCGTGCTCGGACCGATGCGTGCGCCTTCGCTGCCCGACGTGCCGACCATCGCCGAGGCCGGCTATCCGGACGTACAGGGCGTCACGTTCAATGGAGTCTTTGCACCGAAGGCGACGCCGCGGGCTGTCATCGATAAGTTGAGCGCCGCGATCCGGGTCGCCCTTGCAAAAAAGGAGGTTGTCGATCATCTGGCGATTCTAGGCTCCAGCGCTCGCGGCAGCACGCCGGAGGAATTCACAGAATTCCTCGAACAGGAATCCAAAAAGTGGACCGACGTCATGAAGCAAGCCAACATCAAGGTAACCGAGTGAACAGCAAGACAGATCCGCGACCGCTTTCGCCGAAGATCGACCGCAACTATCCAAAACCGAAATTAAAGCTGCGCCCGGCGCGTGCGACACGCATTTTCATTTCATAGGTCCACAGAAGCTTTTCCCGACGAAGCCGGACAACGTCTTTGGGCACCTGCAATTCGAGGACACGCCGATCGAGGATTGGCTGAAGATGCAGGAGGCGCTTGGCCTGTCGCGCGGCCTGCACGTCCTATCGATGATGTACGAAAACAATTACGAGATCGCGCTGCACGCACAATGCCGACTTCCGGACCGCGTGCGTTCCGTGGTCGTGCCGTGGTCTGGCATCACGGACCGCGAACTCTATATTCTCACCAACGTCGGCGTGGTCGGATATCGTATCACCTGGCGGCTGGACAAGAATATCGACCAGCGCATGGTCGGGCGCACCAGCGAGCGCCGCTGGTCGATGCACTACCTTCACAGAGCCGACGAGCACGAACAAGACCATTGGAAACCGCTAATCCTCAAAACGCCGGGCCGCTTTGTGCTGGAGCATATGGGTGGCGTTGATCCAGGCAGGGGCATTAATGGCGAAGGCTTCAAGTTCGTGCTGAAATGCCTAGACACAGGCCGCTGCTGGGTGAAGCTGTCGCCGCGCATCTCTAAGCAGGACAGCTTCCCCTTTTCGGACACCGATCCGCTGGTAAAAAAGCTGGTCGAGCATGCGCCGAAGCGCCTGCTGTGGGGATCGGACTGGCTGCATCCGCAATACTTCAAGCCAATGCCCAACGACGTCGCGCTGTTGGACATGATGCTGGATTGGGTGCCCGACGAAGCTAAACGAAAGCTGATCTTCGTCGACAATCCGGCCGAGCTGTTCGGCTTTCTGCCGGTGTAGCGGGTTACCCCGCAAAGTGGCGCTGGAGCCGCTATTCTTGAGTCATCTGCGCGATTAACTGGCGATTAATGGCATTCGTCAGGTCGTCATGCACGAGGTGCTGACCACGCAGGATTCGAACTTCGAAATTACCTTTACAGGAAACGCGTTTGAAATTGCGCAAGAAATTCCAACGATTCCACGCAAATACGGCACTAGAGATTTCTTCACGAATAGGCTGCAGAAGCCAGAAGGACACCTTTGGGATCAGTCCTAAACTGACGATTCATTCTTTTACGGCCCCAGTCATCGCCGAAACGTAGTGCTCAACGAAGAAGGCATACAGGATCACCAGCGGCAGCGATCCAACCAGCGCGCCGGCCATCAGCGAGCCCCAGCGGTAAATGTCGCCGTCGACAAATTCATTCACGATCGCGACCGGTACCGTCTTGTTCTGCGTCGAGGACAGGAACGTGAGCGCGTAGATGAATTCGTTCCAGCACAGCGTGAAGCAGAAGATGAAGGCCGAGATCAGTCCGGGAATCGAGAGCGGCAGCACGATCTTGGTCAAGATTTGCCAGCGGCTGGCGCCATCGATCAGCGCGCATTCCTCAAGCTCGAACGGAATGGTTTTGAAATAACCCATCAGCAGCCAGGTCGAGAATGGAATGAGGATGGTCGGATAGGTCAGGATCAGCGCGAACGGCGTGTCGAACAGGCCGTACTGGAACACGACCGACGCCAGCGGAATGAACAGGATCGAAGGCGGCACCAAGTAGGCCAGGAAAATCGCGCCGCCGACCCACTGCGCGCCCTTGTAGCGCAGCCGTACGATGGCGTAGCCGGCCAGCACGCTGGCGATGATTGACAGCACGGTGGCGGAGACCGCGACCAACATCGTGTTCCAAAGCCAGAGCGGATAATAGGTCTCGAACAGCAACTTGTAGATGTGTTTGAAGGTCGGATTCCAGGTCCAGAACGGATTGAAGCGCTCGAGATCGAGCAGTTGCTCGTCCGGTTTGATGGCGGTCAGCGCCATCCAGTAAAACGGGAACAACAGCACCAGCAGGATGATCGATAGCGGAAGGTAGAGCGTGATCAGCCGCCGTGGCAGCTTTTCAAGATAGCTCATGCCTTCGCTGTGGTCCGCCGCCGGCGATGAGCCGGTGAGCACCTGTTTCGGGTCGGCCAGTTTGGGAATGAGCGTCTCAGTCATTGCTCTCTCCCTGCTGCCATTTTCGTCGCTGCAGGCCGAACCAGGAGATCAGGATGGCGGCCAGCAGGAACGGGATCATGGCGGTGGAGATCGCCGCCCCCTCGCCGAGTTGGCCGCCCAGGATTGCGCGCTGATAGGACAGCGTCGCCATCAACTGCGTGGCGTTGACCGGGCCGCCGCGGGTGAGCACCCAGATCAGCTGAAAGTCCGTAAAAGTGAACAGCACCGAAAACGTCATCACCACCGCGATGATCGGCGTCAGCAGCGGATAAGTGACGTAGCGGAAAATCTGCCAGCGGTTGGCGCCGTCGATGGTCGCGGCCTCGTACAGCGACGGCGAGACGGTCTGCAGGCCGGCTAGCAGCGTGATGGCGACGAACGGCACGCCGCGCCAGATATTGGCGAAGATCACCGCCCAGCGCGCGTGCCAGATATCACCGAGAAAATCGATATTGCCCGAGATGAGTCCGAGGTGCCGCAGCGACCAGGAAATGATGGAAAATTGGGCGTCGTAGATCCACCAGAAGGCGATGGCGGAAAGCACGGTGGGCACGATGAAGGGAATCAGCACGATGGCGCGCAGCATCGCCTTGAACGGCAGATTTTCATTGAGCAGCAAAGCGAGATAGAGCCCGACGGCGAATTTCACCGCGCTGGCGACGCTTGTATAGAGCAGCGTGTTGAATACCGAGAGCCAGAACACGCTGTCGCCCCACAGCCATTCATAGTTCTCGACGCCGATGAAAACGCCGCTGCGGCCGATCTTGGCGTCGGTGAACGACAGCCACACGCCGAGCCCGAGCGGATAGGCGAGAAACAGGATCAGGAACGCCGCCGCCGGCAGCATGAACCAGAAGCCGAGCCAGTCGCGGTTGGTCTTCAGCTTTTGCCACGCGGTGATGCTGCGCGGCGACGGTCTGGCGCTATTGACGGCGACGTCGGTCATTCACAAGGGCCTCATGCCCCGGCTGCGGCGCAGCGCTATGCGCGCCGCACCGCAACTTCGGGGGCTCACGTCATCAACGATAGATCCGCTGCAGTTGCCGTTCGGCGATCTTGATCGCGCCTTTGGCATCCTCGCGGCCGGTGCAGAAGCTCGCGAACATGTCGAGCACGACGAAGTCGGCGATGGCGCCAGCCGCTTTCTCGCCGACCGATCCAAGTCCGCCGGCGGTTAAGGTGCGCTTGCCGGCTTCGCCGAAGATCGTGTTCTTCGGATCGGCGGTCCAGACCGGATTCTTGTCGTAGGCGTTGAGGCAGTGGGTCAGATAGCCCTGCGCCGCTTCCAGCCATTTATTGAACTGATCCGCCTCCAGCATGAACGCCATTAGCACCTTGCAGGCTTGCGGATATTTAGTGTGCGTCATCGCCAGGATCGGATACATCAGATGCAATTCGGTCGGCTTGCCAGCCGGTCCGATTGGCCAGACGGCGTGATCCATGTCCTTGGCGATCTCGGTCTTAGTGGGATCCTTCTTGGCTGCGACATAGATCGAGATGCCGTTGTCGGTCCAATTGACCTCGCCGGCGAGGAACGCCTTGTTGTTGGAGGCGTCGTTCCAGGCGGCGGTGCCGGGGATCATGTTCTCATAGAGCTGCTTGGCGTAATTGAGCGCCTTCTCGGTCTCCGGCGAATTGATAATCACCTTGTCGTTCTTGTCGACGACATTGCCGCCGTGCGCCCACAGCGCCCAGTACACCCAGGCATTGCCGTCGCCCGAGGCGTGCCCGAGCGCGAAGCCGCCCGGCGTATTGTTTTTCTTCATCGCCTTGGCGTATTCGAGGAACTCGTCGGTTTTGGTCGGGAATTTGGAGAAACCGGCTTTCTTCGACGCTTCGAGCCGGTAGTTCAGCATGTTGCCGCTGTAGCAGATCGGAATGGCAATCCATTTCTTGCCGTTCATGGCGTATTTCTGCGCGGACTCGACCCAACCGCCGTATTTCTTGCCGAGGTAATCGGCGACGTCGGTCACATCGACGCATTTTTGCGGAAACAAGTGCGGCAGCGAATACAGGCCCCAGAACATATCCGGCCCGGCGCCGGTGTTGGCGGCGACCGATGCCTTCGGCTGCACGTCTTCGTAAGATTCGCGCGAGATCGTCACTTTCACGCCCGTGGCCTGGGTGAAGGCGTCGATCAGCTTCACGAACTGGTCGTCCTCCGATTGCACGAAATATTTCCAGCGCAGCAGCGACAGCGCTGCGCCTTTTTCCGGCTTCCAGGGCGCCGTCTGTGCCCAGGCCTTGGCCCAATCGAGCAAAGCCGGGCCGGTGAGCGCGCCGGCAGCGGCCATCGCTGTGCCGCTTTTAACCAGCGTGCGGCGAGTAATCATCGTCATGGACGTTCCTCCGTTTATGTTTTCAGGCGGTGAGCCGTTGCCCCGAGGCGGCATCGAACAGATGCACGAGCCGGGGATCGGGTTTGAGCCGGATCTTGTCGCCCGGCTTGAAAGGATGGCGTTCGCGGAAAGCTGCGATGATCTCGATATCGCCGAACTTGGCGACGATCTGGATTTCAGAACCGGTCGGCTCGACCACCTGGATCACCGCCTCGGCGCCATCGTCGGCGATGGCGAAGTGCTCGGGCCGCACGCCGTAGACCGCTTCGCGGCCATCGCTGCCCTGTGGTGCAGCGGCGAGCGGCAAGCGCGCACCGGCGGGCCCCACAAATTCGAGCTTAACGTTGGCGCGAATGATGCCGGGCAGGAAATTCATCGCCGGTGAGCCGATGAATCCCGCGACAAAGATATTTTGCGGCCGGTCGTAGAGCTCCAGCGGCGCGCCGATCTGCTCGACACGGCCGTCGTGCATCACGACGATCTTGTCGGCCATGGTCATGGCTTCGATCTGATCGTGCGTGACGTAGACCGTCGTCGTCTTCAGCCGTTGATGCAGTTCCTTGATCTCGGTGCGCATCTGCACGCGCAGCTTGGCGTCGAGGTTCGACAGCGGCTCGTCGAACAAAAACACTTGCGGATCGCGCACGATCGCGCGGCCCATGGCGACGCGCTGGCGTTGGCCACCCGAGAGCTGCCGCGGGAAGCGTTCCAGCAATTGCCCAAGTCCGAGGATTGCGGCCGCGCGCGCGACGCGTTTTTCGATTTCTTGTTTCGGCGCGCCGCGCAGCTTCATCGAGAACGCCATATTGGCGGCGACAGTCATGTGCGGATACAGCGCGTAGTTTTGGAAAACCATGGCCACGTCGCGCTCTTTCGGAGGCAGGTCGTTGACGACGCGGTCGCCGATTGTGATCTCGCCGGCGGTGATATTTTCCAGCCCGGCGAGCATGCGCAGCAATGTCGACTTGCCGCAGCCGGAGGGGCCGACCAGAACGACGAATTGGCCATCGTCAATCGTTATGGTGACGCCGTGAAGCACGGGCGTCAGGCCGAATGCCTTGCGCACGTCGCGAATGACGACGGACGCCATTGGTCCTCCCAACTGCGGGTCTCTGTTTTTGATTTGGCCCGCTTTTAACGCGGTATTCTATCGAGTAAATCGCAAAACCAAAGCGCTTTCCCGTCTGCGGGGGCTACGACCTCTGGCCAAGTGGGCCGTGCGAGGCCCGTCAAAGCACCATGCCGCCGTCGACAAGATGCGGCTGGCCGGTCATGTAGCTCGCTTCGTCGGAGGCCAGAAAAACCGCCAGCGCGGCCACTTCCTGCACGGTTCCCAGACGCCCGATGGGCTGGCGGGCGATAAATGCGTCCCGGGTGAGGATGCCCTGCCCGATCAAGTCGGCCGCGACCGCACCCTAATTTAGTGGTTGTCTCTCGGAATGCTCTTCTGCGCAACGCGGCAATATTTGACCGCCGGTTTCAGCACCATTCCGTCGGCGAGCTGATCGAGCATGGCGCGCTCAATTTCCTGCCAGGGCGTCTGGCTCGCGGGATAGTCGAAGCCGCCGCGCCGTTCGAGCGCGGCCCGTCGCCGCGCCAGTTCCGCTTTCGAAACCAGGATGTCGGCGCGCCCCTTGGCAAGATCGATGCGAATGCGGTCGCCGGTTTGCAGCAGTGCGAGCCCGCCTCCCGCTGCCGCCTCCGGCGAAGCATTGAGAATCGAAGGCGAACCGGATGTGCCGGATTGCCGGCCGTCGCCGATACACGGCAGCGCAGTGATCCCCTGCTTGATCAGCGCCGCCGGCGGCTGCATGTTGACGACTTCGGCGGAACCCGGATAGCCGATCGGTCCGACGCCGCGAATGACCAGCAGCGTATTTGCGTCGATGTTCAGGGATGGGCTTTCAATCCGGCGATGGTAGTCTTCCGGGCCTTCGAACACGACCGCGCGGCCTTCGAACGCGTTCGGATCTTTCGGATTCGAAAGGTAGCGCTGGCGGAATTCCTCCGAGATCACACTCGTCTTCATGATGGCGGAGTCAAAAAGGTTGCCCTTGAGTACCTTGAAGCCGCCCTGCTTTTTCATCGGCTTGGCGTAGGTCCGGATCACATCGGCATTCTGAATCGTCGCGCGCCGAACGTTCTCGGCCATCGTCTTGCCGTTGATGGTTTTGGCGTCGCCGTGAATGCGGCCGGCCTTGAGCAGCTCGCGCATGACCGCCGGCAGTCCGCCGGCGCGGTAGTATTCTTCGCCGAGATATTTGCCGGCGGGCTGCATGTCGACGAGCAGCGGCACGTCGTAGCCGATCTTCTCCCAATCCTCGATCGGCAGCTTCACGCCGACGTGGCGTGCGATCGCATTGATGTGAATCGGTGCATTGGTCGAGCCGCCAATGGCCGAACAAGCGACGATGGCGTTCTCGAACGCCTGACGCGTTAGAATATCGGTCGGCTTGAGATCTTCGCGCACGATGGCGACCGCACGCACGCCGGTTTCATAGGCAATTTGCGCGCGCTCGCGATAGGGCGCAGGGATCGCCGCGCAGCCCGGCAACGACATGCCGAGTGCTTCCGCCAGCGCATTCATGGTCGACGCCGTGCCCATGGTGTTGCAATGGCCGGCGGAGGGCGCCGACGACGTGACGATGTCGATGAACTCGCCGTATGCGATCTTGCCGGCGGCGTGGTCGGCGCGCGCCTGCCATACCACGGTGCCGGAGCCCGCGCGCTCGCCTTTCCACCAGCCGTTGAGCATCGGCCCGCCCGAAAGCACGATGGCGGGGATGTTGACCGTGGCCGCCGCCATCAGGCAGGCCGGGGTGGTCTTGTCGCAGCCGGTCGTCAGCACGACGCCGTCGAGCGGATAGCCGTAGAGAACTTCGACCAAACCGAGATAAGCGAGATTGCGGTCGAGCGCGGCGGTCGGCCGCTTGCCGGTCTCCTGCAGCGGATGCACCGGAAATTCGAAAGCGATGCCGCCGGCCGAGAGGATGCCGGCGCGAACGCGCTCCGCGAGCTCGAGGTGATGCCGATTGCAGGGCGATAGATCCGACCCGGTCTGCGCAATGCCGATGATCGGCTTGCCCGACGTGAGCTCTTGCTTGGTGAGCCCGTAGTTCAGATAGCGCTCGAGATAGAGCGCGGTCATTCCCGGATTGTCAGGATTGTCGAACCAGAGCTGCGACCGCAGGTGCCGTCCGCGCGATTTAGGTCGTTTCAGGCCCATGGGACCAAGCTCCTTTTTTGCGAAGGCGGTATCTCAGCACAGATTTGAAGAAAAGACAGTCGAGTAAAACATTTGTCTGTGTTGGGTCTACAGCAGACTTATGAAACCCGCGGACATTTATCCCCGGTCAAACAACTGGGACTGTCGCGACTGCCATCCCGGTCACACAGTGCAATCGAAGCCGATCTCCGGCTTGTCTCTCCACAAAACGGGAACAATGTCGAAGATGCGCGGAGATTTTCCGCATAGAGGGTCGACGAATCATCTTATTCGGGACACAGAGACTCTCCGCCTGAGGCAAGAAGCCCGCCAACGGCGGGCTTCCTCGTGACATTTGGTAAGAATTTTGCAGAGACCGGACTGGCTGGCTGGCGCCGCAGTGGAGATGGTCCCCTGCTCTGCTTGTTTTCCCTGCTATCAGGGAATTTTGCAAATTTGTGCCTTTCGGCACGCCAGAGACTGCAAATAGCCGCGTCGGCACAGGGTTTTAGAAGAAAATTCCCTATTCAAGGGAACAGGAAAATATTTCGGCGGAACAGGGATTTTTAGAGCAGGAACAGGGAATTGTACCTGGCGAAATTAAAATCATCGGGGGGATGAGATTTTCACCTCACAGGGATCGCGAACATCGCACATTCGAATGCTTGTACTGCGGCCCGGTTTTGAGACACCCGGCTGAGCTTATTCAGGCGGCCAATGATAGGTCGGTTGTGACTGTCTGATCAACCCGGGATTGATCGGC
>Ga0208587_1001646_pt1 | contig 11810 bp, 4 predicted proteins | sample NGESurdeep092012_7_FD_184472 | JGI IMG/M metagenome (GOLD analysis project Ga0208587, IMG submission 184472) | Arctic peat soil microbial communities from Barrow, Alaska - NGEE Surface sample 210 deep-092012 (SPAdes) | ecosystem: Environmental > Terrestrial > Soil > Wetlands > Peat ...
CCTGAGTGCGCCTGCAGGCAAAATTATTTTGGGGCTGACGGCGAGCGCGAGTACTGCGCCATTCGATCCGGCACGCAGTATCTGGTTCGGCCCCAATGCCAGCATATTGGCCCTCGGCTCGCGGCAACGCCTTTACACCAATGCGGACGGTGTCACCAGCGGCGAGGTGCTTGATGGCGGCACGATCCAGATCGGCTACATGCAGAATGGCGTGCTGTCGGCTGCCGATGGCTATGTGGTCGCCGAGCCGGGATCGGTGTTCGATGTCAGCGGCATAGCGGCATTGGGCTTATATTTCAAATCGAATGGCGCTATCACGCCTAAACAGGATGTGGCGAGTTCTGGGGGGAGTATCGAAGTCCGCGCCCTTGAGGGCCTGCTGTTTGACGGCACCCTTAAAGGTTCAGCCGGAGGTGCGGGAGCCAGCGGCGGTTCGTTGACTGTGGCGCTGGATCGGGACACGCTGGGCCCGGAGGGCATACTGACGATATTACCGAACGATAATGGCAGCATCGTGCCGACCAACCTGGATCCAAACAATGTGCCGCCGAGTATATCGCAGTTGGGTCAAAATATCGTTGTAGACAAGACGGGTACGGGTGCACTAAGCGGACAGGATTTCTGGGTGCTGACCAGTTCTTCCAGTCTTACTACCATTTCCAGCCTAAGTAATGCGAAGTCTGTCGGAGAGGGCTGGATACCGGCCACGTCATTCTCCCATGGCGGCTTCGGTCGCCTGGATTTCAAAAGTCAGGACGTACTGGCGTTCGGTTTGGGGAGCTCAGACCTGACACTGTCCGCCAAGGATGCGCTGATTCTGGATGCGCCGACCCTGCGCGCTTTCAATAATTCGGCAAACAATTCGACGACAACTTCTTCTTCCAACAGCCATACATTGACGTTGTCTGCTCCCTATATTGAACTGGGCAGCGCCGACGAGAACTGGCAGTTGCCCGATGCCAGCAGCACTGGCAACGCACAACTGGATGCGAACGGCACGACGATAGACCTGATCGGCAACAGTTCGCTTCAGGGATTCAGCGCTGCCAACCTGAATGCCAAGGCTGACATCCGCTTGGCCGGATTTAGCACTGTCGACGCAAATAACCAGACGACCGGATATTCGCAAGGTTCCTTGGCGATGACCGGCAATCTGACTTTGACGGACGCGCAAACCTACCCGACCACGTTGAACGATTATACGTTCATGGTCGCCGGCAATGGAACGGATGCCACCTCCGGTACGCTGACTTTTGCCTCCAATGGCAACATCCCACAGCAAGTGTTGTCAGCCGGGGGCAGCCTGACAGCCATTGCGCCGCACATTATTCAGGATGGCCAAGTGGTGGCGCCATTCGGTTCGATCACGATGGGCAATCTCGACAGCACCTGGTCGCCCAGCGTTGTTTACGGCGCACTTTTTGATCCGAGTGCGCTAATTAAACCTGACAACAGAACCAAAGCCATTCTCACCACCGATCTGGAATATAAGTCCGGCAGCGTAACATCGGTCGCGGGTTCCGGCGTGGTGCCATTCGGCAATGTAATCAACGGCAGCGTACCTTCGGCAAGTACCTGGGAATTCGGGGGAACAACAACATTCTCGCTCGTACAGTCATCCATTGGCGGCGGGGGGCTGCCCGAGCGGCCGCTACCCGGCAAAGCAATCATCTCGAATGCCCAAATCATCAATGCGGATAGTGGCTCGGTGCAAGATTTGTCCGGCGGAGGCTCGCTGTTAGCATTCGAATTCACGCCGGGCAAAGGTGGATCGAAAGACGTATTGGACAGCACGACAACATTCGCCATCAACCCAAATTTTCAAGGCAGCGTGGCGCCGATCGACAGTAATTATGGCAGCGTCGGGTTGAAGCCGGGGGACAGCGTCTATCTGTCCGGTATGTCGGGACTGCCAGCTGGAACTTATACCTTGCTGCCAGCACATTATGCTCTGCTGCCTGGCGGTTACAGTGTCACCATGGCCGCCAACACGCGCGACATGCAATCAAGCAGCAATGCCGTTTTGGCTGACGGATCTATGCTGGTTGCCGGGCATTTGACCGAGTCGGGCTCCGCGACGGGCAGCACGCGTTCCAATGGCTTCATCGTTTCTTCAGGCTCCGTGGTCAGCAGCAAATCTGAATTTACAATTTATGATGCGACGACTTATTTTACGAGCCAAGCTATGGCTGCTGGCGTTGCCGTGCCGGAGCTTCCGGTCGATGGCGGCTATATTGCTTTTAATGCTACGGGTACGAACTCATCCGCCCTGATGATGGACAGTATTATCCGTCTGGGTGCCGCTACAGGAACGGTCATCGATCCAACGTTCAACAATACGACCTGGACTGGAGCCATAGGGTTGAGCGCAGCTTCCAGTGGAAGAGCTGGCATAGCGGACATATCGGCGCCGCAGATAGAAGTGGTTTCCGATCCCGGCCAAGGTACAGGTAACGCCATCCAGCTGGTGGCAAATAATCTGATCGCGCTGGGAGCGGATAGCCTGTTGCTCGGCGGTTTGCGCGATACGGGCAACGGCAGCACACACCTGACAGTAGGCGCCAGCAATGTCACTATCGGAAGCAATGCGCAGTTGAGTGGCCCCGAGGTCATTCTTGTGGCCAATGACAGCATCAATCTGGATTCTGGTGCTTCCCTGCAAAGCAGCGGAACATTGGGTAGCTCTCCGCAGAATTTGACCCTTGATGGCAGCGGCGCATTATTGCGTGTCAGCAGTAGTGGGCCGGTTTCCGTAACGCGAGCCAATACATCAACAACAGGCACGCTGGACGTTGCTACTGGCGCAACGGTGACGGCTAGCGGATCGGCCTATCTCGATGCAACTGGCGGCGTCACTTTGGCTGGCCAGTTGACCATGGCACCAGGCAGTGCCCTCGGTCTTGGTGCGCCAGGCATCAGCATAGGTTCGAATATTCCTGCGTTGGACACCAATTTGCAGCTTGGGACAGACATGCTAAAGATGTTGAGCGGCTTGTCATACCTGTCGTTAAACAGCTATGCCTCGCCCATCAATCTGTATGGCACGGTCAATCTCTCCCTCGCCAGCACAACTCATAGTTCCTTGTCGTTTCAGGGCGCTGGCTTCCAGGGAGACGGCGGAACCGTTAATTTTGCCGCCGACACCGTGAGTTTTACCGGTACAGCGGCGAGCGCAGCTCCGGCAACGGCAGCGCTTTCCGGGCAATTGGCGGTGCAGGCGAATACACTGGAAATTGGCAACAATGCTTTTGCCATCCACGGATATGTCGATAGCACGCTGACCGCCTTGGGGAAGTTGACGGCGGTTGGCACAGCGGGACAGCTTGCGGTTGATCAGAACCTGACGCTGGTTGCAGGGCTTATCGATACTGCAAGCGCTTCTTCCGCCAGCTTCATTGCTGGCGGAAACTTGGTGTTGACCCAAGTCGCCAATCCCTTGACGACTGCTATTTCCCCGGGAATGGGAGGCCAACTGAATTTTGCCGCAGCGAGCATTACTTCTGACGCACTCATTGAGGCTCCGTCGGGTAAAGTGGTGATGTCGGGCAACAATGGAATCGATATTACTGGCGGCCAAATTTCCACCGCTGGGCGTAAGGTGATCTTTGGCAACACTACTGCCTATGCGCCCGGCGGAACAATATTACTCAATGGCGGCGACGTAACGGTGGCCAATCAGGCCATACTCGATGTGTCGGCTGTCGGAGCTGCTGCTGGGGCGCTGGCAATTACAGCAGTCAAGGCCGATGGCAGCGCTACGGTGCAATTGGCGGGCACATTGAAGGGCGGAGCTACGGCAGGGAGTAATAATGTAGTGCCGACTCAAGGCCAGTTTTCGTTGGTTACCGACCAAAGCAACGGCGGCACCCCGAACGCTCCGCTTGATTTTGGCACCCTGAACGCCCAACTCAATGCCGATGGATTTACCGAGTCGCGGCAATTCGATTTCCATAACGGCGATGTCACGCTGTCGGGAGGCGACAACATCACCGCGCATCAGGTTGTTATTGCCGCCGACAACGGCAGTATCGCCATCAGCGGCAATGCAATGATTGACGCTTCGGGTGCAGAAGGTGGCAGCATCGCCCTGTATGCGTCACAGCCGACAGCCAGCGGCAATTCCGGCAACGTTACGCTCAGGGGTAATGCTCAGTTGCTCGCAAATGCCAATTCAAACGTAAGCGGCACTGCCGGTTCGACCGGCAATGGCGGCAAGGTAATTATCGGGACCGGCAGCGCCGATGGCTTGAATCCAAACAGCGTCAGCGGCGGAAGCAGTATCAATTTGTCGGGCGGCATTATTGATGTGGGTGGCAGCAACGCCAATGGCACTGTGACCTTGTGCGCTCCGCGCGTAGGCACGGGTGGCGGCAACGATGTCGCGGTAGCCAGCCTGAACACCGATATCCAGAACAGCTCGGCGACGGCGATCGAGGCCTACAACGTCTACCAAGCGACCACGATAATGGGAACCGATCCGGTAGCCAATAATCTTGCGGGCGTCAATTTCGCAACCAATCTGGATCCGTCCACCAGCGGCATCATGTATACCGATGCGGCCACCTTCACGTCCAATCAGGCGAACATTCTGGCCCGTTTGGGCGGAACGGCCAACCTCAGCATCAATCCCGGTATCGAGGTGCGTTCGACGGGCGACCTGACCGTATCGGTCAACGAGTTTGCGACCAGTGCTGCGGATCGTGGCTGGAACCTGGATGCCTGGCGCTTTGGCGCTGACTTGGTTCCGGTGACATTGACTTTGCGCGCGGCTGGCAACCTGGACATCATCGGTTCGATCAGCGACGGTTTTCTCAAGCCTTCCAACGCCGTATTGGCAATGCCGGACTGGAGCCTGGGTACGGGCGCTTCGGCAAGTTATCGTTTTGCAGGAGGAGCTGATCTGGCAGCGGCGAATCCCTTGGCTGTGAACACTGGCAGCGGCAACGTTTACTTCGGATTTGCTGACCGCGTTCCAATATCGTACGCGGATTCGGTTGATATATTAAATAAGGCCGGGGACGTATTAGCAACCGTTTCTGTTGCTGTTCCATGGCAGTCAACCGACGGTTCATTGACATCAAGCAACGTTACACTGGCGCAGATTAACGCCCCGCTGACGAATAGCGATGCTCCCGTGGCGCTGGTGCGAACCGGCACCGGGAGTATCAATATTGCTGCAGGGAACAATGTCACTTGGGGAATGGCGAATTTCTTTGTCAATAACTCCAACAATCTCAGTATAGATGCTTCAGTTTTCACCAATCTTGGAATAAAAGGTACTGTCTATATAAATAATACTGTTATTAGCAATCCCAATATAAACGGTGCGATCTTCAGTGATCCCCTGATAAATGGAACGCCAGTCATCTACGATTCAGTCAATTCATCAACTGGTTCTTACCAAGTTAGCCTGTACGGCGCATCGGTTTATACGGCAGGTCAGGCGACCAGTTTGGTGGGTTTCACCGCACCGCAGAATGTGTTGAACAGCCATTACGGCGCCAGCACCGCCACAAAGTCCACCCCTGCCGCGACATCTAGCGCAGCTTTCGGCTCCGGCGGAGGCGCTATCACCATTAATGCCGGAGGCAATGTATACGGCCCGCAAAACCTGAGCGGCTCATGGAGCTACCAGAATGCCGATTATGTGGCAGCAGTTCCGTATGATCCAGCTTATCCAGCTTACCCCGCAGTGCCTGCGATACCTAGCACTACAGCGATGTTGCCCTCGGTTGTCCCGCAGTTGGTCAACGATTGGCTGTTCCGGCAGGGCCGCAGTTATGTCGATGCGAACGGCAATGTCGTATTCGAGGTGCTCGGCAACGGAACGACGCTGAATACGGCGTGGTGGTCGCGCTATGACTACTTCAACGCGGGAATTGCCACGTTCGGCGGGGGAGATGTCCAAGTGACCGCTGCTGGCGATGTAAGGGATTTATCAGCCAGCGTCGCCACAAACGCTTATATGCCGGGAACCGCGCCCACCTCGCTGGTAGAACATGGCGGCGGCAACTTGTTGGTGCGCGCCGGTGGTGACATTCTGGGCGGCAGCTTCTATGTGCAGAAAGGCGCCGCGACGCTGCGTGCGGATGGCTCGGTCACGGCGGGCGATTACGTGCCGTCTGCCAGCAGTTCGATGACACCGTTGAATCCGGTGCTGGCCTTGGGCGATGCTACTGTCAACGTCACAGCCGGTGACAATGTCGCCATCGAGACGGCTTACAACCCCATGCTCACCGAGCAGAGCGTGAATAACGTGAATGGCGCGAGAATGCCAGGCTTGCCAGGATTAAACCCGATCTATGGCTTACTTTCCGCCGGCAGCCCATATTGGGATGTGACGAATATGACGACCGCCGCTATTCGTTACCGGCAAACTTACGCCCAATTCAGCGACTTTTCGACTTATGGTGCAAACAGTGCGGTCAGTTTGACGGCGGTGGGCGGCGATCTGTTGGTATCCAATGACGCCGGCACGTTGGCGTCGGTCGGTGGAAACGATATTCAAAACCAGTTTGTCAATACAAGCGGCAATGTCTTCCCGAATTTCTATGTTCTGGAGCCTGCTGCATTCAGCGCAGCAGCATTGAGCGGTAACCTGACTTCCTCGAACGGCTTCATCATGATGCCCTCGCCGCAAGGCCAGCTCGATTTGCTGGCTGTCGGTTCTATAAATATGACCGATGGCCCGACCGGTGCGATCCGCATGCTGGACATCAATCCGGGTACATTGCCTGACCTGTACTCGCCGCATCTGCTTAATACTGCCGATGTCAATGTGCTGAACGGTACGGCCACCGGTATTGCCGCGCACATGCTGGACGGCCTGCATACGGGCGACGCGACGCCGGTGGAGATCGTTGCCGTGACGGGCGACATCACTGGCGACAGCAACAACGCGGCCACTGTAATTTTGCCCAAGTTTTCGGAAATACTGGCAGGCATGGATATCGTCAACATGGGTTTCAGTATCCAGCAAAACAGTGCGGCGGATGTGACAACGGTGACAGCCGGACGCGACTTTATCGAAACCACGTCTGCGGCTGTTCAACAATTTAGCGTCCCCAGTTCTATGAAGAATATCGTGAATGGCCCCGGTCGCATCGACATCAGCGCCGGGCGCAATGTCGATTTCGGCAACCGTGGAGGCCTGGTTACACGAGGCAATCTCGACAATCCCTATCTTCCCGACGTTGGCGCCGGTATCAACATCGTGGCAGGGGCGCAGCCGAACTATGCCTCGTTCGTCAGCTTTGAAAATCAATACGGATCCGTTGCCGCTGTTTCTTCCCCGCAGGATATGCTTGATTTGCGGGCCTTTGTAGGCAATGTCCTGCCAGCAACGGCTTCGCCGGAAAACGTGTGGGAAGCCCTCCGAGCCATGTCTCAAGCCGACCAAGCCCAGTTTCTGAGTACCCACCCTGTAGTAGCAGTAAATCTTGCTGCCAGCGCAGCACAGCTTTCCACGGCACTCGCAACAGGGGACAAGCCGCAGATGAACGCCCGCTTTTTCTCCAGTTTGGTCGAGGTAACCAATAACAAGAACAAGCAAAGCGACTTGGGCAATTTCGATCAGTTGATTGCCAGCCTGTTTCCGGCAGCAGCGTCGGCAACGGAGGCGGGCAATATCAATGTCTTTGCCAGCCAGATCAAGACCGAGCAGGGCGGTGCGATCAATCTGTTTGCGCCGACAGGTTCCGTCTATGCCGGCCTGACCACCGGAATTTCCGGCAAATCGCCGTCGACCCAGGGTATTTTCACGATACGCGGCGGAGCGGTGGGTGCGCTGGTCAAGAACGACTTCCTGGTCAATCAGGGGCGGGTGTTCACACTGGGCGGTGGCGACATTACGCTGGTTTCGCAGTACAACGACATCTCCGCCGGAAAGGGCGCCAAGACGGCTTCTTCGGCGCCGCCGCCGCTGATTACTATCGATCCCAACGGCAATATCAATGTCGATGTGTCCGGCTCCATTGCGGGATCGGGTATCGCCACGCTCAAGACCCACCCGGATCAGCCTGCCGGCGATATCTACGTGGAGGCGCCAAGGGGAGTTTTCGATGCGGGCGATGCCGGGGTGCGTTCCAGCGGCAATGTCAGTATCACAGGTATGTGTGAGCATTGTGACAACATTACCGTTAGTGGTGGAGGCTCTATTTCCGGCGCGCCGACGACGGTGGCCTCGCCCTCGCTGGGCAATGTCGCCGCGCCTTCAGGCACGACACAAAATTCCGATGAAGTTACCAAAGGTCTGAACAACGCCAGTTCGGCAGCGGCAAATTCGCTGAACGTGGAAGTGCTGGGTTACGGTGACGATAAATCGCCGTCAGACGGCGCTTGCAACGACAGCACGCTCAACGACGGTTCTTGCGATAACAGCCGCCGCAAGAAGAAGAGTTGAATTACATGATAAGGATTAATTGATGACAGCTTTGATAAAGATTTCGCATAAACACTTTGCTGTGGGCAGCGCGATGGTGCTTATGCTGGCACTGTCCCAGTTTGTGCATGCCGACGACTGGGCACACAAGAAGAAACTGAGCTTCGACACCTCGGCCAACGGAACCGAGATCAAGGAAGATGTCATGCAATTGCCGCTACTGGTGCGCTTGCACAGCGGCAATTTCAAGTTTTCAGAGGTAAAACCGGACGGTTCTGACCTACGGTTCTTTGCTGCCGATAGCAAGACGCCACTCAAATACCACATCGAAAATTTCGATGCGGCGAATGAATTGGCAAATGTCTGGGTGGCGCTGCCGAAGCTAACCGCAAATTCCGACAAAGATTCGTTGATCGTGAAATGGGGCAATCCCAGTGCAACATCGGCGGGTGATAGCAAAGGCACCTATGACGCGGACCAGATTTTTGTGTACCACTTTGGCACGACAGAGGGTGCAGGGACTCAAGGTGTAAGGGATGCCACGGGCGACGCCAATAATCCTAATGCCTCCGGCGCCAAACCTGTTCCGTCCGGGCCGATCGGTGCTGCCGCGGGTTTCGACGGCACGTCAAAAATCGATCTTTCCGCCTCGCCTTCTCTCAAACTGGGCCCCGCCAGCGGCTTTACCTTTACTGCGTGGATCAAGCTTGCGGGAAACGATAATGCAACGTTGTATAGCCAGCACGACGGCAGCAAGACGCTGAAAATCGGTTTGACCGGCGGCGCGCTCTTTGTCTCGAATGCCGCTTCGATAGCAAGCGCCACGATTGCTCTCAAGCCGGGCATATGGCAGCACATCGCGGTTGTTGGAAGCGTCGGCAAGGTATCGTTCTACGTCGATGGCAACGAGGCGGGCAGCGGCGCGTTAACCCTCCCGGACATGGCCGGTGAAGCCGTGATCGGGGAAGGGCTGAAGGGTGAAATGGACGAGGTGACTCTGGCGGGCACGGCGCGTTCCGCAAGCTATATCAAGGCGTTGGCGGATAGCCAGAGCGCCGATACGCTGATGCTCTCCTTTGCCGATGATGAGGGCGGCGGAGAAGAAGGGATTTCTTACGTTTCTATTTTGCTTGGCGCAGTAACGATAGATGGCTGGGTCGTGATTGGCCTGTTGATGGTGATGGCTGTCATCAGTTTCTACGTGATGATTACCAAGGCGATGATGATTTCTGCCGCCGGTAAGGCCAACGATATTTTTCTGGATGCGTTCAAGAATAAGCCCACCGAACTGCTGACGCCCGGTCACGAAGAGACGGTCGTTTTGTCTGCCGATAATCGCCTGAAAAATTCATCCATCTACCATCTATACAGCATTGGCTTGCGCGAGATTACGCACAGGTTTGAAACGCAGAACAGTAAAAGACTTCCCAGCAGCCTATCTGCGGCCGGCCTTGATGCTATCCGCGCTTCGTTGGAGGCAGCGATGGTGCGAGAGAACCAACGACTGAACAGCGGCATGGTGCTGCTCACGATTGCAATATCCGGCGGTCCATTCCTTGGTTTGCTGGGCACTGTGGTAGGCGTGATGATTACTTTTGCAGCGATTGCAGCTGCGGGCGATGTGAACGTGAACGCGATTGCGCCGGGCATTGCCGCCGCGCTGGTGGCTACCGTGGCCGGTCTGGCAGTCGCCATCCCCGCTCTTTTCGGCTACAACTGGCTGGCTAGCCAAATCAAGAACGTATCCGCAGACACCCAGGTGTTTACCGACGAGTTCCTGACTAAGTCTGCAGAGACGTATTCGACCTGACAGGGATATAGCGTGAATATTCAGGAAGACAACCAGCCGTTCGACGACATCAACGTGACGCCCATGCTCGATCTGGCGTATGTGCTGCTGGTGATCTTCATCATCATGACCACGGCTTCGGTGCAGGGCGTAAAAGTCAAGCTGCCAAAAGCGAAGGCAACCGCCAGCATGGCGAAATCCCATTTGAAGGCAGTCACGATTGCGGAGAACGGAGATATTTTTCTCGATGCATATCCGGTCACTATGGAGCAACTGGAGCAGCGCCTTACGGAACTGAAGAACGCTAATCCGGCGCAGCCTATCGTTATCAAGGGTGATGCACATGCACAGTATCTCAAAGTGATGCAGGTGCTCGAAACATTGAAAAAAGTAGAAATCACCGATATCGGTTTGGTGACAAGCCGAGCGGCAAATTAAGCAAAGTAAATAGCCATGAAAGTTCAGGACGAAGCCAAGCCCTACGACACCATCAATGTCACGCCTATGTTGGACTTGGCATACGTGCTGCTGGTGATTTTTATCATCATGACTACTTCTACCGTGCAGGGTCTGAAGATCGATATGCCCAAGCCGAGCAACAAACCCAGCACAGAGCACAAAGAGGTGCGTATCGTGCAGATACAGCCTGACGGCAGCTTGCTGCTGAACGGCGCGGCCATCACCATGACTGAACTGGAATCCAAATTGTCGGCAGCTCACGTCCGCGATCCGGAAATGCCGATGGTGATCAAGGGCGACCCCCAGGCATATTATTCGATGGTGATCGATATCGTCGATATGGCTGCGCGATTGAATATTGCTAACGTTGGCTTGGTCACGGCCAGGATTGGAACCTGAGGTGAGCGAGGTATCGACAAGGCAGGAAAGATTCCGCCGGATTGCTGTGCTCGCATTAGTGAGTATGGTGATGTTGGCATTGCTTGGCTGGGGCTTGTCGGCATTGTTGAACGGCAAATCCAAACATCCTCCCAGACCCCCAAAAATCACGCTGCTGGAACCCCCGCCGCCACCTCCACCGCCACCCAAAGAGGAAAAAAAACCCGATCCTCCCAAGGAGCAAAAGGAGATCAAGGTCGAGCAACCAGTGCCAAAACCAACACCGCCCCAGCCTTCGCCGGAGTTGAAGATGGATGGGCCGGCGGGTAACGGGCCTAGCGCATTTGCTGCCGGCCAAATCACCAACGAAGATCTGAGCAAGATCGGCAATGGCATGTTCAATCCGTTCAACAACTATGCCAATTTGCTCAAGGGAGAGTTGCAGCGCTATTTTGGAAAAAACAAAGCCTTGAGCCAGCGCCGTTACACAGTCGAAGTCGATGTTTGGGTTGCCGGTGGCGGGGCGATCAAACGATTTGAATTGGTGGGCAGCACAGGCGACAGCGATACGGACGCCGCGATCCGGCAGGCGATGTCGTCTTTGACAAGCTTTAAACAGATGCCGCCGACCGATATGCCGCAGCCGATACGATTGCGCATCGTCACGGCAGGTTAGGACAATTTCTCAACACATCCGGGTATACAACAGCAATGAACATGAATCATGACAGGCTTCTCAAAGTACTTATAACGCCTATTCTGGCAGCTCTTCTGTTCGCGGGGCCGGCAGTGGCGTACGCGGAT
>Ga0208587_1001654_pt1 | contig 11762 bp, 12 predicted proteins | sample NGESurdeep092012_7_FD_184472 | JGI IMG/M metagenome (GOLD analysis project Ga0208587, IMG submission 184472) | Arctic peat soil microbial communities from Barrow, Alaska - NGEE Surface sample 210 deep-092012 (SPAdes) | ecosystem: Environmental > Terrestrial > Soil > Wetlands > Peat ...
CGCACGCCCTGGGACGCTTGCAGTTGTTCCTGCAATTCCATCAGGGTCAGATCCGGCTGCTGGCGGATTTGCTCCCGCAGCCACGCCTGCACCGCCGCCGTCACCCGGCTCACCGGGCCACGTCGCCACGGCGGGCGCTCGATCTGCCCGGTGCGCGTGCGGGTGGCCGAGATCTTCTTGGCCCAGCCCTCGCTCACCCCAAATTGTTCTGCTAACTCCCCCAGGGTCCCTTTGCCCTGCTCGTAGGCCTGCAAAAACTTTCGCCGCAAATCATTCGCGTAGGGTCGTGCCATCCTGGTGGAGCGGAGAATCGCCACCAATAGTCTACACTATCTCTGCAACTGCTCTAGCCACTGAGGGACTTCGATGTCGAGGCCCGCCGCGGCGGGCGACTTCCCTCAGGGGCTGAAGCCCAACTCTCTGCGCTCACAACGGCACGGCTGAAGCCGTGCCCCTTCAAAGCGACCGAAACAGATGAATAATCCAGGTGTAGCGCCGCGTTGCAGCGGCACTGCAACCCCACTGCTGTTCAAACTGGGCTATTCGTGACGCGGACTTGCCGACAGCGATGGTACGCTGGGACATGTTCCTCGTGTCGTTAACCGGCTTTGCCGCGGGCACGCTGTGCACGCTGGCGTATCTTCCGCAGGCCTTGCACTCCTTCCGCACCAAGTCCGTCCGCGATCTCTCGCTGCTCATGCTGATCAGCCTCAACGTAGGCCTCTTGCTCTGGGTGAGCTACGGCTTCATGATCCACTCGCTGCCCATCATCCTGCCGAATGCCGTGACTTTCTTCCTCAGCGCTCCTTTGCTGATGATGAAGCTGCGCTACCGGGAGCCGCGAGAATTTCGGGGCTGAATCGTGACCTGCGGGTGGAGATAAGTCGGAGCGGGTTGCCCAAGCAAAAGAAGCTCACGCAAAAGAAGCTTGGGTGGGGCGCCCTAAGAATGGTAGCCTAGGCCATCCGCCAGTCGAAGAAAGTTTGTTGGGACTCCAGATGGCTAGACGACGTCTGTTTGAGCATTTGTGCGAATCGAGCAATAAGGACTTAGCGCCGGAGCTGAGCCGCATCTGTGACGAAGCTGCGGCGATCTGGCGGAGCCAGCATCTTCGCGAGTTCACTGTTCATGGCGGCCCGCACTATTGCCAGGTTGAAGTGAATCTGGACAGCCTTACGGCCAACTTACAAGCGAGCAGCCACCCGCTATCTCCCGAGGAGATTTTCGTCCTGATCGCAGCCTGCCATTTGCATGATATTGGCATGCAGTTGGGGGTGCCCGACGCAAGGGAAAAGCACGCACAGTATGCTTATGAATTGATCTTGCACTCATCCGTTTGGGTCGGCCCTGAGCAACGCAAAGTCACGTTGCCAATCCATGATTCGAATGCACGTCTCGCGATTGCTAAGGTCGCTCGAGGGCACTGGACCGACTTCGCGTTGCAGTTACCGGAAGAAGATTATCTCTACGGTCAAACGCGAGGAAGACTGAAGCTACTTGGACTATTGCTCGCCACGGCTGATCTGCTGGATACATCAGCGATTCGAGCGGGATACTTTCGTAGTGATCACCGGTTGTTTGAGTTGAACCCAGTATCGGAACTGCACCAGACACTGCACAGTCTCGTAGTTGGGTATCAGATCAAACCTGAAGATTCGCACGTCCCGGACAAGCTGATTTTTGAGCTCGAATGGCGGGACAAGACTGACTTGGTACAGAGAATTTCAGAATGGCAGCTTCGGTGGTTCTCTTCACAAATACGACAGACCGCATCGGAACTAGAAGGGCTCTCTGGGGGTGCCATACGCTGGGCAACACCTTGGGCACGGGTGGTTTTCCGAAATCCCGAGGGGCCTATGCCGCAATTGAGTGATGCCGCAACGCGGGTGCTAAACGCAGACTTGGCAGCCCAGCGGCGAATCAACCGGGACGATTTTGTCAAAGAATTCCAGAAGTACCTTAAAGCGCCTTCACCAGTTCTGTTTGTCTTACCGCTTTCTTCTGCATCAGACGTAAAGTATGTGACTGAATGGTGCCAGGCGCAAGTCGAGCTTTCAGGATTCTTAGTGGGCCAAATAGATGCGTCGCCAGGTCTTCCTGCGGAGATCGCGAGTATCGTTGCCGGCCTGCTGGAGCAATGGCATTACCATTTGCCCGTTTGCAACAATGAAACCGCGCTCCGGAAGCTGAGAGAGTTTCTCGAGAATAACAGCGAGCAAAATGTCGTGCTGCTAGCTGGGGCCGGGGATCCGTTTTTGCTGAAGTCAATTTTGGAAATTGTGCTAGAGCGGAAGGACGGAGGCGGTGCACGGGTGGCTCTTCTGCGTTGCCCTGGCGACGGACCACTGCTATCAAATGTGGAGGTCAGGAAGGTTGATCTGTCTTCCTTTGTTGCGGATGACATTCGTCGCCATCTGCAGCATCGATATGGGTATAATCTGCAGAGTCAAAGTACTTTGGTTTCGAAAATGGCGCACCTAGACCTGCTCACAAGCCCCGGTAGGGTTTACACCTATATTGAAGAACATTGTGATCGAGACGCCTGGCAGAACCACCTAGCGAAATAATATTCATGATCAAAGATAGAAGCCCCCGCTACAAAGCCGATCAATACCTCCAGCTATTTACGAACGATGAGGCCATGCGCTCGTCGTTGCTGGCGTGTTCCGCAGGTTTGTCATTGGATGATGAGGTGGCTTCAGAGGCGATTGAGGTGGTTCTGCCGCAGTCGGCGCAAACCCAAGATATCTTGGCACGAATCAAACGGCTCGGCTGCGTGGTGCGCAACTGGGATGGTTCTTGGCGTATTTCTGAAGATGTGCGTGTTGGACTTGCTGATCTTCTGAGTCGGCAATTTCCTGCGGATCGCCTAACCGAAATTCGAATAAGGCTAGCCTCCAAAGCGGAGCATAAGGCGACCAGTCTGTCCCCGGATGGACAGATCACGAATTATCGAGTGCGCGAGGCGCGCTTTCAAGCCGCCTACCAGAAACTGCTGATGCCAGGACGGATTGAAGAAGGAGCGCAACTGTGTGCGGAAATTTGGCGACAGGCCTCCACTGACGCGCGTGAGGCTACCTGCTCAGCCGCCGATTACGTGAGCGATGAAGTACAGCGCCAAGTTAAGGAGTTGCCTCCGGAACTGCTCTTCTTAAGGGGAATGGCAGCGCGTGCCCGCGGAGACCGGAATGGAGCCAGAGAGTACTTTTATTTGGTGTGGAAACAAGGGAGGCCCGGAGATATATTTGCGATTGCCGCACACTTATTTGGCAACCTGAGTCTGGATCGCGAGCGTGCTGAGCGCGCTCTCCGTGACAGCCTTCAATGGTACGATGACCGGTCGCATCAAGGACAGGTCTGGCATTCGCTTGGCAACTTGCTCAGCCGGCAGAGGGCACGCTTGGAAAGAAGCCGAGGAAGCCTACCGCAAGAGCCTCCAATTGCTGCACGACCCTGCGGATCAAGGACAGGTCTGGCATTCGCTGGGCAACTTGCTCAGTCGCCAGAGTCCGCGCTGGAAAGGAGCCGAGGAAGCCTACCGCAAGAGCCTCCAATTGCTGCACGACCCTGCGGATCAAGCGCAGGTCTGGCATTCGCTGGGCAACTTGCTCAGTCGCCAGAGTCCGCGCTGGAAAGAAGCCGAGGAGGCCTACCAAGAGAGCCTCCAACTGCGGCACGACCCTGCACACCAAGGGCAGGTCTGGCATTCACTGGGGAACCTGCTCAGCCGCCAGAGTCCGCGCTGGAAAGAAGCGGAGGAGGCCTACCACAAGAGCCTCCGATTGCTGCACGACCCTGCGGACCAAGGGCAGGTCTGGCATTCACTGGGGAACTGGCTGAGCCGCCAGAACAATCGCTGGCAGGAAACTGAGGAATCTTACCGCACTAGTCTCCGACTGCTTCCCAATCCTGCCCACCAAGGCCGGGTTTACAGTTCTTGGGCTGGCGCAATCGTCGCCAATCGCCCAGTTGATGAATACGAGGAAGCCGAGGAATATGCGAGGCTTTCTTTGTCATTGCTCGCGAGGGACTTAAGGGCCCAAAGTACCGTTAATGGGATTCTGGCAAGGCTGTACGAAGCCAAGGGACAATACAGCCAGGCAATTGCCGCATTGACTGCAGCGATTGAAGCCGATGAAAGACCAAAGAATTTGAAACAGGTCAGAGAGAGGCAGCAGCACCTCGAAGAATTGCGCCGAAAAATTTGAACTCATCACTCTCCGGTTATCGAATTCCGATACCCATGTAGTTTGCGTTATGCTCTCGGCAGGCCACTGGGCGAGAATCCTGCATCTAAATTTGCCGTGACTGGAAAACGGCTGTTAAAGCGATTTCTAGCGGTGTTCCTGATGGCGTTGGGGTTCCTCGTCTTCCTCAACGCAGTGCAAGCGAACGCGACGCCGACCCAGTCCCGCCTTCCGCAAACTAATCTCCCGCTCAGTGCAGCAGTCAGTTGCGACTCCCTCCGCAAGAAAGCTCTTAGCTGTCCGAAAGGCCGGCACAATCAAAAGCAGGTCCCTCCGCTCGCCCGCCGCGGCGGGCTCGGTCGGGATGACAATGCAAGAACGAAGCCGCATGCTTTGGCTGAAGGCTGAATGCTAGTTGCTCGCCTCATCCCCAGATCTGCTTCGCGAAGAAGTAGGCCGTCAAGGTAAAGCCGATCACGATGACGATGGCGCGCACGTATTCCGGTTTGGTCTTGCGCGCGAAGTAGGCGCCGAAGTAGCCACCTAGCATCGCTCCAATAACCATGAGTATCGCTTGCGGCCAATACACTACGTGCGGCGTCACAACGAACAGGACCATGGCCACGCCGTTGGACACCGTGGTCAGCCAGGCTTTAAGCGCATTCATGGTGTGGATGTGGTCCATGCCCAGCAGCGCCAGCATGGCGAGAATGAGGATGCCCGCTCCGGCGCCGAAGTAGCCCAGGTAAAACGCGATGAACAGTTGGAGAAAAATTCCGCGGCCGGTGGCGAACTCGTGGTGTTCGCCGTGCTCGGCCCGCTGTCGCACCCAGCGCGAAATCCGTCCGCTCATCATGAAAATCAGGGTGGCGATCAAAAGCAGCCACGGCACCAACTTCATGAAGGTTGCTGGCGGAGTTATCAGCAGAACATAAGCGCCGAGAAAGCCTCCAAGAATGCCGGTCACCGTGAGGGGCACCAGGACGCGCCGCGACAGGCTGCGAAACTCGTGGCGATAGGCCCAGACGCTGGCCGGTTGTCCCGGCCAAAGCGCCACGGTGTTGGTGGCGTTGGCGTTTATTGGCGGGATACCCACGAACAACAGCGTTGGAAAGGAAACGAAGCTGCCGCCGCCAGCCACGGAGTTGATAGCTCCGGCGAGGAGGGCCGCGAAAAATAGAATGGTTCCGTGAGCGACGTGCATACGCAGAGAAAACCGATAGTATCAGCCGCCGAGCTGAAACACGAAGCTCTCACGGCATGATGATCCGGCTTCCCGGCTCGTCCGCGGCGGCGATTGAGGATAGCGCCTCAGCGAATCGATCACGCAGGAAATCCAGAAACCCACGCGAGCGCGGTCGTCCAGAAGTGTGGATGTGCGCCAGCCGCAATGCGAGCACCAGCAGCTTCAACACCTCGGCATCCTTGAGCGTGGTGTGTCCGAGGTGCTCCCGTTCCAGTTCGCGAAATTCTTGCAGGAGTTGACGCACAGCTTCGATGAGGGCCTGCTGTGCAAGACTTGGCGGTACTTGCTCATATATCAAACCCGAGCCGACCAGCGTCCGGTAGCTCTTGGCCAGGTTGACCAGGGCGGCAATTACTTCCTGGTCATTCAAGCTGCGGTCGCGGCGTGAAAGCCTGCCGATCGTCTGCAGGATTCCCGAAATCACTGGCTCGCGAGCTTGGAGGAATTCGTCGGAGAGTTCGACCTTGGGGAATACTTCCTCCGGCGGCGCGTCCTCCAGATGTCGTGGCTTCTCGTGCTGGCGCGCTTGCTGCAGGTAAGTACACTCGGAGGGACAGTCGAGCGTGCGCTCCCGCTGTTCCCCACAGCATAGCGGGCAAATGCGTCCATGCACCGCCAGGCAGAAGCGTTTTTCCTTTCGGTTACTGCAAATGGCGCAGCTCAAGGGTGGTACTCCGCGGGCCAGCGTATCGGCCCCGATCTCCCATTATGACACCTTCCCGGAAGCGGCCGGTTGGCTGGACCCGCATGGGCAATGGCTTCCCGAGCACGGCCTGTGGAAAAACCGCATAAAATATGGCGAAAACGCTTTCCACTCGAATCAGGTTGGTATAAGATACGCACAACTTGAGCATTTTTATCGCTCAAATCTTCAAGGAGGATTTACTAATGGCAACAGGCATGACCAAGACCCAGCTCGTCCGCCACATGGCGGAGGAACATGAAATGAACAACAAACAGGCTGCCGCGTTCCTCGAGTCGCTCGCGGAAGTGGCAATCAAAGAGACGAAGAAGAACGGCGTATTCGTGATACCGGGTCTCGGACGTCTGGTGAAGTCAAACCGCAAGGCGCGCATGGGCCGCAATCCGCAGACCGGCGAAGCCATTAAGATTGCCGCCAAGACCGTGGTGAAATTCCGCGTCGCCAAGGCGGCAAAGGACGCGATCGCACCCAGCAAGAAGTAGGTTCGCTCTTTCTGAAGCGAAGGCCGGCCGTGTGCCGGCCTTTTGCGTTTCCCAGGGGAGTTGTCAGTTGCCGGTTCTCAGTTACCAGAACCTATCTCATAGATCGTTTTGTATCAGGGCACGGCTTCAGACGTGCCGCAACGGGTCGACAATGACTCGGGCTTCAGCCCCTGAGGACCTGTTTTTGCAGGGGCTAAAGCCCGACCTTTGCTGCGCTTCGTTCGGCACGACTAAAAGTCGTGCCCTGATACGCCTCAGAATGATTTATGAGATGGGTTCCAGAGCTCCGGATTTGAATGGCAGCCTTTACTGACCACCGGCAACCGATCACTGCTTTTCAATCACTGCCGCAAAGAATCCGTCACACGGCTGCATCCCTGGAATGGTGCGCAGAAACGTTCCGTTGAGCAGCGAATCCAGATCCTCCCACTTCAGTTCGCCGGTTGCTCGAAGTTTTTCGAGTTCCTCGCGACAGTCCCGCAATCGATATCCTTCGGTGTCGCGCAACACTTCTTCCACAACTGCTTCGTTCTCTTCTCTCTCCAACGAGCAAGTGGAATACACGGCGCGTCCGCCGGCCGCGAGCTGTTGCAACGCCGCGCGGAGGATCGCAACCTGCTTCGTGTGGAGTTCGCTCAGGGTTCCTACAGCGAGCCGCCATTTGATGTCCGGATTGCGCGCCAAGGTTCCCGTGCCCGAGCACGGCACATCGGCCAGCACGCGATCGAACCCACCAGCCAGCGGGAGCTGCAAAGCGTCCGCAGCGATCACTTTAACGTTGGCGGCACGCACACGCTTCCGCACCAGAGCAGCGCGGTGCTCGTGGATCTCCGCCGCAATGATCTGCGCCGTGGGATTGCGCCACGCCATGGCGGCCGTCTTGCCGCCGGGAGCGGCGCAGCAGTCGAGCAGACGAGAGCCCGTGCCGACCAATGCCGCGACGAGTTGCGAAGCTTCGTCCTGAATGAACCCCCGGCCTTCTATGTAGGCGCGAGTCCGCGTCAGGTCGCCTTCGACCAGAGTGCGTGAGCTGGCAAGCAAGACACCCGGCGCAAGCTTGACACCTTCCGACGCCAGGTCCGGTTCAGCGTCGGCGTCTTCCAGACGCAGCGAGGTGGCGGGTATCCGCTGATCGAATTCGCAGATTTGGCGGGTCCGCTCCACACCAAACTGCGCTACCCAGCGCTCAACCAGCCACTCCGGATGAGCGTATTCACGCGCCAGGAAAGAAGCCGGAGCTTCGTCGGCCGAAGGTTGCAGAGGTTCCTTCCCGGCTTCAGCGATTTTCCGCAGCACCGCATTCGCAAACGGCGCCGCCGATCTTTTCTGTGCGCGCTTTACCAGCTCCACGCTTTCATTGAGGGCGGCATGCGCCGGCACGCGGGTCAAGAATCGCAGCTGGTACGCCGCTAGCCGAAGCGCGGTCAATACTTCGGCATCCAGCTTCTTGAGCGGCCGAGATGCCGCCGCTGCGATCGCCTCATCCAGTCGCGAGCGCCAACGAAGAACTCCCATGACGAGTTCCATTGCGAGACTGCGATCGGCAGGTGTCAGCTTTTCCAATCGATCGGAGTGCAGCAACTCGCTGGCGTAGGCGTTCTGCTGGTCGACCCGCAGGAGGATGTCGAAAGCGACCGCGCGTGCGGGAGAGATGGACATGGTTAGCACTCAGCACTCAGCACTCAGCATTCAGTACTCAGCATTCAGTACAAAGGCCGTGCGTTTCCGTGTGTCGATCGGCGGTTCGCAGCCGTCGCGAGATTGACATCCAGAATGTTCTTGATGATTGCTACCTATTTTTATTACTAGTTTTCTGAGTGCTGAGTACTGGAAGCCGTTCATGAATCGTTTTGTATCAGGGCACGGCTTCTAGTCGTGCCGCCACCGCGGCCCAAGATAACGGCTTTAGCCGCTGAGGGCAGGGGCTAAAGCCCTCATAGTTATGTAGATCTTACGGCCCGGCTGAAGCCGTGCCCTGATACAAACCGATTTTTGAAACACGCTCTAGTTGCTAATTGCTAATTGCTAGTTGCTAATTGTTAGTTGCTAACTGCTGAGTGCTGAGTATTGAGTATTGAGTATTGAGTACTGAATGCTGAATGCTGAATGCTGAATGCTGAATGCTGAATGCTGAATGCTCCTTCCTAACTGCCTAGAACTTCATCGTTCCGGGGACGATAGCCATTGATGAAATCGTGGGCGCTCATCCGCTTCTTGCCTTCGACTTGCAGTTCCCGAACCTCGAGGGCCGTACCGTGCGCGAAGCCCAGCAGCAAGCGATCGTTTTCGATGATGAAGTGCGCCGCCGGAGCACTAGCACCTGCGGGAAGGAGTATGGCGGAATGGAGGTGCAGCATCTTGCCCCGAAAGCTGGTAAATGCTCCCGGCCATGGTTGAAATCCGCGCAGGCGGTTCCAGGCATCCGCCGCGCTGCGCGAGAAATCTATGAGTCCGTCTTCCCGCTTGAGAATCGGAGCGAGCGTGGCCTTGGCATCGTCCTGCGGACGCGGCGTCATGGTCCCGTTCTTCAGGCCGGCGAGAGTTGCGATCATCAGCTCAGCCCCCGTCTGTGCCAGCCGCGGGGCCAGCGTCAGCGCAGTATCTTCGGGCAGGATACGTTCTTCGGACTGCAGCAGGATGTCTCCAGTGTCGAGGCCAGCATCGATGCGCATCGTGGTCACGCCGATGACACTTTCTCCCGTCGCAATCGCCCACTGGATCGGCGCGGCCCCACGATACTTGGGCAGCAGCGATGCATGAAGATTGAGGTTGCCGAGCTTGGGCAGGTCAATCATCCACTGCGGGATGATGCGGCCGTAGCCGACCACGATGATCGCTTCCGGTTTAATGCTCTCCAATCGTGCGCGAAATTCGTCGTTGTTCTTAATCTTCTTCGGTTGGGCAACTGGGATGCCGAGCGCGAGCGCGGTTTGTTTCACCGGCGATGCCGCCAGTTGCATGCCGCGCCCGCTGGGACGCTCAGGTTGGGTTGCGACCAGCTTCACGCGGAAGCCGGCGGCCACCAGCTTCTCCAGCGTGGGCACCGCGAACAGCGGCGTTCCGCAGAAGACCAAGTCCATCATGGGCGCACTACCATTCGCCCTGCTTCACCAGTTTGCGGATTTTGCGCTTCATCATGTCGCGCTTCAGGGCGCTGATGTAGCTGATATAGAGTTTACCGTCGAGATGGTCGGTTTCGTGTACCAGCGCGCGCGCCAGCAGATCGTCTCCAGTTACCTCGATGGTTTTACCCTTCACGTCTTGCGCGCGCGCGGTAACCGAGCGTGGCCGCGTCACCTTCTCGCGAAATTCGGGCAGGCTCAGGCAGCCTTCGTTGGAAGTGAGCCGCCCTTCGGTATGGATGATCTCGGGGTTGACCAGCACGATCTTGGCTTCAGGATCTTCCTTGAAGGTGACATCAATGACGGCTACGCGCCTGCTGATGCCGATCTGCGGCGCCGCCAGACCGACGCCGTGGGCAGCGTACATGCTCTCAAACATGTCTTCGACAAGTTTCTTCAACTCGTCGTCGAATACGGTGACGGGGGTTGCCGGCTTCTCCAAAACCGGGTCCCCGAATTTCACGATTTCGTAGACCATTTAGAAGTTTCGCAACTGTTGGCAGTAGCCTTCAAAATTCCGTTGCAACTCGAGCAGCGAATCGCCGCCGAACTTTTCCAGTGCACACCGGGCCACCGTGAGCGCAACCATCGCCTCCCCCGCCACTCCAGCAGCAGGAACGACACACACATCCGAGCGCTCATAGGCGGCCTTCACCGGTTCGCGGCTGATGAAGTCCACCGAGCCCAAGGGACGCCGCAACGTCGAAATCGGCTTCAGGTAACCCCGCAGACGAATCTCTTCGCCGTTTGAAACCCCGCCCTCCAGGCCTCCTGCGTGATTCGATCGCCGCGTGAAGCCGGTGAACGGGCCCTTCCGCTCGCGCTCGTATCCTATTTCATCATGCACGGTCGAACCCAGGGAAGCCGCGCCGCGAACCGCATCCCCGATCTCCACCGCTTTTACGGCCTGAAGCGACATCACGGCGGCCGCGAGCTGCGCGTCCAATCGCTCGTCCCAGTTCGCATAGGTGCCAAGCCCGGGCGGCACGTTGTGAGCTACCACTTCAAAGATCCCCCCGACAGAATCTCCCGTGCGCAGCGCAATGTCCACCTGCTCTTTCATGCGCGCTTCGGTTTCAGGGTCCGCACAACTAAGCAGTATCTCCTCTTTCGCTGCCAGAGCGCGGATTGCTTCCCAATCGACAGGCGTTTCCAGCCGAGCACTGCCGACGGCGATGACGTGACTCAGTACCTCGATGCCGAGTCCCCGCAGCAGTAGTTTAGCGATGGCTCCGGCAGCCACTCGCGCCGCCGACTCGCGGGCCGAGGCGCGCTCCAGTACATAGCGCGCTTCGGAGAAGTTATACTTCACGGCTCCGGCGAGATCGGCGTGCCCGGGTCGAGGCGAAGCCACGCGTTTGTGCTTGGCGGGATCGCCCTCCTCCACCGGCAACGCCTCCCTCCAGTTCTGCCAGTCTTTATTTGCCAGCAGCATCGCAATCGGCGAGCCGATCGTCTTTCCGTGACGCACTCCACTGAGTATGTGTGCCTGATCGCGTTCGATGCGCATGCGTCCGCCACGACCATATCCCTGCTGCCGCCTCCAGAGTTCGCGGTTCACGAATTCGATGTCCACCGCGACCCCTGCGGGCATGCCCGAGAGCAGCGCCACCAGGGCTTCTCCGTGCGACTCACCGGCTGTCGAAAAGCGCAACATGGTAATAGGAAGGGTGATTGTAGCTGATAGCGTCGGTATTTAGCACTCGGCAGTTGGTGTGGGTCCCGCGAGTTGCCGGCGAGTTTTAGAGCGCTTTAGAGCGTGTGTGAGAACGTCTGTCGTCCCTACGGGACTCGGATCTATTTCCCACTCTACCCAGCACTCCGCCTTCGGCTGCGTGCTGGGCTAGACTATTCCGCGCCTACGGCGCTGGATTTTTTGCGCAATCGGTCCACCGTGCCAACTCAAAACGAGTTCTCGCACACGCGCTTTAGAGCGGTTCCGGGGTAGCTGTATCCGATAATAAATACCCACAGTGGCGAAACCAAGCGGTGGCGTTGTGAGGCGTAACGGCGGCGATCGCT
>Ga0208587_1001659_pt1 | contig 11743 bp, 10 predicted proteins | sample NGESurdeep092012_7_FD_184472 | JGI IMG/M metagenome (GOLD analysis project Ga0208587, IMG submission 184472) | Arctic peat soil microbial communities from Barrow, Alaska - NGEE Surface sample 210 deep-092012 (SPAdes) | ecosystem: Environmental > Terrestrial > Soil > Wetlands > Peat ...
TTCATCCGCTCCATGCAGATGCTCGCCCTCGGAGAGACGTCGGCGGAGTGGGGCCAACACTGTCTCGGCCAAATCGTGAGCGACAGTTGTCATCTCTTCGGTCAGCGGCCCGTGGGTACCCTCTGACCCGACAAAGGATGCGCCGGCTTGGGCGGCCTCCACCAAATGTGGCAGCGCCGCCGTCGAATACGAATCGCTGTGTTCCGGATCGGCGGGGAGGATATCGGCAGACCACTGGAAATGACGTGAGCGCAACCGATCGAGCAAGTCGTTCTGGTCATCTTGCAGGGTGCGTTTCATCCGCCGAGCCAGAGCCTTCACCAGTGGTGCGGTCATCTCGTCCCGACGGACGGTGAAGGGGTTCCGTTCTTCAGGTGGGGCGTCACCCTCCTCTTCTTCGGCCTCGGCCTCAATCTCGGGAACGTCAGTCTCGGATACCTCCGGGGAATCAGAAACATCATCGGCCGGAACCGGTGTAGCGGGTCCGGTTGGCTCACTGTCAACAGTGGCGACCACTCCAGCGGGATCCTCGACGCCCGCATCGGGCTCCTCCCGCGACGCTCTGATTTTGGCAAATAGTGCGTCAACCGACGGTATGGGGTCCGGAGAGTCCACTTCGGCTGCGTCGCCGATCTCCCCGTGGGCACCGACGTCATCAACGGGTTTGGGAGACCGATCGGTCTGGTCGGTCAGATCATGCAGTTCATCCGTTGCCTGCCCGTGGTCCTCGTCGGCATCGGGCTGGGCGTCGGGTGTCTGGTCGGCCACCAGTGCTTCGGCAACCAGGGCCTCCTCGGCCAACAACGAAGCCGCTAATTCCTCCGGGGTACCTTCATCGGGCCGGGCAACCGCGGCGCGGCCGGCTGCCTCCGCGGCCAGACGCGCCTCGTCTTCCGCCCGAAACAGGTCGTCAGCAATGGTGTCGATCGAGCGACGCACACTGCGGACGGTAGAGGCCAGATTTTCCCGACCGGCCCTCAACTGCTCGATCTGGGCGTGGAGCACTTTGCGACGCTTGGAAAGATCGGCGAGCACCCGCGCTCGGAGAGCCTGCGCCTCATTGATCATGTCGTGGCAATCGGACCGGGTCTGGGCGATCATCGCCTCCACCTCGGTCCGGGCCGCCTCCAACCCGGCCGCCGCATCCTCTTGCGCCCGGAGCCGGCACTCGGCAGCGGCCGACTCCGTCTCCGCCGCCCGATCAGAAAGCTGCGCCGTGACACGGTCTTCGGTGGCTGCAATCTCTTGACGGGCGTCGGTCAGCAACCGATCGGCCTCGGCTTCCGCCTTGGCCAACATCTCATTCGACGCCTCGTGCGCACTGTGCAGGACCCGTGCCGTCTCCTGGCCCAGAGCCGCCGTCAATGTCTCTTCGTTGATGACCGGATTAGCCACCCGACGCTCGGCTTCTTCGAGCTCCCGCCTGAACTCGTGCTCTCGATCGGCCAGTGCCCTCAGGCCTTTGGCGATGGATTCGAGGTAGGCCCGTACTTCGTCGGCTGCGAATCCTCGACGGGTGGTGGCGAAGGTGTGACGCGCCACTTCATCGGGAGCCAAATGAGATGAGGATGAAATCGTCATCCAGTGGTCCTCGGGCATGAGGGAGATCCTACGACGAGCGGTAGGCCAAACGGGTCACCCTCAAGCCGGTGTCGAAGTTGTCGATGTGGAATTTGTCGGAACGGGAGGAACGACCCCTCCGTGGGCCGCCAGGACAGCCAGGGCCTGATCGAGGGTGGAGACCGCGTAAATCTGCAGCCCCTTCCTCTGCTTGGACTTCGCCGCCTTGTACTCCTGAGGGGGTACCAGAAAGATGGTGGCACCGGCATTCTCGACAGCAACCGTCTTCTGGGGCACGCCACCAACGTCGCCGACGTTGCCCTGATCGTCGATGGTACCGGTGGTTGCCACCGTCTTTCCCCCGGTCAGCGAGCCACCGGTCAGCGCGTCGATCACCCCGAGCGTCATCGCCAATCCGGCCGATGGGCCTCCGATATTTGCGACATTCATAGTGACCGGGAAGGGATAGGTGTAGTTGACCTGATTACCCACTTGCACTCCGAGGTCCTCGGTCTGCATCACTCCCCCACCGGTATCGATGACCGTGTCCTTCAACGTCAGCGTCACCGGCTTCGGGGTGCTGCTCGCGTTGCTCCCCTGGCCGAGCACGGAAAGGGTGATGCTCTGACCCGAGTGATGGAGTCGGAGAGCTGTCACCAGACTGTCGGCATTCGGCGTCGAGGTGCCGTCCACGGCAGAGATGACATCGCCCACGTTGAGCAACCCGTAGGCGGGAGCCTTCGGATACGTGGCTGACACCACCGCCCCGCCGGGCTGAGCCGTGACCGGATACCCCAGACGCCGGAGTGCGGCCGTCTTCGCCGCCGATTCCGCCTGGGACATCTCCAGATCACCCTGAGCGGTGTACTCGGAAGGAGGGCTCCCCCCGGTGATCGACTCCAGCGGGTAGAGGTCGGTATCCCCTTGGAACTTGTAATACAGATAGGTCAGCGCCGATACCCTGCCGATCTCGACATCGGTCAACAACACCGAGTGGGTGACCGGGTGGCCCTTGTCCGCCGGGACCCTGATGAACTGCTGGACCGGCTGTGCCACTCCCGGCTGCACCGCGTAGTAGTTGAGGTTGACCCTGGACGCCACCGCGATCACGATGGCGGCGACGATGAGCGTGATCCACGGCCACCACCGGCGGGGGCGGGGGCGGGACGGTACCCCGGACGGAGTCGACCCGATGTCGGATGTGGGCGAGGAGAGGGTTTCTTCGGTCATAGTGGTGCGGTGGTTACTCCCAAGTCGTCTGGCGGGTCGAATCCCAGCGGTCGCTCGCCAGGTACTCAGGCCCCACAGCCTGCCACGGAACCAATAAGTGGGCCCGTCACCGAGCGACGGCGTTTGGTGGCGCTGGCCGGCCATGTCGGGGATGGGCACACCGCACGAGCAGGACTCGATGATCCGTCACCGGTGGTGCGGGTCACCGCACTCGGGGCCCTCGATCGGCTGGACACCCTGAAGAAAGCCGACCTGGTGGCGGCGCTGGCCGATCCCGACCCCTCACCGCGTCGACGGGCCTGCGAACTGGCCGCCTCCCGACCGGACGTGGATGTCTCGTCGTGCCTCGACGACGGCGACTCGTCGGTCGTCGAGATGGCGGCGTGGGCCCTGGGTGAACAGGGATCTCCAACAGGCGTTCCCGCCTTGGCGGCGCTGGCGTCCATGCGGTCGGGTCACCGGGACCCACTCTGCCGCGAAGCCGCGGTCGCCGCGCTGGGCGCCATCGGTGATCCTGCCGGTCTTCCCGCCGTGCTGGCCGCGTTGGACGACAAGCCGGCGATCCGGCGTCGGGCCGCGGTGGCCCTCGCCGCCTTCGACGGGCCAGACACCGAGGCCGCCCTCCGCCGATGTCTCGAGGACCGCGACTGGCAGGTGCGTCAGGTCGCCGAAGACCTGCTCGACGTGACCTGAACCGAAAGGTGTCCTCAGGAATCTGCGTCGGCAAAGATGTGGCGCAGGCGGTCGAACGAGTCGAGACACATACCTGCTCCTTGCACCACGCACTCGAGCGGCGTCGGAACCAGATGCACCGGCACCTCGGTCTCGTCAGCCAGACGGTTGGCCAGGCCACGGAGCATGGCTCCTCCGCCCACCAGGTAGATGCCCTGGTAGATGATGTCTTGGGCCAGTTCGGGCGGGGCATCTCCCAGGCAATCGACCACGGTCGCCAAAATAAGGTCCACTTGCTCACGGAGCGCGTAGCGGATCTCCTCGGGCGATAGCACCACGATCTTCGGCAGCCCGGTAGCGACCTCGCGCCCACGGACCTCGGCTTTCACCTCGTTTTTGTAGGGAAGCGCCGATCCGATGGCCAACTTCAGTTCCTCGGCGGTCCGTTCGCCGATGGCCACGTCGTACTCGCGTCGCACGTACTGCTGAATGGCGGCATCGAGGTCGAAGCCGCCACAGCGAATGGCGCGGGAGGTGACCAGCCCACCCAGCGAAATGACCGCCGTCTCGGAGGTACCACCTCCGACGTCGACCACCATGTTGCCCATGGGCTCATTGGTGGCGAGCCCGGCCCCGATAGCCGCCGCCATCGGTTGCTCGATGAGATAGGCCGACGAAGCTCCCGCATGACGGGCAGCCATTTTGACAGCTCGCCGTTCGACCGACGTGATGGCCGATGGAACGCAAATCAGCACCCTCGGCCGGCTGAGCTTTGTCACCCCGGCCCGACGCAACAACAGTCTGATCATCCGCTCGGTGATATCAAAGTCGGTAATGGCGCCTTCGCGCAGTGGACGGACGGCGACGATGTAGCCCGGAGTGCGCCCGATCATGTGCCACGCTTCGTTGCCGACGGCCAGGACGTCACGTGTCCTGGTGTTGAGGGCGATGACCGTCGGTTGGTTCAACACAATGCCTTTGCCTTTGGCGTAGACGAGGGTGTTGGCCGTACCGAGGTCGATAGCGAGGTCACGAGCCACTGGGCCATCGTAGGGCCAGCTGTTCAACCAGCGGATGAGTTGACCTGGCCGGCCCCTCTCCGAGCGTGGGCGACCTCCCAATCCCCGATCTCGTCGCTAGTCTCATGTCGGTGAGTGGAGACACCCCCGAGGGCACAGATTTCGGTTCGGACGGCCCCGACCACGGTGATGGAACCCCAGATCCCATCCGGGGCTGGATCTCTCCCGACGACCGCCTGTGGAGACACCCCTCGGAATCGATGTCGGCCAAGCACGCTTCGCTGGCACGGTTCGGCGGGGCTGACTCCGATCGAAGTCGCCCGAGCCCGTGGATCGTGGGGGGAGCGGCGGCCTGTGTCGCCGGCGCCCTGCTCGCCTCGGGCCTGGTGATGGCAACTTCGGGAGCCTCACCGGATGGTGGGGGTCCGTCTCGTGCGACCACGACATCCAGCCTGGTGGCGTTGTCCACCCCGCCTACGACCGAGCCCGGAACAGCACAACTGTCGAGTGGGACCGAGATGGCCCACATGGTGGCGGCGGTGCGACCGTCATTGGTGGCCCTGACCGTAACTCGTCCTTCCGGAGTGTCGGTGGCCACCGGAGTGACCGCCGAGTCGGGCGGCATCATTGCCACGACCGCCGCCGCCGTCGCCGGTGCGCGTGCCATCTCGTTCGACGAATCGGACGGCACCCGAACCCCCGCCCAATTGGTCGGGAGTGATCCGACTTCGGGAATCGCCGTGGTGCGAGTGCCGTCTGATCTACCGGTGGCCGACTTCGACACCAGAGATCCGGTACCGGGAAGCATGACGATGGCGATGGCCCTTCATTCCGGTTTCGGTAGAGCCTCTGCCCCTCATTCGTCCGTGTATGCCGGCCCGGTGCGGTCATCGGGTACCGCGGTCGGGGTCGGCGGCCCCGCATCCCGTTTCGCGGTCACCACGGTAGACCTACCCCTGTCGGCCCAAGACAGCGGCTGCGCATTGCTCAGCGGCACCGGGCAGGTCTCGGGAATCCTCGACACCACACAGACACAAGGTGATGCCACCACCGGCGTGTTCCTTCCGGCTGAACTGATTCTGGGGGTCACCCGTCAGCTGGTGGCAGCCGGGACCGTCGGGCGCGGATGGCTGGGCGTCGAGGCCAGCGACATCAACGGGACCACGGGCGCCACGCTGTCCACGGTGGCAGGTGGATCCAGCACTCCCAACGGTGCCACCCTCGATGCCATCGACGCGGAAGGGGCGGCGGCCCGGGCCGGCCTGCAGATCGGTGACGTCATCGTGGCCGTCAACGGAGAGGCGGTGCACTCGATGGCCGAACTGCGCACCCGCCTGTACGCCGACCTCCCGGGAACGTCAGTGGTCCTAGCCATCGAGCGCTCGGGATCGCTGGGAAACACCAGCGTGGTGTTGGCCGCCGGTGGAAGTGGTGCATCGGACGGCGATTCGTCGCCGTAGCATACAGGCATGCCACCGCCTGAATCCGGGGACGCGGGAAACCCGTTCCAATCTCTGCTCGGCGACCTGATGAAGATGTTGGGTACCAACGCTCCCGATCAATGGGAAATGACCCGGTCGTTTGGGGTGAACGTCGCCACCGGTGGCACCCCCGAATCGAATGTGGAACCGATCGAACGGATTCGACTCGAGGAGTTGGCCCGGGTGGCTGAACTGCACGTGATCGAGGCCACCGGCATGCCCGTCTCCTCCGATGGCCGGCGGCTCTCCTATTTGCCCGTCGGCCGTGGCGATTGGACCCTCCGGGCCCTCGACGCCTGGAAGCCGGTGCTCTCCGCCATGGCTCCAACCACCACCCCTCCCCCGGGGACCCCGGACATCGATGAGCCGAGCGGGGACGACCCTCTCGGTGGGTTGGGCGATCTATTGGGTCAGTGGGCGGTCGTCATCGGACCCATGTTCTTCGGGTTACAACTGGGATCGGTGGTCGGTCACCTGTCCCATCGGGCCCTCGGCCAATACGCATTGGCCCTCCCGTGGGCCCCGTCTGCCGAACTGGTGATCGTGACGACCAACGTCACCTCGTTCGCCGACGATTGGAGCATCCCCACCGATGAAGCGCTGTTATGGGTGTGCGCTCGTGAACTGGCGTCCCACGCGGTGTTGTCGAGACCCGGCGTCCGGGCCCGGATGGAAGAGTTGCTGCAGGCTCTGGCGGTTTCGGCGGGTGCTACCCAACAGGGCCTGGCGCAACGGTTGGGGGGATTGGGCGATCCCACCGGTGAGCCCGGGATGAACCTCGAGTCCATGCAAGATCTCTTCGGCGACCCCGAGGCCCTCCTCAGTGGTCTGCTCACCCCCGAGTTCAAACGGTCTTCGGATCAGCTCACCTCACTGGCGGTGGTGATCGACGCCTACGCCGATCACGTGGCGGATCAGGTAGGGCGAAAGTTGGTGGGTTCCCACGCCCAACTCGCAGAGGCCTGGTATCGACGTCGGATCGAGCGGGGCAAGGGTGAGGAAGCCGCTGGGGCGCTGTTCGGGCTCGACCTTGAGCAAGCCCAGGTCGACAGGGGCCGCGCCTTCATCGCCGGTGTGGTGGAACGGGCGGGCGACGAGGCTCTGGCCCGGCTGTGGTCATCCACCCGTCATCTTCCGACTCCACCCGAAGTGGATGCCCCCGGGTTGTGGTTGGAGCGGATCAGCCTGCCGGAACTCGACGGTCCGGACCAACCTTCCGAGGCGTAAACGGCGGAGTTACCCGTCAGTCGGGGACGGCGCCTCAGCCTCGACCGGGGCCGGGGACGGGGTTTCCTCAGGCACGCCGAGATCCCACTCGAGGGTGATGTTCTCGCGCTCAGCGTCGCGGATGACCCGCTCCCGGTTACGTCGGTACTGCGGATCGTGCGGAGGCAGCAACACCAGCCGGGCCATCGTCCGATGGCGGAACGCCTCGATGAGCTCGGCATCTCCGAAGTCAGACTGGACTTCCCAATGCGGCGCCACCGGGCCGAGATACACGACCCGCACATGGCCGATCGGCGGTTGAGGCTCTTCGCCCTCTTCCGGGACGGTGTGTTCGTCGGTGACCGGGGTCATGGTGGTGGTTCCTCCTGGGATGACGGCGGGCGCCAGCCTACCCGCCACTTGGGCGGGCTCCGAGCGTGACGTTGATCGTCATGCGGGTGGCGCCCCGGTAGATCCCCACGGTGATGTGGTCGCCGGGCTTCAGCGGATGGATGGCAGCAGTCAGATTGTCAGCCGTTTGGATGGCTGCTCCGTTGAAGGAAACGATCACATCGTTGTTCAGCAGGCCGGCGGTGTCTGCCGGACTTCCCGACTGCACCGAGAGCACCAGGGCACCCGACGATGGTGTCAGGTGGTCCAGTTGTTGAAGTGTCGGGGTGACCGTGCCGACCGAAACACCCATGAACGCGGAGTTGGCCGCCGGTGTCGGCTGAGGACTGGCATTCCCGGCACCACCCGGACCCCCACGTCGCAACTCGGCGAGCCGGGGCTTGACCAGGTCGATGGGGATGGCGAAACCGATGTTCTGGGCCGGGGCGTTGCCTGAACTGCTAGAGGCCACTGCGGTGTTCATCCCGATCACCTTGGCCTGGGCATTGACCAGAGGACCGCCTGAGTTCCCCGGGTTGATGGCTGCGTCGGTCTGGAGCAGTCCGGTGAGGGTCTCGGTCTGCCCACTGTCGTTCTGCGCAGACAGCGAGCGGTGGATGGCAGACACAATCCCTTCGGTGACCGACGGCCCTCCGGCCAACGCCAATGCGTTGCCAATGGCCAGCACCGAGTCACCCACCTGGCTCTGCGACGAGTTGCCCAGCGTAACGGTGGGAAGGTTGGAGGCATTGTCAATCTGCACCAACGCCAGGTCATTGCTGGGGTCGGTCCCGACCACGTGGGCGGTGAGCGCCTTGGTCTGTCCGAAGAGAGTGGCAGTGACGGTGGTGGCCCCGGTGACTACATGATTATTGGTCAGGACCTCCCCTTGGGGGGTGAGGATCATGCCGGTGCCGGCCGCCTGCACAAAGTCACCGCCGGAGGAGCTCCCGGTCTGGACGGACTCGCTGTCGATGGAGACAACAGCTGGTTCCACAACCGCCAGGATCCCCTGGATGTCCTTGGGCTGGGCCAGGACACTGGTATTCGGGAAGTACTGCTTGATGATGGTCTGTTGGCTGCCGACTCCGACAATGGCTCCAACCATCGATCCCACCGCGGCGGCGAGCACCGCCACCACGATGACCACCAACAGCCAATTGCGCCGGGTCAGGGTGTGGCGCACCACCCGGGGCGCCGGGACCGGTTGGGCGTACCCGTACGGGTATCCCGCACCCGGGGGCCCGTAGCCGCGGTAGGAGGGATATCCCGGCCCACCCGGAGGCGGCCCGTACGGGGGGTAATTGCCCGGATACACCGGGACGGCGTTCCCGTACATATTGAGGGTGGGAGAAGCCTCCGGGGCGGGTGGTGGTGGTGCAGCCGGTGCAGCAAGTGGCATTGAGGGTACGCTCTGTGGTGAGGAATCATCCACCCCGGGACCCTGAGCGGGGTCCGGTTGGGCGGATTCTGTCTGCCCACTTTCGGCCCCTTCATAAGAAGGACCCGGTCCCCGATAAGAAAATTGTGAGGATTCCATCAACAAAGGCTCATTTCGCGCCGTAGAACAAGCAGGGATGGGACAATAGTCGTGTACTGATGGCAGCGGCGGTGGGCCGGGTCAAACGGACTCACTGCCAGTCATCACCTTGGATCGGAGAACAAGCACATGGATGCGAATTGGATGAGCGAAGGCAAGTGCCGGGATCTCTCCCCCACTGCCTTTTTCCCCAGCGACGGGATCGGGGTGCAGGCCGCCCAGCGCATCTGTGCTGAGTGCTCGGTCGCCGACGCCTGTCTCCAGTATGCCTTGGACGAGCGGGTCGACCACGGCGTGTGGGGCGGCAAGTCCGAGCGCGAAAGGCGACGGATACTCCGCCGCCGACGGTTGAGCCACACAACCGTGAGGGTCTGAGCCAACCCGCACTCATCGGTGTACCGGTACCCGTAGTGCTCACCGAGTGCGTCATCAACATCAGCGAGGGTCGCGACGTGGATGTGATCAGGGGCATTGCCGATCAGGCTGGGGCCACCCTTTTGGATGTTCACACCGACCCTGAGCACCACCGTTCGGTCCTGACTCTCGGTGGGGAAACAGACAGTATCGCGGAGGCGGCGCGAGCGGTGATCACCACTGCGGTGAAGCGCATCAACCTTGGTGACCACCAGGGAGTGCATCCCCGGATGGGAGCTGTCGACGTGGTCCCCTTCGTCCCGTTGGGTCCCACCGGGCGCATCGAAACCGCCATCGATGCCCGGAACCGGCTGGCGGCCTGGGCCGGCTCCGACCTCGAATTGCCGTGCTTTCTCTATGGGCCCGAGCGATCACTGCCCGAAGTGCGCCGGGAGGCATTTCGGACACTCGATCCCGACACCGGCCCGTCCACGCCGCACCCGACTGCCGGGGCCACCGCGATGGGAGCCAGGCCTCTGCTGGTGGCCTACAACATCTGGATCACGGTGAGCGAGGGTTCAGAGATCGATTCCGCCGCGGCAGTGGGGCTGGCCCGGGGCATTGCCTCCTCCATCCGCAGTCCCATGGTGCGCAGCCTGGGTTTGGCGGTGGGCTCCGGCGCCCAGGTCAGCTGCAATCTCATCGAACCGCACTCGGCGAGTGTGGTCACACTTTTCGACACGGTCTCCCACCTGGTCAACGAGGCCGGCGGCCACGTCGAACGGGCCGAGCTGGTGGGTCTGGTATCACGAGAACTCCTCACCGGTGTGCCGCCTCACCGATGGGCGGAGCTCGATCTCAGCGAAGAGCGGACGATCGAGGCCCGGCTGGCATCAGTCGGTGTCCTGGTCGGCTGGTAACTATCAATCAGGACGCGTTGGCGACGGACCGTCGCTGCATGGCCCGCTGTCGTCGGAGACGGCGGCGCTCACGCTCGGAGAGCCCTCCCCAGATCCCGAACTTCTCCCCGTTGGCCAGCGCATACTCGAGGCAGTCCTCGCGGACGACACAACCCCGGCACACTCCCTTGGCTTCGCGGGTAGAGGCGCCGCGCTCGGGAAAGAACAGGTCGGGATCGACCCCCATACAGTTGGCCTTGGTCTGCCAGCTGCGCTCTTGACGTCCGTACATCAAGGACACCACGTCCATGGGTGCGCCTCCCTCACCACTTATGTACTCGGCCCATCCTGCGAGCCTCATAGCACGTATGTAACTACAACAGTGTCATCTTCTCCCATGCCAGGGAAAAACGCAAGGCGCAACTTGGGTTTTTTCCCCTGGCTCGGCCTGTGGGGTCCGGGAGTTTGATGCCCCCGGCATCAGCCGGCGCGGCGCCCCCGGCTTCGGACATTGGTCTTGTGGCGAAGAAAATCAACCAGCACGTAGTCACCGAGTTCATCCGGTGACGTCGAGAAGGTCCGACCCCGATTGATCCGGGCCAGTTGTTCGATGAATCCCCTGAGCGCCCCATCGGGATCGAGGAGGAACGTATTGATGGTGATCTTTGATCTGGTGCAGCGCATGACCTCGGCCAAGGTCACCTCGAGGGTTTCAGGGATGGGCGGATAGTTGAAGAACACGTCATATCCGACTCCCCGTGCGTCGGGGATGATATGGGCCGTCGGCTCGCCGTCCGTCACCAAAATGATCTGTTTGGTCCCCGGTTGGTGGGCCAACATCTTGCGAGCCAGAATCAGGCCGTGTTGCAGGTTGGTGCCGTACACGTAGTCCCAACTGACGGTGGGAAGATCTTCGGGCTCGATCACCCGAGCCACCTCGGAGAAACCGACCAACCCCAGATAGTCACGCGGAAAGCGAGTGGTAATCAGCGTGTGAAGGGCGAGCGCCATCTTTTTCGCCGGAACGAAGTTGTCGCGCATGGGCATGGACAACGACAGGTCGAGCAACAAGACGGTGGCCGTGCGGGACAGCGCTTCGGTCTCGATCACCTCGAAGTCATCCGGGGTGAGTCGCACCGGCACCCCTTGGCCCGAGCGCCGGACAGCATTGTGCACGGTCCGGGAGAGATCGAGATTGAACGGGTCCCCGAATTGGTAGGGCTTGGTGGTCTCCTCGCGGTCATGGCCGGTCCCACTCCACGTGGTGCGGTGGTTGCCGACCCGATCCTTGGTCAACTGGCCGAACAGATCGGCCAGGGCCTGCTGCCCGATCCGGCGCATCCCTGCCGGGGTCAGCTCGTAGCGACCCTCCCGCTGGTCGATGAGCCCGGC
>Ga0208587_1001661_pt1 | contig 11716 bp, 8 predicted proteins | sample NGESurdeep092012_7_FD_184472 | JGI IMG/M metagenome (GOLD analysis project Ga0208587, IMG submission 184472) | Arctic peat soil microbial communities from Barrow, Alaska - NGEE Surface sample 210 deep-092012 (SPAdes) | ecosystem: Environmental > Terrestrial > Soil > Wetlands > Peat ...
GACAGCGATCGCCGCCGTTACGCCTCACAACGCCACCGCTTGGTTTCGCCACTGTGGGTATTTATTATCGGATACAGCTACCCCGGAACCGCTCTAGTCCATCACGATATTCGGGAGATCCAGCTGCGCACATGTCCCCGAAGCCGGTTTGATCGGCATAAGGGCGGCGGTCACCCGCCGACCCCTGCCACACCACCGTGCGTACGGGTCCGTACACGGCGGTTCGAGTTGGTTGCGCTAGCAGCCATCGATGAATGTCGGAAGTCCAAGCGATTTGAAGTAAGCATTGGAAAGCCCCACCGAGAGGGCTTTGGCTCGGGCCAGATACCAGGGGCCGAGTCCGCTGCCAGCCGTGTTGCTGGCCAGTCTTGCACGAACCCCCAGTTCTAACAGAGCCGCTCGGCGACGGCGTGGTGTTTTCCATTGCCGCCACATAGCTGCTCGCAGTCGGAGCCGGACCCAGCGGGTTAGCTGAATCAGCACATAGGGCGTTTCGCAGAAGCCGAAATAGCTGCGCCAACCTCGCATATACGAAGCTAGCTCCGCTATCGTCGTCTCCAGACTGACGCCTTTCGCCCGAAGTGTGATTTCCCGGATGCGGTGCTTAAACCGCTCCAGAGCCTTCGGCGCAATGGTGCGCTTGATCTCCGGACCAGCACTAAAGCTGAAGCCGAGAAGCTTCCGCTCCTGCGGTCGCGCCACTGCGCTCTTCGTCTCATTTACCTTGAGTTGGAGCTTGTGCGTGATGAATCGCGTAAGGCTTTCCATCACCCGTTGACCCGCCCGCTCGCTGCGCACGTAGATATTGCAATCATCGGCGTAGCGCATGTAGCGGTGGCCGCGTCGCTCTAGCTCGCGGTCGAGTTCGTCAAGCACAAGGTTCGACAGCAGTGGCGAAAGTGGGCCTCCTTGGGGAGTGCCTTCCACGCTTGGGCTGACCAATCCGTTCTCCATCACCCCGGCATTCAGAAATGCCCGAATGAGTTTCCGCAGCCGCTTATCTTCGACCCGTCGGGCGATCTGCCCCATCAGTTTGTCGTGATTGACTCGATCGAAAAATTTCTCCAAGTCGAGATCCACCACCCAGCCGTAGCCTTCGGCGATGTATTGCTGCGCCTGAGCTACCGCTTGATGGGCTGACCGTCCCGGTCGAAAACCATAGCTGTGTTCAGAGAAAGTCCGATCCCACTGCCGCTGCAGAACCTGCATCACCGCTTGCTGGATCAATCGATCCAGCACCGTCGGGATACCCAGCTTGCGTACCCCTCCGTCCGGCTTGGGAATTTCCACCCGCCTCACCGGTTTCGGCTCGTAGGTCCCACTCAGCAGTTGTTCGCGGATCGCTGGCCAGTGCTGCTTCAGGTAGTCGGTGATTCCGCCGACAGTCATTCCATCGACGCCCGCGCTACCTCTATTAGCCTTCACCTGCTGCAATGCTTGCTTCAGGTTTTCTCGCTCACAGATTTCCTCCATCCATCGATTCGTGCTGGCTGGGCTTTCGGGGTCATGCACCACCGAGAGCGATTCGGTCTCTTCCCTTTTCGCTTCGCAGGCTTCACCCGCTGGCGAAGACGAGAAGTCCAGTTCTCCCTGGATGTTCTGCCGCTGGTCGCTCCTGAGATTCATGTCCTACTTGCCGCTCCTTCTCGTTCCGGCCTTCGGCCACCGTTCCCGGCTCAGCCTATCTGTTGCTCCACCTTTCGGATCGGAGTGCCTCACTAGCTTCGCCGACGTCAAGACCTACTATGCCTTATGCTGACTTCTGTCCTGCGGTCAGGCGGCCTTGCGACCACCTCAGTCGCCGAAGCGACGCCGAGCAGATCTCCTGGGGTAAGCTCAACCGCCTTCCATGCACAGCCGCCGAATCTACGCTTCGCGCCCTTGATGGATATGGACTTCGCGGTACGTTGCCCGCTCGTCCGGCGCTGGCGCCTTGTATCCGGTTTTTGTCCATCGACTCGCACGTTTGTTCCATGCTTCCTTCAGACCCCGCCTCGCGGCGGTAGCCCTTGCATCATCCCTAGGCCTTACCTCCATCAGGTAGGCCAGAGGACTTTCACCTCCAAGCTGTTGAGCATGCCCAGCACACAACGAAGCCGCTTTGCGGCGGACGCTTTCGCGTGCCGGGTGTCAGCAGCAGTGGTGGGAACGAGAGGAAGAGTTAGGGTGGGGTCATAAGGAGATGACCTATGACCCACCTTCGCAAAATGATGCTCGAGGAACTCGAGCGTCGCAATTACGCTCAGACTACCAAAGACTGCTACATCCAGACGATCGAGGACTTCGCACGTTATTTTAAGCGCCCTCCCGACCAACTCGGTCCGGAGCACATCCGTGAGTACCAAGCGTATCTATTCCGCGAGAGGAAACTCGCCGCACGCACGGTCACGCAACGGCTGGCCGCGCTGCGCTTCTTCTTCATCCAGACGATGAAGAAGCCATGGAGCGTGGCCGATACCCCTTATCCGAAGAAGGCGCGACACCTGCCCAGCATATTGAGCCCAGAAGAAGTTGCCCTCCTCATCGACTCGGCCCAGACTCGATTTCATCGCATTGTGTTGATGACCCTCTATGGCACCGGGGTACGGCGCGCCGAGTTGGCCCGCTTGCAACTCCCCGATATCGACAGCCGACGCATGGTCATCCACATCCACGGCGGGAAAGGCTGTCAGGACCGAGATATCATGCTCAGTCCCATCCTGCTGGAAGCTTTGCGCGACTACTGGCGCGGCTTGAAGCGCAAACCCACAGACTGGTTATTCCCTGGCGGCCCCTGCCACACCGCTCCTCGTCCCATTACTCCAAAGACCGTGTGGTATGCCTGCCAGAAGGCCGCCCAGCGCGCCGGTCTGTAGAATCGGATCCATCCCCACACCCTGCGCCACTGTTTCGCGACGCACTTGCTTGAGAATGGCGCTGACCTGCGCACCATTCAGCTGCTCCTGGGACATCACGATCTAAAAGAGACCTCGATCTACCTTCATCTTTCGCGACGTCACCTCCAGGGCACGGCCAGTCCTCTGGATTCGCTCAAGCTAAAAAGCAAGTCCCAGCGGGAGGAATAGATGAGTCGGCCGCCCTTGGAGGTGGCCGACCTGGTCCGCACTGCAGGAACAGCTTTCATCGAGCGCAACCGCCAGTGGATCCGCTGGGCCCATATCAAGGTCCTGCTGGCCATTGCCCGTTGCCGCACCGCCGCACTCGGCGGTCATATCGATGAGTGCACCCGCTGTGGACATCGCGCCGCCGCGACGATCAATGACACCGACACCGCCCAACTAGGGCTGCGCGGGTTGGACGGAAAAATTTGGCGGCCTATGAGGCACGCAGCGACTAACTCTTCGTCCTCGCCTTGGCGGAGTCTGCCGCTATTGAGGCTGGTTTCGCGGTGCGTCTCAACGCGCTGTACCGCTCCCGTGCCTTAGATTGGAGTTTCGATTTACGAGCGTGCTGCTCTAGAAAATCCTCAGTCGCTTCCTTTAATGCCCGGAAGAAATTCAAGATACCGAACCAAATCACACCGCCATCTGCGAAAATGCCCTCGTCCCCTGGTGTGATATTACTTGCGGCTAGCGAACAACCGGAAACTGTCGCGTGGTGGCTCGAATTCAAATGTCATTTACAGCCACGTGTGCGGTTCCTCGACGTTAGTCGAAACTGCGTCGAGTCGTGTTTGACCAATCGACGATGGTGCGGAACCTGTCAAGGCTGCTTGACGGTGGCAACAACGTAGACATAACGAAGCACAGTTTTTCCGGTGTTTGTGACATTATGTTCCGTCTCAGGTGGACAGTAGATTGCCCGGTTTGCCTCTGCAGCTAATCTCAAACCGTCTGCAAAGGTCATTTCGCCACGCCCCTCAAGAATGATCACGAGTTCTTCATGCTGTCCCGTGCTGTGTTTCCCGACGGACTTCTTGGGCGCGAGAACCACGAGACCAGACTTCATGGAGACGCTCTCCGGCGGACCACCGAGTACGGACAAATAGTCCTTCCCTAAGCTGTCGAGCTTGATTACTTTGGGATGCGGTCTGGCCTGCTCAGATTGTGCCCAAATTGTAGGAACCGCATAAATTTGGAGTGCGCCGAATAGTGCAAAGGTAATCAATCGCATTGTCACGGCGCTCGTTACCACTTGGGACCTGTGATATGGCGCCTCGCCATTAATGGTCTCGGTCAGTCGAACCAGTACCGACCTGCTAGATCCACTCATTCTCAGTCTCCTTTCGTAAGCGCACAATGACCTCTGGCGGTGGGACAGCCCGTTGTGGCGCCACGCGAGTAACGAGCGAACGAAGCCGCAGCGCTGCCAGAACAACCGCAGGCCGGGTTCGACTTCTGCAAGGGCTGTTGCCGCTAACAGCCAGGACAAAAGTAGAAGCATTGCGCGTTTCGATAAAGAATTCATGGGGCCTCCTTGATTCAACTTCCGCTTAAACTGCTCGTCTAGGTCGTGCGCGTGCCGCCACGTCCGCTAGCGGCGAACTAGGCCATACGAACCTTTGGCTGCGCGCTGCCTATTGCTCCGCCCTTCGCGCCCACGACAGAAACACCGCCGGCTGTCCGTTGTTCGTGCCGTTCCAGGTTTCTCAAAGTCGCCGGGCTTCCAGCTCTTGTCGATGGCGGCTTCCGTCGGGCCGACGCAGTCCCCCCCGTAGCCAACGTGCTACGGCTGGCCGATGATGCGACACGGGACACGGCTTTGGGATGGCAATCGTTTGCCGTCGGAACTGATTTCCACGACAAGAATGTCCATCCGTCTCCAACCCAAACGACAGAACCGAATCAGTAGTGGAATCGCCAGCGAAATTCCCCATAAATTTGCCGTGGCTCATTCCAGTGAAATCCGCCAAACGTCAGACTGTTATCCAGTTGGACGCGGCGGTTTGCCACATTCAGTGCGGTCACGGAAACAGCGTATTTCCCTTCAGAGAAGCTTTTCCCCAGAGAGAGATCAACCGTGGTGTGGCTGGGCAGATAAGGTCCGGGATATTGTGAATCCGGCGTCCCGTACAAACCATTCACGAATCCCGAGCCGTAGTACACGTTGCCCGACGCGTAGCTGTGCCATGGCAGGCTGGTGTTCACGCCTACATTCAATGTATTTCTCTGATCGTGGTCCACTGGGGAATAGCCGGGCGGTATGTAGAGTGGGCAGTCCGAAGTGACAGGAACCGGACAGATCAGTCCTCCGTTGATGGGCGAAGTGGCCTGCGCAATCTGATTGGCGTAAACCAAGTGGGCTTGGGCGCGATGCCACAACATGGGAGACCGCAGCGTGACGTCCCAACCTTGAATCAAGGCCGCGTACCAAGTGATGGGCCAGAACAGGTTTGAATTTCCAATGTTATTGTGGTCGAGCCAGTTCCTGGCGTTGGTTTGATAATTGTCAACCTGAAGATTCCAGCCCTTATACGGAATAATAAGACTAGCTTCCCACTGCTTATCACGTTCGCCGTAAAGCGGCGCAAACGTGAAATTCTGGCTGTTGGCAAAACCTAACAGTGCGCCCGTGGCTGTGACCAACGGAGGCGGCTGATAATAGTGACCATAGAAGGCGCGCAACACCCAATTCAACCGCGGAACCCTAAACGAAATACCCACCCGAGGGTCGGCCTGATTCTCCGCAACGGACGACCGGAATTCGGTGCCGCGTATGCCCGCGATGATGGCCAACCATTTCGTCGCATTGAATCGATCGCTGATGAACTCTTCGGCAACTCCGCCGTTCACGTTGATCGAAGAAGCAGGAAAGTTAGGAGTACCGTCGGTGTACTGGTTGTCGAAGTAGTTGGACTGGTGCTGGAAGAATCCATACACTCCGGCTTCCAGATCATTTCTCCAGAAGCTTTTGTTCAGGATCCCCTGGAAACCGACGTAATTTGCCGCCAGGTTTACGTTGGTTATGACGGGATAGTCGTTCGGTCCGCCTTGATAATTAGCCGCATTGTAGTGATAGAAGGGAGACAGCGTCAGCAGCGTGGTGGGATTGAAGGTGTGAACCCAGGAAAAGATGGCGTAGGCGTCGGGTTCCCGCTCGGCATCGTGCAGGCCGTAACTCGGAACCTCCCCGTTTGATTCCAGAATCTGATTACCAACGGAATTGGGGTCGGGATCGACCGGGATCTGGTAATAGTCCTGCCGCAGCGAACCGACCACCCGAAATTGGTTCTTGGAATCCCGGTTGAAGATTAACGAAACGAATCCTCCGTAGCCGTTCTCAGCATCGTGGTAGACCTGCGGGATCGGCGTCTGGAGTCCGTAATTGCTGCGGTTTCCGTTCAGGCTGGCATAGTAGGCAAATCGCTGCGTGTGGCCCCCGCAGCTCAATTGGTCGTCGGTCTGATAGAAGTTGCCGGCGGTGAGTACGAGGTCGCATTGCCGGTCGCGTTCAAACCCAGTTCGCGGCGCAATATTGAACATGCCATAGGTGCGGTCGCCATAGGTGGCGTCGTAACTGCCTTGGAGGACTTCGAGGTAATCGATGTCCTTGGGATCGATTTGCGGTCCGAGATTGGCAGCAATGTTGGTGTTGGGGATGGAGACCCCGTCGATCAGCCACAGGACCTGGTGGCCGCCGTTCATGTGCAACATGTCATGCGCGACATAGGTAGCAGGCACGTAATCCGTAATCATCTCCACGCCGTTGGTGCGGTCTGCTCCCGGTGTCTGCTGGATGTCTTGACGGCTCAGCATCGTGGTCGGCGTGACCGTGTCCATGGGCGCTGCCACGGGGATTCCCGATACAACGACTTCTTCCTTCGTGCCGGCGACCGCCAGCTTGAAATGCACTACTGGGCTCGTATCGGACTGAACGATGACGTCTTGCTGCATTTGCAGGAAACCCTGCGACGAGACAGTGACCGTGTAAGTTCCGATTGGAACCGAGCGGAATTCGAACTCTCCGCTGTCGCTGGAGTCTTGAGACTCGGTCCAATCCGAGGTTTGAGCCTTTAGCGTAACGCGTGCGCGTTGAATGGGACGATGCCGCGGATCGTGCACGACACCTCGCACCGTTCCAAAAATCGTCGCGTCTGCATTAGACACGACCAACAATAACGAAAACACCATAAGACACAATGTGCGCATAGCGATGCCCAAGTTCCCTTTAGATTTTCTAAAGCTTCGAAATGAATGCGCGTAGAGGTTCGCGCTCAGCATTCGCACCGAAGTGTGCGAATACACGGAACCTGTCAGCTAGAACGTCTGCGGTCTTTTGAGCTAGGTCTAGGAAAGGGGCGGCCCGCGTGGTCGACAACCTTCTGAGACGGGAAACGCAAGGCGAGAAAGCGATGATGGCTGTACTGTGTCTTGTGGCTCCGACCGAGGTGCAACCGTGCGTATCGTTACGAGTGCGGTTGCTCTAGTCGTTAGAACACGAAGGGAACGGTACGGGCAAACCATCGCAGCCGATTTGAACCCGTCGGCGCCCGAGCGGCGCATGCAATGATGCTTGCCATCACGCCTGCAGCATGCAGGAACATCTGTGGGGGACCCTTGGAGGAACGGCAGCAACACCCCTGCGCAGATAAGCGCCAGCAGCAAACTGGATAGGGACCGCCGCATGAGTGGCAGGATTCTACCACATCACACAGGCGTGTGACCGAGGGAAAGGATTACTTAAAGCGGTTCCCAGTGGATCGTCGGTCATCCCATTAGTTGCCTTCTCATGAATTGAAGCGTAGTTGAGATTGGAGCGAGAATGCGATGGCCACTCTGCCTGCCGCTCCTCTATTGTTAGTCAATCGGAAGCCATCAGTTTATTGGTAACGATGAAACGCGCCAGGGTTTAGGAATGCGATCGGGCGCATTTCGCAGGGGCAATCCACTTGAGCGAATAGTCGGCATCTCGGACAAGTGCCTCAGTATCCTGTTGCAGCTCGCCAAACTCAGGTAGTGAACGATAAAGGACGTTGTCATTCACTAACGTGAGTATCAGAGAAGCGCAGTGACGGCAAACAAGGTCGCTTCATGGGCTCGTGCTTCCCGGGCTGTTTTTGCCTGATCCAGAGGCTGTGCAGCGCTTCATCCTGCTCTTCAGCGCCAATTCCGGAATCCCCAACGCCTCCCCGTGACCGAGAGTTGGTCTTTCGCTAGCCTCACCTCTATTCATAGGTTCTTCGATGTTAGAAATGACTCGTTTTCAAACGACGACGTTCCTTGTTCTTGGCTTTTGTGATTTCAGCAACTTACAGGGCTGTCGTGTTAGAGGTTTTTAAACACCGGAGAGCCTAGTGCCAACGAACCTGATTTTCGATCGGCCCGACTGATCGTTCTTTCTTTGGAAGGTTGTCACACAGGCTCTGAAAGGGCGTACTAATGACGAGTGCAGACAGCCCACTTGACTAACCGATCATTTTTCGTTGATCGCCGATGCGGCGCTCGCGTTCGTTTGCGAATCGCTCCACGCCTGCGACAATCGACCCGGGATCGAGATGCGCTTCCGCGATCACTTCCGCTTCGAGGCCGCCGCTTCTCCAGCAATTGTCGAAGTCGGACGTGAGTGAATATTCATCCGTCAACGGACCGAGGTTGCGCAGCGGCCACATGCGTCGCGTGCCCGTTGATACCACCATCAAATCGTAGCGAGCCTCGGGCGGCAGCACGGAATCGCGATACGCTTGCGGCTGGCGATCGAACAACTCCTCGCTGATCGCCGCGATCACCTTCACGTTCACACCGGCCCCTTCGAGTTTCGGCAGCACTTTCACGAGATTCACAGTGGAACTCGATCCTTGCGCGATCACGTAACCGTGGCGCGGCTTGTCCGGCGCGAAATCGCGGATCACGTACAGGCCTTTTGCCGCAGCGCGCAGATCGGAGTCGGCGAAATGGCTGCGGTCCGCGACCGCGAAGTCGGGACGCGCCACTTCCAGTGTGATGATGCCCACGCGCGGCTCGCGCGCCGCGATTTCCGCCGCCGCGAAATAGCCGGGCGCGACATCGTTGTAATCCCAAAAGCTCAAATTGATCGCCTGACCGCGCGGGAACAGCTTCCACACTTGCGGCGCGAAGATGCCGAAGTGGGTGCGCGCGTCGGCCGCGGTTTCAGGACCGGAGTGCGCGGCGAGAATATGCAGCACGCCGACGCGGAATTTGCTGTCCTGATTTTGTTGACTCCAGACACGCGCCGGAGTGTACATCAGCGGCGTGAACGCTCCGTACGTGCCGCTCAAAGCCCAAACGCCGGCGAATTTTTCGGGATCGACGGAAGCGCTTTGACTCACCAGCCCGATGGCGGTAGAAACATTGCCCGCTTCTTGAATGGGCGCTTTCAAGCGCGTGCCCAGCGGATTGTCCGTGGGACTGTAGTGTCCCCATAAACTGCCGTGCTCCACGTTGATCGACTCCGAAAGGTCGGCGGCCACCGTGAAGAATCGTCCTTCAGTGACATAATTCATCCACTTGATGATTTCGGAAATCGCGCGCCGCGCTCCGGCCACCTCGCCCGGTTTCTTGAACAGCGCAATGCCAACTTGCTTCTCCGCACCGGAAATCACATTGCGAATCGAGACCTTCTGCGGGTCTTCCGGTAGCGCCGCGACGCGCAGGCGATCGTCGAGGAACGGATCGCTCGAGGCTGAGATGCGCACCTTCACGTCGTCGCGCACGGTGTCGCCGATTTCCACGAGGCGATCGGCGAGGCGATCGCCCAATCCGTTGCGGTCAAGCAGCGACATCACCACGTCGATGTTCGTCTTGAACTGGATCAATCGCTCGCGATTGTTGCTGACCGCGCCCTTGCGAATTCCTTCGAACTCCACGCCGTAATGCTTCTCGAACGTCTGCGCCAGCGCGACAAAATACTCCGAGTTCATCTTCAGCGCGTAGGGATGGCTTGGGTAACTCACCAATTGATCGCCGTAGTCGGGAATTTTTCCGTCGACGGCCGCGGGCCAGTAGCCCTTGGTCGTTTTGCCGATCGCGACGATTGGACGGCGGTCGTGCGGGTCCACTTCGTCCATTGCTTTCAGCGCCGCGGCCACTTCACCGTAATCGTTACCGTGCGACAGCGTGAAGACGTTCCATCCATACGACGTCCATTGATTCACGAGATCGTAGCTGTCGAACTGCGCGGCGATCACGCCGCCAATCAGGCAATCGTCGATGCCCGCGTTGTTGTCGGAAACCATCACGCGCAAACGCTTTCCCACTTGCAGCGCGAGCGCCTGCGTCTTCAACTCCTGCGCGTGACCTTCGGTGAGCGCGAATTCGCCTTCCAGCGCGATCACTTTCGGCGAGTCTGGCGCGCCCGCCACATCCCAGAACGCCGCTTTGCCCGCGGCCGTCGCGATGCCGATGCCCGAGGGTCCGCCGTTCACGTCGTTGGTGCAGTCGGTGCTTTCGGCATGTCCCGAGAGCGCACGAATGCCGCGGCCTTTCGCTTGCGCGAACAGCGGATGGTCTTCCAAATCCGTTTCGTGCAGCAGCGTCTTCAGCGCGCCTGCGCCGCGCCGGAATCCCAACGCGTCGATCGGCAGCATCGCGACGTGCGGGTCGACGCGATAACGCGGATCGCCGGTCTGCTGATACTTGCGATACAGCGCTTGGCCCATGATCATCCACAGCGCGTAGCACGTGGGGATCGAGTGGCCCGCCGCGAGCATGAATTTGTCGGAGTAAGGATGCTTCGGCCGGCGGTAATCGAAACGGAGTCCGCCGTTTTCAGGACCGATCAAATGCGCCGCAACATTATACGGGGTGTATGCGAGCGGTCCGCCGAGATGCCCGGTCTGCGCGTAATTTCCGAGCAGCAGCAGGGTCATGCAGGTCATGTATCCAACGTCGTCGAGCAGCGGATCGTACGCCAAAGGTTGTTGCTGGGAGGGAGAAGGAATTACGTGAATGCGCGATGTCATAGACGTTCTCAAAATCATAGCACCCGTGAAGCAAAGGACTTCGTGGTCTCACGGATTGTTGAGGAAGCTCAACGTGAAGGCACTCCCTTATCTGAGCTTGAGCGCAAGGTGCTCTATGTCAGCGTCCCGGAGCCAGTCAGCAAGCCTCGATGTTGCCATTTCTGACATCTTGAGATGAAGTTGGCCCCAAACCCTTATGGTCAAGAAAATCGAACGGTTTGAAAAGGCAAGGCTTGCAGTGTGCTACGCAATAATTCCGCCCTACCTGCGATGTCGTTGAAAATGCAGGATGCCACTTCCTACGAAAAACTCGATCTCACGATAACGATTGAAGTTAGCGCGGGACATCGATAGGCTGCTGGGCTTACTCCGCTCCACCTATGGTCAAGAAATTCGACCGGACCGGTTTGAAAGGGCGAGGCTTGCAGCCTCGGGTAGTCGCTTCTCGTCCTTGTGCGTTTTGCTACCGCGGCGTGATCTCCAATTTGCGATGCCTCACAACTCATAACTGATATGGGCCCCTTCTGAATCTGCAAACTCCAACCGCCGAACACCCGGATGGAGTTTGCGGCATCCACAATTATCAGCGGGAAGCGGCATGAGCCTTCGGTCGGGTAAACTCCCCTTTCTCGGAAGCGAAGATGAGTTTTTTTACCATAGTGTGCTGCAGAAGCACACGGATAAGGAGTTCAACATGAACTGTCTGTAAGCGCCGGAGCAAAAATAGACCGCATTATGCCGCGGAAGGGGCGTGATGCGGCGGAGTAAAAGTAGACCGCCGGATCTTGGTTTCACGAAGTGCTTGTCGTAAGTAGCTGCTTCGTGGAACACCGGAGGGATGTACCAGGTGGAGATCTA
>Ga0208587_1001674_pt1 | contig 11666 bp, 8 predicted proteins | sample NGESurdeep092012_7_FD_184472 | JGI IMG/M metagenome (GOLD analysis project Ga0208587, IMG submission 184472) | Arctic peat soil microbial communities from Barrow, Alaska - NGEE Surface sample 210 deep-092012 (SPAdes) | ecosystem: Environmental > Terrestrial > Soil > Wetlands > Peat ...
TTTCACCCGTTGGAACTCTTTCTGACTCATGGTCACCATCCTTCCAGGGTGACAGAGTCTGGTTGCAGTTAAGGGTGACATTATCTTGGAGCATCTACAACTTCTCCGCCAACGGTTGTCACTTCGGCGTCATGAACGGGTTGTTTGTCAGGCCCGAGTACAACCACACGGATGCGATAGACTCCCCGGCTTTGCAGAAAGGTGGATGCAGCCAGAGGTGCCAAACCAAGGACAACAATAGCTATGGCCAGAATCACAGCTAGGCGGGGTCTTTTGGCCTTCAGCGCTGCACCGAGAGCAAACGCCGCGAACACCAATGCGAAAGCCGCGACGGTCGCGGGATGCGTGATATGGCTGGCGAGTCTGAGAGCCTCTTCCTGCATGCTTTTCGTTGGTGGCAAGATGATAACGCGTTACGTCGTCCAAGACCCAAACTTCTGGGCCACACCTGTTGTATTCCGCGCGGTTTGTTTAGAATTGTGCTGAGATCTCGTTTCTCCGGAAGAATGTTCGCATTTCTTAAGGAGGCCTCCTGTGACCCGCCTGTTGCGTTACTCCTGTGCTCTTGTGATCGTCCTAGTCTGCTTTTCCACCATCGGGTCAGCCGACCTGAAGATCAAGACCCGCACCACGGTGATGGGCCACACCTCGGAGAGCACGGTGTATATCAAGGGGGCCCGCCAGCGCAGCGAGATGAGCTTCGGAGGTCACGGTGGCGCGGTCAGCATCATCCAGTGCGACCAGAAGCGCATGATCACCATCAGCGGCAACCAGTGCATGGTCATGCCGATGGGCGGCGGGGAGGCGTCTTGTCCCACGATGCCGAACATGGGCGCCATGGCAAGGGAGATGGCAGGAGGCGAACCCGCGCCTACCCGAAAGGGCGGCGTGGTGACCATTACCCGCACCTCCACCGATACGGGCGAGCGCCAGGACATGTTCGGCTACAAGGCGCGCCACATCAAGAGTTCCATGACGATGGAGTCCAGCCCCGACGCCTGCAACCAGTCCCACATGAAGATGGAAATGGACGGCTGGTACGCCGATCTGTCGGCGGGATTTTCCTGTTCCGACGATTCGTACCGCGCTCTGGCTTGCGGCGGCACGGGCGGTAAGCGCGGTTGCACCGACCGCATCGTCATGAAGGGTGGCGGTGGCGGCGCGCCAGGCCACCCGCTTAAGCAAACCATGACCATGACCTCAGAGCAGGGAACGTTCACCACCACGACGGAAGTGGTGGAGCTGACCAACACAAACCTGGAAGCGCCGCTGTTCGACATGCCGCCTGGCTGCAAGGTCATGGACATGTCCGCGATGATGGGCGGCGCGCCGGCAACGGCGCATTCCGAGACGGTACCTGAGCCGGCAGCGGCTCCGGCTACGCCCGCAGCAACTCCACCTGCGCAGCCTCCCGCGCCTGTCGTCGCGCCCAAGGCTGCCGGCGTGGTGCGCATTGGCGTGGTCAAGATTAAGGACATGAGCGGCCAGTCCTTGCCGACCGACAGCCTGCGCCTCAACCTGATGAACGAGATTGGCCGCCACCAACATGAAGCCGTGCCGCTGGATGCCGAAGGGCCGCATCCGGACGTGGAGAGCGAAGCCCGCTCTAAGCAGTGCGACTATATTCTCTACACCGTTCTCGCTCAGGTGAAGGATCCCAGCAGCGGCGGGCTGCCACCAGCGTCTCTGCCCAAAGGCGTAGTACTGGATCCGGCCAAGTTCGAGGCCTTGACCGATGTGACCCTGTACAAGGTAGGCAAGCCGCTCCCCGAACTCAAGGACCTACCGTTGGCGGCCGACGCCAGCCAATTCGCCGTTGACGCGGTCATGACTACCTTCGTAATGGAGTCCGACAGGGTCGACCAGCAGATTGCCGAGGATGCCCATCCCAAGCCGGCTGCGAAGCCTTTTAAGGCGCCGCCGAAGAAGGGGGCAGCTACCACGAAGCCGAACTGAGCCCTGCGGTTTTTTGGGGGTGCGACTGATGTGGCACGAATGCCCGGCAACTCTTGCACCAGGGTTTCCGCAAGCCACTACGCCGCACTCAGAGCGTCGCGGGTGGCGTTCAGCGTGTTGATCAGCGACTCCTTCGGCAGCTTACGGATAATCGGTTCGATCACCCATCCCAGGCCGATGGGGATATCGCGGGTCAGGGAAATGGCCCGGCACTCGACGTACACGCCGCCATTGCGCTCCTGAAAACGCCAATAGGAATACAGACGCCACAGGAAGCCGTAACCGGTGTCGGGCGGTAGCACCTTCTCTTTTTCCGTGCCCGCATCCTCTACTTCAGCGATTCGCGTGGTATAGGAGCGGCAACACCAGCGGGCATCGTCCACCGACGAATAATGCACGTCGTGGTCGGTGTCGAGCACCACGGTAATGATTTTCTTCTTCAGAAGCCGCAGGAAGATCTGGAAATCGTCGCCGTTGTGCGCGAGCAGCTTCGAATCCATGACATCGGGCTTGTAAACATTTTTGTGGTTATCGTAATCCTGAATCAAGGCGAGGGTGTCGGCGACGGTTGTGCTCGGAATGAATGCAGCCCCGATCCAGTCGTGAATCAGGCCATTCGGCACTTTGATGGACGCGTCGCCCGACCACAGTTGTGCGACGATGTCTCCATGCCGCACTTGCTGTGCTATCTGGGGATCGGTGTCAGACCACAGGAATGCGCCGTGCCCGTGCAACGACGGATCCATGGCTGCTTCGGCCTCGCGGATGTACGCTTCGAAAGCCGCCAGCGTACGAGGCTTTAGCTGCACGATGTTTGCCGTCTGCGCCATAAGTGTCCGGCCTATTGCGAATCGTGAGCCGCCAGGATGCGATTGTCAAGGACAGGGGTAAGCGTTGCGACAACGCCGCTATGTCAACTGTCATGCCTTGGCGCGACGGCGCTTTTTCGGCCGCTTAGGTTTCTCCTGACGAGTTTCCATCTCTGCGATGCGCTTACGCAGTTGTTGTAGTTCTTGCAGTTCTGTACCAGGCCCACTGGCCTTTTCCGTCGCCGATCCCGGGATGAACTTCTTCATCATTTGCAGGGGAGACAGCGCCACGGATTGCACATCGGTCAAACGGCTTTCCAGTGTATTCTGCACTTTTTTATAAGCGTCGAACGCTGACTTCAGATACCACATGATGAACTCCTGGCCGACGCGGTCGGACGCGACGATGAGTTGCCGCAGCAGTTCCAGCGGCAATCCGGTGGGCTGCTCCTTCGCGTCTTCCACGATGATCTGGGTCAGGGTCACGCGGGTGATGTCCTCACCGGTCTTGGCATCGATTACTTGCAAGTCTTTCCCGTTTCGAACCAAGGCGGCGATATCCTCCAGGTTGATGTAGCGGCTCCCCGAAGTGTCGTAGAGTCTGCGGTTTGCGTACTTCTTGATCACTACCTTGTCGGGGTTCACTGGGTCGCCTCCTTGTTGCATCGCAAAATAATTGTACTTTTATATTGACAAGGAGCGCAAGGAATACTAGGGTTTAGTTGATGCTGCATTGCAGCAAAAATGGAGGTTATTATGCCTAGAACAGTTAAGCACGAGCCCACCACGACCCACTCTCGCGAGTCGTCCTTTGTTTCCTTGCTGTCTGGATGGGTGCAGCAGGGTGTCGAAAACTTCTTTGCCACGCAACGAATCCTGGTCGATCTGGCCACCCGTCAGAATGCGAGCGCGATGCACATGCTGCGGGAGCGGCTGGCCGACCCCGCGTATTGCCCGACTGAGATTTTGACCGAGCTGACCGGCGAGGGAATGACGAACTTCATTGAAGGACAGAAGTTGCTCCTCAACCTGGTCCAGCAGGAATATGAGCTGGTAACCAACGGAGTTAAGGAACGAGTTGGCGGTTCGCCTGCAGCCACAGCCCTGACCGATGTCATGCGCCGCGGTTTCGATACCTTTGTCGAGATGCAGCAGGACTTTCTTAAGATCGCCAGCAAACAGACGCATACCTGGCTCACGGCGGTAAAGGCCGGCAAGCCCTATGATGGCGAGGGCCTGGTCGAACTCGCCCGCGAGAGCTTCGACACTTTCGTCCGGTCGCAGAAGAAGTTCCTGAACGTCATTGCGGACGAAGCCACCAACGCTACGAACGGCAAGAACGGGACAACCAGGAAGATGAAGACGACAGAAGTATTAACGTTGGCCCGCCATGCCACGGACACCTTCATTGACGCGCAGAAGAAGCTGATGGATGTCGCAGGCCGTCAGGTGAACGCAGATCTGAAGGCGACTGGCCGTACGCTGAACATGATCGCTCCAAATACGTTCACGCAACTGCCGGATTTTACCCGGCAAGGTGTTAAGAATTTCGTGGATGCGGAGAAGGCCCTGATGGATACCATCATCAAACCTCATCCCGAGCACAAACCGGTTGCCAAGACAGTTCGCCGCGCGAAACACCCAGGGCGGACAATCAAGATGACCCCGGCCCACGCTACCGCCTAAGAAGAGTTGATGTGGTAAAGATGTAGCTCTTCAGCGCGCGACTTGGGTGCAGTTGTTCGGCGTGCCGCAGCACAAACCTGCGGCACGCCGGTTCACAATATCCGTAAGTGCCTGAACGAGAAACCGTTCTGGTTCCGCCAAGGCCCTCCCCCCTTGGCAAAATCATAAATCTCTGGCAACTCTTGACTACTCCAGCTACACTAACTCTCGAGAGATGGCGCGCACCCGTCTGCCAAGGCTGTTGGGCACTGACTCTTCGGTTGTCTTGGGCCCCGCAAGCGGAGGCTCAAGAGCAACGGACAGATCCTGATCGCCTATGGCCTCGCCCAACAACGGCTATCGACTAGACTATGCAGAGGCTGACGTTACAATTTGGAAGGAAGCGTTGTTTGGAGCAGAGGTGCTCTTACTGCACGGCTCACCTGCTTACTATGGTCTAGGCGTACCGCATGGCGACGGTTCCGGAGTTGTCTTGGTCCCGGGATTTCTGGGTACTGACTCTTATCTGAGGCAATTGCATTCCTGGCTGGCGCGCATTGGGTACCGTCCTTATTTTTCGGGCATTGGCCTGAATGCGGAATGTCCGAACCTGCTCATCCAGCATCGTCTCAATGAGAACATCGAAAAGGCGCTGCTCGAAACGGAGCGCAAAATTCATCTCATAGGCCACAGCCTGGGCGGCGTTATCGCCCGCTCGGTGGCCAACCAGAGGCCGGACGATATCGCATCCGTAATCACCTTAGGTTCACCCTTCCGTGGCACCGTGGCGCATCGTACCGTCCTCCATGCCGCCGAGTCCGTGCGCAAGCAAATTTTGAAAGAGCACGGCCCGGGAGTGCTGCCCACCTGCTACACCGGACGTTGCACGTGCGACTTTCTGGCTTCCCTGCGCCGCAAAATGCCACGCTCCATGTTCGAAACCGCCATCTACACGCGACAGGATGGCGTGGTTGATTGGCGGTACTGCATCACTGGTAATCTCGACAGCGATTTTGAAGTTTCAGGGACCCACATCGGGTTGGCATTTAACGCGTCCGCTTACACCATCATCGCGAATCGCCTGGCCGAAGCGCCGACCAGCGATTAGGCAGAGTTGGCAAATAGCGTGTCCACGTTTCGTTCTCGTGCAACCTTCCTAGGACTATCGTTGCCGACATCTGCTCAGAAGCCGCCTCTCCCCTGGGTGTGAAGCACCGGCAATAATTCTCCGGCTATGAGTAGTTCAAGGCCAAATGCACAGCACATCCCTTCAGATTTGCCAACGAGCGCCGTCACACAACGGTTGTGATAAGAGCAAGAATCCGCCTCCCCGCCCGCTGTGCCAATTCGGGAAAACGCCCACAAACATTTCATTTTGTTAATGATCCCGGCACTAACATGGTGCAAACTGGATGCAGGTAGTACAGTTGGGACGGAGCCAGTGAGGTCAATGAAGGCTTACGGTTTACGGCCCGCTGAAAACTCGTATTGGCCGCCCTGCTCCAACTGAGGGCGAGCAAAAGGAGATTTAGCATGCGGCCTAGGACTCTCTCCGTCGCGCTCTTATTCGTACTTCTAGCTACTCTCACCTGTTTCTCACAACAAACCGACATCAGGCAGTTCAGCGCTTTTGGCGCCTATTCGTATCTCGCCACGCCGTCGTTGAATCTGACTCAGCGCGGATTCGATGGTGACTTTGGCGTCAACGTTCGCAGTTGGCTGACGCTCGGTGGCGATTTCAGCTACGCCAGTGGCCACAGTTCGCTGGTGCCGAACGATCTTAATGCGGCCACACAGGCGAAATTAGCGCCGTTTCTGCCTTTCCTCCCGCCCGGGTACGTAATAGCGGTCCCTTACAACTCTGCGACCTATACGTATGAGGCCGGTCCGCAATTCAACTATCGCGGAATGAAAAAGGTGACCCTCTTCGTGCGTCCGGCGCTGGGGGCGCTGCACGCCAACGTCACGGTCAAGCCGGGCGACCCAATCGCCAAACTGATTGTTGCCGGCCTGCTGGGCCCGAATCCGACGAGATCTGACACTGTCGTGTTTTACGGCTTCGGAGGTGGGGCGACCTGGGAGATCACGCCGAACTTTGGTCTTCGTGTAGCCACCGACGTTGTTCGCTATAACTTTTTCTCGAATTTGTTGAATGGCGGCCGTAACAGCGTGCGGGTTGTGGTGGGAACGAAGTTCTCGTTTGGCAAGAACATTTTGCAGAAGTAGCTGAAGGATAGTGGCCGGCTGCCGCACTTCGTCTGAGTAGAGTGCTGCGCTTTCGAAACCGCAGCCGATCCTGGGCCCAAACAGTAGCAAAACAATTGTTCCGCGCGGCCGGCAAGGCTGCGCGGGCAAGCCTTGGGGTGTGTCCTGTACGGCCTTGCCCGTTAGCCAGTTCGAGCAATTTTCGTTAGTCGGGCAAGCAGACGCTGATGCAAACAGGTAGGGTATGCGCGCGGGAACCAGGAAATCCATGTGCAGTTGCAGTAAGTAAGTACTGTGCATGTTCGCTCGCCGGGATCCAGCGACGATCTCGGCGTGGACTCTCGTTCCTCAGGCGGTTCCAGGATGATGTATCCGCTCGTACGGGTAGTGCGGGCCTTTAGGGCGTGTGTGAGAGGCAAACTTGGTATTTGCCAGTGGAATTTGCTAGCGGAAAATCCAGCGCCGTAGGCGCGGCTTAGTTTAGCCCAGCACGCAGCCGCAGGCGGAGTGCTGGGTAAAGTGGAAATAGATCCGAGTCCCGTACCGGGGTCCCCAACGAGCGCCGCTTTTGCGCTTGTTGGGGTGGTTGAGGGACGGCACAGTTTTCACCCACCCCCGGAAACGCCCGTACTGCCCGAGCTACACCCACTCTGGAATTGCACTCGGTCCACGAGCTATTCTTTGTACGCGAGGTTAGCCATGCGAAAACTTCCCGTTGTCGAAGATGCCAGGGCGATCATGACGGAAGGAACGCAATGGGGTGTCTGGAAGTGGCTGCTGGAAAAGAGGCGAGTGCGGGAGATCGCCGATGAAGCCAGGGCCGCCCTCGATCAATTCGAGATGAAGGTCAAGGCCACCTGGAGCGACGATCTGAAGATTGCTTACAATCAGCTAGTCGCGCAAGACGGCGACGTTAAACAAGTGCGGCAGAAAGCCAAGCTGGGGAAAAAGGAAGCGGCGCCGAAGATCGATTCCCATGTCCTGACCGTAGTCAAGCGGGTGAAGGAAGCGGATGACGACGCGTACAACGCCCATGAGGACGCGGAAGATCTCTTCGCCGAAGCGGAGAAGCGAATGAGTACCAGTACGGCCCGCGAAGCCGCCCGCAAGGCCCTCGAAGCCTACGATTTGCACGAGTCCGCTATTCGCAAAGCGGAAGCGCTCGCCCACGCCAAGTAACCGTCCGGCAGTTTCCCCTGAGGCTTCTCACGTGGCTCATGAATAATCCAGATGAATAGGCGGCTGCCATCGGTTTGCGCCGCGGACTCATCACCATCTAAAGGTTGCCCCTGGCGCCCTAGACCTTCAACGATTCGAGCGGTGGAGCGTTTCCGGAGAGCATTCCAGGACTGAATTATTCCGCTTGGTTGTACACTGGGGCCGTTCCTATGCAGCCACTCAACCTGAAGCCCACGCACAAGCTGGTGAAGAATTATTACCAGGCGCTGGGTCAATTCGGACAGCTCAACATCGACCACGAGATGGCGGTGCGCAGCGCCTTCCAGAATCTACTTGCGGGGTGTGGCCACCAGTTCAAGTGGATCCTCGTTCCTGAGTATCAGTTTCATCCTGCAAAGCTCAGTGCCGTCCGCATCGACGGCGCCCTGCTCGACACCTTCCGCTTGCCGCGCGGCTATTGGGAGGCCAAGGACGAGCATGACGACCTCGACAAGGAAATCCGCGCCAAGCTCGACAAAGGTTATCCCCGCACCAACATCATCTTCCAGGCGCCCGAGCGCGCAGTGCTCTACCAGCACGGAGTACGTCAGGGCCTGAACGAGGACATCCGCGACAGCGCCAATCTGGTCGAACTGCTGAAGACATTCTTCGGCTATCGCGAGCCGCACTACGAGGAATGGGACGCAGCGGTCGCCGACTTCAAAGACTACATCCCGCAGATCGCCGGCGCCGTAAAAGACAAGATCGAAAACCAGCGTCGCACCAATCCTGCATTCGTGCAGCGCTTCGACGCGTTCTACGACCTCTGCCGCCAGTCCATCAATCCCAACCTCTCGGTCGCAGCAGTCGAAGAGATGCTCATCCAGCACCTGATGACAGAGCGCATCTTCCGCCGCATCTTCGACAATTCCGACTTCACTCGCCGCAACGTCATTGCCGTCGAAATTGAAAAGATCATCGACTCCATGACCGCCAGGGAGTTCAGCCGCGACGCCTTCCTCAAAGACCTGGACCGCTTCTACCGCGCCATCGAGCTGGCCGCCGAGAATACGGAGACCTACAAACAAAAGCAGGACTTCATCAACACCGTTTATGAGCGATTTTTCCAGGGCTACTCGCCGAAAGAAGCGGACACGCACGGCATCGTTTACACCCCGCAGCCCATCGTGGACTTCATGGTGCGCAGCGTGGAAGACATTCTGAAGAAAGAGTTCGGCCGCTCGCTCAGCCACAAGGACGTGCATATCCTCGACCCGTTTGTCGGCACCGGCAACTTCATCACCCGCGTGATGAAGGAGATCAAGACCAGCGCGCTGCCCTACAAGTATGAGAACGAATTGCACTGCAACGAGGTCATGCTCCTCCCGTACTACGTCGCCAGCATGAACATCGAGCACGAATACCTGGAGCGGACTGGCGAGTACAAAGCGTTTCCCGGAATTTGCCTGGTGGATACGTTCGAATTAGCCGAGCCGGAGCAGAGCAAGCTGTCCTTCATGACCGAGGAGAACACCGCACGGGTGAAGCGGCAGAAGGAATCGCCGATCTTCGTGATTATCGCGAATCCGCCATACAACGTCGGCCAACTCAATGAGAATGACAACAATAAGAATCGCAAGTATGACCATCTTGATAGGCTGGTGGCTGATACCTTTGCGCGCGAATCTAAGGCTGTCAATAAAAATGCTTTGTCCGACGTATACGTGAAGGCGTTCCGCTGGGCTTGTGATCGTCTCGGCGAGGAAGGAATCATTGCCTTTGTCAGTAACAACGGTTTTGTTGACGGAGTTGCGTTCGATGGGATGCGACACATCCTTCACAATACGTTTGAGTCAATCTACCATCTGGATTTGAAGGGGAACGCAAGGACCGCAGGCGAACGTCGACGGCGCGAAGCCGGCAATGTTTTTGATGACGCAATACGGGTTGGGGTAGGAATTACTCTTCTCGTGAAACGGCGAGCGACCGAACGACGCTCAATCTACGTCCATTCTGTCGCAGATTACTTGAGTTCAGAGACAAAGCGCAGGCTTCTGGAGAATTACGGAGATCGCAGTTTCGTCCCGTGGATCGAAGTCAACCCGGACAAAAGCCGCAATTGGGTAAATGCTTCCGGTACCAATGAATGGCCCACGTTTTGCCCAATGAGCGAGATCTTTGGACTGCATAGCAGGGGTCTCGCCAGTAGCCGAGATGCCTGGGCGTACAACTCCGACCGAGCGTTGCTTGAACGTAACATTCGGAAGTCAGTTGATTTCTACAACGCAGAATTGAAGCGATGGAAAGGACGCGGGCAGCGTGACTCAGCAAAGCTCGATGACTTTCTGGTCTACGATGACTCAAAGCTGAGTTGGACACGCGACCTGAAGGGCGATCTCCAAAGGGGCAGGTTCGCTGAGTTTTCGACCCAAAAGGTTCGAAGAGCGTTGTACCGGCCTTATACGTCGCAGTATGTTTTTTTCGACCGAGTGTTGAACGAAGAGGTGTACCGGCTACCCAAGCTGTTTCCATTGGACGAGACTGCGAACTCGGCAATCGTCGTTAGCGATATTGCTTATCGTTCTTCCTTCGCCGCTCTGGCTAGTCACTTCATTCCTGATTTCCACCTCTGTGCACCCATAGACACGTTTCAATGTTTTCCCTTCTACACCTACGACGAGGATGGCTCCAATCGCCGCGAGAACATCACCGACTGGGCGCTCAACGAATTCCGGACGCACTACTCCGACCCGAACATCACCAAGTGGGACATCTTCCACTACGTCTATGCGGTGCTGCATCATCCCGAGTACCGCGAGCGCTACGCCGCCAACCTCAAGCGCGAGTTGCCGCGCATCCCGTTCGTCACCGGAACCGCAGATCCCTCGCCTCCGCCGCCAAACGACGGCGGCTCCGCTCGGGATGACAATCCAAGAAATCTGGGTGGGAGCCGGGGATATCCATTGCCGAATGCGCTACGCTCGTCGCCCGGCTCTGGTGACTGGGTTGGAAACGAGGCAAGCCCGCAGCCGGGGTCCCCATTACGCGCCGACTTTGCGCGTGATGGGGTGGAGGAGGGCGAAACAAACATAGCCCAGGGCGTAAGCCCTGGGTCAGCATGGATTAATGAATCCGAGTCCCTTCAGGGACGACACATCCTGGAAGCAGGTCCCTCGACTCGGGCTGACGCCCTCGCTCGGGATGACAAGCCGATCTTCTGGGCTTTCGCCAACGCCGGCGGCCGTCTCGCCGATCTCCACGTCAACTACGAGCAGCAACCCGAATATCCGCTGGAACGCATCGAAAAGGGACAACTGAACTGGCGTGTGGAGAAGATGCGCCTCGGCAAGGACAAGACTTCGCTCATCTACAACGAGTTCCTGACCCTGCGCGGCATCCCGCCGCAGACTTACGAATACCGCCTCGGTAATCGCTCGGCGCTGGAGTGGGTCGTCGACCAATATCAGGTTTCGACCGACAAGCGCAGCGGCATCGTCAACGATCCCAACCGCGCCGACGATCCGGGGTACATCGTGCGCCTCATCGGCCAGGTCATCGGCGTCAGCCTGGAGACGATGAAGATCGTAAAATCACTGCCACCACTGGTTGCCGACTCGATACCACTCTAGTCGCCTGCTTCTCGGCACGGCCTTACGCAAATTCCATTTGCTTTTCCCTGGTCGCGGTAGGAAAATGTGCGGGCTTGAGAGGGTGCGTGAGAACTGTGCCGTCCCTGAAGGGACTCGTTAATTTTTGTCGCTTTACCCAGGGCTCACGCCCTGGGCTAGAGCAGTTTAAGAATTACTGTAGTCGAGCGAGCACGGGTAGAGCGGCGCTTCAGCGCCGCGTTCCCGCTGATCCTTCACCTCCGAG